>WNGB01008183.1_pt1 | contig 14907 bp, 21 predicted proteins | sample 5400681 | NCBI WGS metagenome assembly WNGB01 (sample SAMN13153367, study PRJNA577476) | soil metagenome | isolation source: 115 cm soil or saprolite under grassland replicate 2 | place: USA:California | collected 2016-06-15
CCGCCCACCGTCCCCCCCACGATCGTGACGATGGGCAGGAAGGCCACCTGCCCGGGCCAGACCGCGGCGCGCAGGGCCGCGGCATAGTCGGGCCGGGCGGCCGCGACCACCCCGGCGGTGAGCAGGATCATCACCGCGCCCAGGGCCTTCGCGAAGCGGTCCATGGCCCGGCCGGCCTCGGGCAGCACGAGCAACAGGATGGCCACCACCGCCGACAGCGTCGCGCCCGCGTGAGCGGGAACGCCCAGCACGTCCAGCCCGAGGCCGCAGCCCGCCAGGTTCCCGATATTGAAGGCGAGGCCGCCTCCCGCCACCAGCAGGGCCAGAACGGTCCCCAGCCCGGGCAGCACCATGGAGGCCAGCTCCTGGCCCCGCCTGCGCGCGACGCCCAGCACCCGCCAGACGTTGACCTGCACCGCGAGGTCCACCAGCACGGAGGCCAGGATCGCGAACGCGAAGTCCGCCCCGAGCACGCTCGTGAAGACCGCGGTCTGGGTGAGGAAGCCGGGTCCGATCGCCGAGGTGGCCATCAGGAAGGCGGCGCCGGTGGTGGCGCTCGAGTCGGGGGACGGGCGCGCTGCGGTGGGCATGGGTTGACGCAGAGTCTAACCGACGGATCCGGGGCGACGTTGTAGAATCCCTCCCGGATCCCGCATGCCCGAGATCAGCATCCAGACCGCCGACGGCGCCCGGGAGCGCTACCCGATCGCCAAGACCCGGGTGAGCATCGGCCGCTCGCGGGAGAGCGACATCTTCCTCCCCGACCAGTGGCTCTCCCGCCACCACGCCGAGATCGTCCAGCGTCCGGACGGCTACTACGTGGCCGACCTGCAGAGCAAGAACGGGACGCTCCTGAACGGCGCGCCCGTGAAGGAGGAGCGGCGCCTGCGGGAGGGCGACGTCATCACCCTGGGCGAGCACACCCTCACCTTCGTGGGCGACGAGGGGGGCGCCGAGGAGGAGTTCGAGCCGGAGGGAACGCGGGTCTTCTCGGTCCGCGAGCTGTCCGACATCAACACCAAGCCCGCCATCGACCCCGCCGAGCTGCAGCGCCAGAACCGGGTGCTGGCCACCCTCAGCAAGGCGGCCAGCGAGCTGGTGGTGCATCGCCCGCTGGACGAGCTCTTCGACAAGATCCTGGACCTGCTCTTCGAGGCGGTGACCGCCGAACGGGGGGCCATCCTGCTCCTGGAAGGGGACCCGGCGCAGCCCCGGATCAGGGCCTCGAAGAGCACGCGAGGGGAGCCCCTGACCAGGGTGAGCCGCTCCATCGGCCGGCGGGTCATGGAGGACCGGGTCGCCCTCCTGCTGCCGAACGTCCTCGAGGACGCGCGCTTCAAGGCCGAGGCCAGCATCCTCTCCTCCGGCATCCGCTCCGCGATGTGCGCGCCCCTGTGGTTCAACCCCGGGGGCGGACGGAGCGACGAGGTCCTCGGCCTCGTCTACCTCGACTCCCTCCAGCGCTCGCACTCCTTCGGCGAGGAGGACCTGCGCATCCTCACCGCCCTCGCGAACGTGGCCGCGGCCAAGATCGAGAACGTGCGCCTGCTGGAGGAGAGCCTGCGGATGCGCGTCCTCGAGGAGGACATGAGGGTGGCGGCGGAGATCCAGACCGGCCTCCTCCCCCGCGGCGCCCCCCAGGTGCCGGGCTACGGGCTCGTAGGCTGCAACCTTCCCTGCCGGACGGTGGGGGGCGACTACTACGACTTCGACTTCGAGGAGGGCCGGCTGCGACTCGCCCTCGGCGACGTCTCGGGCAAGGGGACGGGGGCGGCCCTGATCATGACCGTCCTGCGCGCGGCCGTGCACGACCACTGGACGGAGCCTCTCCTCGCGGACGCGGTGGCCCGGATCAACCGGACGGTCTGCCAGAACATCCCCTCGAACAAGTACGTGACGTTCTTCATCGCCACTCTCGACCCGCCCTCGGGCCGCCTTGCCTACCTCAACGCCGGCCACAACCCGCCCCTTCTCGTCCGCGCGGACGGCTCGGTGGAGACCCTGCGGGAGGGGGGCATGGTGCTGGGCATGTTCGACTCCGTCCCCTACGCGGACGGCGCGGTCGACCTCCGCCCGGGGGACACCCTGGTCGTCTACTCCGACGGGGTGACCGAGACCTGGAACCCCGCGGGGGACGAGTTCGGCGAGGGGGGGCTCACTGCGCTGGCCGTGCGCTCCCGCGCCCTCGACCCCGCCGGCCTGCAGGAGGAGATCCTGCGCGAGCTGGAGCGCTTCGCGGCCGGGGCCAAGGCCACCGACGACAGGACGCTGATCGTCCTCAAGCGGTACTGAAGAGAGTGCTCGCGGGCTCCGCTCGCCAGCGCCCCTCCCTTCCGAGGGTCCCTCTCCGAACTGCAGCCAGATTCTACGCAGCGTCCGGCCGACCGGCTGTGACGCGGCAGGTCGGCCTATCACGGACAGGACTCCCGGCAGGAAGCGGTCAATCTCTTGACATCCCTAAGCTTTGCTCTCCACACTCCCTTACCGGGCCGGCAGTGCTAGGCCGACCAGGCGGCCGTGCTAGGCTGGTCGGCCTATGTTCGACGGACACTCCGCGATGCGACAAGGCGACACGGCCTGGCCGGTAGATGGTGAAGAGGATCCTCCGCTGGACGGATGTCGTCGCGTGCGTGATGCTGGTGGCGCTTGCAATTCGCTTTGGCCCGCGCACTTCGGTCTGGTACGCGGGTCTACTCGTCACCGCCGTATCGTTCCCCTTGTGGGTCATCGCAAGGCAGCAATTGGGCATCGCGTTCTCGGCCAGGCCAGTGGCGCGTCATCTGGTGACTCGGGGTCTCTACGCGAAGATTCGGCATCCCATCTACGTCTTCGGCACCCTCGCGTACTTTGGCAGCCTGCTGGCCTTGCAGGTCTGGCCGATTCTGGTGGCCTGGCTAGCGCTCACTCCGATCGAAGTCGTTCGTGCCAGGCGAGAAGACCGAGTCCTCGCTGACGCCTTCGGTGCGGAGTACGCAGACTACCGGAGCAGGACGTGGTTCTGATTCGGAGTCCGAGGTACCATGCCGTCGAACAATGAGATGCAGGCATGAGAGAAATGGCGGTCGCTTTCGCGAGCTTGGTGCTGGCGAGCGGGACGCTGGGTCTCAGAGTGCCTGGTGGTCGAGCGAACGACGGCCCTTCGACGGCGCGAGGATGCGTGGGAGTGGCATGGACGTCTTCGCCGCGATCGACCCAGACTCTGGCGCGGGCGGGCTCCCCCCAAGCTGTCGCCGTTGCCTTGGAGGTGCGCATGGTGCGAACGACGATGGTTGCTCTCGCGATAACGCTGCTGCTGGCGGGTCACGCGTCACCTGCCGGGCTTTCCGACGCGGACACTCGTGCACTCAACGAGGTAACGAAGCGATATGTGGAAACGGCTCTTGCCTCCAACTGGGACGCGTGGGCTAGCTTGCTGACAGAGGATGCCGTTTTCTTGCCGTCTGGGGGGCCGGCTGTCGAAGGTCGCGCCGCACTTCGGGCTTGGGTCGTGGGGTTTACGGGGCTCGCAACGCTCACTGAAACACCTGAGGAATTTGCAGGGCGTGATGGGCTTGCCTACGGGCGCGGCAAGTATGCGTACGCGATGGGTCCGACGGCCCGTGCTCAGGGCGCTGATGCTGGTGGCTGGATAAAGATATACGAGAAACAGCGTGACGGCACATGGCGTATCAAGCGTAACATCTGGAACTCGGGTCACTCGCAACCCCAGAAGTAGCGTGGGACGCCGTCGAACAAGGGGTTGGAGCTGACGAGCCACTGCCGTGAACTCGATCGGTAGGGGAGGCTCGCAGCTCAACCCCGGTGTTCTGCAGACTCAGGCGGGTGCGAACGATGACCTCGGGAGTGCCAGCATGAATCCTTCAAGCTCGATCCAGGAAGGCGGCTGCACAACTCGGCCTCGCATCACGGTTTCGAAGCTGCGCGACGAACACGTCCTGCCTCTGCTTGCACTGCTCTCGCCCATCGGCGCGGTGGCAATGTCGTGGGCGGCCTCACATCTGGCTGGCCACGGAATCGAAGCTATGTCGCTCGCAATGCGCGTCGGCGCCGCGGCGTTGGTCTTGGCCATCGTGCTGTGTGGCCTCTCGATCTGGCGTGTGAGGGACCGTGAGAGTCGAACCTTAGGCACAATTGGCCTGGCGGGTAATGTCCTGTTGCTGCTCTGCACCGTTCTGTATCTCGCGCTGCGGTAGACTGGTGGCCCAGCCGAGACGGTCGACGATATTGCCCGCCATTGAACGAGCTGCAGAACAATGAGATGCAGCGGACGAGCCACGGCCAGAATGGAGGCTCGCCGCTGATCTCGGTGTTCGGTAGACAACGATGACTACTACTGCCGCCCACGTGGCCCTTCTAGCGCCGGTGCCACTCGAGCATCTTGTGAGCGGGTGGGCCGTGGCGCGATCGGAAGGAAAGGTCGCTTTTGGCACCCGCGCCTGGAAGGTCTTTCGCGACCTCGACGAGCTACGTGAAAGGATGCCGGTCGATGCCTATCTCTACGCGTCCCAAACGACGCAGTCGCGGGCACTCGAGGTATCGTGGCAAGCCGTGTACGTCGGACAGATAGAAAGTATCGGTGGCGCTCACCCTGATGGCATGCGGTACCGGCCGAGCTCAACGGCCAAGTATGCTAACGATAGCGTCGGCAAGTGGGCGGTCTTTTGGGAGGTGCGTGACCTGCGAGAGATCACGCCGAAAAAGCGACTCGCCCTGGCTTGCTTGAGCGGCTTCGGGAAGAAGAGAGCCTACGGTCCTGCATTCTGGCCAGAAGGACCCCTTCTGATCGAGCATCCTTGATGGAGTCACAAGCTGCCGAACAATGAGATGCAGCGGGCGAAGCACGGCCCGAATGAAGCTTCGCCGCTGATCTCAGTGTTCGGCGGACAATGAGGCGAAGCAGCGACAGGGAGCAGGGCTTGGGTGCCGAGGCAGGGGGAGGTAGCGATGAATGCGAGGGCTACTGCGACCGCCGCGATGCTGTCATTTCTGGGACAACCCTTCGCGCTCGCCGCGGGACCTCCGCCTTTCGTCTCTACCATAGGGTATCTACGCGCGGCCGGTGAGGCGAACGCGATCACCGGTCAATGTGCTGGTGAGCCACCCTACGATCGCGTTACCTGTAGTCTTCCAGATTCTGGGCTCCCTTCGCGTCTTTCCAGACAACCTGCCGCGCCGGGTGCTTGGGTGGTCTGGGGCTGTCGGGCTTCTTGTAGTGGCGGCGGTCGCGTTTGTCGTGGCTCAGGTCTTCGTTGCCAACATAGGCAGGCGACAGTTCTAATCGCTACAAGCTGCGCAACTACACGCCTGGAGGCCCCTTTCCGGCGGCAACCGTTGAGGAGAAGGAGGAGCTTCTCAGGGCTGGTGTGCTCTACGATGTGGTTCCGCGCGCAGGCGAATCGGCTGCCGCGTTCGCCTCACGACTGAGCAGGAGGGTGGATCAGCTTGGCGCGAAGCACCGTGGCAAAGTCACCAAGCCCAGCGAGCGCGCTCGCAGCTGGGAATGAGCGGGGCCGCCCAACAAGGGGATGAAGCTGACAAGGCCCGGTCAACTTCGGAGCCTTGCAGCTTATCCCCAGTGTTCTACGCACCTTGAGGAGAGCCACCATCGGTGAGGGTGCCAGGAGCGGATCGGGTCCGGATTGATGAACGGAAGATCCGCGGATACCTGCTTTCCCCAACCCACCCGGTGGGCCGATTCAAGGCTCGTGTTTTTGCGGCCTTGGGTTTCGACGAAACGAACGCGGAGGCCTTCGTCGCGGAGGTACGCCGCATTGCCGCGACGGGCGAAGTCTCGGAGGTTCAAGACACGGAGTTCGGCCCGAAGTACACTGTTCCTGGCGATCTGAACGGTCCCGCTGGTACAGCCCTGGTCATAACGGTCTGGATCCACGAGGCCGGGCAGGCGGAGGTCAGGCTCGTGACCGTGCGCCCGAGGTGATCATGAAGTTCGCCCTGCTCGATACCGTGGTACTGAATCGTGACCTACCCCAGCATGGTCTCCGCGCCGGGGATCTAGGCGCAGTGGTCGAGCTCTATGGAACCGACGGAGTCGAAGTCGAATTTGTCCAGGCCTCGGGCAACACCAGGGCCCTGGTCACCCTCCGGACCACCGATCTGCGCTCGGTCGCCGAGAGCGATATCCTCGCCGTTCGCAGCGCGTAGAGGGACGAGGGCGTAGAACAACCAGATGCAGCGGACGGGCGCAGCGCAAGCGATGGACGCCCGCCGCTGATCTGGGTGTTCGGCGGACCTTGGGGCACACAGACTGGTTAGCTGATGCGCGATCCGGAGCTGCAGTCCGCCATGGAGCCGCTGTTGCTGTGCGCGGGGGCGGGCTTAGTCGACTGTCAGCGTCTCGAGTATGGCCTCGGGTTGCTGCTGCTCTACCTCGCGAGGCTGGGCGTGCCCGGCATCTCCGCCGACGGAATGCGCGCGGTCCTCGAAGGCGAAAAGAAGCTCACGGCCGGACAGCTCGCCCACTTGCTCGCTGAGAAGGCGGACGTAAGTCCTGAGCTGGAGACGCTCCTGGCGGATGGGCTTCAGGGCCGGAACACGCTGATTCATGGTTTCCTGCTGCGCAACTTCCATCGGACCCTCGATGCGGAGTCGCGCGAAGGGGTCATCGCTGAGTTGCGTGCGCTCCGGCTTCGAGTCCAGGCTGCTGAGCATGCTATTCGGCCACACGTCAGTCGGCTTGCGGAAGCACTGGATGGGCTGACGGCGGAGCAGGTGCAGGAGCTCGCCTTGCGCGTGTTTCGTGGGGAGCTGGCGGATCCGTGGGGCCGCCGAACAAGCGCATGAAGCTGACGAACGGCGCCCCGGCTAGAATGATGGCGCCGTTCGCAGCTTATGCGCGGTGTTGGGCGGACAAGGGGAGGCGCAAGGTCTTCGCAAGATCGCATGGTGGGTATGGAGCTACTTCAGGTGCCATCCCCAAGGACCCGGAACCGCGCCATGTGCGGTCTTCGATGGCTGTGGACTCTTCCGACTACGCTGATCGGCCATGCGTTCGGCGCGGTACTCTCGCGACGCCGATCTCGGGCCATCGGGTCCGAGGTCGCGCGCGCCCAAATCTACGTATTGCGAAAGGGATCACTCTTTCGAGTGAGTCGGCTGCGGAAGGCCTGAGTTGGACTCAGCCGCGGGACAAGCCTCTTTGGGTTGTTCGAACAGGGCTGGTGGTGGATGTGGGGCCACGGCGGAGGGTGCGGGGAGCCTGGACAGCGACGACGGAGCCGTTTCGGCTGACGCGCGCGGACAGAGGAGCACGGCGAAGACGCGGCAAGGCCCAAGACGCTGCGGCACGCGTAGGTGAAAGACATACGTCGGGTATGAGCTGAGGCGGCGTGCACCGGCCGGTGAGCGCGTCGAGGTTCTGCCGGATGCTCAGGGTGCCCTCGGGGTGAGGGTGGCAAGGATGGCGTCGAGAGGCAGGCAGGTGGCGCGCCACTGGGCGCGAACGATCAGGCGGCCGAGCTTGCAGGCCGGACAGAGTTCGGGTTCGACGCCGAAGATGCGGCGAAGGGCCTCGACGCGGGACTCGCCCGGGGGGGCGAGCAGTAGCGGCGGATCGGCTCCGAGCAGATCGCGGCAGCGCTCGAGCAGCGGCTTGCGGATGCGGTTGCTGAGCAAGCCGTATCGGCGGATGCGGACAAAGCCGGCGGGCATCACGTGCTGCAGGAACGACCGGCAGAAGGTCAGCGCGTCGAGCTTGGCGGTCTTGACGCGGTCAGCGTCCCTGCGATCGCGGTAGCGGAAGAGGACGGTCTGACCGTCGTAGGCGACCAGGCGGTGTTCGGAGATCGCGATCTTGCGCACGTAACGGGCGAAGTAGCTGACCACCTGCTCGGGGCCGCCGAAGGGGCGGCGGATGTCGATGTTCCAGGAGCGGCGAGAGGCATCGCGGAGGCGCTCGTGGCCGGAGTCCTTGGGGACGCTGACCTGGCCTTCTGGCAGGAGCGCCTGGAGCTTGGAGAGGAGCTTGGCCTTGAAGACCGTCTGGAGGATGCCGAGCGGTACGAGGTAACGGCGGCGGTGGACGAAGCCCTGCGGGCCGAGCCCACCGCCGGTGACAAGACAGTGAACGTGCGGATGGTCGCCGAGTTGTTGATTCCAGGTGTGGAGCACGGCGAGGATGCCGGGGAGCAGCCCACGCCTGGCCGCCGTCTCGAGGATCGACTCGGAGACGGCGGCGAAGAGCGCGTCCAAGGCGTGACGCCGTTGCTTCCCTGCAAAGAAGCGCCTCAGCGAGACGGGTACGGTGAAGACGACGTGGAAGTACGAGACGGGCAGGAGGTGTGGAAGCTGGGCCTCGGCCCACAGACGCTGGTCGAGACCGCCGCAGCGTGGGCAGTGCCGGTCGCGGCAGGAGTGGTAGGCGTAGTGCTTGGCTCCACAGCGGTCGCAGAGCGCAAGGTGTCCGCCGAGCCGGCCGGTGCGACAGGCCAGGATGTGCGCCACGGCTTTGCCCTGTTCGTGATCGAGACGCAGGCCGCTCACGTGATCGCGGAGGATGTCCGCGACCGAGAGCCCCCGCTCGCCGCAGGGCACGTTACGGCTTCGGGTCCTCCTGCGTCTTCAGCGAGTCGAGCGGGCTTTGGACCTGTGCCAGCCAGGTGTTGGCGAGGTGGACGTAGACGGCGGTGGTGTTGAGGCTCTGGTGGCCGAGCAGGGCCTGGACCACGCGCAGGTTGGTGCCGCGGTCGACGAGGTGGGTGGCGAAGGCGTGGCGCAACGAGCGCGGTGTCACGCGCTTTTGCACGCCTGCGCGCTCGCGCGCGGCCTGGAACGCCCGCTGGATGCTGGTCGCGTCGATGGGTTGGCCGGGGTGCTTGCCCTCCAGCAGGTAGCACTTGGGCGCGTAGCGCTTCCAGCACGCGCGCAGTTCCTCGAGCAGGTGCATGGAGAGCATCACCTGGCGGTCCTTCTTGCCTTTGCCCTGCTCGACGCGGATCAGCATGCGCTGGCTGTCGATGTGGCGTGGCAGCAGGTGCACAACCTCGTCGGTGCGCAGGCCGGAGCCGTAGCACAGCATGAACGCGGCCCGGTACTTGGGGCTGGGCGCCGCGTCGAGGATGGCCTGGACCTCCTCGGCGCTCAGCACCTCCGGCAGGCGCTTGGGCTCGCGCGGACGCGGCAGCTTCGCGAGCTTGGCGTCGGCCCGCTCGAGCACATGTTCCAGGAAGCCCCGCAGCGCGTAGGTCGCGACCCGCACGCAGGAGTCGCTCCTGCCCGAAGCGGCGATTTCGACCTGGTACGCCACGATGTCGTCGGCGCTGGCGGTGGTCAGCGGCCGCTCCCCCAGGAAGCCCACAAAGCCCTTCAGGGCGTACAGGTAGTTGTCGATCGTGCGCTCGGAGTTGCCTCGCGCCCGCAAGATGTCCGCGTAGCGCCGGCACAGCTCGATCGTGTCGGGTCTCATGCTTGTCTCCTCGGCCGCTTGAAGATGCAGCGCGGCCGGAGCAAGCTTGTTCCGCGGGGGGTGCGACGCTACGCCTCCGCCGCGTAGCGGCTGAGTTCAACAACCGGATGGAGCGGACGAGGCACTGCATCGGCGAGGAGCGGCGTCGGAGCCTCGCCGCTCATCCGAGTGTTCGACGGACGTGAGCAGGGGCACACGAACGTGCCCAGGGGGCCTGCTTGCGCGACCGCGGCCCCGCCTAGGACGAGGACGGTCGGCGGCGGCGAGGAACCCCTTCCAGGGAGTACCAGCGCGGACCTGCTGCGGGGTCTTCGCCCCATACGACGAGATGGGCATGATAGAGATCGCGGGGCAGACCGAAAGGCTGCTCCTCAAGGAGACGCACTGCGACCGTTCCGACGGCTCCGTCCAGTTGGTACCCTTGCTCAAGTAGCCGGTCGGTGAGTCTTGCCGCCACCTCGAACTCTTGGTCGCTGCGCGGGGCAGGTAGGGGCACGCAGTGGACTCCCTCGCAGGGGCCTTCGGGCTCCCAGCGGAAGCGCTGTCGGTGCGACTCGAGCGGATGGCGAAGGTCTGCAGCCGTGTACGGAAGCGTGATCATCATGGTCTCCTTTCCAGACAGAAGGTACGGCCTGGGAGGCTGTCGGGTCAACGAAGATTTGCTGTTCACGTTGCCGTTCAGGACAATTCTTGCTGTTCAGGCGACACAAAGCTGTTCAGACGGGGTGATTACAAGGTGTGAGGTGCAGTTTGCCACCCCACGGCAGGCCGTATGCTCTCTCCGAGGCCGCGGTCCGAGGACTCGTAGGAGAGGTGAAGCACGAGCGCTCGTGGCGCCGTCGAACAACCAGATGCAGCAGACGAGCGCCCGGGCTTCGCATGGAGGCGCTCGCTGCTGATCTGGGTGTTGGGCGGACACGGAGACGTGTAGCGGGAGGTCATGTCATGGGCTATTGGCGCATGCAACTTCATCCAGGCGTGCCCTCTGAGGCCATTCGATATACCGTGATGAGCCTTGCCGCTGGTGTCATTGGGCTCGACTTTGGTTCGGCCCCCGGTCCGACTCCCGCTGCTGACGACGTGGGCGACCTCTTTCAGGCCCGCACAGCTGCGCTGCCCAGGAAGCAGCGGCACTACCGCGCCTTCGCTACGGAGATGGCGGAGGGCGATCACGTCCTTGTCTTCGTGCACAACTTCCCTTTTGCGCTCTGCCGCGTCGCCGGACCCTACACCTACGATCCCCAGATCAGTCCGGAGTCAGGGCGCTGGTTCCGACACTTTCGACACGTTGAGGACGTGCGCTTCTATGCTGATCGTGACAAGGACCCGCGAGAGTGGGAGCGCATCACGATGAACGCCACGATCGCTCCGCTTCGGACACCGTCCTCCAAGTCGTATCGCCTGATCAAGCAGTGGCTCGGAGTGCCGCCCAACAATGCGTTGCAGCTGGCGAAGCCGGCGCAAGCGATGGAGCCTCGCCGCTCAACCCTGTGTTGGACCGACCTGAGAGGGTCCGAAGAGGAGCGAGGTCGGGGCGCTTTGGATCAAGATAGAGTCGTTGACGAAACAAGAAGACGATGAGCTCCCGACGACCCGATGTTCTTGAGCAATTGGTTCGCGAAGCCATACGCCTTGGCGCGGACACGCTGGAGGTCGAGTACAGCAACGGGTGCGAGGAGGTCGTGGCCTACATGGGCACTGTTGGCCGGGACATCGGACGCCTGGGGAGTGGCACTGCTGAAGCGACAGCACTGCGCAGCGCGTTGTACGCCAGCACTACCCGACCCCGGCGTCTCTCCGTCGCGGGGCACGAGTACGTCATCCGTGCCCGGCTTTACGACACCTTCGGCGAGGATGCGTTCCGCATCAACCTGGGGCGGTCCAACAACCGGATGCAGCGGTCGAGGCCAGCGCAAGCGTCGGAGCCTCGCCGCTGATCCGGGTGTTCGACGGACGTGGAGGAGCGCGTGGGATGGTGATCACCACCCCTCGTCGAAGACGACGTTGACGAGCATCCTCGGTTGCGACGCTTGTGCGACGCTGAGCGAGACGAACCCACACCCGCCTCAGGACAGGGATGGCCGGCGCCTGCGGCCCGGAGACATAGTGCGAGTCGTGGGCGCTCCAAGCCTCGCCGGAATGGGCACCGTGACCCGGGCGGAGAGCAAGCCCGTCTTCGACCATCTTGTCGGGCAGTACAAGCGCATTACGGAGTTCGATGAATTTGGCGAGGCGAGACTACACTTCCGGATCACGCGTGGACGCCGGCGTGGCTGGCACACGGTGTGGATCGAGCCGTGTCTACTGAAGAAGCGGAGTCGACGTCGAACAATGAGATGAAGCTGACAAGGTCCGCGAAGGCTCGGCGTCCGCGGCCCTTGCAGCTTATCTCAGTGTTGGGCCGACAGTAGCCGGTTCGAGGCGAGGATGGTCCGATGATCTCTCCGTTCCTTCACAACACCCGACAGACCTGGAAAGTGGTGTTCGGCTGGACCGTTATTGCGGCTGGCTTGGGGACTATCTACGGCTGCCTCAACGACTGGTTCGGCAAACAGACGAGCGAGACCTTCATGTTTCTGGTGCTCGCCGCGAACTTGGCGAACGTCGGCGCGTTCGTGTGGATGATCCGCACGATCACGTGTCCAGGATGTCGGTCACCACTGTTCTGGTATGCGCTCAGTTCTAAGGAACACCCCACGGGCCTGCACTGGTTCTCGTCCTTCCAGGAATGTCCCTCATGTCGATACCAACCGAACCAACGACCCGACACGATGCCGGTGTCTGGACATGAGAAGCAACTTGTGGGGAATGAGGAGCGGCTCAACAATGAGATGCAGCGGACGAGGCCGGCGCAAGCGATGAAGCCTCGCCGCTGATCTCAGTGTTGGGCGGACAGCGCAAAGTAGCACCGTGGAGTCGGAATGACCAAGGTGGCCGTAGTCGCGTATCCGTTGCTTGGCGAGGCCGATCAGCGCTGGATCGACTCGACGCGCGCGCAGCACGACCCACAGGCGAATCTGATCGGAGCGCACTTCACTCTCGTGTTCCCGATCGACGCTGATTCTGACGCTGTTGCCGTGCACGTCCGATCGGTGGTCAGCGAGGCCGCGCCGATACCTCTCGTGGTCAAGGAGGTTCGCGCGGTGCCCGACCATTCCGGCGTCGGCGGGCACGTCTTTCTAGTCCCTGACCATGGGTATCCCGAACTCGTGGCGCTTCATGACCGGCTCTATGAGGGGCTTCTTCGTGACCACTGGCGCCGCGACATACCATATGTCCCGCACATGACCGTCGCGGCCTATCCGGCTTTTGCGCGGTGCGTGGCTGTGGCGCAAGAACTCGACGCGGTTCGCCGTGTCGTTCTGGGGAGGGTCAAGTCTGTGGATGTCGTCCATGTTCGAACAGAGACAGTGCAGAAGGTGGCGTCGTTCAGGCTTGGGCATATCGTTGCAGAGGCAGCAACGGGTGGAGGTCGCCCGAGCCGCCCAACAAAGAGTTGAACCTGACGAAGGGGCCAGGCTTCGCATGGAGCCCCTTCGCAGGTTAACTCTGTGTTGGACGGACTTCAGGAGGACCTGATGGAACCTCAAGCTCAGCGCCTCCTCGTCGCCGTGACACGCGTCCCTGGGTCCACCGTTGCCTGCGCGGCAAGGGGCGATGCAGCGATGTTCGCTGCGCTGCGGGCGTACTATGCCATCGCTGCGCAGGCGACCAGGGCAGCGGGCGGCCGTTTCATCAAGGCGATGGGCGATAGCGTCCTGCTCACCTTTCCACTTGATCGCATTGATGCTGCCGTGACAGGGCTTCGTGAACTACAGCAGCAGGGCACTACCACGTGGCGTCAGTTCGACGAACGGTGCTACGTGCAGGTGAAGGGCCGCGTCGGGTCGGTCCTGGCCGGCATGCTCGGGGCGCCCGGTGAGGAGCATTTCGACGTTATCGGCGACGCGCTCAATCAATTGATCAAGGCACCATGGCAAGACTTCGATGTGCAGTCGAACCCTAGCGATGTGGCCACGCGCTAGTCCGCGTGCAAAGACCCGGCCGCGCCGTCCAACAATCGGATGAAGCTGACGGCGCCTTTCGGCGCCGCCATGGCTGGAACCGGAGGCGGCGCCTCACGCTCGCCATTCGGCGAGCGCCGGCGCCGCAGCTTATCCGTGTGTTCGCCGGACGTCGTGGACGTGGTCGGAGTTTGCGAGAATGGTAACGGATTGCCCGTGACAGAAGGCGTCGACCGCACGATCGTCTGTGCCGCCTGTGTTGATGGGTTCCTGTGGACCGCGACGGATCAGGCTACTGCCGCACGTTGCCGGTTGCCAGCGCCTACGAAGTGCCTGCAGTGCATTCGGAAGGCTGGCACTCCTGCACGCCCGCAGCGAGCGGCGGCCGGGCCGCTCCGGGCTGCTGATCGAAAGCGCAAGCCGACGAAGCCGTTACTTACAGGGCGCACTCGTCAAGTCCGTCAGCGGGTACTGACCTGCTTCAAGTGCGGCGGAGACTTCATCTGGCGTGGGCCACGGCAGCGTACGTCCGGAATGGAGAGACAGCGTCCACTCAAATGGTGTCCGCCTTGTTGGAAGATTCGGGGTCCGGGCGTCCGGCGTGCACGACGGCCTCCTCGGTTCGTATCAGGAGGGCTTCCCTCCCTGGGCAAGGACCGATGATCTGCCGGCATGGGCGAGAACGCCGGCGAACAAGGAGTTGCAGCAGACGAGCCACGGCTGGGATGGAGGCTCGCTGCTGAACTCCGTGTTCGACAGACTCTACGGGGGCGAGAGGGGGACGACGTGAAGGCTAGTCGTTGGCGGTGCTGGGCGGGCAGTAGCGTGGTTCTGTCCCTCGTGGCCTTCCACAACCCTGCGCGAGCGGAGGACCGAACGCCCGTCGTCTCCCTCGTTGCCCTGATCGGGCAGCCCCAGGCATTCGCGGGCAAGAGGATCGTGATAACGGGCTTCTGTAGCCTCGAGTTCGAAGACACCTCAGTCTACTTGCATGAGGAGGACTACAGGAGGACCCTCGTGCCCAACTCGATCTGGCTCGACGTCGAGCCAACACGATCCAGCAACCCGGATCCGGCCCACGAGAAGTACTGCATTGTGGAAGGGACCTTCAGCGCCAGGCCGGCGCGCAATGGTAGGCTGGGCAGGCTGGAACATGTCACGCGTATGGAAGTCCTGCCCAGCCGCGCGGAGCTTGCTGCCAAGCTGAAGCCGTGAGAAGTCCGGAGCTGTCGAACAACGCGTTGGAGCTGACGAGCGCGGCCGGGAAAGACGGAGCCGCGCTCGCAACTCAACGCGAGTGTTCGACGGACAAGAGGAGGCGACGCGAAGAGCGGACATGATTTGCCGTCTTGGCTTCCGGATAGCACTCCCGTTTGCGCTGTTTCTGGGCATCGCCGAGGTCGTCAGAAACTGGGGCGACTGGGGCTTCTGGCCCTTCTGGGTCGTTGACTATATCGCGGTAGCTCTCCTGATCTGGGCATG
>WNGB01022148.1_pt1 | contig 14905 bp, 11 predicted proteins | sample 5400681 | NCBI WGS metagenome assembly WNGB01 (sample SAMN13153367, study PRJNA577476) | soil metagenome | isolation source: 115 cm soil or saprolite under grassland replicate 2 | place: USA:California | collected 2016-06-15
CAAGCGCCTCCTGCGCAACCCGTGACGGCCTGTTAGGGGCGGGAGCCCCTAGCGAACCGGGAACGCCCGGATCAGGGTCTGGTGGATGCGGCTGTTGCCGGCGTCCCTGGCCCAGGCGCGCAGGCTCACGAACGAGCCGGGGACGAGCCTGCCGCCCGGTACCACCCCCCGGTAGCGGCCGGGGCCGAGGCGGCGCAGGCGCACCCTGGTCCAGCTCCCGCCGTCGTCGGTGGACAACCACAGGATGGTCGCGACCACCTCGCTGTCCGCCGCGCCTTCGCCGCGGTGGACGTTGAGGTCGACGGTGACCGGCTGGCCGGCCACGGCGCCGTTGCGGCCGCCGAGGGTGGCGTCGTAGTCGACCTCCAGCAGCGGCAGGTTCTCGAACTCGCCGGCCGGGGCGCCCGAGTCGAACCACCAGCGGGTGCGCGAGCGGTCGGCCATGGCCAGCACGGGGTCGGCGTCGAAGTCGCGCTCCAGCCGGTAGCGCGCCGTGGCCGGTGGCACCGTCGCCTCCAGGAACGGCTCGGTGGTCGAGCTGGCCAGCAGCCGGCCGTTGCGGTACAGGCGCAGCGCCTGCGCGACCAGCGGCGGCTCGTTGAACTCGAACATGTAGCCGTTGTGCAGCCCGGTGTCCTCCAGGTCGGCGACGCTGAAGAACATGGAGGTCGCGCCGCGGCCGCCGAAGGCGTCGGCGCGCAGCGGCGCGCCCGCCCAGGTCGGGTCGACCCGCTCGCGCGGCTGGTAGGTGCGGAAGGGCCCCAGCCAGTCGATGAAGGCGCCCTCGTTGAACCAGGCGGCGTCCTGGAGCCACAGGATCGGCTCGGGGTGCAGGTACTCGGCGCGGACCCGCGGGACCGACACCGCGTCGTAGGTGCCGCCGGCGAAGAACTGCAGCGGCGCGAACCCGACGCGGACCTCGGTGTAGTCGGCGCGGTCGTTCATGGCCCGGTAGTGCCCGACGTTCAGGGCGAGCCTGGCCGCCTCGGCCGCACCGACCGTCCATGCCGGCGGGTCGGGGACCTCGGGCCCGTAGAACAGCAGGTCGTACAGGAGCGGGCTGGTGGCGGGGGAGTCCGCCGCGGCGGGGATGCGTCGCGTCCTGACCTCCACCTCGAACTGGCCGTGACCGACCGGGTCGGTCGGCTGGGCGAACAGGCCCGACTCGGCGGTCTCCGGGCCGACCCCGAAGCCGGCGGCCAGGCCGTACACGCCGGTGGCGTCCAGCCGGGTGTAGCCGAGGTCGACGCCGGTCGGCTTGGTGTCCACGCCCTCCACCCCGGTCCTGACGGGCAGGGCCAGGCGGGCGTCCAGGGTCATCGAGGTGTCCCCGGTCACCTCGATCTCGGGGGCGCCGACCATGGAGACGGAGTCGAAGAAGCCGCCGACGACGAAGCCGACGACGTGGTAGTGGCCGGGCGCCACCCGCAGGGTGACGCTGGCGTCCTCGTCGAAGAAGACGAAGTCCTGGAACAGCGCGCCGTCGTCGACGTTCATGACGCCGGCGTCGGTGAACGGCGCCGGCTGGCCGTCGCGGCCGACCGCGTTCAGGGTCAGGTCGTAGCGCTCGGGCTCCTTGAAGAAGCCGAGCGGGACGCGCACCGGCGGCCCGCCGGCCGGGGTGGCGACCACCGCGCCGCTGTAGAGCCCCGGCTGGCCGGGCCGCACGTCGACGGTGACCTGGGCGTTGGCCTGCGCGCCGGCGGGCAGGGTGAGCTGGGCCGGGGTCAGCGTGACCATCCCCGCGGGGGCCGGGCTGCCGTCCTCGGCCTCCAGCTCCACCCGCAGGTCGACGGTGGCCGTCCCGTCGCCGAGGTTGAGCAGCGGGACCTGCTTGGTCACAGGCTGCGCGCCGGTCTGCGGGAAGCGGAAGTAGCCGAAGTCGAGGTTGCCGCGGCGGGCGATCACCCGCTGCCCGATCGCGTGGGCGACGTCCAGGCGGCCGCCGCCCTGCTGGTACACGCCCAGCTCGGGGTTTGGCGCGGCGGTGCCCATCAGCACCGACTTGATCCGGGCCGGGCTCCACGCTGGCCACTGCTGCGCCAGGATGGCGGCCGCGCCGGCCACGTGCGGGGCGGCCATCGAGGTGCCCGACAGGCGGGTGTACCACTGGCCGACCGGGTCGCCGAGGGAGGTGCCGGCGGCCCTGGCGGCGACGATGTCGACGCCGGGGGCGGTGATGTCCGGCTTCATGGCGTAGTCGCCGAAGCGGGGACCGCGGCTGGAGAAGTCGGCCAGCGCCTCCTGGACGTCGACGGCGCCGACGGTCAGGGCGGAGGTGGCCGAGCCGGGGGAGGACACCGTCTGACCGCGTGGGCCGTCGTTGCCGGCCGAGACCACGAACAGCACCCGGTTGCGGGCCGTGATCCGATCGAGGGCCTGGCTGACCGGGTCGGTGCCGTCGGTGGGGCCGCCGCCGAGGCTCATGTTCACGACCCTGGCGCGCTGGCTGGCGGCCCACTCCATGCCGGCGATCACGCCCGACTCGAAGCCGAAGCCGAAGTCGTCCAGGACCTTGCCGTTGAGCAGGCTGGCCTCGAACGCCACCCCCTTGCGCTCGCCGGCCGCCCTGGCGCCGGTGCCGGCCACGATGGAGGCGACGTGGGTGCCGTGCCCGTACCGGTCGGTGGTCGAGTCGGAGTCGGAGAAGTTGGCCGCCGCCACCACCTTGCCCCGCAGGTCCGGGTGGGTGGCGTCGATGCCGGTGTCGAGGACGGCGACCCGCACGCCGCGGCCGGTCAGGCCCTGGTCCCAGGCGGCCGGGGCGCCGATCTGGGTGAGGTTCGGGTCGAGCGCGGTCTTGTGGACGCGGCGGTCGAGCCACACCCGGGTCACGCCGGCCAGCGGCGACGGCGCCGCCCGCGAGCGGCTGGCGTGGGCGGCCAGGGCGGCGCCGAGCCGGGCCGCCGCCGTCCGCGGCTGGCGGACCGCGGTGGCGCGCAGGCTGCCGAGCGTCCGCACCGGGCGCAGCGACGCCGCCGCCAGCGCCGGCGGCCGCTTGGCCGTCCGGGCGTGCTGCACGATCAGGGGGAGGCTGGGCGCCTTGGCGTCGCCGTAGCCCATGCGGGCCAGCTCCGAGACGTTGAACAGCGCCGGGTCCAGCAGGCGGCCGACCAGGGCGTGGACGTCGCTGGGGAGCACGTAGGCGTCGCCGCGGACCGACAGCGCCTGGAAGGTCGCCGGCCCGCCGGGCCGGCTCGCCGGGATCACGTGGACCGAGCGCCGCTCGCCGGGAAGCTGCCGCAGGATCACCTTGTCGCCGGTGAGCAGGGTGACGGCCACGCCGCGGGCCTCGCGGCCGGGCCGTGCCGGCGCGCCGGCCTGCCCGCCGGCCGGGCCCGCGGCGGTCGCCAGCAGCGTGCTGGCGACCATCAGGATGGTGAGCTGGCGGACGCGTCGCTTGGTCGCCACGGGTGCCTCCCTCGGTCCGACTTCGTCCCCGCGGCGAAGTTCGCACTCTCCGCACCGTGTGTCCATGCTGCGAAGACAAGCGTGCCCATCCTGTGACCCGAGCGGGCCGCGGCGGCTAGCGCCGCCGCGCGGCGGCGGTGCGCGGGGCGTCGAAGGCGGCCGTGCCGGCCTCGGCCCAGCCGGACCCGAGCTCGCGCAGGGCGGGGGTGTCGATCAGCAGCGCCCCACCCGCCAGGGCGAGGAGCTGGCGGCTGGTGGTGGCATGGGAGCCCACGCGGTCGTCACGGGCCTCCCCGGTCGCCAGCAGGTCCCGGCCTGCCAGGCGGTTCACCAGGGTGGACTTGCCCGCTCCCTCGGGGCCGAGCAGCACCGCGGTGCGGCCGGGCCGCAGCAGCGCCGCGACCTCGTCCAGCCCGTCACCGGTCCAGCAGCTCACGGCGTGCGCCTCGACGCCGGGCGCGAGGGCGGCGAGCAGGCGCAGCTCGGTCGCCACGTCGGTGCCCCAGTCGGGACAGCGGTCGGCCTTGGCGAGCACCAGCACCGGCCGGGCGCCGCCGCGGCAGGCCACCGCCAGCAGCCGCTCGACCCGCGCCGGGTCGACCTCCAGGCCGGGCGCGGCCACGACCATGACCAGGTCGACGTTGGCGGCGAGCACCTCCCCGGCGGCGCCAGCGCCCGGCTCGCGGCGGACGACGGCGGTGCGGCGGGGGAGCACCGCCTGGATGAGCGCCGGATCGCCGTCCCGGCCGGCGGGGACGCGAGCACCGGACCGCAGGCACACCCAGTCGCCGACGGCGGGCGGGCCGGCGACGCACGGGCCCGCCAGATGGCGGAGGCGGCCGGTGAGCCGTGCCCGCAGCTCCCCGGACTCGGCGACGACCAGGAACCCGCCGAGGTCGGCGGCGGCGACCCTGGCAGGCCTGTGGCCGGCCGCCGCCCAGGGAGCGAAGCCGTCGGCGAAGGACCGGTCCCAGCCGAGGAGGGCGAGCTGCATATGGGCAGTGTGCGGGGCGCGGCGCCCCGGCGCACCCGAATTGCGGCCGGTCGGCGCGGCCCGACGCGCCTTGACCCGGGTCGGGCAGGCCGATCAGGATTCGGCGGCGCGTCCCGGCGCGCACGCCGCGGAGCGGGAGAGGAACGAGGTAGGAGTCGATGACCGCCGCCAGGATCATCGAGGCGCTCGGGAGCCTGTTGTGGCCGCTGCTGCTCGCCGTGGTCGTGCTCCGGGTGGTCCCGCATCTGCCCGGGCTGATGGCCGACCTCCGCGAGGCGCTGCGCACGCGCGCCTTCAAGGTCAAGATAGGCGGGGCCGAGCTGTCGGTCGAGGAGGCGACCGAGCAGCTCCGCAGGCAGGTCACCGACCTCCAGACCCAGATGGCCGCCCAGCTCGCCGAGCGGAGCCCGGCCATGGCGGCCGCGGCCGGTGCCGCGCCGCAGGCCTACCAGGATCGGCCGACCATCCTGTGGGTCGACGACCGGCCGGAGGGCAACGCCCTGGAGCTCGCCAAGCTGCGCGACGACGGCGTCGAGGTGCTCCAGGCCAAGTCCACCGCCGAGGCCATGGACGTGCTCACGCTGCGTCGCGGGGTGCAGGCGGTCGTCACCGACCTCGGCCGCGTCGAGCGCGGCGAGTACCGGCCGCACGCCGGGCTGGCGCTGATGCGGCAGCTCCGCGAGGCCGGCTTCGAGCAGCCGGTGCTCGTCTACACCAGCGCCCGGGGCGTGGCCCGCGACCGCGACGACGCGGTCGCCGCCGGGGCCGCGACGGTGACCGCCTCCCCGACCGAGCTGTTCGCCGCCCTCCCGGAGCTGCTGCGCCCCGCCGACGCCCAGCCCACAGCTCCCGGCAACCACCGCCTCCGCCGCCCCGCCCGCCCCGGGTAGCCGCTGGTCGCGGTCTGAGCGAGGGCTAGTTCTCCTCGGAACGAGCGACAGCTCCCTGCTGGCCGGCGATCCACTTGGCGTGCTCCTGCGAGATCAGCGTCTCGATCCGCATGGCGAGCTGGCCGTGCCGGTCCTCGCCGCCGTAAGCACCCGCCTTGGCCAGGTACAGGAAGCGCTCGTGCTTCAGCGCCTCGGCCGTGGTGCGGTAGGTGATCCAGTGCTCATGGAACTGGAACAGGTGCTGGGCGCCCTCCAGCACGACGACGACCGCGGCCAGGCCGCCGGTCACCCACACGGGGCTGCCGACGCCCGCCACCACCGGCAGCGCCGCCGCGACCGCGAGCTCGAGCAGCTTCAGCCACTTGTACAGACGCTGGTTCTCGCTGCTCCTGCGGTCGTACCAGCCGATCCCATCCTCGAGCCGCTCCCAGGTCGGGTCCTCCGCGGCCGGCGGAGGCACGGCCTCGATCGGTCGCGCCGCTCCTGGTCCGTCCTCTCGCCGCGCCATCGCCTTCCCCCTCGGTCAGGTCCGGACGGATCGTAACGGTCGCGCAGACGCGCTGGGAAGCGCCCGCGTCACGCGCGGGTGATGACCACCTTGCCGGTCACCCTCCGGGCGTAGAGGTCCTGGATCAGCGGCAGGGCGTCGGCCAGCGGCGCGGTGGCCTGGACCCGCACGGCCAGGCGGCCGGCCACCACCTGCTCGGCCAGGTTGGCCATGTCCTTGACGGCCTGCTCCGGCGGGACGGTGGTGAACACGCGGAAGCCGTACATGGTGACGCCCTTGTTGTAGAGCCGCTCGATGCGGAAGGCCGACTCGGCGTCGGCCGAGTTGCCGTACACGACCATGCGGCCGTGGCGGGCGGTCGCCTCCACCAGCGCGGCGATCATCGGCCCGCCGATGCCGTCGAGCACCACGTCGAACTCGCCGTCCACCGGCGAGCCGTCGCCGGGGTGGACCAGCGCGTCCGCCCCGGTCGCCCGCACCGCGGCGGCCCGCTCCTCGCTGCCCGCCTGGCCGGTCACGGTCGCCTTGGCGTCGCGGGCGAGCTGCACGGCGAACCCGCCGACGCCACCGGCCGCCCCCGTGACCAGCACCCGGTCGCCGGCGTGGACCCGGGCCAGGCGGTTGATCCCGACCGCGGTGATCCCCGCCACCGGCAGGGTCGAGGCGGTCACGAAGTCGCAGGCGCCCGGCAGCGGCGCCGTCCACGCGGCGGGCACCACCACCCGCTCGGCGAAGCTGCCGCCCGCCTCGTTGAGGGCCACCACCCGTTCGCCGACGTCGAACTGGGTGACCCCCTCGCCGAGCGCGGCGACGGTCCCGGCGACGTCCCAGCCGGCGACGGTGCCCGCCGGCAGCTTGGGCGCCAGCCGGACCTCCCCACGGTTGACCGACGCGGCCTCCATGTCGATCAGGAGCTGCCCTGGGCCGGGGGTGGGCTCGGGCACGTCGGCGAGGGCCAGGGCGGGGGAGGCCGACGGGTCGGCGACGAGTGCGCGCATGCTCGCTCCTTCGGGCCGCAGCACGGTTGGCGGCGCCAAGCCTACACAGCTTCACCTTCCGGCCGTTCCGCCGATCAAGAGATGACGGGAGGTGAACGGTTGCGGCGCGCGGGCCGGTATCGGGTCGCCCTGGCGACGGCGGGCCGGCCACCCCATCGGGCTGCTCTTCGTCGACCTCGACGACTTCAAGCGGGTCAACGACGGGCTCGGCCACGATGCCGGCGACGAGCTGCTGGTCGCGGTGGCCCACCGGCTCCAGGCGTGCGTGCGCCCCGAGGACACGGTGGCCAGGCTCGGCGGCGACGAGTTCGCGATCCTGCTGGACTGCGTGGCAACCAGGTGCCGGTGACCGCCAGCCTCGGCGTCGCCCTCGGCGCCGAGTCGGAGCTCGACGACCTGCTCCGCGAGGCCGACATCGCCATGTACATGGCCAAGGCGCACGGCAAGGCCCGCTTCGAGCTCGCCGCCGGCGAGGTCCCGGTGGTCAGCCGGCCGCGGGCGTGAGGTCGAGCACCGTCGCCGGGGGACCGGTTCCCTCACCGTGGTTGGGCGGAGCGGCGGCGCTCGACGAGCAGGGCGGTCGGAGCGAGGCCGGCCAGGCGCGTGCACTCGGTCGTCATGTGCGCCTGGTCGGCATACCCGGCGCCGACCGCCGCCGCCGCAAGCGACGGGCGGCCTCGCGCTCCGCCAGGCGAGTCTGGCCCAGCCCGGTCGAGCAGCTCCAGCAGCCGCTGGAACCGCAGGACGCGGGCCAGGGTCTTGGGCCCGTAGCCGACGGCGGCCTGGAAGCGGCGCCGGAGCTGCCGCTCGCCGAGGCCGAGGGCGATCCCGAGCGCGCCGACCCGGCCGGGCAGGGCGGGATGGCCCTCCAGCAGGTGGACCGCGGCCGCCACCATCGGGTCGGGGAGAGAAGCGGCGCCGAGGCGCGCGAGGAGCTGCGCCTGCAGCACCGCCAGCCCGGCCGCCGGCGAGGCCGCCGCGACCCGCTCCTCGAGCTCACGCCCGTCCCGGCCCCAGACGGCGTCGAGGGGGACCCTGGCGTCGCGAAGCTCGCTGGCCCGCGGCCCGAGCACGGCCGGGCCCGCGCCGGGGTGGAAGCGGACCCCGGTCACCGTCTCGCCGGCACGGCGCGCGATCGGGACCGGACCGGTGTCCGGGCCCGCGACCAGCAGCGTCCCGCCCAGGACCACGATGTCCATGCAGCCGTCGGGCAGGACCCGGCCGGGACCGCTCGGGCCCGGGACGGTCAGCTCCCAGACGCGGCGAACCCAGGGCGCGAGCGCCGGCGGCGGCGCCCACTCGCGATAGGCGACGGCCGCCGCGGCTGGCGCCCCGACCCACCGGGGGACCCCGGGGGGTTCCCCCGGACCCCCCCGGGCGCTTGACAAGGTCGATACCATGCGTTGCAGCGTAGCTCGTCGCCGTGACTGAAGGACGCCGATGGCAACCCGCAGCACCCTGGTACTTATTTGCTAGCGCGGATACCGCCGCGAAAGGCGGGTCCGCGCTGAACCTCCTACGCCCTGGGCAGGAGGTTTTTTGTTTGCCCGGCAACCATCCCCCTGGGAGCTCTCGTGAAGATCACCGGCGCACAAGCCCTCATCCGCAGCCTCGAACAGTGCGAGGTCGAGGTCGTCTTCGGCCTTCCGGGCGGCGCGATCCTCCCCGCGTACGACCCGCTGCGGGAGTCGTCGGTCCGGCACATCCTGGTCCGCCACGAGCAGGGAGCCGGCCACGCGGCCGAGGGCTACGCGTGGGCGACCGGCCGGGTCGGGGTCTGCATGGCGACCAGCGGGCCCGGCGCGACCAACCTGGTCACCGCGCTGTGCGACGCCTACATGGACTCGGTGCCGCTGGTCGCCATCACCGGCCAGGTGCCGAGCTGGGCGATCGGCTCCGACGCCTTCCAGGAGTGCGACACCACCGGCATCACCATGCCGGTCACCAAGCACAACGAGCTGGTCCTGGACCCCGACCGGATCCCCGGCGCGGTCGCCGAGGCGTTCCACATCGCCGCGACCGGACGGCCGGGCCCGGTCCTGGTCGACGTGCCCAAGGACGTGCTCCAGGCCACCACCGAGTGGTCCTGGCCACAGTCGCTGGACCTGCCGGGGTACCGGCCGGTGACGCGGCCCAACGGCAAGCGGGTCAGGGAGGCGGCGGCGCTGCTGCGGGCGGCGCAGCGGCCCGTCCTCTACGTCGGCGGCGGCGTGGCCAAGTCCGGGGCGCACCTGGCCCTGCGCGAGCTGGCCGAGGCGGCCGGGGCGCCGGTCACCACCACGCTGATGGCCCGCGGCTGCTTCCCCGACAGCCACCCGCTCGCGCTCGGCATGCCCGGCATGCACGGGAACTACGCGGCCGTGGCCGCGCTGCAGGAGGCCGACCTGGTCGTCGCCCTCGGCGCCCGCTTCGACGACCGGGTGACCGGCAAGCTGGCGACCTTCGCGCCCAAAGCCAAGATCGTCCACGCCGACATCGACCCGGCCGAGATCGGCAAGAACCGCGCCGCCGACGTGCCGATCGTCGGCGACGTCCGCCTGGTCCTGGAGGAGCTGGTCGCCGCCCACCGCGCCGCGGTCGCCGCCGACGGCCCCGGCGACACCGCCGCCTGGCGCCGTGCCACCACCCAGTGGAAGCAGCGCTTCCCCTACCGCTACGAGCAGCTCGACGGCGGACCGCTCAAGCCGCAGCACGTGGTCGAGCGGGTGTCGGCGCTGACCGGCGGCGAGGCGATCGTGGTCGCCGGGGTCGGCCAGCACCAGATGTACGCCTCCCAGCACTTCCGCTTCGACCGCCCCCGCTCCTGGATCAACTCCGGAGGGCTGGGCACGATGGGCTTCGCGGTCCCGGCGGCCATGGGCGCCAAGGTCGGCAGGCCAGACGAGCTGGTGGTCGCCATCGACGGCGACGGCTGCTTCCAGATGACCGCCCAGGAGCTGGCCACCTGCACCACCGAGCGCATCCCGATCAAGGTCTTCGTCCTGAACAACGGCCACCTCGGCATGGTCCGCCAGTGGCAGGAGCTGTTCTACGACGAGCGCTACTCCGAGGTGCACCTCGGCTTCGAGGTGCCCGACTACGTGAAGCTGGCCGAGGCCTACGGCGCGCTCGGCCTGCGCTGCGAGCGCGCCGAGGACGTCGACGCCACCCTCGAGAAGGCGCTGGCCACCAGCGACCAGGCGGTCGTCGTCGACTTCCGGGTGGACGCCCACGAAGGCGTGTTCCCGATGGTCCCCGCCGGCCGCTCCAACGACGAGATCATCCTCGGGCCCGAGTTCTCCCCCGAGGAGCAGGCGGCGGCGACCCGCAGGGAGGTGCGCGCCGGATGAGCACCCACACCGTCTCGGTGCTGGTCGAGGACCGGCCGGGCGTGCTGGCCCGCATCGCCGGCCTGTTCAGCCGGCGGGGCTTCAACATCGACTCGCTGGCGGTCGGGCCCACCGAGGACCCGGGCCGCAGCCGCATGACGATCGTGGTCGACTGCGCCGAGATGCCGCTCGAGCAGGTCACCAAGCAGCTCAACAAGCTCGTGCACGTGCTCAAGATCGTCGAGCTGGAGCCGGCGCGGGCGGTGGAGCGCGAGCTGGTGCTGGTCAAGGTCAAGGCCGACCCGGCGGTGCGCTACCAGATCGTCGAGCTGGCCGAGATGTTCCGGGCCAAGATCGTCGACGTCGCCCCGGAGGCCCTCACCATCGAGGCCACCGGCAGCCCGGACAAGGTCGCCGCCATGCTCGAGCTGCTCGACCCCTACGGCATCCGCGAGCTGGTCCGCACCGGCCGCGTCGCGCTGGCCCGGGGCGCCAAGGGCATCGCCGACAAGCCGCTGCGCGTGGCGCGCCCAGCTTAGAGCTCCAACGAAGGAGGCACCACACATGGCAACCATCTACTACGACGACGACGCCGACCTGGGCCTGGTCCAGTCGCGCAAGGTCGCGGTGCTCGGCTACGGCTCCCAGGGCCACGCCCACGCGCGCTCGCTGCACGACTCCGGCTGCGAGGTGCGGGTGGGGCTCGCGGAGGGCTCCAGGAGCCGCGCCGGCGCCGAGGCGGCCGGGCTGCAGGTGACCACCCCGGCCGAGGCGGCCGCCTGGGCCGACCTGATCATGGTGCTGGTCCCCGACACCGTGCAGCGGCACCTGTACGCCAGCGACATCGCCCCCCACCTCAAGGCCGGCGACGCGCTGTTCTTCGCCCACGGCTTCAACATCCACTACGGCTACGTCCAGCCGCCCGAGACCGTCGACGTGGCCATGGTCGCTCCCAAGGGCCCCGGCCACCTCGTCCGGCGCCAGTTCGAGAGCGGCGAGGGAACCCCCGTGCTGGTCGCGGTCGCCCAGGACGCCACCGGCAAGGCCTGGGACCTGGCCAAGTCGTACGCCAGGGCGATCGGCGGCACCCGCGCCGGGGCGCTGGTCACCACCTTCCAGGAGGAGACCGAGACCGACCTGTTCGGCGAGCAGGCGGTGCTCTGCGGCGGCGCCACCTCGCTGGTCCAGGCCGGCTTCGAGACCCTCGTCAAGGCCGGCTACCAGCCGGAGGTCGCCTACTTCGAATGCCTCCACGAGCTGAAGCTGATCGTCGACCTGATGTACGAGGGCGGCCTGGCGGGGATGCGCTACTCGGTGTCCGACACCGCGGAGTACGGCGACTACACCCGCGGCCCGCGGGTGGTCGGCGAAGCCGCCAGGGCCGAGATGGCCCGCATCCTCGCCGAGGTCCAGTCGGGCGCGTTCGCCCGCGAGTGGATCGACGAGGACGACCAGGGCCGGCCCAACTTCACCCGGATGCGCGAGGCGGGGGCGAACCACCCGATCGAGCGGACCGGCAAGCCGCTGCGCCAGATGATGTCCTGGCTGCGCGAGAAGGGCTAGCCTCCGCACATGGCCCGGATCCTGATCGCCGAGCCGCTGGCCGAGGCCGGCGTCGAGCTGCTGCGCGCCCACCACGAGGTGGACGCGCGCGCCGCCACCACCCGCGAGGAGCTGCTCGCGGCCGTCACCGGCGTCGACGCCCTGGTGGTCCGGTCGGCAACGCGCGTCGACGCCGAGGTGCTGGAGGCCGGCCGCAACCTCAAGGTCGTGGGCCGGGCCGGCATCGGCCTGGACAACGTGGACGTGGCCGCCGCCACCCGGCTCGGGGTGATGGTCGTCAACGCGCCCCAGTCCAACGTGATCTCGGCCGCCGAGCACACCGTGGCGCTGATCCTGGCCCAGGCCCGCAACATCCCGCAGGCCCACGTCGCCCTGCGGGAGGGGCGCTGGGAGCGCGGCCGCTTCCAGGGCGCCGAGCTGTACGGCAAGACGCTGGGGATCATCGGGCTCGGCAGGGTCGGGGCGCTGGTCGCCCAGCGCCTGAACTCGTTCGGCATGCGCCTGCTCGCCTACGACCCGTACGTGAGCCGCGACCGGGCCGCGCAGATGGGGGTCGAGCTGGCCGGCCTCGCCGACGTGCTCGCCCAGGCCGACGTGGTCACCGTCCACCTGCCCAAGACGCCGGACACGACCGGGCTGATCGGCGAGACCGAGCTGGCCGCGATGAAGCCGGGCGCCCGCCTGGTCAACACCGCGCGCGGCGGCATCGTCGACGAGGCCGCCCTCGCCAAGGCGGTCGGCGACGGCCAGCTCGCCGGCGCCGCCCTGGACGTGTTCGCCGAGGAGCCGACCACCCAGAGCCCCCTGTTCGGGCTGGAGGACGTGGTCGTCACCCCGCACCTCGGGGCCTCCACCACCGAGGCCCAGGACAAGGCCGGCATCGCCATCGCCGAGCAAGTCCTGCTGGCGCTCGCCGGCCAGTTCGTGCCCAACGCGGTCAACGTCGACGCCGGCCCGGTGCCCGACGCCGTGCGGCCGTTCCTGCCGCTGGTCGAGAAGCTCGGCCGGCTGTACACGGCGCTGGCGGGCGGCGGGCCGGGCGGCCGGGCCAGCGCCCTCGGCGGCGGCCGGCTGCACCTGGAGTACGTCGGGGCGCTGGCCGAGCAGGACACCCGCGTGCTCACCCTGGCCGCCCTCAAGGGCATGTTCAGCCCGGTGGTGCACGAGCCGGTCACCTTCGTGAACGCGCCGCTGCTGGCGGCCGAGCGCGGCATCGAGGTGACCGAGACCAGGACCCGCCAGAGCCACGACTGGGTGAACCTGGTCACCCTCTCCGGGGAGGGGTCCAGGGGGCAGGTGGGCGTGGCCGGCACCACGGTCGGGCCGCGGGACGCCGAGCGGCTGGTCGCCATCAACGGCATCCCGATCGACATGGCCCCCGCCGACCACATGGCGTTCCTGTTCTACGAGGACCGCCCCGGCGTGATCGGCAGGGTCGGGACGATCCTCGGCGAGAACGGCGTGAACATCGCCAGCATGCAGGTCGGGCGGCGCAAGCAGGGCGGCGAGGCCCTGATGGCGCTGACCGTGGACGCCGGCATCCCCGCCGGCGTCCTGGAACGGGTGGAGGCGGAGATCGGCGCGCACGACAGCACGTTCATCCACCTCCGCATAGGAGCGGGCGCATGACCCGGACGATCTCCGCGGCGCCGCGCCTCCTGATCCTTCGCTGCCGTGGGGCGGCCTCGTGCCGGCCACCCCACGGGGACTCGCGGCGCGAGGGAGACGGAAGCTGAGCGGAACCCAACAAGGAGGTCGCCGGCCATGGCCGAGCGAGTCATCGTCTTCGACACCACCCTGAGGGACGGCGAGCAGGCCCCAGGGATCAACCTCAACGCCAAAGCCAAGGTAGAGATCGCCGAGCAGCTCGCCCGGCTCGGCGTGGACGTCATCGAGGCCGGCTTCCCGCAGGCCTCCCAGGGCGACTTCGAAGCCGTCCGGGCGGTCGCCGAGCGGATCAAGGGGGCCACCGTGGCCGCCCTGGCCCGCACCGCGCCCGGCGACGTCGACCGTGCCGCCGAGGCGCTCGCCCCGGCCCGCCGCGGCCGGCTGCACACCTTCATCGCCACCAGCCCCATCCACATGCGCCACAAGCTGCGGATGAGCCCGGCCGAGGTGCTCGCCGCCGCCGAGGCCGCGGTGGCCAGGGCCAAGGGCTACACCGACGACGTCGAGTTCTCGGCCGAGGACGCCACCCGCTCCGACGCCGAGTTCCTCAAGCAGGTGTACGCCGCCGCGATCGCGGCCGGGGCGACCACCTGCAACGTGCCGGACACGGTCGGCTACATGTTGCCGGACGCCTTCGCCGAGCTGGTCGCCTGGCTGATCGCCGAGGTCCCCGGCTCGGACCGTGCCGCCTGGAGCGTCCACTGCCACGACGACCTCGGTGTCTCCGTCGCCTCCTCGGTGGCGGCCGTGCAGGTCGGCGCCCGCCAGGTCGAGGTCGCGGTCAACGGCATCGGCGAGCGGGCCGGCAACTGCTCGATGGAGGAGGTGGTGATGGCGCTGCGCACCCACCAGGCCTCGCTCGGCGTCGCCACCGGGGTGAACACCCGCGAGATCGCCCGCACCTCCCGGCTGGTCAGCCTGCTCACCGGCTACCCGATCCAGCCCAACAAGGCGATCGTCGGGGCCAACGCGTTCGCCCACGAGTCCGGCATCCACCAGCACGGCGTGCTCATGGAGCGCACCACCTACGAGCACATGGACCCGGTCGAGCTGGGCTTCGCCGGCTCGCGGATCGTGCTCGGCAAGCACTCCGGCCGGCACGCGGTCGCCGACGCCCTCCACAAGCTGGGCTTCGACCTGGACCGCGAGGAGCTGAACAAGGCGTTCGTCCGCTTCAAGGAGCTGGCCGACCGCAAGCCGCGCATCACCGACGTCGACCTGGAGGCGCTGGTCGCCGGCGAGGTGCTGGCCGACGAGGCGGCGTTCCGGTTCGTCGGGCTCCAGGTCGCCGGGGGGACGGTCATATCACCGACCGCGACCGTGCGGCTCAGCCACGAGCAGGGCGTGGTCGAGCAGTCGGCCGTCGGAGACGGCATGGTCGACGCCGCCTGCGCCGCCATCGCCAGGGCGGTCGGGGTCGACGCCCGGCTGGTCGAGTTCCACGTCTCCGCCGTCGGCGGGGGCACCGACGCCCTCGGGGACGTGACCGTGCAGGTCGAGCACGAGGGGGCCCGAGTAACTGGGCGCGGCGTGGCCACCGACGTGGTGGAGGCCTCGGCGCGCGC
>WNGB01008189.1_pt1 | contig 14901 bp, 16 predicted proteins | sample 5400681 | NCBI WGS metagenome assembly WNGB01 (sample SAMN13153367, study PRJNA577476) | soil metagenome | isolation source: 115 cm soil or saprolite under grassland replicate 2 | place: USA:California | collected 2016-06-15
GAGCATGTCGCCGGCTGCCAGCGCCTCCTTGGCCTGCTTGACGCGGTCTAGGTCGACACCCTCGTGGTCTTCGGCTTCCAGCGCGTCGTTGATCCGGTCTGCGGCCAACTCCACCTGCTCGGGCTGGGTCCGCAGAATCGCGTCCGCGACAGCCACCTGCGTCCGCGCGGGAACCTCCTCCTCACCCTCATGCGCCAGCGCCGGCGCAGCCAGCGCCACCACCCCGAACCAGGCCAGCACGATACTGCTCAACAGCCGGGGCACCCTTCGCGGCGGGCGTGTCATACCACATCTCCCTTTGGAGCAGGTCCGGCCACGACCGCTCAGCCCACTGCAAGGGAACCAAACGGGCACCAGGGATTCTACCGGCATTGCCACAACCCGCGAACCATATAGAACACCGACAAAGACCGCCCCCGAGTTACTGCCGGCGATCCCTGTCGAGTCTCGCTGTCGTCAAGCAGAATGGTTCCCAAACCCATCGCCACCCTCCGCGCCTGGCATGCCGGTCAGGACTTGGCCAGCCGCTCGATCGCGGGTGGCCGGTCAGCTTCGCCTCCGTCGCTGCTACTGCCGGCGACGAGCTGGGTGAGCACGTCACTGCAGTGGGCGTCCCGCTCCACCATGCGTTCAAGGCTGGGGACCTGCTCCTTGGATCCTGCGCGCCGGCGGGATTCATCATACGCCAGCCTTCACAAGCAAACCTGTAAGAGTCCTACTGGACGGCGATCGCTGGGGCGGTGAGGCGCGACCAGAGCCGGCGGGGCGCATCGAGGATGCGGCTGACTGCGGTCACGGCGACGCCCATCACCTTGGTGTGCCGGGGGTCGAGTCCCGCCGCGAAGGCGATCTGCTCCAACGAGGGAGGTCCGACCGCGAGGTTGCCGCGCAGCGCGTCGGCCGATGTGGCCTCCCGAGTCGCGACCAGGTAGGCCGCGACCATCGCGCCGGTGCGGCCCACTCCGGCGCCGCAGTGCACGTATACCAGCCCAGGGCTGCCACGCACAGTGGCGAGGAAGCGGTCGACCTGCCGCTGTGTGGGGGTCTGGCCGTCCCGGATCGGGATGCGGACCAGCCGCAGGCCGAGCGCGGCCAGCAGCGGCTCGTCGACGTGGACGTACTCCTCGGCGCGCAGGTCCACGACGGTCGCCACGCCGGCGGTGGCCAGCGTCTGGTAGCCGTGGCGGCCCGGCGCGGCGCCTCGCCACAGCGTGGCGTCCACCACCCGCGCGTTGCTGATCCCCGCCAGCGGTACCTGAGGGGCCTGGACGGTGTGCCTGACCCACAGCGAGGTGCCGATGATGGCGCCGTTGCCGAGGGCGAGCAGGACCACGAACCCGACCACCGCCACGACCGTCGCGCGCAGCCACGCGGCCCGCAGCACGGCGAGAGGCCGCCACGCGACCGGGGCGATAGGGGCGGAAGCACTGGCCAGTGCGGGCGAGACGACCCTGCAGTTCTCGCTCACATAGTTATGGTAGCCCTGCTCGGTGGTTCAGGTCGTGGCTCGTCGCGCAGCTCCAGCACCTGGGCCAGCGACCAGCAGGGGAGCTGGTCATGGCTGGCGTGTCCCCTCCAGGCGCGACCGGTAGACGGCGATGGCGCGCTCGGCCAGCCGAGACGGCGACTCGTTGGTCTCCGCCGACTCTCGTTCCAGCCACGCCCACAGGTCAGGGCGCAGGCGCACCTGTCCGGGCTGGGTGCCCTGTTGGCGCGTGATCGCCGCGTAGACCAGGACGACGAGGCCGATGGTGAAGAACACCGAAACGAGGATCGCGCGGGCGAATGGGTCGCCCTGCCAGATCCCGGCGTTCCGAACCACCTCGAGCTTCTCCTGCCCGAACGCCCGCCAGAGGTAGACGAAGATGTAGATTCCCGTATAGGCGAGGAACCCGGTGAGAACCCCGAGCACGAGCTTCCGATTGAAGCGGTTCATGGGGCAACTCCTTGTCTGAGCCACGGAACCAGCGTTCGGGCGCGCTCGGCCGCATCGTCCGGAGGAGGCGCCAGGCGCCCCAGCCACGTCGAGGCCACCAAGCGCAGCAGCGGCTCGGGCGCGCGGCGGTGCAGCACCGCCAGCCACCCCGACAGCAGGGCGCCCAGCAGCAGCGGCGCACCGGTCAGCGCCGCCAGGCCGATGGCCCACGGGTTGCCGTGCAGGGTTCCCCGAGGATCCGCATACGCGTCCGTGAACAGCCGCGTCACACCCAGACTGGCGGTGACCAGCGCGACGGTCATCAGGACGTAGGCCCTCCGCGCTCGCAGCCGGCGCGGGAACAGCTCGTGGGCGGGCACGCTGTGGCCAGCTGCGCGGGCCGCGGCCTCGACGACGCCGTGCACCGCCTTGGCCACTGCGACGCGCCTGCGGACCCCGCGGTTGGGGGTGAGCCGCTTGATCCCGTCGGCGAGCAGGATGCCGCCGGACAGCAGGATCCCGGCGCCCATCAGCCCGGGCAGGAACACCGAGACGCTCACGTCGTAGGTCGGAGCGTTCATGCCGCCACCTCCGTTCGGGCCCGAACGACCATGCCGGTCGACCCGTCGACCTGCAGCTGCTCTCCCGTTTCCAGCGCCCGCAGCGCACCTTTCACGTTGAGCACGGCGGGCACGCCGAACTCACGGGCGACGATGGCGGCGTGCGACAGCGGTCCCCCCTCCTCCAGCACGATGCCGCCCGCGATCAGGAACAGCGGCGTCCACGAGGGATCGGTGCTGCGCGCCACGAGGATCTCGCCGGGCAGCAGGTCGCGCCCGTCGGCGAGGCTCCCAAGGAGCCTTGCGGGTCCCTGCGCCCTCCCGGGGCTCGCCGCCCAGCCTTGGAGGACGTCGCCACCTAGCTCCGGCAGCTCCACCGCGCCGGGCACGCCCTGGAAGGTCTCGGGCAGGGGCTCGGCCGCCTCCGCCCGCGCGAGCGCGCTGCGCCGCCGGGCGAACTCCTCGGCGGACACCGGCTCCCCGCCGACCAGCAGCTCCTCGAGCTCGCGATCGGACAGCAGCAGCACGTCGTCCAGGCCGGAGATGCTCCCCGAGGCCTGGAGCCGGCGCGTCGCCTCCAGGATGAGCCGGCGTTCCTCGCCACCCAGCACCAGCAACGCCGCCTTGGCCTGCTCGCGAAGTTGCAGGAATCGGGACGCGTCGGCGGCGAGCTTGCGCAGCAGGCGCCCACGGATGTCGACGATCTGACCCGTCAGCACGCGAGTGGCCTGCCATTTCCAGGAGCGTCGCAGCTCGGCCTGCAGCTCCGCCAGCGCGGCGCGGCGGGCCTGGTCGGCGCTGCGGAGGCGGTCGGTGGGTGCGGGTGACAGCTCACAGGCGTCGTCGTCGCAGCACCGTGCGATGCCGCGGACGTGGTCCCACAGCTGTGTACGATGCTCGTCCCAGGTGGGACCGCCGTAGATCGACATCGAGCCGACGTGCCGGGCGATCCGGCCGACGAAGCCCAGGACCCGCCGGCCGTCGGCGCCCATCGCCGACAGGCGCTCCTCGAACGCCTGCTCGGGGGCGGCGCGCAGGGCATCCAGCGCCGGGCTGCCGCAAAGACAGTCGGCGTAGAGGTCCCAGATGGCAAACGCGGACTCCAAGCCGCTCGCCTGCGCGGTGGTGGTAAGCCGCTGCGCCCACAGCGAGGCCCGGTCCCGGCCGACCCACCGCTCCAGGGCCGACTCCAGGGCGCGGTAGGCGGCCGCCGCACCGGCCGCCGCCGCGACCTCCGTGGCATACCCGCGGAACGCCAGATCGCGGACCCTGGCGCGGTAGGCGAGCAGGTGGCGGATGGGCAGGTCCGCGGGCGAGACCCCCAGGGCGACCACGCCGTGCACAGCCTCCGCGAACACCTCGACCTCGTCCTCGGCCCCGCGCCGCACCCGCAGCGAGCGGACCCCCGCGATGGCGCGTCGCAGCCTCCCCGCCGAAGGAGCTCGCGGATCGTCCTTGGTGAGCACCCGGCCGAGATACTGGCGTTCGACCTCCGCTGTGGAGCCCCCCGGCATGGCCGCCGCGGCCTCGCGAAGCAGCGACAGGTTGAGCGCGGCGCGACCGCGGAACCTGCCCAGGGCCAAGTACGGACCTTCGACCGGCGGGATCGGCGCGCCGAGGTCAGCGAACAGGCCGCGGAAGGCGTTCTCCAGCAATGGCGCGTTGATCGTCAAAAAACGGCGGGATGACGCCGGGCAGCATCTCCTGCACGCCGGCCGGCGTGTAGGTGGCGCCGCCGACCGGCGTGGTGTCGAAGCCGTCGTCGGTGCCACCACGAGGCTCGCGCACCGTGATCGGCCGCGTCTGCAGCAGCCAGAGCCGGCCGCCGGTGTGCGCCCACTCGATGTCCTGCGGGGCGCCCATCGCCCGCTCGACCCGCAGCCCCAACCGCAGCAGGTCCTCCAAGAACGTCGGCGGCCAGTGGGCGTGACCACCGCGGACGGTGAAGCTGGCGCGATCCATCGTGTAGTCGTCCGGCGTGACCCGTCCGGACACAAGGCTCTCCCCCAGGCCGCGCACCGCCTCGATCCGGGCGCTTCTCGGATCGCCTTCGGGGTCGCGGGTGAACAGCACGCCAGCCCACTCCGCCGCGGCCATGGCCTGGATGATCACGCCCATGGCCAGATCCTCCTCGGACACCTGCTCCCGGCGCCGGTAGGCGCGCACCGACGGGCCCCACAGCGATGCCCAGCAGCGCAGGACGGCGTCGATGACCTCGTCCTCGGTCCCAAGCTCAAGGAAGCTGCGGTACTGCCCGGCGAACGACGCGGCCGCCAGATCCTCGGCAGTCGCCGAGGAGCGCACCGCCACCGGCGAGGCGGCCAGCAGCCCCCGCGCGATCGCTCGAATGGTCTCCTCCAGCTCCGGCGGCAACCTCCGACTCAGGAACGCGCTGTCGACCCGGATGGTCTCGGCCTGGATCGCGTCGGCGGGTGGCGAATCCGTCGCGCGAAGCTCAGCGATGAACGCCTCCAGGTCGCCGCCGGCGACGAACGCCCGGTAGGCGTCCGCCGTCAGCGCGAAGGCCTGCGGCACCGGGAACCCGTATCCGACCAGGCGGTCCAGCCAAGCCGCCTTGCCACCCACCTCCAGCGTCGTCGCCCCCGAACCGTCCAACCGACGGGCCAGACGCCCGCTCGCCAACCGGAGTCCGGTGGATGCGGAGCCCGACCTGTCGCGGGTGCCGGCGGGGTCATCCGACACCTGCGTCGACGCCAAGCTCTGGTTCACCGTCGCTCCCCTCCCCTCTCACGCTTTGGGTGCTGGTGGTCGTGGGCGCCCGCAGCAGCGCTCGCCGCCGCCGCGGCACCGCAGCAGCTCTGCTCCTCCCCCGCCTGGAGGCCGTCGCAGCACTCCTGCGGTGCGGGCTGCGGCTGGCCGGGCACGGGCGGCTTGTTGCCGTGGGCGTGCATGGCGGTCCTCCTACTCATGGCCCGGTGCGAGCTGGCGGATGGCTGGCGGGGGCGCCTGCCGGCTGGGGCGGCGGCCCCAGGCATGCTTGCCGAGCAGGCGCAGGGCGGCTGGGATGAGCAGGCGGCGGGTCAGCGTGGCGTCGATGAGGACGACGACGGCCAGGGCGAAGCCGAGTTGCTTGAGCTCGGGCTCGGTGGCGACGATGAAGCTGGCGAACACGATGACCATGATGGCTGCGGCCGACAGGATGACCCGGCCGCTTCGCTGCAGGCCGACCGCGATCGCACCGGTGGCGTCGCCGGTCCGGTCCCATTCCTCTTTGATCCGGCTGATCAAAAACACCTGGTAGTCGGTGGACAGCGCCACCAGGATCGCGAACAGCAGCAGCGGGAAGTAGCTCTGGATGAACCCGGGTGAGGTGAAGCCGAAAATGGACTCGCCGGCGCCCTTTTGGAAGACGAGCACCAGCAGCCCATAGGCGGTCCCCACGCTGAGGATCGTCCCGACCAGGCCGACCAGGGCGACCAGCAGGCTACGGAAGGCCGCAGCCAGCAGCAGCAGCGCCAGCACAACGATCAGCGCCAGCACCAGCGGGGTCTTGGCGTTGATCTCGTCGGTCAGGTCGGTGCCCGCGGCGCTGGCGCCGCCGACCAGGCCCGCATGCCGGTCCCGCGCAGCGCTGCGGGCAGCTCACCGCGCAGGTCGGTCACCAGCCGGCTGGCCTCGGGAGAGTCGAAGGCGGCACGGGTCACCACCGTCATCGCGGTCAGCGTGCTGCCGTGCGCGGTGTTGACGATCGGGCTGAGCGAGGCGGCCAGCGCGGGGTCGGTGCGAGCGGCGACCAGCGCGCGGGCGGCGGCGGTCGGACCGCCGAGCATGCCGGGCAGCGAGGTCACCGACCGCACCCGCGGGTCGCGGCGCAACCGCGTGTCGACCTGGGCCAGCGCCCCAAGGTCGCGCTCGGACAGTGGCTGCCCACCGGTGGTGAAGACGACCTGGACGGGGGCGATCGCGCCGGGGCCGAAGGCGGCGGTGACGGCGCTGTTGGCACGCCCGGAGGGCATGTCGGCGAGGGTGCGCATCCCGTAATCCACGCCGGTGCGCATCTGCAGGGTGAACGCCGCCAGCGCGGCCATCGCGACCACGATCGACACCAGCACGGCAACCGGCCTGCGCAGCAGCAGCGTGGTGATCGGGCTGGTGGCCTTCGGCTGAGCGGACCAGCGCAGCCGGCGGGGCAGCGGCGGCGCCAGCCGGTTGACCCGCCGGCCCAGCCCGGCCAGGCCGGCTGGCAGCAGGCTCAGCGCGGCGGCGACCACGACCACGACGGCCACCATGGGGCCGATCACGATCTCCCGCATCAGCGGGTCGTTGACCAGCAGCACCGGGGCGAGCGCGACGATCACGGTGGCGCCGGAGACAAGCACCGTGCGGCCAGCGGTCGCCGTGGCCGTCGCGGCGGCGGCGACCGCCGTGGCGCCGTCGGCCAGCTCTTCACGGAAGCGCGTCACGACGAACAGCGCATAGTCGACGCCGATGGCTAGGCCGATCATGATGGTCACGCTCTCCATGACCTGATTGAGACCGGTGCCGGTCGCCAGCACGAACGCGCCGAAGGCGCCGAAGCTGAGCACCAGGCCGCTGAGCGCGAGCAGCAGCGGCAGGCCGGCGGCGACCAGACCGCCGAAGACGATCAGCAGCACCAGCAGCGCAATCGGCACCCCGACCGCGTCCGCCCTGGTGATATCGGCTTTCTCCATATCCATGACGTCGGCGTCCACCTGCGGCTCGCCGGTCACCCCCACCTGCACCGAGCTGGTGGCCGCCGCCGTCGCAACGGGGACGACGCGCTCGGCGAGCTTGGTGGCCTCCCCCTCATCGCGGGGGGCGGGGACGATCGCGAGCGCCGTCCGTCCGTCGGGGGCGACAAGCGCCTTGGCCGCGGGGCCGGAGGGGAGCTGCACGCCGCTGACACCCTTGACCGCGGAGACGTTGCGTCCAACCGTCGCCACCACATCCTGGAAGGCGGGGTCGCTGGCGCGCAGCGTCCGCGAGGAGAACACCAGCACCAGCTGGTTGCCGCCGGTGGCGGGCAGCTCGCGCGCCAGCAGCTTGGCGCTGCGGGAGGAGTCGCTGGAGGGAACCCACACGCCCGTCATCGATAGCGAAGAGGTGAACTGGGAGACAAACACCAGCCCGGCCGCGATCAGCACCGCCCAGACCGCGAACACCAGCCGCTTACGGCGCGCGACCAGCAATCCCCAGCGGTACAGCCGGCCGGGCCGGCCAGCAATCTCCCCAGAAGCCGCGGGGCGAAGATCCGACATGGTCACCCTGACCACCTCTTTCCACGAGGCTCGGCGTGCATGCTATACCCCGGCAGGGTATTTGCCGCCAGCGTGACCCAGGGCCGGATGGCCCCTTCTCGCCGGGACCTTCTGGCTACGTCACCGCCGGGGCCACGTTCTGGGGAGCCTGGTCCATCGGGAAGTAGTTGCCGGCCGTCAGCCCGCCGTCGATGGTGAACTCCGCACCGGTGATGTACCGGCTCTCCTCTGAGGCCAGGAAGGCAGCGAGGTCGGCAACCTCGGACGCCTTGGCCATGCGGCCCAACGGGATCCGGGGCAGCATCAAGGAGGCGCCGAACTCCCGGAACATGGGGATGTCCAGCATCGGCGTGTCGACGAACCCCGGGTGGATGGAGTTGACCCGGATGCGCTGGAGCGCCAACTCCATCGCCGCCACCTTGGTCATGCCGCGGACCGCGAACTTACTGGCCCCGTAGGCCAACAGACCGGGCGTGCCCTCCAGCCCTTCGACCGAGGAGATGTTGACGATGGAGCCGCCCGAGGTCATGGCCGGCGCCGCCGTGCGCATCCCGAGGAACACGCCGACCTGGTTGACGTCGATGACGCGCCGGTAGTCGTCCAGCGTCGTGTGCAACAGCGGAGCAAACGGTGCGATACCAGCATTATTCACGAGGATATCCAGCCGGCCGAAGCGTTCGGTGACCGTGCGCACCGCCGTCTCCCAGGCCACCTCGGAGGTGACGTCGAGGGGGACGTACAGCGCGTCGTCGCCAAGGTCAGCGGTCATGGCGCGGCCCTGGTCGTCGAGGATGTCGCTCACCGCCACTTTCGCTCCGAGCTCGACGAACAGTCGCGCCTCGGCTTCGCCCTGGCCCCGGGCGGCGCCGGTGATCAGGGCAACGCGTCCGTCCAGCTTCCCCATCTCAAACCCCCGTCTCCGAGCTCGATCTCCGGCCAGCGGTGCAGGCGGAGCTGGTCTCCGTCTCCCAAGTGAGTGCTTGACAACCCCGATGGGATCACCGTGACCCTGGCACAGGCGCTCTTGGGGGGCCGTGGGGGGAGCGAGCTCCCCCCACATGGACAAGACAACCGCGTCGAGTCCACCAGCACCTGAAGGTTGTCAAACACACACCAAGAGACCGTCGGGATCGTCGCCTCGGTGGCGTCGGGGGCGATAGTAAAAAACGGTCACCTGGCGAGCGGGATGTGGTTGAGCGGGCACGCCAGCTCAGGACGGAACGCGCCCGGCGTCAGACCGGTCAGCGCGCGGAAGTCCTTGACCATGTGCGTCTGGTCGAAGTACCCACAATCGGCTGCCGCCCGCGCCCAGTCCACCGCTGGCTCGCCGACGATCGAAGCGAGCAGACGATGCAGGCGGCGTACCCGGGCAAACCGCTTCGGGGTGAGTCCGACCTGCTCGGTGAAGCGGCGCCGCAGCGTCCGGTCGGTGATGCCCACCCGGTCGGCCACCTCCGCAACTGGGGCGCCACGATCGAGCACCCCGACCGCCACCGCGACGGCCGGATCCGGCTCCGGCGACCGCACCATCCGCTCGACCAGCACGGCTTCGAGGGTGGACAGCATCGCCTGGGGAGTCGGTGCCGCCAGCAACCGTTCGCGCAGAGCGTCGCCGTCGCGACCCCACAGCGCCTCCAGCTCCACGACCGGTTCGTCGATCGCCGAAGCCGGACGGGCGAAGAAGGGGTTGGCGCCACCCGGGCGGAAGGCGACACCGACCGTCACCGGCCACTCCGCAAAGTCGGTCCCGATCGGGCCAGCGCCCGCGCTCACCACGATGGCTCCGCGTCGGGTGTTGGCGCCCGTGAAGTTCGCTCCGTCGTACCAGCGGGCCTCGTCGGAAGCCAGGTTCACGGCCAGCAGCATGGACCCGCTGGGAATTCGCAGGTCCCGCGCGCTTGCGCGCCCGCTCTCGTGGTAGCCCAGCGAGGCGACGAACGGCGCGAGCGCCGGCGACGGGGGCCGCAGGACGCACCTCCCACGGCTTGCCGCCGCCCCGGCGGTTCCCGAAACCGGCACGGCTGGATGCTGGTGAAACGTCACGGTCATGGACCTCCCCGCCCCCCGGCCGTACTACGACGAGTAATAGGTATCGCGGCCCAAGACTGTCGGGCAAGTCCGGAAAGGTCCTAAATACCAAGATTTCCCGCTTCACCATTCTTGACCGGTACTCAACCGGCATCCAGCGCTGCCGGTCGGTTCACCGTGTGGACGTGGACGCGCTGCCGCCGTTGGCCCGACCCGCCGCGGCGGGCTGGCTGGCTGCCTGCCCCGCGCGGCGGGTCTGTGCGAATGCATCGGCGTGCTGTCGCGCGGGCGAGGGTCCCGGTCGCGCCTGCTACCTGCGTGGCCGACTCCGTGCCGGCAGGAACAGCGCGACCAGCAGCGCTGCCGCCGCCAGCACCGCGGCGCTCACCAGCATCACGTCGCTCATGCCATTGGCGTAGGCGACACAGGCTCCGCCGAACACGTGCGGGGCGACCGCGGCGGCGCCGGCGAGGCTGCCCTGTCCCGCCGCATAGGCCTGCGCGGGCAGCCCCGCCAGGTGCGCGCCCAGGCCGCTGCGGTAGGCGCTGCCCAGGACGCTGCCGAGAATCGCCACACCCAGCGACATGCCGACCAGCTGCAGCGTCCGTGGCAGCGCGATCCCGAACCCCGGTCTCGGCCGCCGGGAGCGCGCCCAGGATGGCGTCGGTGGCCGGCGGCGGTCACCAACAGGCCGACGGTGACCATCGCCTTGGTGCCAAGGCGCGCGGTCAGCCGGTCGCTGGGCAGGGCGCCGACGACGACGCCGCGATCAGCGGCAGCAGCCGGATCATGAAGAATCCCGGTGCCGCGGGGACCTGATGCCCGGCGGCCTCTTCCTCAGGCCCTCGCCGCTCCCCGTGGCTGGCCGGCACGGCCAACCACGGGAGCATCCTGGGCACTCATCGGTGGTGGCTCTTGCCGTCCTCGTCGCCGTGGGACATCCCGCCCATCATCATGGCCATCATCGCCGTACAGACCAGCGCGACCAGCAGGAAGCCGATACCGGCGCCGCTGAGCCAGACGATCACGGCGATCAGCAGCATCGGCACGCAGCAGACGAGCATCATCAGGCGGCTGTGGCCGCCCTTGCGGGCCTGATCCTCCCCGCTGGCGGGGTCGCGATGCTCGTCCAGGGCGCTCATGCCAGCCTCCGCAGCGACGGTGGGACATAGCCGAGCCGGCGGTACAGCGGGCAGTGCCCGAGCGCGCCGGTGGCGATCAGGTCGAGCCCGGCCAGCACCAGCAGCACCTCCAGGACGACCAGCAGCGGCCCGCTCGCCGATGCGAGCAGGACCACGCCGCCGACCGCGCCCACCAGGCCCACCAGCACGCGGCCCACGCGCTCGGCCGGGGTGATGTTGACAGCGGGTCGCTTCATTTGCTCAGCCTCCCTCAGTGGTTCGACGGCTCGAAGCTAGCCCGTCGCCTGCCCTCGCGCGTCCGCTGCCACCACCCATCTGCCCTGCGGGAACCTACGGATTGTCCGAGGCCAGGCGTCGGTGCCACGCCCCATTCACTGCAGGTCTGCTCGCAACGGCGGCGCTGGTACCGCGGCGACCGCAGCACGGGCCGAACCGGATCGCAGCAGAGCCTCGGTCGCTGGTGGTCTCACCCGCCCCGATCAGGCCGCGAGGGAGGCGGCCGTGTCCTTGGGGACGGTCGACGTCAGCTCACCGAACACGACCAGTCGCTGGCGGGCCGAGTAGCGCGGGTTGCAGGTCACCAGTGAGACTGTCGTCTTGGGCTGGCCGCCGCGCCCGGGCGCGGCATCGAGCACCCAGGTGTCGCTGGGACGCACGATCGCCGTCCGCCGCACCGTGTAGGTGAAGACCGTCGCCTGCGTCATGATCAGGACCCGGTCACCGCTTGCCAGCTCGTCCAGCCGGTAGAACGGCGCACCATAGGTCGTGCGGTGGCCGGCGACGCCGACCGTGCCGGCCTGCCCGGGCAGCGCCGTGGCCGAGATGTGCCCCGGCCCCTTGCGCAGCGCGTCGCGGTCGGCGCCTTCCACGAGCACCCGCTGCAGGCCGATCTTGGGGATCTCCAGCAGGGCCAGGGGGCGCCCGTTTGGGACCGGCCGGACCGAACGGACCGCCCCGCCGCTGGTCCGCCCTGCGCCAGTGGGCGCCGTCTGGCCCGCCCACTGCCGCTCCAGGGTCCGCCGCAGGTCTGCCTGGTCCCTGCCGACCGTCGCGCTGGTGCCGACGAGCTCATAGAAGAGGAAGTACAGGATGAACAGTCCCATCCCGACCAGCGTCAGGCCCGCTCCACGAAACAGCCTCACTTGGCAGTGCTCCTACAACGTCATAGCGAGGGACTCTCTGGCATGCTCCACCCAGCAATTCGACGAGACCGTAGCCAGCGGCGGCAGCCGCATGCCCGGCGCTCTTCCGCAGCCTCCGACGGTCGGGGCGAGCGCCAAGCCAGGCCAAGCGGAGCCGAGGGGCACCGGATGTCGGTTGTCGTCGGTGGGGCCAAGGGGGCCGGCGGCGCCGTGGGGGTCGGTCGCCGACAAGACCAGCAGATCCTACGGCGTGTAGTTTGTCGACCGCAACTCGCGCAAGCACCGGCAATGCGGTCGCGACGGCGGAGACCTCTTGGAGGGCACTGCAAGCTCCTTCCGCTCTCTCGCACGGGTCATCAGACCAATCAGGTGCCAGCATGGAGACGGCAATGGCCTGCGAGGTTGGCGTGCCGATGACGAGGGAGGGGGCCTGACGTACGATCTACGACACGATGTCATCGCCCCCGTTTCCGGCCTCGGACGGTCAGCCACGACCGTCCCGGTCGGCCGCGCTGCTGGAGGCGGCGCTGGCGCTGGGGACCGAGCACGAGCTCGAGCCGGTTCTGCAGCGCATCGTCGACAGTGCCGCCACGGTCGCCGACGCGCGCTACAGCGCGCTGGGTCGCTACGACGAGCAGGGCGAGATCCGCAGCTTCGTGTACCACGGCATCGACTTCGACACGGTCGCGCGGATCGGGCGGCTGCCGCGCGGGCGCGGGCTGCTCGGCGAGGTCATTGTCGCGGACGGCCCGATCCGCCTCGACGACCTGCGCGCCGACCCCCGCTGCTGTGGGTTCCCGCCGCACCACCCGCCGATGCGGTCGTTCCTGGGGGTGCCGGTGACCAGCGGCGGCCGCCGCTACGGCAACCTGTACCTGACCGACAAGCGCGGCGGAGGATCGTTCGACGAGGAGGACGAGCGGCTGATCGTGGCCCTGGCAGCGTTCGCGGCCGCGGCGATCGAGAACGCCCTGCTGGTCCAGGCAGAGCGGGAGCGGGCCGACGCGCGGGCCGAGCTGGCGGCGGCCCGCGAGCGGGAGCGGCTGCGCGGGGAGATGCTGGCGAAGGTGATCGGCGCCCAGGAGGCGGAGCGGGCCAGGGTCGCCCGGGACCTGCACGACGAGATCGGCCAGGATCTGACCTCGGTGCTTCTGGGGCTGCGGCTGGTGGAGACCTCCCTTGGGGGCGAGCCGCCCGACGTGGAGGGTGCCCGCAAGCACAGCGCGGAGCTGCGTGAGCTGGTCACCGATGCGCTCGGCGACGTGCGGCGGTTGGCGTTCGAGCTGCGCCCGACCGTGCTGGATGACGTCGGGCTGCTGGCCGCGGTCCAGCGGCTGGCTGCCGACGTCGCCGCCCGCCACGGCCTCACCTACCGGGTCGAGGTGGACGGGCTCGGCAAGGCCGAGCGCCTGCCGGCCGAGGTCGAGACGGTCGCCTACCGGGTGATCCAGGAGGCGGTCACCAACGTGGTCCGCCACGCGCGGGCGGCGTCGGTGCGCGTCGTCGTGACCCGCTCCGCCGGTGGCCTGCGCGTGAGCGTCACAGACGACGGCGTGGGTTTCGACCCCGCCGGGGTCGGGTCGGGGTCGCTGGGGCTAAGCGGCATGCTCGAGCGGGCCGCCCTGGTCGGCGGCGCGGTCAGCCTGACCGCCGCGCCTCGTGCGGGGACAACTGTGGTGCTGGAGGTGCCGCTTGGGTGAGGTGATCCGCGCGGCGCTGTGCGACGACCACCGGGTGGTGCGCAGCGGGCTGCGGCGGCTGCTGACCGACGAGCCCGATATCGAGGTGGTCGGCGAGGCCGGCACCGCCGACGAGGCGGTCGCGCTCGCCCAGGCCGCCCACCCCGACGTGTTCGTCATGGACCAGGGGCTGCCCGGCGCCAGCGGGATCGAGGCGACCCGACGGCTGCGAACCGTGAGCCCGGCCACCCGGGTGCTGATGCTGACGGTGCACGACGACGTCGCCTACCTGCGCGCGGCGTTCGAGGCGGGCGCGGCCGGCTACCTGGTCAAGGACGCCGCCGACGTGGAGCTGGTCGAGGCCGTGCGGGCGCTGGCCGCCGGCCGCCAGTACGTGCACCCGAGCCTGGGTGCCGCGCTGCTGGCCCCCGACACGGCCCCGGCGCAGCCGCACGGGCCCGGTGGGGTGCTGTCGGAGCGGGAGCTTGAGGTGCTGCGGCTGGTGGCCCGCGGCTTGACCAGCGCCCAGATCGCCGAGCGGCTGGTGGTGTCGGTCCGCACCGTTGAGACCCACCGGGCGCACGTCCAGCAAAAGCTCGGGGTCGCCTCCCGTGCGGAGCTGTTCGGCTTCGCGCAGGAGCACGGCCTGCTGGACCAGGGCGAGGCGGCTCCGTAGTCGCCCGCACCAGCCGATCCGTAGCGGGACCGGATGCCAGCCCCTGGACGCAAGGCGCAGCATCGGCGCAAAGGAGGTGCCGACATGGGCAGAGATCGGGTGGTGCGCCGGGTGGGGGTCGGCGTCCTGCTGCTTGCGGTGCTGGTCTGGCTGGCCGTGCCGGCCTGGGCGGACGAGCCCGGGGAGAGCGACCAGGCGAGCGTGCTGGTCCGCCAGGCGATCGCGCTGACCGTGGAGACGCCCGACGACACGATGCAGATCCAGGACAAGGTCGAGGACGCCTTGAAGGTGGATGACAAGGAAGGTGTGAACACCGCGCTGGTCGAGCAGGCCAGCAGCGCCCTGGCAGCGGGGGATCTGCATCAGACGCGCAACCTGCTGGAGCGGTCGATCGGCGCGCGCCCCCACCTCAGTGGCGGTGACGTGCCGGCGATCCGGGAGACCTCGACGCTTGGCTCGGGCGGGCTGGCCACCGGCGAGCAGACCGGCACCAACGTCGTCACCGACCCGCTGGCGCCC
>WNGB01008191.1_pt1 | contig 14900 bp, 9 predicted proteins | sample 5400681 | NCBI WGS metagenome assembly WNGB01 (sample SAMN13153367, study PRJNA577476) | soil metagenome | isolation source: 115 cm soil or saprolite under grassland replicate 2 | place: USA:California | collected 2016-06-15
CGGCCACTTTCCCGGCGACCATTCAGGGTCGTCGTTGACCACTGTCTAGGAAAGGCCTACCGCATCCGCGGTCAGGGGAACAGAGGGCCCCGGCCCTTTCCTGGCTGTCCCGGCACGCGGGCGGGGCGGGCCGGGGGCACGCTGTCCAGGAGTTCCTGGGGCCGGCTGAGCCGGTCCTCGCGCTGCGTCCGCATGGGCTCCGCGAGGTCCAGGGACGCGAACGCGGCCGGCCAGTCGGCCGGCGTGTAACCCGCGGCCAGGTCGCAGTGGTGCAGCTCGACCTCGACCAGCCGCCGGGTGAGCAGTTGCGCGGCCGGGAACGGTGCCGAGCCCAGGATCCGCACGGAACGAGGCCACGCCTCATCGGGCAGCTGCCGCGCGAAGGCACGCAGCGCCATCGCCGCGTCGGCCACGTCCGCCACGAGGTCCTTCGCCCCCTGGGCCGCGCCGCGTTCGATGCCGGCCGCCCGGGCCTCCGCGCTGGCGTACGCCGGGCGGTCCTCTCCGGCCCGGGCCCCGATCAGCAGGGCGCGCATCGCGTCCGCGCCGCGGGCCAGGTGGGCCAGCACGTGGGCACGCGTCCAGCCGGGCAGCAGCGACGGCTGCCGCAGGTCCGGGTCGGCGATCACCCGGGCCGTGCCGAGCAGCCGCTGCGTCGCGTCGTCGATCTGGCCCAGGAGCTGGCGTTGCGCGGCGTCCATCCGCCCACTCTAAGCAGCCGGGAGATCAGCGCGGTGCACCGTGTGCGCCAGGACACCCACGATGCACCGCGCTGATGAAAGCCGCCCACCGGGACGCCCGGTAGCCGTCATGGCCCTGATGGTGCGGGCTCCCAGCGGGCGTGACCCGACCGGGGTGCCCCGCGCCGGGCCGCCCGTCCCCGGGCGATCCGGTCGTCCAGGCTCAGGTCCGCCAGCCGCCACCGCGGCGCCGTCCGTCCCCGCCGTGCCCTCTCCGCCACGCTTCCCGCGCCCCCCGGTGGTCTCGACAGCAGCAGCGTTCCCGGCGCTGGGACGCGCTAACCGCGACACCGGACCGTTTGAGAGAGAATGGTGGTGGTTTGCCCGGTTTTGCCGGGGACGGATCGGCCGCCGTGGCTGATCCGGCCTGGCCAGGCCGGATCAGCCGGGATGGGTCAGCCGGCCCCCCTCACATGGAAGAACATCGTGGGATGCCACCAGGCGTTCCAGTGATGCCAGCCGATCCGGGTCCCGGAGTCCAGGGCACCGAACGTGTGGCCAGGCCGGACGAAGAACTCCACATGTCCGCTGCCGTAGAAGGCCAGGTCACCGCGGCGTGCCTGGCGCATGGTCTCCCGGACCAGGCGCCCGGAGCCGAGCATGGCGGTGGTGGACCGGCCGAAGTAGATGCCCTCGTGGGCGTACGCGGCCATCACCACCCCGGAGCAGTCGTAGCAGCCCGGGCCGGTGCCGCCCCAGCAGTACCAGTGGCCTGCCGTGTGCTGGTAGGCCCATATGTAAGCCGCCTCCCGTGGGGTCCTGGACCCGGCTGAGGCGGCTTGGGAAGTGGTGGCGAGGGGGATCGCCGCTAGGAATGCCGTCGCCATGAAAGTGATCAGAAGACGACGGAATACGCGATACGGACCCACAAGGGGCTCCCAGATCGCAGGGTGCCTTCCGCTGCGCTGGCCACGGGTTCACGGTGACGAGCGACACTCAGCCGGAAAGCCCGACAAGCACAGCACCCTAACCGATGCGGAACCCTAAGCACGGTATTTGGGCGGCATTAACCCCCACTTAGCCCCCAGACCGGCACACCGGGCTGGGGGGCAAGCAGGGTCTGACCTGGACTTACGAGCTGCGCTCCCACGCGACAGAAAAACCGCTGCCACTGCCGTTGAGGACCCCGGGCTGAGCCTTCGTGGCGCCGGAAGAGTCGATCATGGTGATCTCGTCGTCGGGCCGTGCGGGATGCGCACAAAGATGAGCACGATACCGAACAGGATGCGGCCTCGCGGGCCATCCTGGGCGGCTCCGCTCCCTTCCGTTGCCGGCCTGGCGGCGGCATGCTGGAAGCGATGCCGGCGCCAGAGTGGGGGGCGGCGGCGCGGACGCGGCAAGGGACGATCTTGAAGTACACGGTGCGAACGCCCGACGGCAGACGACTTTCCACCCAGGCAAGCGGCGATCCCGACGGCAGACCCGTCTTTCTCCTGCATGGAACACCCGGAAGCCGGTTAGGCCCGCACCCGCGCTCCTCCGTCCTGCACCGGCTGGGCGTCCGGCTGGTCTCTTTCGACCGGCCTGGCTACGGCGGATCAGACCGCCTGGCCGGGCGGCGGGTCGCCGACGCGGCCGCTGACGTGCTGACGATTGCGGATGCCTACGGCCTGGAACGGTTTTCGGTGGTCGGGCGCTCGGGGGGTGGCCCCCATGCACTCGCCTGCGCGGCCCTGCTCGATGACCGCGTGACCAAGGCTGCCGTCCTGGTCGGACTGGCCCCGCACGGGGCTGACGGACTCGACTGGTTCGACGGGATGGCCCAGTCCAACGTCACCGAGTTCACCGCGGCAGCCAACGGGTACGAGGACTTTGCCGCCCACACCAAAGCGGTGGCCGAGGAGATCCGGGCCAACCCGGGCAGCCTGATCGCCAGGCTCTCGGCCGAGCTCCCTGATCCGGACCGGCGGGTCGTCGCGGACCATGGCATCCGGTCCATGCTGACCGAGACCTACGCGGAGGCCCTGCGTACCTCCGACTACGGCTGGATCGACGACGCGCTGGCGTTTTGCTCGCCGTGGGGCTTCGACCCGGCGTCGGTGACCGTTCCCGTCCTGCTGTGGCACGGGGACAGCGACGTCTTCTCCCCGGCCAGCCACGCCCGCTGGCTGGCGGACCGGATTCCCAGCGCGGCCGTGGTCGTCCAGGCCGGGGCGGCGCACTTCGGCGCCCTCGACGTGCTCCCGGACATCCTCCGGTGGCTGTCCGCCGATCGTCCCGATGATCGCACCCTCAACCACCGGCGGCCTCTTGATCATGGGTTAATGCGGCACGCAGGAACGGCTGGCGCGGGCTAGGGACCGGATCTCCTGTGGCCCTCAGATCTGCTGCGGCTCCAGGTCACGGTTGATGCGCTGCCACTTGTGGAGCTGTGAGGAGTCCGGGTGACTCGCCCCGAGGGCCCGGGTCAGGTCGGCGAGGACCCGCGCCCGGAGTTCCTCCGCCTCGGGGTCCTGACCTCCCTCGCGCAGCGATATGGCCAGGTTGGCCTCGCAGACCAGGGTGTCGGGATGGTGGCTGCCCAGCGTTTCGCGCAGGTGCGCGATGGTCGGCCGCTCCAGCGCCTCGGCCGAGCGAGGGTCGCCTGAGTCACCGAGGCAGTTGGCCACGTTCACGGCGCTGGACAGGGTCAGCGGGTGGCGGTCGCCGAGCTTGCGGCGCATCCGGGTCAGCGTGTCGTCGGCCAGCTCCAGCGCCTCCGGCACCCGCCCCAGGCACCGCAGGTAGCAGGCCAGGTTGTTCGCGGCGACCAGGGTGTTCGGGTGATCGTCTCCCAGGCTGGCCTGGTGCGCCGCTTTCACCCCGGTCACCAGGTCCAGGGCCCGCGGCATGTCGTCAACCGCCGCGTAGTCGCAGGCCAGGTTCAGCGCACAGGACTGCGCGTCCGGCGAGTCGCTGCCGTAGCGGCGCTTGTAACGCTCGTAGGTGTCCTGCGCCAGCGTCATGGCCTCGGACTGCTCGCCCGCCTTGCGCAGCGACACGGCCAGGCTGGCCGCGGTGAGCAGCGTTTCCGTCATGTCGTCGCCGAGGACTTCCCGGTACCTCTCCCAGGTGTCGCGGAGCAGGTTCAGTGATTCCCGGAACGCGCCCGCCGCCCGCAGGTCCAGGGCGAGGCTGGCCACGGACAGCAGGGTGTTGGGATGCTCGCGGCCCAGAACCTGCCGCTGGCGGTCCAGCGTTTCCTCGTCCAGCCGCCGTGCGGTGAAGCAGTCACCCACGAGCCGCAGTGAGCTGCCCAGGTTGTGGGCGGCCGCCAGGGTCCGCTGGTAGTCCTCGCCGAACTGTTCCTTGAAGCTCTCGTAGGTTTCCTGGTCCAGGGCGAGAGCGGCCTGGAAGTCACCCAGCGCCCGCAGGTCGGCGCCCAGCCCGTTCGCGGTGATCAGCGCGTGCGGGTGGTCCGGACCGAGCACCTCGCGCTGGCGTTCCAGGACGTACGTGTCCAGGTCGCGGGCGTCACTGAACCGGCCCTGCGAGCGCAGCACGTTAGCGATATGGAACTGCAGGTGGAGGGTTTGCGGGTCGTCTGACCCCAGCTGGTGGCGCCACAGGGTCTCCAACCGGCTGGCCAGGGCCAGGCAGGACTCGAACTCCCCGTGCTTCCACTGGAAGCGCACCCAGTCGATGAGCAGCTGGCGGGTCCGTGCGTCATCGCATTCCTCTGCCACCGACGGGCCCAGATGCGGCCAGATGATGTCGTAGGTCGACCAGTTGGCCGGATCATCGGTCTCACCCTGCCGGGGCCGGGCCCCAACCAGGATCTTGTGCACCTCGTGCCGGGCCTCGACCCGCTCCTCGTCCGTCATCTGAGACCGGATCACCGCTTGCACGAGCCGGTGGATCTGCAGCGAGTTGCTGCCCTGGTCCACCTTGACCAGGGCGAACCGGCTGATGTCCCGGATCACCCGGCCGAGCATGAGCTTCTCACTCAGCGTCTCGTCGAACGGCAGCAGGGACTGGTTCATCTCGTCGCTGTAGAGCAGGTCCATGGAGATCGGGCCCGGTGAGAAGAAGGCGCACAGCTGGAGCAGCCGCACCGCCGCGGGCGACCGCTGCTTCAGCCGGTCGAAGGACAGGTTCCAGGTCGCCACGACCGGCATGGGGTAGTCCGGCGGCTGGTTCAGCGCCAGGATCCGGGTGGACTGGGTCGCCAGCTGCTCGACGTACACCCGGGCTGGCATCCCGGTCTGCTCCAGCCAGGCGCTCGCCTGCTCGACGGCCAGCGGCAGGTGACCCAGCGCGTCGGCGACCCTCTTGGCGTCCGCCAGGTCCAGCTCCGGAACGTGCCGGAGCAGGTGACCGACGCTCTCGTCCCTGGTGAAGACGTCTACTTCGAGCGGTTCGGCCGAATGGCTCCAGGCCTGATTGCGGGACGTGATGAGGACATGTCCCGATCCGGTGGGCAGGTAGGGCTCGAGCTGCTTGGGGTCGTCGGCATTGTCGAAGATGAGCAGCCAGTGCGGGGTGGTGTCACGCCGCAGTTCTTCCAGCGCCGCCTCGGCTGCCTCGGCCACGTTGTCGCCCACCTTCAGGCCCATCTTCCGGGCCAGGTCCGCGAGCGCCCCGCTGGTCTCCTCGGCGCGTTCCGACGGCACCCACCAGACCAGGTCGTAGTCGGCCATGAAGCGGTGGGCGTATTCCAGCGCGAGCTGGGTCTTGCCGACGCCGCCCAGCCCGTACAGGGCCTGCGCGACAACCACCGCCCGGCCGCCACCGGCCAGCTTGTCACGCAGCAGCTCAAGCGTCGCCCCGCGCCCGGTGAAATCGGCGTTCCGGGCTGGCACGTTCCAGATCGGCGGGATCGTGCCCGGGAACCTGGGCTCCTCGGCTTGGGTCCCCGTCCTGCCTGCGGGCTGCGCGGGCCGGTCGAGGGCCCACAGCAGTTTCGCGGTTGCCTGGGCCGCGTCCATCCTGGCCAGGTCCACGACAGGATGCTCGTTGAACGGCTCAGTGATCCGGATCTCGCTGACCCGGACGGGAATCAGCTGACGGTGCGTGTCGGCGGCATCGGCCGACGACAGCGTCTTCCACAGGGACCTGGCGTCGGGGGAATGCAGGTACGCGGAGGACAGCACCGCGATGGCGCGCGGCGCCATCTGGAGTTCACGCTCGGCCTGGATGCTGCCGCGGGCGTCGCCATCGCCGCCGGCCGTCAGCACGGTGCTGCGGGGCAGCACCCGGAAGCCGGCCCGGGTGAGCACAGCCTCGATCCAGTCCGCCCACATCCGGTCCTCGGGCACGTAGCTCAGGTAGACCTGTGTGGAGGATGCGGGCTGCCGCCGGGCGAACGCGTCCTTGTACTGCAGCCGGAGGTCCTCGGGAATCGGCCTCATGGTGCTCACCTGGCCGGCGGTGACGGCGTCGGTGATCCGCTCGAACGAGGAGAGCAGGGAGGCGGGTGACCCCGGATCGTCCCCGAAGGTGGCGAGGGTCTCCTCGAAGGCATAGAACGGCTTGTACGGGACCTCCACCGAGGCCCAGTACATGGCCGAGCTCTCCGGGGTCATCCCGGCCGGGAACCCCTCGAACTTCATCCGGGCCAGGGCCCGGCCGACGTCGAGCTTCTCCTTCTCGCCGTCCTCGATGCGCATCGGCACCGGCAGCACCCGGATGTTGCGGTCCCGGTACCGCCCGCTGATCTGGCGGGCCACGTTAGCGGCACCCTCGATGCTCTGATCGCTGAGCGTGAAGCAGATCGTTAAGACGTCCGGGAGTTCGATCGTGCAGATGTCGGCCACGTCGCTCAGCCCGGTGCGGCTGTCGATCAGCACGTAGTCGTATTTCTCCTTCATGTCTTCCCGCATGGCGCGGAAAAATCGCCCGCCGCCGAGCCGGTCGTAGAAGTTATCCCAGTCCAGCGAGCAGACCGCAGCGGAGTAGTCACGGTTCTGCCGCCCGGCCGAGAGGAAATCCAGCTTGCCGCCATCCGGGAACGACCAGTCCAGCGAGACGGCGTGCCGTTCTACGCTGGCGTATTCCAGATGCCAGTCATCGCTGCGCGGCCCGCAGTCAACCGCCGCCGAAGCATAATCATTGATGACCTCGATCACGCCGGGGGTGGCGCTGACCGTCGAGTCATCCAGGAAAGGATGGAAGAACTTGTGCAGCCCCGGTGATTCCAGGTCCCAGTCGACGCACAGGACGCGCTTTCCGTCGGTGGCCAGTATCCAGGCCACGTTGGCCATAGCCATCGTCCGGCCCGTGCCGCCCTTGTACGAATAGAACGTGATGATCTGGCCCTGGCTGGTCTCACTCATCGGCCTTCTCCGGGATCATTAGGATCGGCTCTCCTCAGCCGCGGGCGCTCGATGACGGGACCTGCGGGCGGATGGGCAGTCGCTTCTTTACGGAATCTCTTCAGCATGATCATCGTCATCTCGGGCAGGAGCTGGCCAAAATCCTGGAGGGTGGGGATCCCGTTCGCCGCCATCTGGCAGCGCCGGGGGACGCCGGCCAGCTTGCGGCCGAGGTGCTGCTGGAGGCTCGCGTGCAGGTCATCTCGCGCCTCATTCGTCCCGGTGTCCTGGCTGTTCCAGGGGACGAGCACGCTGACCCAGGGTTCCTCCACCCGGTCCAGGCGATTGAGCTGTTCCTGGTGCTTGGCCGACAGGCTCACCCAGGGATCCACCAGGCACAGGCTCGGTGGTACCGGCCGCTCGGCGCCGGTCCAGCTCGTGACGTCGTCGTCGAAGGCTCCGACCAGCGGCTTGAAGTCCAGGCACTTCTTGGCCAGTTCCTGGGCATAGTCGGCCAGGGGCTGGAGGTAATCCGGCCGGTACGGGCTCCAGGTATGCGGCGTCTCGCCGTAGTAATCAGCTGACCGGCCGGGCGGCAGCGTGGAGGTGTCGTGGGCCAGCACCGCGATCTGGAGCCGGCCGTCCGCGGTGCGCCGGGCGCTCGCCGGGCCGAACGCGCTGGGCAGCGCGTCGAAGTCCGCCTTCGTGGCGTGCTGGACCACGGTCTCGTCGGCAGAAGGAACACTCTCGTCGCCGATGGCGATGATCCGCTCGGCGAGCCTGTGCACCGCCCGGTGATAATCAGCCCGGTAATTCTGCAGCTTCATGATCCCGTAGAATCCCTCGGTGCAGTAGCGCTCACCCAGGAAATTGTGGTCGAACTGCACGGACTGCGCGACATAGGGCAGCTTTTCCCGGGGAAGCCTGATCCACAGGGCCGGCACGATGGCGTCGACGACCTGGCGTCCCCGGGCCTTGTGAGTGATTTCCCGGCGGGCGAACGCGAACCATTCCCGGCCGCAGTTGTCGCTCTCGAAATACCGCCGCGAGTACAGGGGGACGAACACCCGGCACCGGGCCAGCGCCGATGTCAATTCAGGTGACCATCGGGCGCCGATCTGATTTTCGCGGTCCATGAACCCGGCTTCTTCCGGCCGGGCGTCGGTCATTTGTAATATTTCGGCGCACAGGTCCTTGTAGAGCTTGTAAACCCAGCGGTCCGGGTCGTCGCGGTCGGATGGGTCCCGCTTAGGGGTCCGCGCATAGCTGAGAAAGAAGTATGGCCGGTCGTCTCGCCCTGAAACCATGGGCGCTTATCCCCCTATCACGCCAGCCCCACCAGTCCCCTCGGTGAGACCAGAATCATTCGCCACTCCAAAGCGCCCAGGCGGAACGATGATATAGGAGATTTCTGCTGGCTACCAGAGGGTACTGCCGCGGCCGCGGAACGGCCGGGCTGACCGATGAGCCACCATGGCGGGCCGGCCTGCCGGGCCTGCGGTGACTCCCGCGCAGGCCGCGCCGGTGAGCCGGGTCCAGCAGAGCCTCGATCGCCCGGCGGGCGCTCCCGCAGTCCTGGCGGAACTACTCTCCGGGCGCTTCCAGAGCGTGGCCTGCCGGGCGCTGCCCGCGTGCGCGCCCGGAGCCGGCCACGGCCAGATGCCCGTACGTGCGGCGCAACAGCCCCCCGAGCGGGCTCTTGCCATCTGCCTGCGGGGTGGCGGGGAGCCGGCCGTCGGCCCGGTCGCACAGATCGTGGAGGCCGGGGATCGCGCCTGGTTTCACGTGCTCAGAGCGCCGAACTGAAGCTCCCGGCCGGCACCAACGGCGTGCGAGCCTCGGGGAGGACGCGCTGCACCACTGTGGCGAGAGCTCCTGGCATCAGCATCAGCAACCCGTCAAGTGGTATCGCGCTGAGGTCTGGCAGCGCGGCCGCAACTGTTGAAGCGTCATCAGTGGCTGTCATGGCCCCTATCATTCTGTCGCGCCATGGCCGGGCGACTCGTAGCGCTTGGGTGCTCCGAACACAGTTAGTACCCGCTGGTCACTGTCTGTAACCAGCGTGTACTCCGTAAGGAATGGCGGGGGCTTTGTGGTAGTTTGGCCCCGAGTTTCGGGCGGCCATCCACCGTTTGAATGCCCCCGGAAAAGGGTACAGCCCCCGGCGCTGTCTGGACACACGCATGGGGGCTCCGGCAGGGCCAGCTGATAACGATTTGGCTCAGGCGGCCAGCCGCTAGGTCGCACATGTCGCGATACAGCCAAATGGCACCTGCAGCCCGCCGGGTGACTCCTGGCCAATCGAGCCGGCCTCGCACGATGCGGCCTAGTCGGCTACGCCGTTCTGCAGGACCGCAGACGAAGGTATGCCCATCCGGCGTACCGAGCGGCGCATCTCCTGCACGAACGAAGTCCCGAGCGGGGTCAGGGATTCTGAACTCAGCAGCGCGTCGATTGCCTCGCGGGTGTGCGCACCCCACTGCACGAACCGCCGGCCCGCCTCCGCGGCCACCGGGCCCGCGGCGGCCCGCTGGCGGGCCCGCCAGACGCCGGTCATCGCCAAGTGCGCGTAGGCACCCTGCAGGAGGCCGCCGACCTGCAGCTTCTCCTCCCCCCAGGGGGCAGGGAAGAGGCTGTGGTCGGCTGGGTCATACAGGTCGCACAGATCGAGAACCGCACCCAGCTTCACATGCTGGAACTCGTGTATCAGCAGCCCCGCCAGGGTGACCGCGCCGGCCGGCAGCGCCACGGCGACGGCCCCGAACGCCTGCCGGGATGCGGTACTGAGGTCCCGGCCGTCCTGGGCTGCGGCCAGCGGCATCAGCGTGGTCAGGCCCGCCCCGAGCGCTGGAGCGTAGGCACGGTGCTGCCGCTGGATTTCCTGCCATGCTTCCCGGAATGTGGACTGCCACTGGCCGAACTCGGTGTCGCCCAGCCGGGGGGCGGCCTGCCATTGATGGAAATCACGGAACGGGTCGGTGTCCTCGAGGGCCACCCGCAAGCCGCCCATGTTCAGCACCCGCACCGGCTGCCATTCGCCGGATCTGGCGTTCCCGGGATCGGGGACACCGCATGGCTCGCCGCCCAGGAGCGGTCCCAGCGCCAGTGTCCAGTGCGAGTCGCCGACCTGGATGATGACGGCGTTGCTGATCACGCTGACGGTCGCGGTCCCGAGGTCGCCGTCGGCCGGGGCCGCGGCTTCGCCATCGGCCGGGGCCGCGGCTTCGCCGTCGCCGAGCACGAGCCGGCCGAACGTCGGCAGGTGCACCGCCGAGTTGATGACCGGGACGGTGACGGCCGCGCCGACCCGGGCGCGGGCCGCGGCCGCGGCCGCGACCCCGCCGAGGTGATCCAGATCGGCGGCCAGCTTCCGGGAGTCGCAGACCTGGTTCTCGTCATCAGGCCAGGCATCGGCAGCCCGCAGCTGCTCCAGGCAGCGCATCGCCCAGACCCTGATGTATGGATGCCCCAGCACGGTGCCGAGCGCCGCGGGCTGTTCGTGATCGAGCCTGGTCAGCAGGGACCATGCGCCCCGAAGTGCGGCTTTGGCCGCCGCTGGCACATGCGGGGCGGCCATGGCGGCCTGGTACACCGCGCCCAGGAGGGCCCGTGACAAGCCGCGCTCGGCCCCGGCGAGCTGCGTCACGGCGGCAGCGTCGCCGAAACCCGCGGCCAGGGCCCGGAAATGGGCGCCGCTCAGGGCGTGGACCTGAGCACTCCGCCCATCGCCCGGCTCCGCTGGCAGGCGGCTGCCGATGTGGGAGATCAGCTTGAGCAGGTCCGGGCAGTACACGGAGGGATTGGCGAAGCCCGTGCCCGTCCGGTAGCGGTGCGTATAAAGGCCGCCGCCGCAGCTGGTGACGACCGGGCATTCCTGGCAGGTCTGGCACAGGCCGGCGACACCCTGCTGGCGGGCCAGGATGCCCGGGTGCGCGGCGACGAGATCGATGGGATCGCTGAACACGTCCGACCCGGTTTCCGGAGCCCCATCGAACGCTGCTTTGAGCGAGTCCACCTGCTCGTAGCTGCCGTCGGTCTCGATGACCAGCAGGCTGACCGGGTCGAGACCCAGGGCTTCGGTGTAGCTTCCGCCGCCCCGGAGGGTGGAGAGAATCGAATCGAAGGTCCTGATCCGGGCCGGGCATCCTTCCTCGAGCCATCGGTCGAAGATCGCGATCAGCCAGTCCGCGTAATCGCTGTCCCTGTCCGGCTGTCGGCGGGGCGGATGATCCCAGGTCGCGTGAGGGAGCAGGAAGTCGATCCGGGGAGGCCTCAGGCCCATCAGGGACTCATAGACCACGAGCGGATCGTTAGCGATGTCGATGGTGCAGAGCAGCCCCGCGTACAGATGCCGGAAAGGGCCGGTGCGCAGCAGGGCGATGGCCCGGATCACCTTGTCGTAACTGCTGCGCCCGTCCGCGTACCGCCGGTGCCGGTCGTTAGCGGCCCGGTCACCGTCGATGGAGATGCCGACTTTGACGTCATGCTCAGCGAAAAGCTCGCAGTACTGCTCGCTGAGCAGGACGCCGTTGGTGTGGATCCTCAGGTCCAGGTCGCACAGGCCACCCAGCGCCTGGCGCAGCCCGGTGACGACCCGGCGCAGCCGGGCCGGGCCAGCGAGCAGCGGCTCCCCGCCATGCAGCACGACCTGCACGGCGGGCAGCGCATGCGAGGACACATGATCTGCAATGCGCCGCGAAGCGCTGGAGATCACCTCATCGGAGATGACCATGGGCCGCCCGCGCCAGCTCTGGTCAGCCGACTCGTAGACATAGCAGTGATCACAAGCCAGGTCACACCGGCTGTGAACCTTCAAGACGATCTGGTTCAGCGGAACAGGCGACCCGCTCATGCCACGCTCTATCTAGATGGACGGACCGAAGGCCGTGCCGGGCGCCGGGACCGTGGAGGAACCACTCAGGACGCGCTGCACCAGCTGGCCGAGAACTGCCGCCGGCCGGGCGGGCATCTCTTCGAGACGAACCGCGCGGAGGTCCGGCAACGCCGTCGGAGCCTCATCGTTGGGTGTCATCGGGCCCCTGTCAATCTGCTCTTGCACCCAGATAGGGCGCGAATATCCCGCTGCATGATCTTCTAAAGCGTTTAGCGCCAGTGGCACGGAAAGAGTTACCGCTGAGCTATACCAGCGTATGGCAGGAGTAGCTGTACTGCGAGGGTAACCCCGCACACTCGAAGCCACCGGGAGCGGTGAGCCCTTAATTTCTTACGCCCCGGCTGCGAGACCGTTAGGGCTGCCCTAGGCCAGCACGCCGTTCTGTGTCACTGTGGTGGTGATAGGTCGGCTTGACCGTTTCGTTCGGTGCACCATGAGTTATGGCTGTTGTCACGGGTGCGGGTGGGAGTCACCGTGATAACGATGCGCCGGGCCAGGTTCCGGGTGAGCCTCGGGGCCGCGTGGGTGCTTCCGGCTGTGCTGGGCTGCGTGGTGACCGGATACCTCGCCTGGGGCGGCTGGGTCTCGGCCGCTGACCGGCCCTGGCTCTACCAGACCGAGGCGTGGTGGCGGGTATGGCTCCGCCCCGGGTATGTCGCCGCACCGCTGGCCTTCGTGGCGCTGTGGCTGGCGGCCCTGCTGTGCTACTGGTATCCACGGCGGCTGACCCCGCGGGTCGTGGGGATCACCACGGTCGTGACCATGGTCCTGATCGGGGGGGTCCTCACCACCGCCTCGCTGGCCACATGCCGGCAGGGCCAGACACCGGGCGCGGTGGCCGGCTGGGTGCTCGACCTGTACGTGGGCAACCCGCCGTCCTTCCCCCTGGGGGCCTGCACCACACCGCTGCCGCTCGCCTACCAGATCGGCGGCCCCGTGTGCCTGGGCGCGACGTTCACCGGGGCGCTGACCGTGGCGACCGTCCTGTGGCGCCAGCCGCTCGACCGGATGCGGGCCCGGATGGTCCGGGACGCGACCATCCTCACCGGGCTGGACAGCATGACGATCCCGGTGCTGCAGCGCCTGGTGCAGGCCTTCCGGCCCGGGAGCATCGTCGTGATCGAGCCCGAGGCCAGCCATCCGCTGCTGGAGGAGGCCCGCGCCACCGGCGTCCATGTCATGATCGGCAACCCGTCGTCTCCGCGGGTGCTCTTGCCGGTGATCGCGGGCCGGCGCGGCTGCGCGCTACGGCGCTTGTACGCACTACGGGGCGACGTTGCTGAGAATGAGGCGGTCCTCGCCGCGGCGAGGATCATCCTGCGCCGCTACCAGGCTCACCCGGACCGCCAGCCTCATCTGGTCGCCCGCATCGACGATCCCCGGCACGCCGATCACTGGCGCGGCTGGCACGCCGGCCGGTCCAGCCGCTGGTTCGAGGACGCCCTCAGCGCTCACGAATCGACCGCCTCCGGCGTGCTCGATCAGGTCTTCCGGACCGGGGCCAGGCAACTGCTGCTGTGCGGGGACAGCACCCTGGCCCTGGCCATCCTCCGTGAACTGGCCTGGCGGGCCTGGGAACGGCATGAACTCGCCGGTGCGGCGAACGGCACAGCTGACCGTCACCGGCCCGCGCCGCTGCCCGTCCAGCACGTGCTGCTGCTCGACCGGCGCGCTGAAGACCTGCGCCGCGAGTTCCTGGCCACCTCCCCGCCGTCCGTGGCCCGGACGCTGTGCGATGTCCGGGCCGAGCCGCGTCACTGGATGGACGGGCTGCTCGCCATGCTGGATGCGATGCCACCCGGGGCCGCGGCCGGGACCGCCGTGGTCGTGGCGGATGCCCTGAGCGAACGCGGCATGCACGAGGCCGGGCGGGCGGCGCGGCTCCACCCCGCGATCCCCGTCTTCGTGCAGACCTCGGAGGGCGGTGGCACGAGCGGCGCGATCTTCGACCTGCTGCACCCGTTCCAGCGGGCGCTGCTGGTGGACGGGGAGGTGCCCGAGGACACCTGGACCAGGGTGGCCCGCCACTGGCACGAGTGTTACCGGCTCAGTCACCCGCCGGCGCCCGGTGACCCGAGGACGCTGGCCAGCCGGCCCTGGGACAGCCTGGATGAGTTCCTCCGCCAGGACAACATCCTCCAGATCCGCAGCATCATGACCGCGGTCGTGGCGCGCGGCCGGCGCTGGGTCCCCGGCCGGGCGGTCGCGCCGGGCAGCTTCATCGAGCTCAGCGCGCCCGACCTGGAAGCGGTGGCGCGCGCCGAGCACACCCGCTGGTACCGGCGGCGGCTCGGGGCGGGATGGTCTCCGGAGCCCAGCCCGGACGGCCACCGCCACCTGGCGAACAGGCACCTCCCGGCGAACAGGCACCTCCCGGCGAACAGGCACCTCCCGGCGAACAGCCGCCATCCGGACGGGAACCCGCTCGTGAACAGCCGTGTGGTCCCCTGGGCGGATCTTCCCCAGGCCGAGCGCAGCCGGGCCGTCGGCTATCTCCGATCACAGCTCACCCAGCTGGAGGACGTGGGCTTCATGCCGGTCGTGCCCCAGGGCGGTCCTGCCGGGGCGGCCGACTTCCGCCGCATCGGCACGGTGCGGGCGCGGCGCCTGCAGGGCCGCCGGCCATGGACCCGCCGGTCCGGCGACGAACTGCACGGCAACGCGGGGGACTGGCGGGTGGTCGACGACGCCGGGGATGAGCGCACCGTCCACGACCTGGCCTTCCGGGACAGCCACGAGCAGCTGGGCGGCGAGGTCTGGCAGCGGACCGGCACCTTCCGCGCCTGGCAGGTCAGCGAGACCCTGGTGCTGCGGACGATGGAGGGCCGGGCCGTGGCCCGGCCCGGGGACTGGGTGGTGGAAGGCAGCCGGGGGGAACGCTGGCCGGTCTCCGACATTCAGTTCCGGCGCACGTACACGGGCGCCGCCTCGGACTCCTGAACCGCTGCTGCCGAATTACGGCGCCGCGCGGAGCAGGGTCGCGAGGGCCAGTACCGCCCGCCCCAGTCCGCCCGGAAATGACAGGACAGCCAG
>WNGB01012348.1_pt1 | contig 14896 bp, 15 predicted proteins | sample 5400681 | NCBI WGS metagenome assembly WNGB01 (sample SAMN13153367, study PRJNA577476) | soil metagenome | isolation source: 115 cm soil or saprolite under grassland replicate 2 | place: USA:California | collected 2016-06-15
CTGCGGACCGGCTGACGGTCATGATCGACTACCTGCGCGCCACCCCGGGGGTACGGGACGTGGTGGTGTCCGGCGGCGACGTGGCCAACCTGCCCTGGCCGCGGCTGGAAAGCTTCGTGAGCGCGCTGCTGGACATCGACAACATCCGCGACATCCGGCTGGCCAGCAAGGCCCTGATGGGGCTGCCCCAGCACTGGCTGGCGGACCAGGTCCGGGCAGGCATGGAGCGGCTGGCGGCCAAGGCCCGCGAACGCGGGGCCAGCATCGCGATCCACACCCACGTGAACGCGGCCCAGTCGGTTACCCCGCTGGTCGCGCGGGCCACGCAGGCCATGCTGGACACCGGCATCCGCGACGTGCGCAACCAGGGCGTGCTGCTGCGCGGGGTGAACGACAGCGCGGACGCGCTGCTCGACCTCTGCTTCGCCCTCCTGGATGAGGCCCGGATCATGCCGTACTACTTCTACATGTGCGACATGATCCCCGGCAGCGAGCACTGGCGGGTGTCGCTGGCCCAGGCCCAGGACCTGCAGCACCAGATCATGGGCTACCTGCCGGGGTTCGCCACGCCCCGGGTGGTCTGTGACGTGCCCTACGTCGGCAAGCGCTGGGTGCACCAGGTCTCCCGGTACGACACCGAGCTCGGCATCTCCTACTGGACGAAGAACTACCGGACCGCGGTGGAAGCCGCCGATCCCCTCGCCCTGAACCGTGAGTACCCCTACTACGACCCGATCCACCTGCTGCCCGAGAAGGGTCAGCAGTGGTGGCGCAACCGCGCGCGGGAGGGCGCGGCCGAGCCGGCCGCGGTGGCACGCTAGGACGGCGTCAGCCCGCGGCCGCCACCCCGGCCTCCCGGGGCCCGGGCGCGGCCGGGGAGCAGAACGTCGCCCAGTCCCGCAGCGCCTCGTGACTCGGTGCCTCACCGCTACCAGGTCACCCCCGCTGGCCTGCGGCACGCCATGTTCCTCACCCGCATCCACGACCGCGTCCTGCGCACCGGGCTCGCCGAACTCAGCAGGCCTGCCCCGGCCGCACTACGCCAGGCCGACCGCGCCTACCAGGCCGCCATCAACGACCTCACCCAGCGCGCCGGAATCCCGGCCTGACAAGGAACTGCCCCAAAATCACAAAACTTGACTCGATCTCCCCGGCTTCGCCGGACCTAGCTCGGCTAGTCCTCGGCCATCACGGTGAAGGTGAACCCGGCGCTCGTCGGGCGGTGCAGCGGAATGTCGCACTTGACCCGGCGCAGCACCTCGTTCCTGCTGAGGCCGAGCCCCTGCGCGATCAGCCGCTCCGGGCGCACCGGGACCGGATCTTCGAAGACGACCTCGACCTGGACCGGCCACGCCTCGCCGAGCCACGCCGACGGGGCGTCCAGCCGCCAGGCCCCCGTCCAGTCCAGGGTGAAGCGGTTACGGCGGGCGAGCAGCGGATCCAGCAGCCTGGATGCGGCCAGTTCCGGATCGTTGGCGCGGTAGCCGTCGAGCTCGGCCGGATCGAAGGATCTGACCGGTGCTCGTTCGTGCACGGTGAGCTTGCTGGTCCGATCGCAGGACACGCAGCGGACTAGCAGCCACACATCCAGGAGCTTGCCGTTGGCGTTGACGCGGAACCTGCCCTCGCCGGTGGTGGCCGACTCCGACCGGCAGTCCACGCACCGCAACGACAGCAGAGGCAGCCTGGTCCGACGAACGACCCAGCGCAGCACAGTATGAGGTTGTGAAGACATGATCTCTCTAGACCTGACACGAGGCCGATTGCGCGCGGCCTCAAACGCTGTATGACCAGGCGCACAAGGGCAGCCCGGCAGAGCCGGCGGGAAGGCCGGCTTGAAGGCGAGCGGAAGAAAGTGTCAGGTCTAAAGAGCAGGAGGGGTCACGCGGTTATCCCTTGCCTTCACAGCGATCGGGCCGCAAGAACATACCGGAACGCAGACTGAAGGCTCAATTGGTTTTCGGCGGCGGTCCTGTGACGCTCACGAACCTGGACTACGGGATTCCGTGCAGAGGACTACGGAAACCGACACCCGCACCGTGGCCTCGCACCTGTACCGCTCCTACTCGAAGATCCGGATATCACCGCTGTTCTCCCAGCCGACCGTGACGTACGGCATCACGAACCAGCATCCCGCCGCGCGCAGTGCGCATCATCCACACCGAAACCTTCTGCCGAGGGGCGGCCGTCCGGTATCCGCAACTTGACTGAATGCCGCTTACCCAGAACCTGATCGCCGCGATCGTGGCGGGCTGGGTCACCCATGCCGAGACGGGAACCGTCCGGTCCGGCCCGTGACCGGACCCGTCACAGGTGTCAGCAGCCTCACCGTGAAAGGAAATACCTTGGCGACCTCTTACACAGAACTGCCGAACGAGCTGGTCAGCGGGGCGAATGGTGTCGAGTACGCCTACCGCCACACGGGCGGGGGCGAGGTACCGCTGGTCTTGCTCAACCATTTCCGAGGAAACCTCGACAACTGGGATCCTGCGCTGGTCGAACCAGCCCGGGATGAGCCGCCCGCTGGCGGCATAGACCGATGCCCCGGCGGCCCCGGCCGCGGCCAGGCAGGCGCCCAGCGCGGCCGTGCCGTGCACGGTGGTCCCGGCCAGCAGGATCGTCCCGGCCAGGGCCAGGCCCGCGCCGAGCACCAGCCGCTCCCCCCAGCGGTCGGCGGCCGCTCCCCAGGCCACCAGCGTGAGGAGCAGGCCCGCGGTGGGACAGGCGACCAGGATCCCCGCCTGCTCCAGGGACAGGCCCTCAGCCCGGAAAGCCGGGATCAGGTAGGCCAGGCCGTACTGGAAGGTGCAGCCCGCGGTCATCGCGAGCAGGCCGGCCACCAGAACCACCCAGCGCCGGCCACCCGGGCCGGTGTCACCAGCCGGGTCCCCGGCCCCGGGCCGCGCTGACTCGCTCATATAACGATCATACGAGTTCCAGAATATGAGACGCAGTCAGCCGGGCAGGCCCGCTTCCGCTGCCCCGGAGCCGCCGGGAACCAGGTGCCGGGCTCGCCGCCGGGCGGCCCGGGTGCGCTAGTCCCCCTGGGCGGCCTGCGCCACGGCCAGGCCGCCCAGGCCGTACCGGGCGGCGTGCTCCGGGTCACCCGGGTCGATGGTCCGCACGCCCTGGGCGGCGAGCCGCTCGTTGATGGCGTCCAGATGGTCCCGGACCAGCTCGCGCTCGGCTTCGGTGATCCGGCCCTTATGCGGCTCGCCCGCGTGCTCCAGGGTGTCGTAGTTGATACCGCGGGGCGCGGCCGCCTTGGCGCGCCGGGCTGCCCGGGCGGGCCGGGCGGTGAGCAGCAGCTCGCCCATGGGCTTGTCGGCGGCCATCTCGTCGAAGGCGGCCGCCTCCATCGCCACCCGGCGGGGCTCGTCCTCGCCCGGAAGGTAAAGCTCAACCACGGCCACCCGGAGCGCCGCCTTCTCGATGGCGGCAGCCTCATCGGCGAGCGCCTCGATCTCCACCGGCGTGTCGCCGAGCTCGGGGTGCTCGTGGATGACGATGCGGGCGAGCGTGTCGTCCCTGGTGATCAGTTCGCCGCTGAGGTCGCTGAACCTGACCGTCTTCTGGCCCACTGGGGTTGCCTCCTGCACATGGGTGAAGCTGCTGATGCGGTGTCAGGGGTCAAGCATGCCAGAAAGGCAAACATAAGTTCGATGAACACGCCGAACCAGGACGACTTATAGAACCAATCATCGACCCGGAGCGAAAGGCCGCTAGGCCGTGTCGGTCGCCCGCGCCGCCTCGCTGGACCCGGCCGCACCCGGCCCCGCCGGGCGGGTTTCCGCAGGCGCGGGCTCCGCCGGTGCCGCGTCCGGCCCTGGGCCATCCTCGTCTTCGCTGCCCGGCCGGCGGGCCGGCAACTCCGCGGCCGGCCGGCCGTGCCGCTGGGAGTAGACGAACCAGGCGAAGCCGGCGACGGTCAGCACGCTGGCCACGTACATGTTCAGCCGCAGGCCGAGGAAGTGCTCGGACGGGTCCACCCGGAGCGACTCCTCGAAGATGCGGAACGCCGAGTAACCCGCCACGTAGAGCGCGAACAGGCCCGGTGGCCTGATGCTGCGGTGGTGGCCCAGCCAGACCAGGATGGCGGCCCACAGCAGGTCGAAGATGAACTCATAGAGGAAGGTCGGGTGGAACGTTGCGTACTGCGTATATCCAGCCGGCCGGAATCCGGGCGAGATGTGCAGGGCCCAGGGCAGCGTGCTGGGGCCGCCGAAGAGTTCCTGGTTGAAGTAGTTGCCCACCCGGCCGACGGCCTGCGCCACCAGCAGCGCCGGGGCTACCGCGTTCATGAACAGCGTCACGCTGGCCCCGGACCGGCGTACCCGCCACGCCCCCACGACCGCGGCCAGCGCGATCCCGCCCCAGATGCCCAGGCCGCCGTCCCAGACCGCGAAGGCCCCGTACCAGTGATGCGGGATGTACTTCGGGGTGGTCAGGTCGAAGTAGATCCGGCCCCCGACGATGCCGGCCGGGACTGCCCAGAGCGCGACGTCCCCGACCAGGCCGGCCTCGCCGCCCACCGCCTTCCAGCGGCGCTGCGTGATCAGGATCGCCAGGGTGATCCCGATCACGTACATCAGCCCGTAGAAGTGGATGTAGGCCGGGCCGAGATGAAACCCGTTCACTGGCGGGCTGGGGATGTAAAAACGCAACGCCATGCGCCCGAGCGTACCGTGAGCGGCCGGGGCCGCCGGACCGCCGGCGATTTACGGGCACCCGGCCGCCCGGGCAGCACACGGCCCGGGCGGCGGCCCCGGCCCGGACCGCCCGCCGGGGTGGCGCGGGCCGCTCAGCCCGGCTGGGCCAGCAACCCCGGCGGGTCCGCGGCGAAGGCGACCATCCAGTGCGGCCGGACCCGGTACGCCACCACATCTCCCCAGCTCAGCGGCGAGCTGCCGTAGTGCTGCGTGAGGTGGTCCAGGATCGCGGGCCACTGCGGGTCCGGCGGTGCATCCCGGGGATTCAGCACTTCCACCCGGCCGTGGGTGAACACGCCCAGATCATCGCCGCGCAGGTGGGCCAGGCTGACCGCAGACCGCGCCGCGAAGTGCCTGGCCTTGGCCGAGGACCGCTCGGTGCTGAACACCCAGCGGCCGTGCAGGAAGTGGCCGTCCGCGCCGCTGACCCGGGGCTCGCCGGCCGCGGTGACACTGCTGACGGCCAGCGTGCACATGCCCTCGATGACCCGGACCAGCTCGGGGGCGGTCAGGGTCCGCCCGGGCCGGATGATGGACCTCAGGTGGTCCGTGGCCTGCGCCAGCGAGGCGTCCATGAGGGCCTGGAGTTCGGTCAGTTCCTCGTCGTTCTCCCGCATCTTCCTAGCCTGCCCCGACCGGTTACCGTTGAACGCGTGGCTACCGGAACCGAGCATGTCAGTCCCCAGATCCTCGACTACGTCATCTCGCACTCCAGTCCCCCGGACCCGGTCCTCGGCGAACTGAGGACGGAGACGGCCCGGCGGTTCCCCGACTGGACGGTCCTGCAGATCGGGACCGAGCAGGGCACGTTCATGACGCTGCTGAGCCAGCTCATCGCCCCCCGCCGGGCGGTCGAGGTCGGCACGTTCACCGGGTACTCCTCGATCTGCCTGGCCCGCGGCCTGGCCCCGGGCGGCAGCCTGCTGTGCTGCGACGTCAACGCGGACTGGACCTCCCTGGCCCGGGAGTACTGGGAGAAGGCGGGCCTGGCCGACCGGATCGAGCTGCGCCTCGGGCCGGCCGCCGGCACGCTCCGCTCGCTGCCCGCGGACGCCTCCCTGGACCTCGCGTTCATCGACGCGGACAAGACCGGCTACGCCACCTACTGGGACGAGATCGTCCCGCGCACCCGCGCGGGCGGGATCATCCTGGTGGACAACACGTTCCTGCACGGCCGGATCTTCGACGCCGACCCCGATCCTGACGCCCGCGCGATCCGCGACTTCAACGAGCACGCGCTGGCCGACGACCGGGTGGAACTGGCGATGCTCTCGGTGGGAGACGGGCTGATCTTCGCCCGGAAGAAGTAGCGCCCGGCCCAGGCCGGCCAGCAAAGCTATGGTCACAGGATCTCAATAGGGCCCCAGCTTCACGGGCTGGTGGGCCACAATGGCGGCTCGGCCGGCCTAGCCGGGCACTGTCGTCAGGAAGATCGAAGTCTGATGGGCGCCTCGAACGACCCGGTGTACCTGCGCGTGCTGGAAGATCTGCGCGACCAGATCCGGGGCGGGGCACTGGCGCCGGGGGCCCGGGTTCCCTCACGCAACGGGATCATCGCCCGGTACGGCGTCGGGGAGACCGCCGCCAAGCACGCTCTGCAGGTCCTGGCGGCCGAGGGCCTTATCGAGGCGCGGGCCGGGTCGGGGTCCTACGTCCGCAGGCTGCCCGTCGCCGCGGCCCTGGAGCATGACCGGCTGCACTTCCCCGGCTCGCCGTTCGGGCTGGACGGCGGGGATCCGGCGGCGGACGGACCGCCCGATGCCACCCCCGCCGGGCACGCGCCCCGGCTGACCTGGGAGTACCAGTCCGAGCGGGTTCCGGCGCCCGCGCATGTGGCCCGGCGGCTCCGGCTCCCCGACGGCGACCAGCTGGTGACCCGCACCCGGTACCTGATGACCTCGGACGGCTCCCCCGTGCAGCTGGCCACGAGCTACGAGCCCGCCGCGATGACCGCGCAGACTCCGGTGCCCCTGCCCGAGCAGGGCACGTTCGCGGGCCGCGGTGTCGTGGAACGCATGCAGGCGATCGGGATCGGCGTGGACCAGGTCGTGGAGGAGATCTCGGTCCGCCCGGCCCTGTCGGCCGAGGCCGCGGTGCTGAACATCCCGGCGGGCTCCCCCGTGCTGCTCATCGAGAGGTCGCACCGCTCGGGCGAGCGGACCGTGGAAACGGGCGAGATCGTCATCGCCGCCGACCGCTTCCGGCTCCGGTACCGCTTCCCGGTCGCGGCGCAGGCCGACCCCGCGCCTGCCGCCGCACCCGCCCCGGCCGAACCCGTCCCCGCCCTGGCCGTCCCGGCCGGGGATGGCCAGCCTGCGGCGGCCACCGCGCGGCCGGGCGGCGCGGCAGGCGGCGCGTGATCCGGCCGGCCGGGGCGGCCGACATCCCGGCCATTCACCAGCTCATCCGGGACCTGGCGGAGTACGAGAAGGCACTGCCTGAGGTCAGCACCACCCAGGAGGACCTGCACCGCGCCCTGCTGGGCGAGCGGCCCGCCGTGTTCGCGCACGTGGCCGAGAACGACGGCCAGGTCGCCGGGTTCGCGCTGTGGTTCCTGAGCTTCTCCACCTGGACCGGCCAGCACGGAATCTACCTGGAAGACCTCTACGTACGGCCGGACCAGCGGCGGTCCGGGCTGGGCCGGGCACTGCTGGCCGAGCTGGCGCGCATCTGCGTGGCCCGCGGCTACACAAGGCTGGAGTGGTCGGTCCTGGACTGGAACTCCCCGGCCCGCAGGTTCTACGCCTCGCTCGGCGCGGTGGAGATGGACGAATGGACGGTGAACCGGCTCGCCGGCCCGGCCCTGCGCGCCCTGGCTGTCCCCCATTCCTAGCGGCCGCCTGCGCTCCTGGCCGCCGTCCCCCCGCTCCCGGCCAGCCGCCCTGCGCTGCCTACTGGGGGTCCCGGTAGCACTGAAGAAATTTCCAACGGATATACCGCTGACCTGCGACACCATGCTCAGGACCATACAACCGTCCGGGCCTGTTGAGCGTCCAATCGGCATGACGAGCGCCCCCGGACCGGCGGCGAGCCGGGCGACCTTGCGTCCGTCGTGCTACAACCGATCACCGAGCTTGCAACCCGCTTTGTTACCCGATCGTTACAAAAAAGGTGCTTGACATGGAGCCTACCCAGAGCCACGCTACCCCCGTTCCTCTTCCCCAGGCTGATCTCCATTCGTAAGCGCAGGAGCCGGTCAGTGAACAGGTGGGTTGAGGCTAGCCTGGCCGTCATGGTGGTTGCGGCTGGTGTTTTGGCCAGTCAGGTATCAGGAGAGTTATGCAAAACTCCCCATGAAGATGATCAAGAAACTCTCCGACCTGCGGAGATACGCTGCGGACGGCGCGGCTTCGGAGGGTTTTGCATAAGCCTCCAGGTGTCAGCCCTGCGTTGGCCGTGTCATGCTCAGGGGGCTATAGCGCGCCTTTCTGGTCCTGGACTCGCAGCGATGAGGCGGTGTATGGGGTACGGGCACCGGTGGAGTTGCGGCGCGACGGTAGCCTTTGCGGCACTAACTCCGACAGTCCTTTCGCGGCAGCATGGATAGCCATTCAGAACCAGGCGGCAACTTCCATCGCTCAGATCGGCTTTATCCATTATTATAATTCAAGCAACGAAACCGGTATTGCCGGTTCTGGGCTATCGACGGCGGCGTCCCGAATTTCTACGATTGCAGCACCTCCGATGGCACTTATGTCTATTTCAGGATTAAACAACTCTCCACTTACTACACTATAGAGGATTGCGGAAAAGCCGGCGGCTATTCAAATTGCAATCTCGAGAACGACAGTCAGCATGCTTACACCCAGCCTGAAGGTGTTGTCGCTGCCGAGACCGATCACAGCTGCGTTATTCGCATCATGGGGTCGCCTTCGGCCCCGGTGCATTACGGGAGTAGCGCCAATCCGGTCGAGGGCTACGTTACCTCATGGGGTTCTGGCAGGAGCTGGAGCAGGCAGACTGAGGGAGACTGCACCTCCGACTACGAAGGCAAGCAAGTAACCGGCGGCATGGTGACCTGGGACAGCAGAAATTAGGTGGTAACAGTGCATATGTCCCGGCGGGCGAAATTCGCAATCATGGGAGCGCTGGGCTCTGCCGTGCTGGCGGGTGGCCTCCTTGCGGTCGTATCCCACCATGCTGAGGCCAGGTCCCGCCAGGCTACAGACCGTCACGTCCGAGCGGCCACAGTATCGACAGTGACCTCAACCATCACGATCAATTCACAGATTGGGATGACATTCGCGCCGTCACCTGCTGGGGCGGCGCCTGCGCTGACCGCGGAGCAGGCGTGGGCGCAGGAGGAGGCGGCGGAAGGTTCGAGCGACACCACCATACCCTCCGACGTCACCGTTCAGCTTGGCCTGTTGACCCTGCCGGTCGGCCCGGCGAACGCTGCTACTAGCGGCCTCGTCACCAGCAACGGGACGGCCTATACCGCGCTTAACGAGCTGGCCTACGGGTACAGCTGGCACTCCTGTCCCATGTCGACGCTCCCGAACGCCACACTGCCGCCCAACCCCTGCATTGAATGGGAGTTCCTGGACGCCAACACCGGGCATTTGATAGACGACACCTGGCAAATGGGATAAGGGGCTTGAGCAACAACGGAACGGCCAGTGGCGATAGCGAGCTGAAGACCTGGGTTGCCCGCAGCTGGCCGTTCGGATCTCGAAATCTCGAAGAGTGTTGGCGGACATCAGGATCCAATGAACGTCAACAAAGAGCCCGCCTTTCGCTCTGTCGGCCCCCTGTTTCATAGGTGTGCACCTATGAAACACCCGGCGACACGAGGCCGAGCGGGGCGGATTGCGTTTCATGGGTTGTTGCATACGGGCGGACATGTGAAACGGGCACATGAAACGATCTTCGGGTGAGCGACGACGACTTCCTGAGCGTGGAAGCCAGCGACTGCCCGATGTCATCCTGCGCCGCGCCTGCCGGGTCGCGTGCCGGACCGGCCGGGGCCGGGTCGCCGCCCAGTACCACACCGCCCGGTTCCGGCTCGTGCCCGCTCTGGCGAAAGTACTCAGCGTCCCGGTCCCGCCGGTCCGCAAGCCCGGCTCGGCCTGGGCCGAGCTGCCCCGCCCCGCGACAGCCGGCACAGCGCCGGCGGGGCACGTGCGGATCGGGTACGCCCGCGCCTCCACCGTCCGCCAGTCGCTCGACACCCAGACGGACTCGCTGAAGGCCGCAAGCGTCACGCGGATCTTCGCCGAGAAGATCTCGACCCGCGCGGTTACCCGGCCCGAGCTCGACCGGGCAGTCGCGCTCGCCCGCGAGATCCGCGCGTCCGGTGCCGCCGTCACGATCGTGGTGCACGAGCACAAGCGGCTCGGCCGCGGCATCGAGCTCGCCGCGCTCGCCGAGCAGCTGCGCGCCGGCGGGATCGGCCTGGAGTTCCTGACCGGCGAGCTGCAGGGCTCGCACGACCCGTCCGGGATCGTGTTCACCGTGCTCGCCGCGCTGTCGGGGATGGAGCGCGAGTACATCCGCGACCGCACCCTGGAAGGCCACGAGTCGGCCCGCGCCCGCGGCAAGGCCATCGGCGGCGCCGCCGTCACCGACGAAGCGATGCTTGCCGCGGCGCTGCACCTGCGCGGCCAGGAGATGAGCCTGCGCGACATTGCCGGCCGCCTCGTGATCGCGGCCGGCAAGAAGAAAGGCCAGCACCCCTCGCCGGCCACTGTAATGCGCATGCTCCGCGAGCACGACGAAAAGGCCGCCGCGGCAGCCGTCGTCCCGGCCGTGGCGTAACCGGCCGTGGAATGGCCGCCCCGCGACGATCCGCAGGCGGGCAGCGAGAAGAGGGACGACTGGTGGTCACACGAGCAGGCCTGCGTCAGCGAGGGGACCTGCCCGCACTGCCTCGGGCCGCTCGCCGGCTACCGCCACGTGTTCTCCAGCCCGTGGGACGCCGCCATCGAGGCCACCGTGCGGCACTGCGCCCCGTGCGATCGCCAGTGGCATCCCGCAGACCGCCTGTACGAGCCGGTCCTGCCGCGATTCAAGTGGATCGATATCAGGCCGGGCAGCCTCAACTGGGCACCCCCGCCAGGCCCGTGAGACGCCGGCGGTCATTCCCCTGGGGTGGCAAGCCAGGCCGCGACGGGTCCCGCCAGCCGGCTCACGTCGTCCGACAGGTGCCAGCGGACGGCCGCGCCGCCCATCCGGGGGAACGCGTCGCAGTTATCGGGGTCGGCTTAGCAACTGAGCGAATCTGGGTGTTTTCGTGATCTTGTAGGTCAGGCAGTGACGCGTAGTGGGCGGTGTCCTTGGCGACGTAGTTCGGCGTCGATGTCGAAGGAGTAGGTGCCGTAGAAGTTGATGTGGTCGTGTTGGGCCGGGGTCAGGTGCGCCGCGAGCTCGTCGGTGACCTCGGTGCCCTCATCGCGCAGGGTGTCGAGCGCGTCGCCGAGGTAGGTGGTGGTCCACAGGACGGCGGCGTTGGTGACCAACGTGAGGCACAGTGCCTGGTCGACCTGATCGTCGAGGTGGCGTCGGCGGACGTGGCCTTGGTGGGCGAAGAAGAGGTCCCGGCGCAGCGCGTGCAGGCTTTCGCCCTTGTTCAGCTGGCGGCGGACCCGCCGCCGTAGTTCCTCGTCGGCGAGGTAACGGCAGAGGTAGATCGTTCGGACCAGGCGGCCGTATTCGTGCAGCGCCTTGGCGCGGCTGCTTTGCCTTCCGCTGGCGTGGAGCTTGGCGATGAGCAGGCTGGCGGTGGTGTGCCCGAACTTCATCGACGCGACCAGGCGCAGTAGGTCGTTCCAGTGTTCGGCGATCAGCTGGGTCTGGATCGGTTGGCCGAGCAGTGGCCCGGCGTGTGGGTAGCGGACCCGCCAGGTTGTGGCTGGGCCGAGGCGGTAGAGCTGCAGTCGGCCGATGTCGCGGATGCGCGGAGAGAACTAGTACCGCGACCGCCTCGCGCCAGGTTGTCGGGATGACCTTCGTGCCGTAGGTCGAATGCTGATCAGAGACATGGGTGTAAGTGGTGGTGCCCTCATCGAGAAAGTACCGCGACAACGCGCGGGCGGTCAGGCTGCGGCCGCGTTGTGGGAACCGCTGCCCGTCCGAGGACGACAGCGTCCCGCCACCCCACAGCGCGGCAAGCGGATGGCTGTGGTGGGCGTTGACCAGGCGGGTGTTCGCCGCGCGCAGCGTCTCCTGCCGCAGGTACCACTGCGACGTCCAGGCAAGGGCGTCCTCGGAGATGCCCGAGGCGTCGGCCATACCGGCGTAGCCGAGGTTGCAGGCGTATGCGATCAGCGACGCGTACAGGTTGCGGCGCAACTCCGGGTTGCGGGGTTGCGCGCCGCCGGCGTGGGTGAACTCCTGGCTGAATCCGGTCAGCTGGTCGACCTCGATCAGCAACGCCGGCAGTTGCACGCGGGGCGGCCGGGCCGAGGTTGCCGCGGCGAGCGCGTCGGCCTCGGCGGGAAGCTGTTCTGCCGGCAGTGGTGACACGATCAGGTCGCCGTTGTCACCGAGGCGCGCGAGCCCTTCCGAGGATGGTTCGGCGAGTACCGCTTCGAGCGCGGCGACGGCGGCGTGCAGTTGGTCGTCGAGCCGTTCGAGGTGCCGGTGCGGGTTCGCGTCGGTGCCGGTCACGGTGCAGAAGTCGTCGCGCTGGCTGGCCCAGCGCTCGGGCGGGAGCAGCAACGTGGCCGGGTCGGTGTAGCGCCGTGAGCCGGGCACCCACAGGGGGTCCCGGTAGTACGGGCCGAAAAACCAACGGATATGCCTGACCTGCACTGATGTTGGGGTTGGGGCTCCACGGTCCGGCGCGGTGGGTCTATCGCAGACGACCGTTTCCGATAGACCTCCGCCGACAACAATCGCGGCGACATGTTGCGCAGGTCACGGTCTAACGCTGGCCCACAACATTGGCAAAGTCACGCAACGGCCGCTCGACATGAGTTGCGATAGAGTCCCCGGTCATGGGCCACAAGATCGGCTACGCCAGGGTCTCGACCGCTGATCAGAACCCGCAACTGCAAATCGATGCCCTCGCCGGTGAGGACTGCCTGAAGACTTACGTCGACACTGCGACCGGCACCACCGCCGACCGGCCGCAGTGGATCGCCTGCCTCGCCGACCTACGCCCCGGTGACACCCTGATCATCTGGAAGATCGACCGGCTCGGTCGCAACCTGCGCGACCTCATCGACATCGTGACTACCTTGGAGAGCCGCGGCGTCGCGGTGAAATCGCTGACCAACGGGATCGTCGACACCACCACCGCGCACGGCAAGCTCGTCTTCGGCATGTTCGCGCTGATGGCAGAGTACGAGGCCGCACTGATCAAGGAACGGACCCGCGCCGGTCTGGTCGCCGCCCGGGCCCGGGGCCGCACCGGCGGCCGGAAGCCCAAGATGACCGTCGAGCTGATCGACAAGGCCCAGCGGATGTACGACTCCCGCCAGTTCACCATGGCCGAGATCGCCGCCTCCTGCGCCGTCACCCCCATGACCATCTACCGCAACATCCGCACCGACAGCGCCCGTGCGCCCGCGATCGAGTCCTCGGCACTGGGCTGACTGGACCTCAACCTCAGTGCGGGTTTTCCGGTCGAGGGCGTCGCGTCGCGGACATGGCGGATGGCGCTATCCACCGCGCCGGCCAGCTACGACAACGTGATCGACAAGTTCCGGGCATAACGAGCTGTGTCTCTGTCAGGCGGCCACTCCGACCCTCACGAGACCGTGCGTTCGGCTTCGTCGAGTTGGCGCAGTGCCCACTCCGCCCACTGCTGGAGGGCCCGGTACTGGTGCACGCCGTACTCAGCGGCGAGCCGACCGAAGCGCAGCTGGCCGCGCGGATGGGCACCCGCGTCGGCGTCCTCGGTGATCGATCGCAGTTCGGCCATCTCTCGGGTGGCTTCGTCAAGGTACTGCTGCACCAGGGCGCGGGCCTCGGGTATGTCCAGTGCGGAGAGCAGGCACATGCGCAGGACTTGCTCGTCGCGGATCGCTCGCTGCTTGATCGGGGAGGTCAGCCACCGGCGCAATTCATCGCGGCCGGTCGCGGTGAGCGCGTAGGTGCGGCGACCGCGGGCTCCCTCGTCGGCAATCGTGATGAGCCCGTCGCCGGCGAGTCGCTTTAGCTCCGGGTAGATGTGGCTCTGCTGAGCGGTCCAGGCGTACTTCCGCAGTGAACGCTCGAAGCGGCCGGTCAGCTCGTAGCCGCTGGCCGGTCCGTCTTCCAGGAGCCCGAGCAGGGCGTGCCGCAGTGACATACCAACAGTTTGACAGGTACGGATTGACCTGTCCAATTGTATGTGTCAGGATCGTGGGGCAATGACACCCGAACTGAGATGGGGCCAGCCATGAACCACACCGACGTGCTGATCGTGGGGGCCGGACCCACCGGGCTGACCTTGGCGTGCGACCTCGCCCGATGGGGCATCACCCGCCGGATCGTCGACCAAGGGTCCGGACCGCAAGTGGGGTCGCGGGGCTTCACGCTGAAACCACGCACCCTCGACGTGCTCGATGACCTCGGCGTCGCCGACCGCGTCGCGCAGGTGGCTGCCAACCACACCCCGATCCGCTTCCATCTCGGCCAGCCGCTGCTGTTCGACCTGTCGGTGCCGCCCGCGCGACCGACCCCGCAGCGGCCACACCCGAACGCGCTGTCCCTACCCCAGTGGCGTACCGAGGCGATCCTGCGTGACCGGCTGGCCGAACTGGGCGGCAAGGTCGAGTTCGGTTGCCGCCTGGCCGACTTCCGCCCCGACGACGACGGTGTAACGGTGACCCTTGAGCGCGACGGCGCCACCGAGACCGTCCGCGCGGCCTACCTCGTCGGCGCCGACGGCGGACGCAGCTTCGTGCGTCGCCACCTCGGCCTGACGTTCGAGGGAGCCACCAACGAGGACACCCGGGCTCTACTCGCCGACGTCCACGTACGGGGACTCTCGCACCCGGACGCGGTACACCTGTGGATGGGCGCCGACGGTCTCCTGGTCATCCGGCCCACACCCGACCCCGACACGTGCCAGGTCGTGGCCTCGCTCCAACCAGACGCGCACGGAGCATGGCCCGACGCCTCGCTGGACAACCTTCAGCAGATGGTCGCCCGGCGCACCGGGCGCACCGACATCCGGCTGACCGACCCCACCTGGCTCTCGGTATGGCGCTACAACCTCCGCATGGTCGACCGATACCGCGTCGGACGCGTCTTCCTCG
>WNGB01015698.1_pt1 | contig 14895 bp, 11 predicted proteins | sample 5400681 | NCBI WGS metagenome assembly WNGB01 (sample SAMN13153367, study PRJNA577476) | soil metagenome | isolation source: 115 cm soil or saprolite under grassland replicate 2 | place: USA:California | collected 2016-06-15
TACCGGTAATAGTTAGATGACACGGCCATCCTGCTGTCATCCGACACCGATCTGATCCCTGCCATTCAGCAGGTGCGCGCCTTGGGGAAAGCCGTGGAGTACATTGGTTTCGCGCATCGGCCCAGTTTAGGCATGCAAAAGCACGTCACATTATCACGGCTCCTCATTCGCGCGGAGTTAGAGCCATTCGTGTTCAAAAGCCCATAAACACCGTTGCCCTGCCGCCCAACAAGCGTGTGTAGCCGACCGGCTGGATCGGGGCGATTTTGGCGTCTGGAAGCAGCAAAAATGCCTTCCCGATCTATCAGCGTCGTTCCTTCCAGCCGGCGGCTAACACGCAGGCCGTTGGGCCGCCCCCTCCTCGAATGCCAGTACCTCAGCATTGGTGGCAGGAGGACGTGCGCTAATCCTATCGCACATCCTGGTGCACTTCAGCACTATCGCTCCGTGCGGTCTGCCATGGTGATCTGAGAACTTGACTCCCGCTCGGCTATCGGCTACACTCAGGCTTGCCTGAGTGGCCGTTCTCTACACACTGTGGCGTCATTATCTGGTCGGGCCGCTCAGTGTAATCAGGTAAAAGGAGGTGATAGCAGGGACGGTTTCCGACCATACCGGCCACTGTGCGCCTGTAAACCTCGTGAACAGGCAGCGCGCAGCTCAAGGAGCGAAAAGGAGAGCCTCACATGCCGAAGAAGATCCTGCAGCTCGTCGGTGATTTCGCCGAAGACTACGAAGTCATGGTCCCCTTCCAAGCCTTGCAGATGGTCGGTCACACCGTTCACGCGGTCTGCCCCGACAAGAAAGCGGGCGACACCATCCGCACGGCCATTCACGATTTTGAAGGGGATCAGACGTACAGTGAGAAGTTCGGCCACAACTTCACGCTAAACGCCACGTTCGCGAACATCAAGCCCGAAGAGTACGATGCGCTGGTCATTTCGGGGGGGCGCGCCCCGGAGTACATCCGCCTCAATGCGCGGGTATTGGAGGTTGTGCGCCACTTCTTCGACGCCAACAAACCCGTCGCCGCGGTCTGCCACGGCGCCCAAGTGCTGACCGCCGCCGGTGTTGTCAAAGGCCGCACTGTCTCCGCCTATCCCGCGGTGGGGCCCGAAGTCCGAGTCGCCGGGGGGGAATACGCGGATATTCCGATCAGCGATGCGGTGACTGACGGTAATCTGGTGACCGCCCCCGCCTGGCCAGCCCATCCCGCCTGGTTGGCGCAGTTCCTCAAAGTGTTGGGTACGAAAATTGTCGCCTGATGTCCCGCCCGGCGGGGCGCTGCAACCCAGGGGGCGTGGCCGACGCATCGTAATGCCTTGACGCAGGCGGTAGAACAAGTGCAGGCAGCCAACTTGATCTGCAGTTGGCTGCCTGCGGCACGCTGGGGAGCGGCCACAGCGTCATCTTCCATATTGAAAACCCGTCGAGTCTCACCCCGAAAGCCGTACCGCACCTCGCCGCACGCCCCGCCAGCTACGCGCAAACTCACCGTGTAACCATCAAGAACCTTCCTGCGTCTCATCGCTGGCGGCGCGTGCTTGTCCGTACCAGCTACAATCCCGCTTCCCACCCCGACGGCGGCGGGCACAGCGCGGCGGGCGAAACGGCCTCTAGCAGCTTGGGGCATTGTGGTCACCCTCAGCACAGCACCGGATCGGGCGGTATATCCACGCTGCCTTCGCCGACCATCACCGAGCTGCCGCCCACGTGGACGGCCTGGATCTGGCCGCCGGTTTTGTCGACCAGCACCTCGATCTGGCTGGGGCGCCCCATCTCGACCCCCTGCTCGACGATCCAGCGGAGCGTGCCGTCTGCCGTCGAATCGCGCACCCCCAGGTAGCCGCCGAGCGCGGTGGCCGCTGCGCCCGTCGCCGGATCTTCGGCAATGCCCATCGCGGGCGCAAACATGCGCGCGCGCAGCTGGGCGCCGCCGGCCACGTCGAACGTGAGAAGATACAGATGCGGGGCCCAGAACGGGGCGACCACCTGCTCCCAGCGCTCGCCCTGGACGCGCGCGCGGCCGAGCGCGGCACGATCGCGGAGCGGCACAAACAGAAACGGTACGCCGCACGAGACGGCCTGCGGGCGGTAGTCGCCTTCGAGCAGGTCGGACTCGTGGAGCGACAGCACGGCGGCGAGGTCGGAGATCGGTGGCGGCGGCGGGCCGAACGCCGGGCGCTGCGCGGCGGTCAGCTGAGCGGCCACCGGGCGCCCGTCGTGGGCGACAATCGTGACGGGGATCGGGCCGACGCCCTCCTCGAAGACGATCGCGGTGCGCTGCTGGTGCAGCGGGATGGCCCCGATGCTGGCCAGAATGTGCGCGGCGCCGATCGTGGGATGGCCGGCGAAGGGCAGCTCGGTCGCCGGCGTGAAGATGCGCAGCCGCCGGGTGTGGGCGGGGTCGTCGGGCGGCAGCACGAACACGGTCTCCGAGAGATTGAACTCGCGGGCGACCTGCTGCATGAGCGCCGCGTCGAGCCCGCGCGCGTCGGGAAAGACCGCCAGCTGATTGCCGCCGAAGATCTGGCGCGTGAAGACATCCGCGGTGTAGAACTGGTAGCGCATAACACTCCCCCGTGCGCTCTCTGGGCCGATCGGTCATCTCGAGTGGGGTGAGTGTACATCAGCTGAACCGGCGCTGCAAGGGCGGCCAACGCGCAGGTCGCCAAACCGTCTTGTGGTGGAGGTCGGGGGCGGGCGCAGCCCGCCCCCGACCTCCACCCACCACTACTGGAGGTGGCTCGCGCGCCAGGCGGCGGCGCTGTGGCGGCCGTGCGGGTCGAGCGCGGCGACGCTGCGGAACTGCTCGCCTGCGCGCTCGATCTGGCCCTGGGCGATCAATAGCTCGCCCAGGCGCACCCGCAGCTCGATCTGGTGCGAAGGTGTGCAGCGTGGGACCAGCGCCTCGGCGCCGTGCAGCGTCAGCGTTGCCTCGGCGACCCTGTGCTGGGCGAGCAGGTGCGCGCCAAGCGCGCAGCGCAGCGCGGCCTCGGCCTCCGGCGCGGCGGCGACGGCCAGGCCGGCCCGCAGCCGATCCTCGACGTCTTGCGCCGCCGCGCCGTTGGCGCGGTCGGCCTCGGCCAGGTACAGGTGCGCGAGCGCGCTTGCGGGCGCCAGCGCCAGCGCCGCGCGCGCCGCCGCCGCCGCCTCGATCGGGCGCCCCTGCGCCAGCAGCGCGCCGCCGAGCGCGGCCTGCAGCGACGACTGGCCCGGCAGCAGCGCGAGCGCCCGGCGGAACGCGGCTGCGGCCTCGTCCGCGCGGCCGTCAGCCAGCGCGATCGCCCCGCGCAGCGCCATCGCGTCGGCCGACCACGGGTAGAGCGCCAGCGCGGCCTGCGCCAGCCCGGCGGCCGCGCGATGGTGGGCCTTGGCGAGCGCGATGCGCGCCCCCAGCAGCGCCAGCGTGCGCGCGATGAAGTTGACGATCAGCAGCGTGACGAGCAGGCCGATCAGCGGCGACTCGCTCAGCGCCCAGTACGCGCAGAGCAGCGCTCCGATCAAAGGCGCCTCTGGAACCAGGAGCATCGCGCGCGCGATTCCATCCGCTCCGCCGCGCAACCAGCGTGTCTCTGCCGCGTCGCTTTGCGTACTCATCGTAGGCATTCCTTTCTCGCGCATCTGTTCTGCCACTCAGTGTAGCACCGGCGTGTGACAGAAACGGTCACATGGCGCAGGTCGCAGACGCCAAGTCGCAGGCTTCGCCGCGGAGCGTCGCGATCCCGTCGTGCAGCATTGCGCTGTGTGAATGGCGCCTGGCGATGTGCAACCTGTGACCTGCAACATGCGCCCTGCTCATATTTGGCAACACCATCCGACTATGCTATAATCGGCGGGCCGCAACAGAGTGAAATTGCGCTTCCTAGTGGCGCTGCGCCGTGGTCGTGAACGACCACAACACCTCGACCGATCGCAGTCACCCTGCCGGCTACCGATGCTCTAATGTCGAAAGACTCGACATGCAGACAAGGAGGAAGATGCTTATGCGAAGGACGTTCTCCACGATTGTACTCCTGCTGGCGCTGATCGTGCCCGTGCTGGCCGCCTGCGGCCAGTCGGCCGCGACCACCCCGCCAACCGCCGCCCCGGCAGCGCCAACCACCGCCCCGGCAGAGGCCACGACGGCACCGGCGGCCACCGCCGCCCCGGCAGAGGCCACGGCGGCACCGGCGGCCACCGCTGCTCCTGAAGCGACGGCAGCGACCGGTGGCGCCGGCGGCGCGCTCAAGATCGGCATGGTCACCGACATCGCCAAGCTCGGCGACAAGAGCTTCAACGACTCGGCCTGGAAGGGCGTGCAGGACGCCGCCAAGGCGCTGGGCGTCGAGCCGAAGGTGATCGAGACCACCGACCCGAACGACTACGAGAAGAACATTGGCCAGTTTGTCTCCGAGGGCTACAACGTGATCGTGACGGTCGGCTTTAACCTGGGCGAGCAGACGATCGCCGCCGCGAAGGCCAACCCCGACGTCAAGTTCATCGGCGTCGACCAGTTCCAGACCGACACGATCCCGAACCTGGCGGGGCTGAATTTCAACGAGGACCAGGCCGGCTACCTGGCCGGTATGCTCGCGGCCGGGGTATCCAAGAGCGACAAGATCGGCGCGATCCTGGGCACCGACGCGGTGCCGCCGGTGTGGCGCTACGGCGAGGGCTACCGCGCCGGCGCCAAGTCGGTCAAGTCCGACATCAACGTCCAGACGGTCTATCACAACGACGTCGGCTTCGACAAGACCTTCAGCGACCCTGAGTGGGGCAAGGCGACCGCGCTGTCGATGATCGACCAGGGTGTCGACATCGTCTTCGGCGCGGGCGGGCGCACCGGCAATGGCGCGCTGCTGGCGGCCGAGGATCGCAAGGCCAAGAATGTGTATGCGATCGGCGTCGATGTCNCAGTATTTCACCGTGCCGGAGGCCAAAGATGTCTTGCTCTCCAGTGCGATGAAGATTATCGATAAGGGTGTCACCGACCAGATCAAGAAGGTCGCCGACGGCTCGTTCAAGGGCGGCAATGTCTACGGCGAGGTCGGCCTGGCGCCGTACCACGATCTGGACAGCAAGGTGCCGGCGGACCTCAAGGCGAAGATCGATGACACCCGCAAGAAGCTGCTGGACGGCTCGTTGAAGACGGGTGTTGCGCCGGTTAAGCCGGCTTCCTAGTTGGCTAGTGGCTTACCACACGAATCAAGCGTAGAGGTTTGGAGGGGGCGCAGCCCCCTCCAGACTTCCCTCAGCCAATCGAGTGTTGCCGGCGATCGAAGGGAAACGGGATGTGCGCCCGCTTTCCCTTCGATCTATCAGAGGGCGTTATGGATAGGCAGACGTTGCGAAGGCTCGGCCCGACCGTGCTTTTGCCACTGCTCTCGGTCTTCACAGCGCTGGTGGTCGGCGGCGTGATCATCTGGCTGGCGGGCCCGCGCTTCCAGGGCGAGTGGTTCGGGCTGAAGTTCGTCCTGGATGGGTACGCCGGCCTGTTCCAGGGCGCGTTCGGCTCCCAGAAGGCGATTATCGGCACGCTGGTGCGCGCCACGCCGCTGATCTTCGCCGGCCTGGCGGTGGCGCTGGCTTTCAGGTGCGGCCTGTTCAATATCGGGGTCGAGGGGCAGCTTGGGATCGGCGTGCTGGCGGCAGCATGGGCCGGCGTCAGCCTGGCTGGCTTGCCTGCGGTCATCCTGGTGCCGCTGACGCTGCTTGCGGGGGCGATCGGTGGATTTCTTTGGGGAATAATCCCCGGCTACCTCAAGGCGCGCACCGGTGCGCACGAGGTCATCACCACGATCATGCTCAACTACATCGCCGCACAGATCGCCGGCTTTCTGCTGACCGGCCCGTTCCGCGATCCTTCGCCGACGAACGTCACGGCGCAAACGCCGAAGATCGGCGAGGGCGCGCGGCTGCCGTTCCTGCTGCCGGGCCTGCACTGGGGCGTGGTGCTGGCTTTCCTGGCGGCCGTGGCCGTCTGGTACTTCCTGTGGAAGACCACCTGGGGCTTCGAGATACGTACGGTCGGCGCGAACTCCTCGGCCGCGAAGTATGCTGGGATCAACGTGCCGCGCAATGTTGTGCTGGCGCTCGGCCTGAGCGGCCTGCTGGCCGGCCTTGCCGGCGCCGTACAGGTCGCGGGCGTGAACTATCGCGGCATCCTTGGCTTCAACGTCGGCTATGGCTTCGACGGCATCGCGATCGCGCTGCTGGGGCGCACCACCCCGCTTGGAACCGTGCTGGCCGCGCTGCTGTTCGGCGCGCTGCGCAACGGCGCGACGGTGATGCAGTTCCGCACCCAGATCTCGGCCGATATCATCTCGGTAATCCAGGCGCTGATCCTGATCTTCGTGGCCGCCGAGCAGATCATCCGCTGGATCTATCGCATCCCCAAGGCGCGCGACGAGGTTGGCCAGGCGGCGCTGAGCAAGGGCTGGGGGAAGAGCTAGAGCCTTGGGGCCAGGGGCCAGGGGCCAGGGGCTAGGGACCAGTAACAATAGCTGGCCCAAGTCCCAAGTCCCAAGTCCCAGGTTCCAAGTCCCAAACCCCAAGCCCCAAGGTGGGTACATGTCACGCAATCGCTTTCTCTTCATCATCGGCACCGTCGTCGCGCTGATTATCTTGACGGTCGTGCTGGGCCGGCACGATGTCCCGCCGGCGACGATCGCCGCGAGCATGCTGGCGACCACTCTGCGCTTCGCGACGCCGATCACGCTGGGGGCGCTGGCCGGGCTGTTCTGCGAGCGCAGCGGGGTCGTCAATATCGCGATCGAGGGGATGATGCTCGCCGCCGCGTTTGGCGCCTGGCTGGCCGCGGCCCTCACGCAGAACCTCGGCGTTGGGATCGCCGCGGGCATCCTGACCGGCATGGTGATGGGGCTGCTGCACGCCTGGCTCTCGGTGACGTTCCGGGTCGACCAGATTGTCAGCGGCACGGTGATTAACATCCTGGCGATCGGCCTGACCGGCTTCCTGGATACCCAGGTGCTCACCAAGCTGCGCGAGGCCGGCCTGCAGTCGGCCGGGCTGCTGCCGCAGCTGCCGATCCCAATCCTGGCCGACCTGCCGATCGTCGGGCCGATCTTCCGCCAGCAGCCGATCGCCTGGATATCGATCATCCTGGTGGTGGTGTCGCACTTCGTGCTGTTCTACACCCGCTGGGGGCTGCGCACGCGCGCCGTCGGCGAGAACCCGCGCGCGGCCGATACCGTCGGCGTAAACGTGCGCTGGATGCGCTACGCCAACGTGCTGATCGGCGCCGCGATCGCCGGCCTGGGCGGCGCGTACTTCACGCTGGAGGCGGTGCCGAGCTTCGAGACGCTGATCACCAACGGCCGCGGGTTCATCGCGCTGGCGGCGATGATCTTCGGCGGATGGACGCCGTTCGGTGCCTGGGCCGCCGCACTGCTGTTCGGCGCCGCCAACGCTCTGCAGATCAACGCGCAGCAGTTCGGCGTCCCGGTGTCGTCGCAGATCATCGGCATGTTCCCGTATCTGCTGACGATTATTGTGCTCGCCGGCGTGATCGGCCGCGCGGTGCCGCCCGCCGCGGATGGGGTTCCGTATGAGACCGAGTAGTCAGAATTCAGAATTCAGGAGTCAGAATATCAATGGTTTCAATAAGATACCTTGATTAGTCTGACTCCTGACTCCTGACTCCTGACTCCTGACTCCTGACTCCTGGCGAGGAAGACATGGATCGCGAAGTCGTGCTCGAGGCTCGCAGCGTCACTAAAACATTCCCCGGCGTGATCGCCAACAAGAATGTCAGCCTGAAGCTGTACCGCGGCGAGGTGCTGGCGCTGCTGGGCGAGAATGGCGCCGGCAAGACCACGCTGATGAATATTCTCTACGGGCTGTACCATCAGGACTCTGGCGAGATCCTGGTGCGCGGCGAGGCGGTGCGGATCGGCAGCCCGAGCGAGTCGATCCGCCGCGGCATCGGCATGGTCCACCAGCACTTCATGCTCGTGCCGGTCTTCACCGTCGCCGAGAATATCATGCTGGGCGCCGAGAGCGTCAAGGGCCTCAGGCTCGACCTCGCGACCGTGCGGCGGCGCATCCGCGAGCTGTCGCAGCAGTACAACCTTCACGTCGACCCGGACACCTACGTGAAAGACCTGTCGGTCGGGCAGCAGCAGCGCGTCGAGATCATCAAGGCGCTCTACCGCAAGGCCGAGATCCTGATTCTCGACGAGCCGACCGCCGTGCTGACGCCCCAGGAGGCCGACGACCTGTTCGCGGTGATCCGCACCCTCAAGGCGCAGGAGACGTCGGTGATCTTTATCTCGCACAAGCTCAAGGAGGTGCTGGCGATCTCGGATCGGATCATGGTGCTGCGGCGCGGCCAGGTGGTCGGCGAGACCAGCCCGCGCGGGGCCACTGAGCGCAGCCTGGCTGAGATGATGGTCGGCCGCAGCGTGCTGCTGGAGGTCGACAAGGGCCCGGCGCACCCTGGCGATGTGGTGCTGGACGTGCGCGACCTGACCGTGAACGACGACCGTGGCCAGCAGGTGGTCAACGGCGTGTCGCTACAGGTGCGCGCCGGCGAGATCGTCGGCATCGCCGGCGTGCAGGGCAATGGCCAGACCGAGCTGGTCGAGGCGCTGACCGGGCTGCGGCCGGCCAGGTCGGGGCAGCTGCTGATCGCCGGGGCGGACTACACGAACGCCATCCCGCGCAAGATCACCGAGGCTGGCACGGCGCACGTTCCCGAAGATCGCCAGGAGGACGGGCTGGTGCTGGCCTACTCGGTCGCCGACAACCTGGTGCTGAACACCTACTACGTCGCGCCCTTCGCGCGCGGCGTGGTTATGGCCGAGGATAAGATCGAGGAGCACGCCGACAGGCTGATCAAAGAGTACGACATCCGCACTCCCTCGGCGTCGGTGCCGGTGGCCAATCTCTCCGGCGGCAACAAGCAGAAGGTGATCATCGCGCGCGAGCTGTCGCGGCCGATCAAGCTGCTGATCGCCGCCCAGCCGACCCGCGGCGTCGACGTCGGCTCGATCGAGTTCATCCACAAGACGATCGTCGCCCAGCGCGACGCCAGCACGGCAGTGCTGGTGGTCTCGGCCGAGCTGGACGAGGTGATGTCGTTGGCCGATCGGATCGCGGTCATGTACCACGGCCAGATCGTCGCGGTTGTCGACGCGGAACAGGCCACGCGCGAAGATCTAGGATTGCTGATGGCCGGCGCGAAACCCGAAGTTTTGAGTTCTCAGTTATGAGTTTTGAGTTGAGATGGGATCGAACTCAAAACTCATAACTTAAAACTCATAACTGGTTCAGAGGTTGCGGTTGGCCCACGCCATAAACTCCGCCAGCGAGAAGACCGCTAGCAGATTACCCTCGGTCTGCGCGCGCAGCCACTGGAGCGCGCCGGGGCGCTGGCCGCCGCCGTCGGCGATCACCAGCGCAGGGCAGGGGTAGCACTCTCTAATGTTGTGGACCAGGTAGGGGAACTTCTCGTCGACGCTGCCGGTCGACTGCTGCCACTTGACCTCGATCGCCAGCCCGGCGGGAAAGTGCGGCGCGCCGCGCACCCAGAAGTCGGCGTTCAGCGGCAGGCCGTAGATGCTCGGCCCGATCGGGTATTGCGCAACGAACAGGCGCGCCGGCCTTGGCCGCCAGGCGAAGTCGCGAAACATCGCCGTCTGCTCGGCCTCCGGCTCCGCCTCCAGCGCCTCGTGGGCCGAGAGCTCGACATAGCCGCGCCCGGTCAGCACTCCGTGGACGGTGGACTCCGCGACGCTGCCGGTCGATTCGGCGCGCAGTGGTCGGGCGCGTTCCTGGGGCATAGTGTATCGTGCTTTCTAACGCGGCAGCTCTCGAATTGCCACAGTGTAACACAATCGCCACAGGTCGCAAGTGGCACAAAAAAGCGCTGCCTCCGCGAACGCAGCGGTTTTGACATAACCACCAAGACACGAAGGCACCAAGATTGAGAAGAAGGCTTGGAGTCTTGGTGCCTTGGTGGTAATTCAGCAGGACCCTTCGCTGACCTACGCCTGAAACACTAGCGCGACGCGCCCGAACTGGAGTCGCGCGCCGCTCTTGATCGGCACCGGCACGTTTGGCTCGATCCTAGCGCCGTCGACGCGCGTGTAGTTGGTGCTCTGCAGGTCGGTGACGGTCCACTGGCCGTCGACCTGGCTGATTCGCGCGTGCTGCCGGCTGACCCCGCCAGTCTCGCCGCCGTAGGGCGTCAGGTCGATCTCCGGGAAGATTCCGCTGATCGGGTCCTCGCGGCCGACGATGATCTCGCGCTTGTCGGCCGGCAGCGGCAGCTCCTTGCCGTCGTCGGTCACCAGGCGCGGCGCGGCCGGCGCCTTCGGCGCCTCGGCAGCCGGGGCAGGTGGCGCGCTTGGCGCGGCCGGCGCCGGGACAGGCTCGCGGGCCGGCTCGCTGACCGTTGTCTGCGGCGCTGGCACAGGCGGCTCGACAGGCACGGCCGCCGCAGGCGCGGGCACGGTGCCCAGCTCGCCAAGCGCGGCCGGCGCGCTGGTCGCCGCGGCCGCGGGCGCGGCCGCCGGGGCGGCCGCAGCCGCGCCGCCGGTCAGGGCCGCCAGCTCGGCCTCGGCGCGGGCACGGGCGTCGCGGGCTTCGGCCAGGCCCTGGGAGACGGCGGCGGGGGTGGCGGCGCCGAACATGGCCTGCATCTGCTCGAACTGCGTGATGATCTTCTGCTGCCGCTCGACCTCCTCGGTCAGCCGCCGGCGCTCGGCCTCGTAGGCCTCCTGCGCCGCGTTCGCGGCGGGCTCGATCGCCGGCTGCTCGACCGTCGGCGCCTCGGCCTGGGCGGCGGCGCTCGGCTCCGGTGCGGCCGCGTGCAGCGACTGCAGCAGCGCCTGGTCCGACAAGACGGTCGGCGCCTCGGCCTGTGCGGCCGGGCTGCCAGCCGCCGCCGGGGCGGGCAGCGCCGCGCCGCAGTTGTCGCAGAAGCGGTCGCCGGGCAGGTTCTGGTGGCCGCACGCCGGGCAGACCACGCTATGGCCGTCGACGGGCGCCCCGCGCGCCGCGGCCGGTGGCGGCGGCGCAATCATGGTCGGCGCGTCGTAGGCGGCGCCGGAGGCCGCGCCTACGCCTGTGGCGGCCGGCACAGCGCTGCTCAGCGCCGCGCCACACTCGTCGCAGAACGCCTCGCCGGGCAGCACCGCCGCCCCGCAGGATGGGCAGGTCGGGCCGGCGGCCGTCGGCTGGGCAGCCAGATCGACCTGAGCCTGCGGCACCGCGCCGCTCGGCTCCAGCCGCGAACCGCACTGCTCGCAGAACCGATTTGCCGCTTCGTTTTCGGCCCCGCAGGTTGAACACTTCATCTTTTACTCCTCCAATCAAAAAAGTGCTGAGTTTTGAGTTTTCAGTTTTGAGTTTCGAGTTGACCGCTCTTAAGTAACTCAAAACTCAGCACTCAGAGCTCAAAACTATTCTTCCAGTTTCTGAGTCAGGCGCCGCGTGGCGTAGCGCAGCTCTTTCTGCGTCTCGGCGCTCATGCTCTTGCCCTGCTCGAGCTGCTCGGCCTGCGCCTGGGCCTTCTGCGCCAGATCGAGCTCGCCCAGGTCGAGCAGGCGGGTGGCGGCCGCGCGCAGCTTCTGGGTCGCGCCGGCCACGTTGCCGGCCTCGGCCTCCGAGAGCGCTCGCGTCTGGAGCTTGAAGGCCGTCACCTTCTCGACCAGGTTCATCACGCGCGGGTCGTACGCGGCCGCGCTTGCGTCGCTGGTGAACTCGATCAGCACATCTTGCTTGACGACCTGCTCGGCGCCGCCCATCGGCGTGTAGTGTAGCTCGGCCTGCGCGATCCGGAACGATCCTGCGGCGCGGGGTGGAAGCATCATGTCGAACACCACGCTGGCCGGGTCGCCCGACTCCAGGTTGCCGAGCCGCACCGCGACCTCGTTCTGGCCGATCGGCTGGTAGCCCAGGTTGGCGATCACCGGCGCCGTCCGGTGGACCGCGCGTGGTGTGACGTCGCGCGCCAGCCGCAGCAGCAGCCGCGCATCCTGCGCGACGGTGCCCTGGGCCGCGCGCACGGCGCGCTGGAAGAAGGCTGTGATCTGAGCCGGGTCGGCGATGTAGTCTGAAGAGCCGCCGGTTGCCTCGGCCAGGTCGTCGAGGAGCTTCTCGTTCCACTCGGCGCCCAGGCCCAGGGCGGTGATCCGCACTGCCTCCTGCCCCAGCTCCTTCGCGAGCGCGCGGCAGTGGTCCTCGTCGCCCCAGGTCTGGCCGTCGGTCAGCAGCAGCAGCGCCGAGACGCGGTCGGGCGCGGCGCTCTTGCGCAGCTCGGTCTGGCCGGCCTGCAGCCCGCCCGACATCGCCGTGCCGCCGGCCTCCTCGATCGAGTCGACCTGGGCCTTGAGCGCGCCCTTGTCGGCCGCCGGCGTGGCCGCCGTCAGCACCTGCACGGTATCGTCGAACAGCACGATCGAGACCACGTCCTGCGGAGTGAGCGTGTCGATCACGCGCTTGGTAGCGTCTTTCATCGCGGCCAGTTTGGCGCCCTGCATCGAGCCGGAACGGTCGAGCACCAGGCAGAAGTTCAGCGGCACCGCCTCGGTCGCCTGGCTGGGCTGCGCTTCGACCAGCAGATAGGCGGCCTGCGGGCTGGCGCTCGCGGGCAATGGGGCGCGACCCCAGGTGCAGGTTAAGGTAATTGTATCAGGCATATCAATCTCCTAAGAATTCAGGAGTCAGGAGTCAGGAGTCAGAATATCAACGTTCTCGCGGTAATGCGCTGATCGTCGATCAGCATTCTGACTCCTGAATTCTGAATTCTGGCTCCTCTCCGTAGCATTCAGGAGTCAGGAGTCAGCAGTCAGAATATCAACGTTCTCGCGGTAATGCGCTGATCGTCGATCAGCATTCTGACTCCTGAATTCTGAATTCTGACTACTCCCCATACCGCTCGAACTTCACCAGCACCGACGTAATATTATCCTCGCCGCCGGCGGCGTTCGCGGCGGCGATCAGCGCGTCGCAGGCGGCCTGCGGGTCGGCGTGCGCGGCGATGATCTCGGCCATCTGCGGGTCGTGGGTCATCTCCCACTGGCCGTCGCAGCACAGGAACAGCGCGTCGCCGGGCTTGATCCGCAGGCTGAACAGGTCGATCTCGACGTCGGGCTTGTCGCCGAGCGAGCGCAGCACCGCGTTGCGCTGCGGGTGGGTGTAGATGTCGTCCTCGGTGATCTGGCCCAGGTCGACCAGCCGCATCACCAGCGAGTGGTCCTTGCTGATCCGCCGCAGCGCGCCGTCACGATAGATATACGTGCGGCTGTCGCCAACGTTTCCGACCACCGCGCGGTCGCCGGCGACCAGCGCCATCGTGATCGTCGTGCCCATATCGTTGCCGCGGGCGCGCGCCTCGTTCAGCACGTACTGGTTGCCCTGCAGGATCGCCTTGCGGACCACCTCTCTGAGCTGGGCCTCGTCGTAGGGCGCGTCGGCGTCGAGTGTCGGCGTCAGGTAGGCGCTCAGCACGACCTCGGCGGCGCCGCGGATGGCCAGGCCGCTGGCGACCTCGCCGGCGGCGTGGCCGCCCATGCCGTCGGCCACGATGAACAGGCCCCACGATCGCCCGCTGGAGTTCTGGACCGTGCGCAGGTCGAGCGCCAGCAGGCTGTCCTCGTCCAGCTCGCGCACCATGCCGGCGTGCGAGGAGGCGCCGATCCGGGCCCAGAGCGGGGCCGGCTGGGTGCGCTCGGCGATCAGGTCGTCGAGCCGCTCCGCCAGCACGCCGGCGTCGCCGATCGATCCGGTGCGTAGCTCGCGCAGCACGTCGCCCAGGCCGGGCAGCTCGATGATCTCGGTGGCCTGCTCCTCGGTGAGCTTGCGGGTGGTGCGCGGCGTGGAGGTCAGCGATTCGAGCAGCCCCGCCAGCGCGCGCAGGTCGGCGGCCTGGGCGGCGGCGTCGCCTGGCGCGATCCGGCGCAGCCCCGGCGCGGCCCGCAGGCGCGGTCGCTCGGCGGCGGTCAGCTCCACGTCGTCGGCGCTGATCGGCCCGAGCGCCAGGCGGGCGGCGTGGAGCCGGCTGAGCAGGTGCGCCAGGCCGCGGCCGACATACAGCGATTGCAGCTCGTCGAGCGGCGGGGCGACCGGCGCGCGGCCGCTGTCGGCCACCAGTGTCAGGCGCGCGTCGCCCTCCTCAACCTGGTCCCAGATCTGGGGCAGCACGTCGCGCACGGTGGGGTCCTCGATCGTTGGCACCAGCGCCAGGCCGCTCGGCTCGCCGGCGATCAGCTGGCCGTGGTAGCGGCGGCCCTCGAGATTCGCGCCACACTCGGTGCAGAAGAGCTCGCCGGCGTCGTTCGACGTCGCCCCGCAGGCCCAGCAGCGCTTCCAGGGCTGGCGGTCGATCGCCTCGACCCGCTCGCCATGCTGCGCGACGATCTCGTAGCGGCCGGCGAAGCGGGCGGCTGGTTGCCCCATCGTGGGCGGCTGCGTCGGGTCCATTCGTGCTCCTTCATCCTCGGGCCGCTCGGCGGGGATCACTCTGAACTGCCCTTTTGGCGTCGTCGGCGTCTCCGAAGATGACGCTGAACCGGCGGAGAGTGTTGCGGCCAGCCAGTCCTGGTCTTCCGACGATGGACTACCGCGCGGGAGCCGCGCTGCGCACTGGTAGCAGAAGCGTGCATCTGCTCGGTTGGTCGCGCCGCAGAATGGGCATGTCGGCATCTGGCGACTCACCAAGGCGTTCGAACGTTAGCACGTTGGAACGTTCGAACGTTTCAACGTGCTAACGTTCGAACGGTTTACTTCGGTCCCTCGACGCGCACGATCACGACGCTGATATTGTCGCGCCCGCCGCGCTCATTGGCCAGCGCGACAAGCTGCTCGCACGCGCGGTTCGGGTCGGGCTGCTTCAGGGCGATCTGGGCGATCTCTTCGTCGCGCACGTGGTTGAACAGCCCGTCCGAG
>WNGB01008199.1_pt1 | contig 14893 bp, 13 predicted proteins | sample 5400681 | NCBI WGS metagenome assembly WNGB01 (sample SAMN13153367, study PRJNA577476) | soil metagenome | isolation source: 115 cm soil or saprolite under grassland replicate 2 | place: USA:California | collected 2016-06-15
TCGAGGCCCTGGTCCCTCTCTTGCACGATCGTCACCGATGATGCCGGGGTCCCTGAGTCGTCCAGGTCGCAGGTGTGCCCATGGAGATCCGCCACGCTCGTGATGGCGCCCGCCAGCACTTCCTGCAATGGCTGGTCGGGCTCGGTCGTTGCCGAGCTGAGTAGCTCGCTGCCCAGCCGGGCCACGAACCACGGCGTGCCGTGAGTGCAGCCGGTGCTGAGCGCCGGTGGCGCCGATAGCCCGTCGACCACGATGGCGACGCTCGGACTGGCTGCAACGAAATCCTCGTTCGGCTTGCTCATCGATCCGGCGGCGGTCTCGAAGGCTACAAACACCGTTTCTTCTTTCTGCGGTTTTGCTCCAACGCGAGCGCAGTTCAGCGCAGAACATCTCACCACGAACGAGCGCGCTGGCACGCTGATCGGACACTGAGGTTGAGGAGCCCCGGGCTGCCAGCGCCCGGGGCTCTTCGCATCGAGGGGCCGGACGGGAGGTGGCTCTCCCGTCCGGCCGGACGCACGGACCGGGGAGGAGACCCCGACCATGCACGTCCACCCTACTGCGCTGGACCCTGGGCCGTACCTGGTCCTCGACCTGAGCCGCGGCCTTGACCCGCATCAGGCTCGGTGTCGCCGGTGTCGCTGGCGGAGCGGCTGGCGGGCGACTGCCGTCCAAGCTCGGGCCGAGCATGCCCGCCACCAGCGGGCCGCCCATGGTCGACCCCGCCGCGGTGGCCGGGCTGGGCGCCGGGGGCTGATGCCCAGGTGGTTCCAGTGAGGCCGGTGCCGCCAGGCTGGGGTCCGCCTCCCCGGCCGGCTGGGGCTTCTACCCTCCCCCACCTGGCCCGCGTGGACACGCGTTGGACACAGATACTCGCCCACAGCCGGACCTGACCGGACCCGGTCGGACACGCAGCACGGCCGCCAACCTTCGTTCGTGCAGGTCAGCGGCCGTGGTGTCCTGGTGTTCGGTTGTAGCCCCGACCGGATTCGAACCGGCGCTACCGCCTTGAGAGGGCGGCGTCCTAGGCCGCTAGACGACGGGGCCGCGCTGGGGTGCCAGGACTCGAACCTAGACTAGCGGGGCCAGAACCCGCCGGGCTGCCAATTACCCCACACCCCAGGGTCGTTCGTGGACCAGAACGGCCCACGGGCGTTGGGATGATAGCGGCAGACGGGTCGGTCCCTCAACCGGCCAGGCCGGCCGCACGTTCCAGACGGGCCAGCGAACGGGCCTTGCCGAGCAGCTCCATCGACTCGAACAGGGGCGGGCTGACCAGCCGGCCGGTGACCGCCAGCCGCACCGGCTGGAAGGCCGTCTTGGGCTTGAGCTGGCGCTCCTCCTGGAGCCCGCGCAGGCTGGCCTCGATGGCCGCCGCCGTCCACGGCTCGACCGTCTCCAGCCGCTTGGCGGCGTCGACCAGGAAGCCGCGGCCCTCCTCGTTCAGGACCTTGGCCGCCGCGGCCTGGTCCAGCTCCACCGGGTCGGTGAGCAGGAAGCCGACCATGCCGGCGACCTCGTCGAGGCGGGTGACCCGCTCAACCACCAGCGGCGCGGCGCGGGCCAGCAGCGCCGGGTCGGCGTCGGCGAAGCCGGCGGCCTGCACGAACGGCAGCGCACGTCGGACGAACTCCTCCGGCTCCAGGCGCCGCATGTAGTGGCCGTTGAGGGCGTCGAGCTTCCTGCTGTCGAAGGCGGCCGGGTTGCGCGAGACCCGCTCCAGCGAGAACAGCCGCTCCAGCTCTTGGAGCGTGAACAGCTCGGTGTGGTCGTCGAGCGACCAGCCCAGCAGTGCCAGGTAGTTGACCATCGCCTCCGGCAGGTAGCCGTCGGCCTGGAACGCCTGCACGGCCACCCGGTCGCGCCGCTTGGAGAGCTTCTTGCGGTCGGCGCCGACGATCAGCGGCAGGTGGGCGAACCGGGGCGGGACGGGCTGGCCGAGGGCGCGGAAGACGTGCACCTGACCGGGGGTGGCGGGGAACAGGTCCTCCCCCCTGATCACGTGGGTGACGCCCATGTCCAGGTCGTCGAAGACGGCCGACAGCAGGTAGGTGGGGATGCCGTTGGCCCGCAGGATCACGAAGTCGGTGAGGGTGGCGTTGTCGAACCGGACGGTGCCCCTGATCAGGTCCTCGACCACCGTATCGCCCTCGTCCGGGAGGCGGAAGCGGACCGCGGGCCGGCGCCCCTCCGCCTCGTAGGCCCGCACCTGCTCGGCGCTGAGCCGGCGGCAGTGCCCGTCGTAGCCGGTCGGCAGGCCGCGGGCCTCCGCCTCCTTGCGGCGCTGCGCCAGCTCCTCCGCGTTGCAGTAGCAGGGGTAGGCGTCCCCCTGGGCGACCAGCGCGTTGGTGGCGGCCCGGTAGCGGTCGAGGCGCTCGGTCTGCACGTAGGGCCCATGGGGCCCGCCCTTGGCGTAGCCCTCGTCCCAGTCGAGGCCCAGCCAGCGCAGCGCCTCGACGATCGCCTCGGCGCCGTGCTCGACGTTGCGCTCGGCGTCGGTGTCCTCGATGCGCATCACGAACCGGCCGCCGTGCCTGCGGGCGAACAGGTACGAGTAAAGCGCGGTCCTTGCATTGCCGACATGCAGGTAGCCGGTCGGCGACGGTGCAAACCGGGTCCGGACGGTGTCGCTCATGACTCGAATGCTACGCGAGTTCGTTAGTTGCGGTACCAAGCGGTAAGGTATGGGCCCCCCGCTCCACCCTTGGCACCGCCGTACCCCCAACGGTGAGGAGGCCTGCGTGCCCGCATCCGAGGATGGTTCAAGACTGCGCGTCGCGATGGTCGCGCCGCCCTGGTTCCCGATCCCGCCCAACGGCTATGGCGGCATCGAGGCGATGGTCCACTGGCTGGTCGAGGGCCTGGTCGCCCGCGGCCACGACGTCACCCTGATCGGCGCCGGTGTGCCCCAGACCAGCGCTCGCTTCCTGCAGACCTACGAGGAGCCGCCGGTCGCCCGCATGGGCACGCCGTTCCCCGAGATCGTGCACGCCCTGCAGGCCGAGGAGCACCTGGAGGAGCTGGAGGTCGACGTGGTCCACGACCACTCGATGGGCGGCCCGCTGACCGCGCGGGCCCGCCGCGCCCCCACCGTGCTCACCGCCCACGGCCCGGTCACCGGCGAGCTCGGCGAGTGCTACCGGCTGCTGAGCCGCCGCCACCCGATGGTGGCGATCTCCGAGTCGCAGCGGGCCAAGGGGCCGCACCTGCCGTGGGCGGCCACCGTCTACAACTCGATCCCGGTCGACGAGTACCCGTTCGAGACCGACAAGGACGACTTCGTGCTGTTCCTCGGGCGCATCAGCCCCGAGAAGGCCCCTGACCTGGCGATCAAGGCGGCCAGGGCGGCCGGCCGCCGGATCGTGGTGGCCGCCAAGTGCAACGAGCCCCCGGAGCACCAGTACTTCGAGGAGCGCGTGCGGCCCCTGCTCGGCCCCGACGCCGAATGGTTCGGGCACGCCAGCACCGAGGAGAAGAAGAAGCTGCTGGCAAGGGCGAGCTGCCTGGTCTTCCCGATCCAGTGGGACGAGCCGTTCGGGATCGTGATGGTGGAGGCGATGGCCTGCGGCACCCCGGTGGTGGCGCTGCGCGCCGGGTCGGTGCCGGAGGTGGTGGCCGACGGCCTCACCGGCTACATCTGCGACCAGCCAGGCGAGCTGCCAGGCGCCATCAGGCGGGTGGGCGCGCTGGACCCGAAGGCCTGCCGCCAGCACGTCTTCGACTGCTTCGACGTGCCGGACATGGTCGACGGCTACGAGGCGGTCTACCGGCGGGCGATCGCAGCGGCGGCCTCCTAGCGTCAGGCGGCCGGCTCGCCGACGACCTGGTTGGCGAGCACCCCGATGCCGTCGATCTCGACCTCGACGCGGTCGCCGACCTCGAGCGGGCCGACGCCGGCCGGGGTGCCGGTCAGCAGGACGTCGCCGGGCAGCAGGGTCATCACCCTGGACACGAACGCCATCAGGCTGGCCACCCCGCGCTCCAGCTGCGAGGTGCGGGCCTGCTGGCGCGGCTCGCCGTTGACCAGGGTGCGGAGGGCGAGGTCGCTCGAGTCCAGGTCGGTCTCGATCCAGGGCCCGAGCGGGCAGAAGCTGTCGAACCCCTTGGCCCTCGCCCACTGCCCGTCGGCCCGTTGCAGGTCGCGGGCGGTCACGTCGTTGGCGCAGCTGAAGCCGAGCACCGCCTGGATCGCGTCGGCCTCGTCCAGGCGGCGTGCCAGCTTGCCGACGATCACCGCCAGCTCCCCCTCGTAATCGACCCGGCCGACCCAGCCAGGGTGGACGATCGGGTCGCCTGGGCCGATCACCGCCGTGGACGGCTTGAGGAAGATCACCGGGTCGTCGGGGACCTCGCCGCCCATCTCGCGGGCGTGCTCGGCGTAGTTGCGCCCGACGGCGACCACCTTGGTCGGCAGCACGGGGGCGAGCAGGCGGACCTCGCCGGTGGGGAACCGTTCGCCGGTGTACTCGAACGCCGCGAAGGGATGCGGGCTGAGGGCGGCGATCGTCTCCCCCTCCAGGATCCCGAAGCCCACCTGGCCTTCCCGGCTGTAGCGGACGATGCGCATGGCGGCACGCTCCAGAGGCTCAGGCTCGCAGCAGCAGTGCTTCAAGGGTCAGACCGGTCCCGAAGGCGAGCACGACCAGCCACTGCCCGGGCTGCAACTCGCCGGCGCCGAGCATCGCCTCCAGGATGAACAGCACCGTGGCCGAGGAGCGGTTGCCGCCGTCGGCCAGCGTCTCCCGCGAGCGGGCCAGCTGCGCGTCGGTGAGCTCGAGGCGCCGCTGCACCCGGTCGAGGATCTCGGGGCCGCCCGGGTGCACCGCCCAGTGCGCGACGTCGCCGGGCGTCAGGCCGTGCGGGCCGAGCAGGTCGCCGAGCAGCCCGCCGACGCCGCGCTCCACCATCGCGGGGACCCGCGGCGACAGCGACATGTGGAAGCCGTCGTCGTCGATCAGCCAGCGCATGCGCTCCTCGCTGCGCGGCACGGTCACCGTGGCGGACGCCACGATCGCCGGCCCGGAGGAGGCGGGGCCGACCACCGCCGCCGCGGCCCCGTCGCCGAACAGCGACTGGTACACCGCGTCCTCGCGGCTGACGGCCGGCTGCACGTGCAGGGTGCACAGCTCCACGCAGGCGACCAGGGCGCGACGACCGGAGGCGGTCGCAAGCGCCGCCGCCGTCCGCAGGGCCGGCAGCGCCGCGTAGCAGCCCATGTGCCCGATGCCGAGCCGCCTGACGCGCTCGCCGAGGCCGAGCTCCTCGGCGAGGTGGACGTCGAGGCCGGGACCGCTGTAGCCGGTGCAGGAGACGGCCAGCAGGTCGGCGACCTCGCCGGCGGCGCCCGGCCCGGCCCGCTCCAGGGCCACCCTGGCCGCCTCGGCGCCGAGGCGGCGGGCGGCGGGCGCGTACACCCGCATGCGGTCGGCGGTGGTCCGCTGGTGGGCGTAGAAGGGAGGGTCGACCACCGAGGCCCGGCGCTCCACCCCGGCGGCCGCGAACACCTCCGCCCAGTCCGGGTTCCAGCCGGGCTGCCTGGCGAAGAAGTCCTCGACGATCTCCGTCTGCTTGAAGACGTAGTCCGGCATGGCCGTGCCGAGGGCCTGGATGCGTGCGGTCATGCTGGTGCCTTTCGGTAGTGGCCGAGATAGGAGGCGCGGCGGTCGGGGCCGGTGGCGAACTGCAGGACGGGAGGGCGGCGCAGCAGCAGACCGCGGGCGACGTCGCGCGGGCCGACGCGGGCCGCCAGCCCGGTGGTCGACACCGCCCGCAGGCCGGCGTCCAGGCAGAGGCGGTCGAGCTCGGCGGGCCGGATGAACAGGCGCCAGTCGTGGGTGCCCCTTGGCACCATCCGCAGCACCCGTTCCAGCCCGAACACCGCGGTGAACCACGCCCAGCCGGTGCGGTTGATGGTGTCGAACACCAGGCTGCCGCCCGGGGCCAGCACGCGGGCCAGCTCGGCCATGGCGGCGGGCAGGTCGGGCACGTGCTCCAGGACGTCGGCGGCCACCACCACCTGGAAGGCTTCTTCGGCGAACGGCAGCCGCTCCAGCCGTCCCTGGACCGGCCGGAAGGGGGTGCCGACCGCGCGGCGGGCCACCCGCAGGCTCCCCCCTGAGCGGTCCATCCCGACCACGGTGGCGCCGGCGGCGGCCAGCTCCCTGGCGACCAGGCCGCCGCCGCAGCCGGCGTCCAGCACCAGCCGGCCGCGCAGGTCGCCGAGGGCCCGCAGGTAGAAGTCGACCCGCGGCCGGTTGATGGCGTGCAGGACCACGGCGGGGCCGTCGGTGTCCCACCACAGCTCGTCGATGCCTTCGTAGTACTCGTTGTCGATCGAGCAGCGGGCCGGCGGCACCGGCCGGGTCCGGTCGACGCCGAGCGCCGGGGCCCTCACGTCCGCGCCTCCGAGCCGAGCTCCACCCTTCCCAGCCACTGCAGGGTGGCGTCGTGGGATGGTGGCAGCAGCAGGCCGGCGTGGGCGTCGCGCAGCAGCCGCTCCAGCGGGCCGCCGCGCAGGTAGCCGCTGCCGCCCGCGGTCCGCAGCGCGAGGGTGCAGACCTCCAGCGCCGTCTGGCAGACGAACAGCTTGGCGGCCGCCATGCGGCCGTAGTGGGCCACCGGGTCGGGGTCGGGCGGCCGGCGCACCGCCGCGTAGAGGGCCGCGCGGGCGGCGTCAAGCCGCATGCGCATCTCCCCCACCGCCTGCTGCACGCCGGGAAGCTCCGACAGCACCTGGCCGAGGCCCTCGTTGCGCCGCTTCGGGAGCCCGCCGACGACATGGCGGTAGGCGGCCTCGGCGGCCCCCAGGAAGACGCTGGCGAACGACGGCCACGACCAGTGGGAGCCCACCAGGAAGCTGACCGCGATCGGGAAGCCACGGTCGACCACGCACTCCGGCGGGACCTCCAGGTCGTCGACGGCCAGGACGTGGCTGCCGGTCGCCCGCATGCCCATCGCCTTCCAGTCGCCGAGCACCCGCACACCCCGCTCCGGCCTCGGGACCAGGAAGCCGATCGGCTCGCGGTCGCCGTCGGCCTCCACCGCGGCCGTCAGGAACAGGTGGGTCGCCCGCGGCCAGCCGGTGAAGAACGTCTTGGTCCCTGCCAGGCGCCAGCCGCCGCCGGGCAGCGGCGTGGCGGTGGTGGCCTGGTACCACCAGTTGCCGCCCGACTGCGGCTCGGAGAAGCCACCGGCGAGGATGGCGCCCTCGCCGACCACCTGCTTGAGGAACGGCTCGACCCGGTCCCTGAAACCCTCCGCCAGCAGGCCGACCCCGTGCAGGTGCATGTTGACCGCAAGGGCGGTCGCCGGCGAGCCCTCGGCGAGCCGGCTCTGGGCGGCGACCAGGTCGAGGGCGCTCGCCCCCATGCCGCCGAGGTCGGCCGGGACGGTGATGGCGGTGTAGCCGGCGGCCACCAGGTCGTCGAAGTCCTCGTGGGCGAACCCGTCGGCCTCGTCGTAGCCGGCCGCCCGCCGCTCCAGGGCAGGGGCGAGCCGGACCGCCAGGTCGACGATCTCCTGCCGCGGCTCGGTCGGTCGCGAGGACTGCTCCATGCTGGCTCCTGACGGTGACGTCCGGCCGGATACCCCATCAGCCTTCCACGAACACGGCCAGAACACGAGCGGAGCGTAGGCTTTCGTGATGGCCCATCCGCTGCTCCGCCTGCTCCACGAGGCCGCAGCCGGCCGGCCGCCCCCGCCGGACGGCGGCGTCCGGGTGCTGCCGCCGCTGCCCGGCCCGGTCGACGCGGTCCTCGCCTTCACCGCCCACCACCTGGTGGTCGCCGACGTCGACCCCGGGGAGGTCGCCGCCCGGCTCCCCGACGGCGACCTGTCGGCTCCGATGGGCGCCGCCTTCCTGACCTGGCTGGGCGGCCGGATCGGCGGCCGGCCTGGCAGCCTCGACGTGGTGCTCGCGGCCGAGGGGCTCGGCGGGCGGCCGTCGCTCGAGCTGCTGCCGGTGGTCGACCCGGAGCGGCACCCGCGGGCCGCCGAGGCGCTCCGCTCCCGCGCCGCGGTGGAGGTCTGGACCGACCCGGAGGGAGCCGGGGTGCTGGTCCTGGGGCGCGGGCTGGCCGGCCGCCGGGAGCTCGCCTTCGAGGTCGCGCCGGAGCGGCGCAACCGCGGGCTCGGCCGGCTGCTGGTCGCCGCCGCCCGCCAGCTGACCCCACCGGGCGAGCAGCTGTTCGCCCAGGTCGCCCCCGGCAACGCCGCCTCCCTGCGGGCGGTCGAGGCGGCCGGCCTGCGCCCGCTCGGCGCGGAGGTCCTGTTCCACCGTGGAAATTGAGATGCCGCGCGCCCCGGGTCCTGCTGAAATTGGCGGATGGAGGGCTACCAGGCGTCGACCTACGGCGACCGGATCGCCGACGTCTACGACCAGTGGTACGGGTACGGACGCGGCGACGACGACGCCTGCGTCGAGCGGCTGGCCGAGCTGGCCGGCGGTGGACCGGCGCTGGAGCTCGGCATCGGCACCGGCAGGATCGCCCTTCCCCTGGCCGCGCGGGGGGTCGAGGTCCACGGCGTGGACGCTTCGGCGGCGATGGTCGAGCGGCTGCGCGCCAAGCCAGGCGGCCAGGCGATCCCCGTCACCATCGGCGACTTCGCCGACCTCGGCGGCGTCGGCGGCTCCTTCAGCCTGGTCTACGTCGTGTTCAACACCTTCTTCGCCCTGCTCACCCAGGACGACCAGGTGCGCTGCCTGACCGGGGTGGCGCAGCGGCTGCGGCCCGGCGGCGCCTTCGTGGTCGAGGTGTTCGTGCCGGACGTGCGCCGCTTCGACCGCGACCAGAACCTGACCGTGCGCCACCTGAGGCTCGACGAGGCCATGCTCGACCTCGCCCGCCACGACCCGGTCGCCCAGCGGATCGACTTCTACAACGTCACGCTCGGACCGAGCGGGATCCGGATCCAGCCCGGGGTGCTCCGCTACGCCTGGCCGGCGGAGCTGGACGTGATGGCGCGGCTGGCCGGCCTGCGCCTGCGCGAGCGCAGCGCCGGCTGGCGCCGGGAGCCGTTCACCGGCGCCGCCCGCGGCCACGTGTCGGTCTACGAGCGCGCCTGAGCGCCGCCTCCGTAGCATGAGCGCGATGGACGCGCTGGATCTCTACGACTACCGGCGGCGGGTGGCCGCCCTGTACCTGGCCGAGCCGGCCGAGGGCGAGGCGGGGGCGGCGGCGTTCCGTCGCGGCAGGGACGCGCTGTTCCGCGACCACCCCCAGTCGGCCCTGAACGCGGCGCAGCGGGCCCGCTTCGGCGGCCTCGCCTGGTTCCCCTACGACCCCGCCGCCCGGGCCGCGGTCGAGCTGCTGCCGGCGGACCCCGGCGGGGAGCTGGCGATCGACACCGGCGGCGAGGACGGCGTCGTCCGCTACCGCCGGGTCGGGCGCCTCGCCACCCCCTGGGGCGAGCTGACGCTGTTCTGGACGCTCGGCTACGGCGGCGGGCTGTTCCTGCCGTTCAGGGACGCGACCTGCGGGCAGGAGACCTACGGGGCGGGCCGCTACCTGACCGACACGGTCAAGGGGACCTTCGGCCGTGGCCTGACCGTCGAAGGCGACCGGGTGGTGCTGGACGTCAACTACGCCTACAACCCCTCCTGCGCCTACAACGCCCGCTGGGCGTGTCCGCTGGCGCCTCCGGAGAACCACCTGCGCGCCGCGATCCGCGCCGGCGAGCTGGCCTACCCGGACCCGGCCTGACGCCGCGGCCGGCCCGAGCCCTCAGCCGAGCATGCGGCCGATCGCGGCGGGGAGGGCCGACGGCCGCTCGACCAGCAGGTAGCGGCCGCCGCCGCGGCGGGCCAGCTCGCTGCCGGCGCGGACCGCTTCGGGGTCGCCGCTGGTCCCCAGCACGTGCAGCCGGTCGATCCCCGCCATGGCCTGCAGGGGGTCGCCGCCGGCGGTGGCCAGGCAGTCGCTGAGCAGGACGGCGACGCGTTCGGCGGCGCCGCTGCGGCCGAGCTGGCGGCCGGCCGCCCGCAGCCCGAGCGCCAGGTCGGTGACGCCGTGCCCGCGCAAGGCCAGCACGTCGGCGACCACCGCCTCGGCCGGTCGCGGCCGGTCGGGGCGGGCCAGGACCAGCGCGTCGGCGGCGAACCCGACCACCCCGGCGCCGTCCCGCTCCCCCGCCGCCAGCACCAGCGCGGCGGCGGCCATGGCGGCGGTGGCCAGCCCGGCCCCGCGCATCGAGCCACTGGCGTCGACCAGCAGGCACAGCGCCCGTCGTGGCCGCTGCCAGCGGCGCACCACCAGCTCGGCGGCGGTCAGGGGACGCCGCCCGCCGGCCCGCTCCAGCGAGCGCTCCAGGTCGAGGTCGCCGTCGTCGCCGGCCGCCTCCGGCCCGAGCCGGCCGACCCCGCGGGTGGGCCGGGGGCCGCTCCTGGCGGCGCGCAGGAACACCCGCGCGGCCAGGGCGGTGGCCCGCCTGCGAAGGGCCGGGTCGGTGGCGCCGGCCAGCGCGGCCAGCAGCGCCATCGCCCGGTCCGGGTCGCGCTGCCGCAGCGCCTCCAGCGCGGCCGGGTCCAGCCGCCCGACGGCGGGCGAGACCGCGGCCAGCTCCGGGTGGGCGGCCGCCAGCGCCGCCCTGCTGGCGGTCCGCCTGGCCCGTTCGCGCAGGGCGGCGGTTGCCGCGTGGCCCTCCAGCAGGCGGCCCCGGCCGCCGCGGGCCAGCTGGGCGGCCGGGTCAGGCTCGCTGCGGCGGCGCCCGTTCCTGCCCTTGGGGGTCGAGCAGCAACCGCTCGAGCAGCTCGGCGATCACCGCCTCCACGGGCCGGCCGGCGTCCTCCTCCAGCCGGACCCGCCCCGACAGGGCGGCGAGGGCGGCGTCCAGCAGGGTGTCCCGGCCGGGCAGGCCGTCCCGGGGTTGCGCGTCGCCGGCCGCGCCGGCCCGCAGGGCGGCCAGGCCGCGGGCCAGGTGGACCAGGTCGATCGCGCCCCGCACCGACGAGCCGGTGCGCAGCTCCGGCGACGAGCGGGTGGCGCGGACCAGCGCGACCGCCAGCCGGGTCAGCTCCCCGGTCGCGCCGGTGGCCCGCTCGGTGATGCGCCGCTCGGCCGCCTCGCTCTGGTAGCCGAGCGCGATCCGGCAGACCCGGTCGGCCACCGCCTGGCTGACCCTGGCGGTGCCGACCACGTCGAACGGGTTCATCGCGGCGATCAGCCGGAAGCGCTGGTGGGCGCGGACCCTGCCGACCCTCGGCACGTGGATCTCGCCCTCCGCCAGGGCGGTGATCAGCACGTTCAGGGTCTCCTCCGGGACCCGGTTGAGCTCCTCGACGTACAGCAGGCCGCCGGTCCGCATGGCCGCCACCAGCGGGCCCTCGCTGAACGCCTCGGGGCGGTAGCCGCCCGCCAGCACCAGGGCGGGGTCGTGGGCGCCGACCAGCCGCGCCGGGGTCAGCTCGGCGTTGCCCTCGACGAACTCGAGGCCCAGCCCGGCGCCGTCGGCCAGGCAGCGCAGCAGGGTGGACTTGCCGGTGCCCGGCGGGCCTTCGAGGACCACGTGGCGGCCGGTCGCCAGCGCCACCGCCAGCACCTCGGCCTCGCGGCGCAGGCCGACCACCTCGCGCTCGGCCCGCTCCAGCATGCGCCGGACCGGGAACCCCGCATCAGTGCTCGTGGAGGATCACGCCCCTGAGGTTCTTGCCGTCCAGCAGGTCCTGGTAGCCCTGGTTGACCTCCTCCAGCTTGTAGGAGCGGGTCACCAGCTCGTCCAGCTTGAGCTGGCCGGCGCGGTACAGCCCCAGCAGCTTGGTGATGTCGTACATCGGGTTGGAGGACCCGAACAGGGTGCCGACGACCTCCTTCTGGAACAGCGTGAGGATCGCCCCTGACAGGTGGATGGTGAGCTTGGCCGGGTCGGCGAGGCCGGTCACCACCACCCTGCCCCCCTTGCGGATGCCGTCGAAGGCGTCCTGGACGACCTGCTCGGTGACGATGTCGACGGTGATGATCGCCTTGTCGGCGCCGACCCCCATGGTCAGCTCGCCGGCGAGCTGCTTGGCCTCCTCGCCGGAGGCGACGCTGTGGGTGGCGCCGAAGTCCTCGGCCTTCTCCCGCTTGTTGGCCAGCGGGTCGACGGCGATGATGTTGGCCGCCCCGGCGTGCGCGGCGCCCTGCACGGCGTTGATGCCGATGCCGCCGATGCCGAAGATCAGCACGGTGTCGCCGGGCGCGACCTTGGCCGCGTACACCGCCGACCCCCAGCCGGTCGGCACCCCGCACCCCACCAGCACGGCCGTCTCCAACGGCAGGTCGTCGTCGACCTTCACGCAGGAGTGCTCCGAGATCGTCGACCACTGCGAGAAGGTGCCGATCATGCACATCCCGCCGAGGTCCTGGCCGTCGCCGTGGAAGCGGAAGGTCCCGTCCGGCAGGGTGCCCACCAGGATGGTGGCGCCCATGTCGCAGAGGTTCTGCTGGCCGGTCGAGCACCAACGGCAGTGGCCGCAGGAGGGGATGAAGGAGCAGACCACGTGGTCGCCCGGCTTGACCCTGCTGACGCCGGGACCGACCTCCTCGATGATGCCGGCGCCCTCGTGCCCGCCGACGAGGGGGAAGCGGGGGACGATGTCGCCGTGCCGCAGGTGCTCGTCGGAATGGCACAGCCCGGCCGCGACGTAGCGGATCAGGACCTCACCCGCCTTGGGCGGGTCGAGGTCCAGCTCGACCACCTCCCAGTCGCGCCCGAGCTCCCACAGCACGGCTGCCTTGGTCTTCATGGGACTGGCCTCCCTCCGGCGCCGGGTGCCTGCTGCCCGATAGTGGGCCGCACGCGCGCATCGCACAAGGGCGTCAGCCGGCCGGGGCGAGGCGGACCAGGGCCACCCCCGGCATCGGCAGGTCGAGCTCGAGCTCGACGGTGCCGTCCGGGGCCCGCAGGTCGCTGGCGGGCGCCGCCTGGTCGAGACGGTCGGCGGCCCGCAGTGCCCGCCAGCCCGCCTGGTCGGGCCAGGCCGGCGCGCCGAGCCGGCGCCAGGTGGCCAGGAGGTTGCCGTGGGCGGCGTCGACCCGGTGCAGGGTGCGGCGCCAGGTGCCCGCCCGCAGCCCGGTCAGCCGGACGGTCACGGCCCGGTCCAGCAGCGGGTCGCCGTCGACCTTCCCCTGGTCGAGGGTGCCGTTCCAGAGCAGCACGGCGACCGAGCCGTCGCGGTCGCGGTCGCGGGCGGCCAGCGCGTCGACCAGGCCGCAGGCGCCGTCGCCGCGCACGGTGGCGGCCAGCCGCTCCTGGCCGAGGCGGCCGAGCAGCTCCAGCGCCCAGAAGCGGGGCTTGCGGAGGTTGCCGACGGTGAGCAGGCCGAAGCCGCCGTGGAACAGCGACGGCGGGCGGCCCAGCTCCTCGAAGTGGTCAGAGACCACCCAGTAGGCCAGGGCGTCGGCCGACTCCATCGCCGCCTTGACCCCGCGGAGCACGAACGGGGCGCCGAAGGCCGCGTCGCTCACCGCCGCGAAATGGGTCGGGGTGACCCCCCACTCGGTCCACCAGATGGCCGGCGGGGACGGCTGCCCGTCCGCCCACGCCCGGGTGAGCGGGCGCAGGTCGAGTGGGGCGTTGCCGTAGGTGTGGGTGGAGACGAAGTCGACCGGCACGCCGGCGGCCCTGGCGTGGGCGAGCAGGTCGCCGACCCATTCGGCCCTGGCCGTGGACGGGCCGCCGACCCGCAGCCGCCGGTCGACCGCCTTGATGGCCCTTGCGGCCTCGTCGTAGAGGCGGAAGTAGTCGGCTTCCGTGCCGGTCCAGAACACCTCGAGGTTGGCCTCGTTCCAGACCTCGAAGGCCCAGGTGGCCACCTCGTCGGCGCCGTAGCGCTCCACCAGGTGGGCGGCCAGCTCGCCGCAGAGCCGGCCCCAGGCCGCCCAGTCGGCCGGCGGCGAGACGATCGCCCGGTAGGCGAACACGGTCGCGTCCGGGTCGGCGGCCAGCGCCGCCGGCATGAACGACAGCTCCACCACCGGCCGCAGCCCGAGGTCGAGCAGGCGGTCGTAGACCGCGTCGAGGCCGCCGAAGTCGGGCGGGCGGCCGGGACGGCAGGCGACCATCTCCGGCAGGAAGGTGCCGTGGGCGCGGACCATCTCGCAGCCGAGCTGCTCGCGGGCGATCCGCAGCGCCTCTGCCAGCTCGGCCGCGACGTCGGTCCCGCCGGGACCGGGCCCGGCGGCGCGGAGCAGCGACAGGTGCTCGCTGCCGAGCATGCGGCGCCACACCGGCCGCAGCCGCCCTGCGGAGCCGGCCGCGTCCACCTCGACGGCGACCGGCCGCGCCGGGCCGGCGCCGGCGGTGGCGGCGACTCCGGCCGACAGCGGGCCAGGACCGCCCTCGGTCCAGCTCGCCACCGCGTACCAGGCCGCCCGGCCGGGCTCCAGGGTGGTGTCGGCGTAGGGCGGGGCCGGCACCGCCAGCACGTCGCCGCCGCCGTGGTCGACCGGCTCGAACGGGCCGCCGTCCGCGCCGGCCCGGTGGACCAGGTAGCCGAGCGCCCCCTCGACCGGCTCCCAGTCGAGCAGCACGTGCCCGGCGCCGCCGCTGGCCGACACCCCGGTCGGGGCGGGAAGCCGCCCGGGCCTTGGCGGGCCGGGTGCCGCTCCGGCCGGGCGGCCGACGCGCGCCCGCCAGTCCTCGGCGGCCACGCCGGCGCGGTCGCCGTCGGCGGCCACCGGCGGGTCGGCCATCAGCCCTTCAGCCCGGTCATGGCGATGCCCCTGGTGAAGAACTGCTGCAGGACCAGGAAGACGGCCAGCACGGGCAGCACCAGGACGGCCGACCCGGCCATCAGCACGCCGGGCTCCGGGTGGTTGGGGTCGGTGGCGAAGTTGGCCAGCGCCACCGGCAGGGTGAACATCTCCTGGTCGGTGGTGACCACCAGCGGCCAGATGAAGTTGTTCCACGAGGCCAG
>WNGB01008200.1_pt1 | contig 14893 bp, 14 predicted proteins | sample 5400681 | NCBI WGS metagenome assembly WNGB01 (sample SAMN13153367, study PRJNA577476) | soil metagenome | isolation source: 115 cm soil or saprolite under grassland replicate 2 | place: USA:California | collected 2016-06-15
GGCCGCGCATGACCGACGTGCGGTAAACCTTTCGCAGACCGCGGACTTCGATGGCCCTGGCGTCCATTCGGTTAAGTGTCTACGTGGGAAGCGGCCCCGGGTTGCGCCGGTTCTCTATCATCGCCCAGCCCGATGAGTGACCGCGCGGTATTTTTCGACCCCTCCCACCGCCGCTGGTGGTGGATCAAGCGTATCGGTACGCTGTTCGGACTTTTTGCCGTCGTCACGGTCAGCATCTGGCTGGTCAGCCTGTTCACTTTGCCATTCCTGCCAGGCATCAAGGGAATCACCACTCCGATTAACCGCGTGCTGAAACGTAGTATTCGCCTGCCGGTCCATCAGCGCCGTAAAGAGCAGTACGCCGCGACGAAATATGGCCAAAAAGTGCTCGCCGAATACGGGAAACTGAAAAAAGAGCAGAGCGCCCGCGCCGCCCTCCCCCCAATTCGTGGCGGCAATATCGTGGCCGCGTTCTATGCACCGTGGCAGGAAACGGGCCTGCACTCGCTTCGATGGAACGCGGACCACATGACGCATCTGCTTCCGTCGTGGGTGCATCTACAGCAAGGCGCAAAAGGCCTCGACCTCCACGATTGGGACCCGCTGATGGTTCCCCACAACAATGACGTGCTGCAGATCGCGCGCTCGAACAATCTCAACATCGTCCCGGTGTTCAGCAACGCTGAGCTGAGCGACTTCGATCCCCAGCGTGCGCACGCTTTGCTGATCGACCCCGCCCTACAGACCAACATCATTTTTCAACTGCGGCAATGGGTCCTGGCGAATCGTTTTCAGGGGATCAATGTCGATTTCGAAAATCTGAGCGATCCGGACTGGCCGCTTCTCATTCCATTCCTGCAGCGCATGAAATCTGCGTTTGCTCCTTATCACCTCGTCGTCAGCGTCGACCTCGGGCGTAACGATCACAGCCGGCCTCTGTGGGAGTCGGCGGCAGGGATCTGTGACTTCATCGTGGTAATGGCGTACGACGAGCACGGCAGCGGCAGCAAACCGGGGCCGATCGCGTCGATGGAATGGTATCGCGGGGTGCTCGCAGACGCGGCGCGCGCGATCCCGCGCGAGAAGCTGGTGGTCGGCCTTGCGAATTACGCGTACGACTGGGAGGAAGGCCGCGATTGGGCCGATCCGCTGACGTACCAGGGCGCGCTGATCACCGCCGCGAAGTACCGCGAAGGCGAGAAGCCCGAAGACGTCATCGACTTCGACGACCGATACCTGAACCCGACATTCTCCTATATCGACGATGACGACAAGCAGCACGAAGTGTGGTTTCTCGACGCCATCACTGCTGCGAATCAGTGGATGATCGCCCAGACCTACAACCCTCGCGGCGTGGCGATCTGGGTCCTCGGTTCTACAGATCCGTCCATCTGGGATTTCTTCCACCGGCGGCGTCTGTCGCAATCGCCGAACATGAGCGAGCTGCAGAAAATCGAGTTCCCTTACGACATCGAGTTTGTCGGTGATGGCGAAATCGCTCACGTGGTCAGCAACCCGACGCCGGGCTCGCGATCGCTGGAGCTCGACCCGAAAACCGGCCTTGCGCTCGACGAGTCGTACACCAAGTTCCCGGCGTCGTATGTCATCGCGCGAACCGGCTACAAGCCGGGCGCCATTGCGCTGACGATCGACGATGGGCCTGCCGAACCGTACACGTCGCAAATGCTCGATGAGCTGAAGCAGTCCAACGTGAAGGCCACGTTCTTCCTCATCGGTCAGAACGCGGAGCGATATCCGAGTCTCGTGCGCCGCATCTGGAACGAAGGCCATGAGATCGGCAATCACACCTACACACATCCGAATCTTGGTGCCATGCCTTTGCGCGAGGCGAGACTCGAGCTGACGGCGACGCAGCGAGTCATTCAGAGTCTCATCCATCGATCGACGCTTCTCTTCCGGCCGCCCTACAACGCCGACGCAGAGCCGACGAGCGCCGAAGAAGTCAGGCCGATCGTCCTCGGCTCCGCGATGAACTACGTCACGGTCCTCGAATTTCTCGATCCGCAGGACTGGAATACTGAAGCCCGCCAGCAGAACGGCGATGTGCGGCATCGCACCGCGCAGGAGATGCTCGACAGCGTGCTGATGCAGATCCAGACGGAGCACGGCAGCAGCATCCTTCTGCACGACGGAGGTGGCAATCGCAGTGAAACGGTCAAACTCATTCCCCTGCTGATCAAGACGCTGAAGGCGAAGGGCTATCGCTTCGTTACTGTTTCGGAGCTCATCGGAGCGACGCGCGATCAGGTGAATCCGCCGGTGACCGATCGCGACACACTGCTGTTGGCGAACGATCGAATCGTGTTCGAAGCGATTTACTTCGTGGAGCTGTTTCTCAGCATCGCTTTCATCAGCGCGATCATCCTCGGTACCGCGCGTGTCGTGTTCGTCACGTTTCTCGCGCTCATCGGCAAATTCAAATCGCGGCACCAGACGTTCGATGAAACGTATCGTCCGTCCGTCAGCGTGGTCATCGCCGCGTTCAATGAAGAAAAGGTGATCGCGCGAACGATTCGCGCGGTGCTGGCGAATCGCTACGATCCGCTCGACATCATCGTCGTCGATGACGGTTCCAAGGACGACACAGCGGGCGAAGTCACTCGTGAATTCGCCGACCATCCGAAAGTGAAACTTCTGCGGCAGGAAAACCGTGGAAAAGCGGCGGCGCTGAACCACGGAATCGCCGAAGCGAAGGGCGAAATCATCATCGCCCTCGATGCGGATACGATCTTCAGCCGGCGTACGATCGTCAATCTCGTCCGCCATTTCAAAGACCCGATCGTCGGCGCTGTCGCGGGGAACGTGAAGGTCGGCAACCGCATCAACCCGCTCACGTATTGGCAATCGATCGAATATGTCACCAGCCAGAATCTCGATCGCCGCGCGTATGCAGTGATCAACTCCGTCGCGGTGGTCCCCGGCGCCGTCGGCTCGTGGCGGCGCGAAGCTGTGCTGCGTGCCGGCGGCTACACCACCGACACCATGGCCGAGGATATGGACCTAACGTGGAGGATTCGGAGGATCGGCTATCGAATCGACAACGAGAGCGACGCCATTGGCTATACCGAGGTGCCCGACAGTTTCAGCGCGCTGTTCCGTCAACGCTTCCGCTGGGCGTTCGGAACCTTGCAGTGTCTTTGGAAGCATCGTCGCGCCGTCGGCCGCTACGGCTGGTTCGGTCGCCTCGCGCTGCCGTCGCTATGGCTCTTCTCCGTAATTTTTCAAGTCCTGTCGCCGCTCATGGACCTGGAAATCCTTTGGACATTGATCAACGTGACGGGCAACTGGTTCTGGCGTGGTGTGTTCGGCCAGGATTGGTACCTGTTGCCGCAGGCGGTCAACTCGCTTTACGTCATCGGATTCATGTACGCATTCTTCTTCGTCATCGAGCTGATCGGATCGATCGTCGCGTTCAAGCTCGACCGGGAAGACAGCCGCGTTCTGGTGTGGCTGTTGTGGCAGCGATTCCTGTATCGGCAGTTGATGTACGCCGTGCTGTTGAAGTCCCTGAAGACAGCAGTCTCCGGCATCCGCACCGGATGGGGAAAACTCGACCGCAAGGGGACGGTCGAATTCGCCATTGAGCCGGAGTTGCCCGCTGTGTCATCCTGAAGCCGCGAAGACGGCGAAGGATCTCAAGCTGCGTGGAAGAGATCCTTCGCTGCGCTCAGGATGACACGCCTACCGAGCTTCAGCCGTGACGTGCACCGCCTGAAAGCGGTGCTCTACGACGTTCCAATCGACATTCGCCAGGAACGCGTCGATGTACTTCGGACGATCGGCCGGCTTGTAGTCGAGCAGATACGCGTGCTCCCAGACATCCATCACCAGCAGCGGAATGAACCCCGCGACGTTGCCGGTCTGATGCATCTCGATCCAATGGTTCGACACCAGACCTGTCTTCGGATCGAGATAGCAGATGGCCCAGCCGACGCCGCGCATCTTGCCGACGCTCACGAAATCGGTGCGCCAGATTTCGTAGCTTGGAAAGGTGTCCTCCACCGCGCGGCGGAATTGTGATCCGCGGGCTGCGTCGCCGCCTCCGCCTTTTTTCATGTTGCCGAAGTAGTACTCGTGCAACACCATTCCGTTGTATTCGAAGCCGAGGCGTCGGGTGAGCTCGGAGTAGGAGGGCATTTCCTCCTGATCGACTTTTCCATCGGACAGAATCGCAGCGATGCGCGCGGTCAGGTCATTCGTTGCTTTGACGTAGCCTTCGTACAGTTTGAAGTGCATCTCCAGCGTCTGATCGGAGATCCCGTTCAGGCCGCTGAGATTGAATTGTTGTGGCTTATAGATTTTCGTTTCCATGCACGTCAGTGTGTGCACGAATTACGCCGCGCAGCGGAACGTGGCGTATACGTACGGATAGTTGCCGCGGAACCAATTGCGGAAGCTGCGGCGGATCAGCTCGGGCGCCGTCGCGGGCGAAGCTCCTTTCAACACGAAGTGCTGCCCGTCGAAGAAATCGGCGGAGTAGTTCCGATACGAGGCCATCGGTTGGAATTCCCGGAAGCCGTCGAAAGGCGTCGATGTCCACTCCCAGCCATTGCCGATGAGGTCGTGCACTCCCCACGAGCTCGCGCCGGCGGGGTACGAACCCACGGGCACAGGATCCCAATTCGCGAAGCCGAAGTTTCCGCGCGTCGCGTCCGGCGGGTCATCGCCCCACGGATAAAGTCGCTCCTTGCCCGAAGGAGTTCCGAACGCCGCGCGGTGATACTCGGCCTCGGTTGGCACTCGCTTGCCGAGCCAGTGAGCGTATGCGGCGGCTTGCTCCTGAGTGACGTACACGGGCGAATCGAGCGGTAGCGGCATGAGTTCGAACATGCCGCGCCAATACCACTGGCCATTCATTCGCTTCCAGAAATGCGGCGGATCGGCGTCCGTTGCGCGAATGTAGTCAAGATATTGACCATTTGTGACTTTGTAGCGGTCGATCTCGAATGCTGGCACTTCGACGCTGTGCGCCGGCAGCTCGTTGTCCCACGCAAAGTGATCGCCGGCGCCTAACGTCGCGAGGCCGGCGGGGATGTGTGTAGCGCCGCGGCCCTCCGCGGCGGCCGCCGAGGGCGGCGGCCCTACACTGAGCGGCTTTCGGCGATTCTTCTGCTCGTAAGGCATCTCGTGGAACATGTAGAGCAGCGTCTCCTGGTGCATCTGCTCATGTTCCAGGATGGCAATCGCCGCCTCAGCACCGCGCAGTTGCGGCACGTCGTCGCGCTCGATGTCCCCATTGCACAGCGCGCGTTCGATTCGCCGCTCCGCCTCGGCTCCGTACGCCTGAACTTCGCGGCGCGATGGCCACTGATCGGAAGTGGGCTTCGCCGCATCGATGCTCTGGGGATCGATTCCCCGCTCGAACAACACCTCGTAATCGGCGTCGACGCCGGGCTCTTTCAGAGCCAGTTTCATCAGCGTGTTGATGGCGAACGCCGGCAGGTGACCTTCATAAAACACGATCGGATTCCGCAGTTTGATGGGGCGGTCGTAGTACATCGCCGGCTTCGGGATCGCGAAGATCTCGCGCGAGCGTGCGCGTCCCTGCCGGAACCACTCGATGAGGTCGCGGCGGGTGATGCCTCGAGGAAACGCCAGGTGGCGCATCGGGGCGTGATTTTACGTCGAGACCGGCTCCGCGACTGGAATCTCGATCATGCGAAACGGTAGCTGATCGGGAAATGTTTTTTTGAGTAGCGGCATGGCCACGTTGTAGACCATGGCGTTGCCCTTCGTGCGCCCTTCGAGCGTGCCGTGATGCGCGTGACCATGAAACACAGTGCTGACGCGGTAGCGGTCGATCGGTTCTTCCAGCCGTGTGGACCCGAGGAAAGCGACGATTTCGGGTGGCTCGCCTTGGACGGTCGCCTGAATCGGCGAGTAGTGCAGCACGGCGATTTTCTGCGGCATTCGCAGGCGCGCGAGCGCCGATTCGAGCTTCAGCGCCTCCTCGATCGTCTCGTGAACGAATCGTTTGATGATGTCCTCGCCCCAGGCGCCAAGGGATCGCCGTCCGAATCCGCCGCCGAAGCCTTTGACGCCCGCAAATCCGACGCCGCCAATCTCGGTCACGCCTCCGTCGAGCATCGTTACGCCTGCATCGGTGAGGATTTTCGTGATCTCGCCCTGCTTGCCTGCCTCGAAATCGTGGTTGCCGAGGACGCCGAGAGCCGGAATGCGGAGGAACGATGTGATGTCCTTGGCCAGAATTTTCGCCTCGTCGACATCTCCGTAATCGGTCAGATCGCCGCAGAGCAGAAGCACGTCAGCGACTTCAGTGACCTTCGCGAAGAGCGGCTGCAGCGCGCCTTGCGCACTTTTCTTGACGTGCAGGTCGGCGGCTGCGGCAATCCGTAGCGTCTCTTTCTCCGTCATCCGTTGTGTCCGTCCTGATCGATTCCCGCCGTCCAGTGCGCGATTTCCTCTTCCGTCATTGTGCCCAGCGGTTGCAATCGCGCGTCCTTGTATCCCCAACGGTCGATGTCGACCAGATACTGCTGGCGCGAGAGGATCGTGCCGTAGCAGATCTTTTCGTGGCCGTCCGGCGATCGCACTTCGTCCGCGAGTCGCTTCGCCAACTCGTCCATCACCCAACCGGGCACCTTCTGGCGGTCCGATGGGTAGATAAAACCAAACAATATAAGATGGCCATATAACGCGCGCCAATATTTTCCGTAGCGATCGATGAGCCTGCGCCAGTCGAGCGTTTCACCCGCTGCGTGGATCACGTGCACGACATCGGCGCCGTCGAAGCGCTCGCGCTCCATGATCAGACCTTTCGACCAGATCATCTCCTCGGCCGGAATGAGTTTGACATCGAGATCCAGGACGCGTTCGGGAACGGCGTGCTCGAACCAGAGATCGTCGACCTCGGCGATGCCGTTTCCGGCGCTGAAAATCAGATCGATGAAGTCCTCGCCGCTGAACGCTTTGCCCAGCCAGTGCGGATACGTGAGATCGGTTTCATATCCCGCCTCGCGCATGATCTCTTCCGCGCGCTTCCAATCGCTGCGGCGAATGAAAATGTCGAAGTCTTTCGTGTGCCGCTCGATGCCCGTGTAGCGAGCGAAAGCGTATGCGCCGCCGACGAGGTAGGGAAGCCGGTTCTCGTCAAGCCGGCCGAGGGCCCTGCGGTAGAAGTCGCGGCTCTGCTCGTCGAGAGACGACGCGGGTGCACTCGCGAGGGGTGACATCACCGTCGGAAATTGCACGCCGCATGCCGCTTACGGTCGAGTCCCCTCGGCCCAGGAGACCGCGAACCAGAGGGCCGCGTCCGGGCGGCCCGACCAGATTTCGTACTGCTGCATGACGTGATCGAAGGCGTCGCGGCCGAACAGCGACATGCCGACGATCGCCTCTCTCGCGCTGCGCACGACGCCGGCCATGTTCGCTGCCAGGACGTCGAAGATCTCCATTCCCGCGCAGCCACCGAAGAAAATCCAGGTGTTCCGGCGCGGAACTGCACCCGCTTCATGCAGGAGAGAGACGAGCCTGCGGCCGACGTATGGATCGTTGCCGATGCGATCGTATGTGCGGACGTACGCGCTCCACAGGTCGTGGAATCCCGGCGGTTCCGGCCACAGACGCATCACCCCGTGGTCGTCATCGGCGAGAACGATGCGTCCGCCGGGCTTCACCGCGTGCACCATCGTCTTCACGACGCGCAGCGGATCGGGAACGTGCTCGAGGATGAATCGCGCGTGCGCCACGTCGAACGAGCCCCACTCATCGCGCGACAACTCGAGATTGAGAACGTCACCGCGCCGAAACTCCGCGAGTGCCGCTTCGTTGTCCGCAGTTGCGAGACGCTTCGACTCGCCGAGCTGCTTTTCGTCCCGCTCGATTCCGATCACGCGTCCGCGCGGAACGGCGCGCGCCATCGAGCGGGTGAACTGTCCCAGACCGGAGCCGAAGTCGACGATGCGCTCGTCCCCGCGCAGTGCCATCTCGCGAAGCGACGAATCGTTCAGGAGAACATCATTCAGGAGCGACAGCCGGCGCTGCTCCTCTTCTGCCGTGCCGTGGATGTAAACCGAATCGCTCATGCGCTTTCCACTGGATAACCGGCCTCGATCCACGCTTCGAATCCGCCCGCGAGCGGCCGCACCGGTTTGAACCCTCTGTCGATCAGCATACGCGCCACACGGGCGGCGGAGGCCTCGTTGGGTCACGTACAGTAGACAACGATTTCGCGTCCGGTGGGCATGCTGTCGTCGACGGTGATCGCGCTCGGAATACGCCGTGGATCGCGCTCGCGAGCGCTCGCGCTGCGCGCGTCGACGATGAGCGGCGCCTCGCCGCGTTCGATCATTTCCTTCAGCTCGTGGATGGAAACGCGCGCCATCCTGAGCTCTTTGTAGAACCCGCGCCGCTGCATCCATTTGATGAGAACCACGAGAGCGAGCGCGAACGCGACGATGACCACCGCCCACCACCCGAGGTTTTCCAGTGCGGTGAGGACGCGGTCGATTGCGTGATGGAACGCGCGTCCGGCGGCCACCGCGCTGCCGGCCCACAGCAGCGCGCCGATTCCGTCGTAAATCAGAAACGCGGGGGTCGGCTGCTTTGCTGCACCGGCGAGCGCAGGAGCGACCGTGGAGAATCCGGGGACGAATTTCGCGATCAGCAGCGATTTGAGGCCCCATCGCTCGAATCGCAACTCGGTGTCGCGAACGCACGAATCGGGCGACAGCGAAATGCGGCAGAGAATGCGCAGAATGCGATAACCGAATCGCCGTCCGAGCGCGAACCACATCCAGTCTGCGATCAACGACGCTGTGATCGCCGCGATCAGCACGTGCGTCGATGACATCCGATTGTCACGCGACAGTGCGCCGGCCACGATCAGCGTCGGCGCAGCAGGCAGCGGCACACCGATTTGTTCGAGGAAGACGTTGATGAAGATCAGCGGGATGCCGTACGCGACGACGAGCTGGATGAGACGGGTCATCGCCGAAAAAGCCAGAGCAGCAGCGAGAGCACGATCGAGAGCACAATCGATGTCATGAGCGGGAAATAGAAGGTGAAATTGCCGCGGCGATAGACGAAGTCGCCGGGCAGGCGCCCGATTCCGAACTGCTCCAGGCCGACCAGGACAATGCCGGCGAGCAGCAGCAGGCCACCGAGTAGGATGAGAACACGTCCGAGGCTAACCACTTTCAGAATCATGAGTCTAAGTCAATCGGGATGGAGATGACCGACGCCGCAACCGTGAGCCGGGCTCGCGCCGGCGACCCCGACGCGTTCCGGCTGCTGGTGGAGCGTCACAGCAAGGCCATCTTCCGACTGGCGTATCGCATGACAGGAAACGAACACGATGCCGACGATGTGGTGCAGGAGACGTTCCTTCGAACCTACCGACAGCTCGCGCGGTTCGAAGAGCGCGCGAACTTCGGAACGTGGCTGCATCGCATCGCCGTCAACTGCGCGCTCGATCTGCTTCGATCGCGCAGCCGCATCGATCGTCACTACGGAGGCGATCCCGAGGAGGCGGAGATGAGCAGAGGAGCGGCGACCCGCGATCCACAGCCGGACCGGCTTCTTCTCAGCGCCGAATTGCGCGATCAAGTCGCCGTGGCGATGGAACGTCTCAGCGGAAACGAGCGCAGCGCGTTCGTCCTTCGCCACTTCGAAGGCATGTCTGTCGAAGAGATCAGCACGACCCTCGGCATCCAGGTGAATGCCGCGAAGCACACGATTTTTCGCGCCGTGCGCAAGCTTCGCCAGTCGCTGGAGCCGTTCGTGAGGTCCTCAGCATGCAACATCTGACCGAACAAGAACTCGTGCTGCATCACTACCACGATGAAGAATCGCCGGCGGCAGTCGCCGAACATCTGCTGTCGTGCGACGTCTGCCGCGCGGAGTACAACTCGATTCGCCGCGTACTCGCCCTCGTCGACGAAATGCCGGTGCCCGAGCCGAGCGATCGCTACGGAGAACAGGTGTGGTCGCGCCTACGCTGGAAGCTGGGTACCGATCAACGCCGGCGCCGCCCATGGCAACCGGCGCTGGCTGCCGCCGCAGTGCTCGCAATTGCATTTTTCGCGGGCATTCTTTGGCACGCGAGAAAAACAAGTGTGGCGCCGCCGCCCTCGGTTGTGGCGCCGCCGCCCTCGGCGGCGGTGACCGCGAAAGACCGCATCCTCCTCGTCGTCGTTACCGATCACCTCGATAGCTCCGAGCGCATGCTGCTCGACGTCGTCAACGCCGATGCAAAACGCGGCCTCGACCTCGGCGGCGATCAGAAACGCGCCGAAGAGCTGGTCGCGTCGAATCGAATTTATCGCCAGGTCGCTACACAACATGGAGACGATCGCCTGGCGATGCTGCTCTCCGATCTCGAGCCGGTGCTGCTCGAGATCGCCCATTCGGACGGCAAGTTGTCGGCCGAAGAGGCGGCAGCGCTGCAAAAACGCATCGACTCCAAAGGACTGCTATTCAAAGTGCGCGTCATGACAGCGCAGAAGGGAATGACCTCCATATGAGACTCCGAAGCATTTGTGCCGCCGCTCTGCTCACGGTGGCAGTCAACGCGCCCGTCATTCGAGCGGACGTGTTCGCCGATGCAGAAACGAAAATTGAAAAAGAGCAGGACCTCTACGAAGAAGGAACCGACGCGTACGACGACCACGATTGGCGGCGCGCCTCGAAAGCATTTACCAAGGTCGCCGAGATGCGCGGCCCTCACGCCGACGCTGCGTTGTACTGGCTGGCGAAGTCGCAGAACAACATGGGGCTGCGTTCCGAGGCGCTGTCGACGGTGCTGAAGCTGCGGTCGACCTATCCGAAGAGCAAGTGGAACGGCGACGCGAAAGCGCTGGAGCTCGAGGTTCGCCAGTCGGCGGGCCAGACGATCGAGCCAGAACAGGTCACTAATGAGGAGCTGAAGCTCATCGCGCTCAACGGTCTGATGCAGAGCGATCCCGATCGTGCCGTTCCCATCCTGGACAAGCTTCTTCACGGAAACAACTCGCCGAAGATCAAGGATAAGGCGCTTTTCATCCTGAGCCAGGCGCAGTCGCCGCAGGCCGGCGACATCCTTTCGCGCGTGGCGCGAAACGGCGCTGACCCCGATCTGCAGCGGCGCGCGGTGCGTTATCTCGGAATCATGGGCACGGAGCGGAATCGCAAGCTGCTCGGCGACTTGTATGGATCGACGTCCGATGTCGATCTGAAAAAATCGGTGTTGCGCGCGTACATGCTCACCGGTGAGAGAGCCCGACTGCTCGCCTTGGCGAAGAGCGAGACGAATCCAGAGCTGCGCTCGGAAGCTGTCTCGCAACTCGGCCTCCTCGGCGCGCGCAACGAGCTCGCGGAGCTGTACGCCAGCGAGTCCGCATTCGACGTGAAAAAGAAAATCATTCAGGCCATGTTCATCGGCGGCAACGCCGAGAAGCTGTACGAGATCGCACGCAACGAGCCGAACGCCGACCTCAAACTCACTGCCATCAGGAACCTCGGTCTCCTCGGCGGCGAGAGAACGGGACAGATGCTCCTGTCGCTGTACGGCTCCGATGCGCGCGTTCGCAAGGCGGTGATCAACTCGTTGTTCATCCAGGGCAACGCCAAGACCCTCGTCGAGCTGGCGCGCCGCGAGAAAGATCCCGAAGTGAAGAAGGACATCATCAGCAAGCTTTCACTGATGCGCTCGAGAGAAGCGACCGACTATCTGATGGAGTATTTGAAAGATTAGACTACCCGGCCATCTTGGGTCGCTTCTTCGGCTACGGCTTCATCCTGCAGGTGATCGCCCTCGTGCACTTCATCCGGCGGCGACCGGAGAGCTTTTGGCTGTGGATCATCATCTTCTTCGGTCCGCTCGGCGCGGCGGTGTACATCGCGATGGAAGTCGTTCCCGACCTCGGTCTGATGCGCACCTCGTTTCACGGTCTGTCGCGCCGCAAGCGCATCGGGATGCTCGAGGTCATGGTGCTCGACAATCCGTCAGCCGGAAATTACGAAGAGCTCGGCGACCTGCTGCTCGAGGAGAAGCGGTACGCGAAGGCGCGGGAGTCTTTCGATCGCGCGCTCGCGGTGCGCACGGATTCCATCGATCCGTTCTACCGGCGTGGCATCGCGGCATTTGAGCTCGGCGATTTCCCGGCCGCGCTCCGCGATTTCGAGCATGTGGTCAAGGTCGATCCGAAATACGATTTTTCCCGCGCCAGGGTCTTCTACGCGCGTTGCTTGGCGAAAGTCGGCCGAACCGACGAAGCATCCGTCACGTTCGAAAAGCTCATCGACATCTCCACCTCGACGGAGACGCTCTGTGCCGCGGCCGAGTTTTTCGCGGACCAAAAACAGAACGCGAGGGCAAAGGAGCTCGTCGACCGCATTCTCGCTCGGCGGGCCACGATGCCGGCCTACCAGAAGCGGCGGGAGCGCCCGTGGCTGCGTCGCGCCTCGGCGCTCGCGCGACGATTGAAAGCCGCGGCCTAACTGCGATACGCGCTCACGTATCGGTTGCCGCGCACGTGGAACCGCAGCGGCCAATACGCGGCGTCACCCGATCCTTCCACTCCGACGCGCCGGCTGACGGCGATCTCCGACTCGTCCACTTCCGTCTCACGCGCGGTGATGAAGAGGCGGTCGCCGTCGAGCGGCTCGCCATCGAGGCGACCATCGAGGTCCAGTGCAGCGCACAACTTTCCAGGGCCATTCATCAGATCGAAATCGCGTTTCGCTTTCGGCCGCCGCTTGCGCATCGACTCGATTCCCTCCAACGGCTCCGCCGCGCGCAGCAGCACCGCCTCGGCGATATCCGCCTCCTGCGTCACCACGTTGAGGCACCAGTGCATGCCATAGGTGAAGTAGATGTAGGCGTGACCGCCGGCGAGGTACATCGATTCATTGCGCGGCGAACGGAGCCCGCGTCGCGCGTGACTGGCGGGATCGTTCGCGCCGAGGTAGGCCTCGACTTCGACGAGTCGGGCGGCGAGCAGCTCGCGACGACGCCTCCGCCAAAGAACGCAGCCGAGCAGTGAACGCGCGACGGTGACGGTGTCCTGCAGGAAGAACTCGCGCGGCAGCTTCTCCGTCATCGCTCGAGCTGTTCTTCGCGGACGTGACGGGCGATGAGCGAGAGCAGCTCGCGGTGCACGGGCGGCGGCGCGCCGACGATGTTGCCGCGCTCGAACCAGCGGTCGCCTCCCGAGAAATCGCTGATCACGCCTCCGGACTCGGTGATCATCAACGAGCCGGCAGCGACGTCCCAGCGCGACAGGTGCAGCTCGAAGAAGCCGTCGAAGATGCCTGCGGCGGTGTACGCGAGGTCGAGCGCCGCCGAGCCGGCGCGGCGCACGCCCTTCGCTTTCGAGATCACGTCTTCGAAAACATCACAATATATAGTCACATATTGTTGTGCGCGAAATGGAAAGCCGGTCGCCAGAAACGCTCCCTCAACCGTCTGCTGACTGGACACGTGCATGCGCGCTCCGTTGCGAAATGCGCCCGCGCCGCGCTGGGTCGTGAAGAAGAGCTCGCGCAAGGGCTCGTAGATCACGCCGGCGATGATCTCGTCACCCGCCAGCAATCCGATGGAGATCGACCATACCGGAAAGTGCTGCAGGTAATTGGAGGTGCCGTCGAGGGGGTCGATGATCCAGGTGCGGCCGCTGGTGCCGCGCTGTCCGCTGCCTTCTTCACCGAGGATAGAGTCGCCGGGAAATTGTTGCAGGAGGTAGGAAACAATGGCTGCCTCGCTTTCGCGGTCGGCGCGGGAGACCCAGTCGTTGCGCGCCTTGAGATCCGCGTCGGTCTTGTCGAGCCGCTCCCAATGACTGAGAAGGATCTGCGCGCCCAGCTTGGCCGCCTCGACCGCTGCTTCCATGTCCTGCACGGCGCGGATTCTAGATGGGGTCAGAGCTGTACTTGTGACTTTTCCTACAGCGCGTGAAGATCCCCGTGTAGGGCCGCCGCCCCTCGGCGGCCGGCCGCGGAGGGCCGCGGCCCTACACGCTGACTTTCCACGCGCTGTAGAAGAACGTCACAAGCACAGCCCTGACCCCATTTGAGGGTATAGTCCGCGGCACACCAATCATGAGCATGCGCGGATCGGCCCGCCGCGCGATCGTCGTCGACATTGCGAAGTTCGGCTGGGACCGCGCGATTGTTTCGGTGCTTCGGCATTCGACTTTGCCGTGGCAAGAGGGCATCGCATGCGAACCTCTAACGTCTCTCAAAGACCTGGGCGCTCGCGACCGGCTGTCGCTCGTCGGGCAGTTCGCCGCGCATCTCGCGTTTCTGCAGTTCGCCGGAGTCGGCGGCGGCGAGTTCACAGCCGAGGAATGGGCGGTGGTGCGAAAGCGCGGAAGCGACTGCCGTCTGGCACGAGTCTCCGCGCAGCGTCGCTGCGAAGAAGCGCCGCCGGTTTTGACGTCGATTCAGCAATTCGCGTCGGCCCTCAGCGCGCCGCCTCTGGATGTGTTGCGACAGTCGTGGGGACGCGCCGAGACGGTCTATCACGAAGTTGAAACGCGTCTGCGCGCGGATGCCGCCGCCGATCTGCGCTGGCTGCACGGGTCAGCCCTTGGGTGCGTCGCTGCTCCCGGGATCGAATCGATGCGCGATGTTCTCGCGCAATCCAATGGACGCTTCGCCGCGCCAGCGGATCTGAGCGCATTCCGCGCGCTCGCAGCGATCGACGAGAGCGTTGTCATTCTCGGCGACGATGCCTCGCCGCTCATCCGCTACTCCGCAATTCGCTCGATGCGATTGCCGCAGTCGCTTGATGAACGCGCAATCGTAGAGCGCGTCACCGCCGATGAATCGCGCAAGATTTTCGTGATCGCATCACTGGAATCGTTCGATGAAGCGTCACGTCGGATGGTCGATCTGCTGCAGGCGTCGGGCGTGGGCGTGTGGGTGGGTGGGG
>WNGB01016146.1_pt1 | contig 14892 bp, 13 predicted proteins | sample 5400681 | NCBI WGS metagenome assembly WNGB01 (sample SAMN13153367, study PRJNA577476) | soil metagenome | isolation source: 115 cm soil or saprolite under grassland replicate 2 | place: USA:California | collected 2016-06-15
ACCATACACGATGCGTGTCTCCCCAGTCATGCATCGCCCATGCACGTCACGGCCAGCCCTTATCCAAAAACCTCTCTGCCGTTCTCCTGCTTGCTCACGCCACGCATCCTGCATTTTATGTCACTGCCGTTCACCGAACAAGGGAACTCGAGAGATGTCGAGTCCAAACTCTGCGTATGATGGGACCACCAGCGCGGCGTATGGGTTGCGGCCACCGGCTGGGGTAGCGTACTATAGCACTTTGGTAGCATTGGTATCAGAGTCGCAGTCGTATGCAGGAGGGCGGTTGGTAGTTGGGGGTCGATAACTCAGGCGAGAGGAGGGCAATGATGCGCCAGAATAGAGTCAAACGGATCATGCGTGAGGGGGGCTTGGCAATTGTCAGCCATGTTGGCTTTGCTGACCCTGCAGTGATAGAAATTATCGCTCTGGCAGGGTTTGACGGAGCCTTTATTGACATGGAACATACGGTGTTCGATCTGCAACTGGTAGGCGAGATGATTCGCGTCGCCGACCTGACCGGGATCACGTCTATCGTGCGGGTCCCGGACAATGATGCAAAGCTGATTCTGCGCGTGCTGGATATGGGAGCCCAGGGTATTCAGGTGCCCCATATCGAGGGCATTGAAGGGGCCAAACGGGCCGTGCATGCGGTGCGCTACCCACCACTGGGACGACGCGGGGGTGCCAGCACGACCCGCGCTGCCGGCTATGGCTCGCTCCCGTGGCAGGAGCATATGCAAAGCTCTAACGAGGAAATTCTGCTGACCGTCATGACAGAGGATTTGCAAGGCATTAAAGACATTGAAGCGATCGCGGCCCTGGATGGCGTAGACCTCATCTCTCTGGGGCCCACTGATCTCTCGACCGCGTTGGGGATTACCAACCCCAAAGACCCGCGCTGGCGGCAGACTGTCGAAGAGCTGGTCGGGAAAGTCAATCGGATCGGCAAAGCGAAAGTGTATCTCCCCGTGTATCATGCAGCCTTTTACCTGACTCCCCAGGAGCTGGTGCAGATGGGAGTCAGCTATACCTCAGTAGCCCCGCCTCCGCCAACTATTGTGCTCAATGCCCTACGGGAGTCGGCCCAGCGCATCCGGGAACAGGCGCAGCAGCGAGGACAGGTGCATCAGCAAGTGGGTGCCTAAATAGTAGTCGTGAAGTTAGGTGGGCTCGGCACGCCCCGCTGTGGCTTTGACTGGCATACACGTGCCAAACCCCCAACCTCGGCCGAGCTCGCCGAGGCCACCCGTTTTGTTATGCCGCATGGTGATGTCTGGGCTCAAGGACCGTATGATCTCCGCCGGTGTATGATCTGGTGATGTGACCCCATCAACACGGCTCAGAGTCCCTGGAAAATCTCGGCGACCCGACACTGGAAACCGGGAACCACGTCTTCACCCGACAGCATGTCGTCTGAGCGCAATTTGCTCACCGTGCCATCGTACCGGTGGACGTGTAGCCGACGCGTGTCAGGGTACAGCACCCACACCAGACGGACACCGGCCGCCAGCCACTGTTCGATTTTCTCTTCGACGGCACGGGCTCTATCGTTGGGCGAGACGGCTTCGATGGCCAGATCCGGGGGGATATGACAGTAGCCTTCCGGCGGCGTGTCACCGGACAGGCGTCCGCGTTGGATGAATGAGCCGTCCGCATAGCGGACACGGCTGGGATCATCGGCAAAAATTTGATAGCCGCAGTCAGAACCGAACAGCAGTCCAAGCGCCTGAGCATCCGTGGCCAGGCCAAGCAGGCGCAAGAGCCTCGCAGCGACATAACTTGATGTGGCTCCCAGGCTCCGCTCCACCAATTGGCCGTCGATCAACTCGTATCGCCCCTCGTCCGGCAAAGCGAGCAGATCTTCAGGCGTGTATCGCGTGTCGGTGACTGCTGTAGCCATAGGTTCCCTCCCATCGAAGCCATCCTCAGTCGCCCAGCGGCCGGTGGTCACAACCACACCTGCAGTGCCAGGAGCCTGCATCGCCGCCGCCACCCTGCGACGGCCGATGCGGCTGGGCGGCATCAAGGGTCAACCGCCGCTGCCTTCCAAGACGGTCCCTCCAGTGCCGGGGCCGCCGCCTGCAGCCTGATCCCTGCAGAAAGATAGGTATTTCACACGCCCTTTGCAAGCGCGCGATTGGACAGCACATCGGAGCTGTCGCAGAGAAAATCTGGGGCATCCTTTCGCTGGCGCCTGTCAATGGACCAAATACTCCCCTGCATCCTTTTTTGCTTTTTCTTCAGTGGAAAGAGCAAAGAAGAAATAGGAAGCTCCTCCTCTTAAGTTGCACGAAAATACTGTCACCGCTAACACAGGAATGGGTCATGAATCGTCACACTAGCCATTGTATCAGGTGACTCAGGGGCGTGAGTGGCTTGGCACACGAATGGCGGTCTGCACAAAAGTCAAAAGGTTGCCCAACAAGTTTCACGGTCTGACTGACAGGACATCCAAGCTGAGAGGTGACATAGGTCCCTAGCTGATGGCCGCGTGACAGGGGGAACGTGCATCCTATCCCACGTGGCATCTCGCTATTAATCCTCATCGTCCTCATTGTCGAAGACATTATCCTCATCGTCCTCGTCCACATCCTCAACGGGGTTGTCCAATGTGAAGACGTCTGCCTCCTCGTCGTCGTCTCGCCCTTCATCGAGGCTTTCCAGCGACGTTTCGAGGGGCTCTATGTCCTCCGCATCCCCCTCGACGTCCTCGAAGGGTGCTGGGAGGATCGCTGCCTCTGTCTCCTCATCTCTGCGAGGTGACCGACGCCGTGATCGAGGCGTCTCCTGGACCATGGGCATGGTATGACCAAAGCCAAAGTCCTGGGGGGAAAACGCGTACCGCACCTCCCGCGTCCGCGTATTCAAGGCATGGCGTGCAATGCCTGACTGCACCCGAATCGCGTGGACCTCCTCCCCAAAATGGTCGTGGGCATCGCGGAGAATGTGCTGCGTCATGTCGTCCGTCAACGTGTAGTCCGTCTCATTGTGGATGGGGATGCTCGCCATCGCGATGCTCCTCGTTCATACGCCATTAGAGAGGCTGTGCCGCCTTGAGACGTTGCACGGCCCATGCATGGTCAAAATCAAGATGATCATGGCATGGTGCAGTGGCGTTGTGTCGTCACAGTACCATGATTGAACAATGAAAAACAATCCACACATGCAACCTAAGTTAGGATAGAGGTCTAGAAATCGATGTGCAATGGACATCACCACAATGACGGGCATCATGATGGGGTGACGTGCACATACTGTACCTTCGTATGTCTGGGCATCTTTGCATATTATGGCCAGGGTTGCCACATCCACTACAATGAGGGACATGCGGGCAAGTTCGAGCATGATGTCCCATCCTTCCACAATGGCCACAATGATTGGCATTCGGGCAGTTTTTTGCGTGATGATTCCTGCTCCACAGACTGTACCGGCCCTCTATGCTCCATCTCATTCGCTTTTTCATAGACCAAATTCATGGTGCTTACCCTGCAAAAACTTGCGTCATATCCCTTATCGGTATCAAAGCATGATTTCTTTACCCCGCGAAGTGTCCGCCCCGCTCCCAGCAAACACTCCCCCTCCACCATCTTCTCATCTCTGCATTTCCTGCTTCGCCCTCAGCTCTTAGAGGGATCGAGAAAGCTCCAAACTCACAACGTGTTTTTCTCATGGGATCATACGTGGATAGAGAGGGAGTCGGTACATACGGTGCCATACCGACTCATTGTTATGTGTTTTCTAAGGGGGCAAGTGGGAATAAGTCACCGCGGCAGGCTGATGACAGAATACGGTCCCAACGGCTCATCATAGACCACCAAACCGCTGTCTTTCATCCGCTGAATTTCATGAGGGATGACTGACGCGAACTGCAGCCCAAGCACCTGGGTCAACTCCCCAATTGATACCCTCACACGGCAGCGCAATTCGGATACAATAATCTCCTGCGTTGGCTCATTCATAGGTGCAGATCCCCTTGGGTAGCGTGTATAAGAACAGCTCGTTTCGATGTACCCATTATACACGTCTTACAGAGGCAAGGGGAGAAAATTACTGCAGCTTGCAATGAAGAAATGTGATGGGCAGGGGCCAGAGGAAGCAGACCTCTCCAGTGAGATGTGGTGTCTCGCTCCCAAGCCTTGGAACATGTTCCCTTTTAAGCTCAAACGCAAGCAACAAGAGCCTATCTATTTTTGATCTCAGCGGCAGGCAACAAGGTAAGGCTCAAAGGTCTGGATCGCTTCTATAATTTAAAATCTATCTCCAACAAGAACTTCCCCTCCAGCATCTTCTCATAAAGCGTCTGCCCCTTGGCCTCTGTCGCGAGGTGAACATGTATTCCTCTGAAAATCCCCAGGGAAGTACAAAAGCGCCATGGTCTTGTAGGTCTTGTGGATCACATGAGTATGTTATCACGCCATGAGCCAACAATGGCTACACAGAGCGGATTCCCACCACCACGGTTGACGTGAGTTTCTGCTCCAGTGCTACTCATAGACGGATATTGCCTCCTGATCCTTTTTGTTGTGACATGGTCTTCAGAAAGGCTGCAGTCCAGCCGATAACCTCTACAGGTGAAATATTCCTGATTATAACGGAATCTGTTGATTCATCTCCACACCGTTCATGGAACCTGAGATGAGCAAATTCGCCAGCCAATTCTCTGCATAACGCTTGCCGTTGAGCCGCTCAGCTGGGCAGGCTTGCCCGTGGTACTTGCTCACCGTCGCCGGAGACGATGGGCAGAAGTGCCACCGCAAAGCCACCGCTCGTCCCCGGCTTTCGGCTGCCTCGAACGTGCCATAGCAAGACTGAGCCTTCAAACAGGCTCGATCGAGAAACGTCATAGTCGAAGGTGGATGTGCTACGGTTGTCATGACTGCCTCTGGATGCGCAGAGGTCATCGGTCGTGGCATACTTTCAACATCTCGCAATCAGAGACGGCTTGCAACCTGGTATCAGCCCATCAACAGAATCCGTTATAAACAGGAATTTAACTTTCTCATCAGGGAGGAATAGTGTCCTACGATCCTCAGCAAAAGGATTTACATACACATCAAACCAAAACTGCGTTGTAAATGCACCACAATGAGGGCAGTCAAAAGCCGTCTCATTAATGGAGGGTGGTATGCTCTTTGCTGCCATTCTTTGCACTCTTCTATGAACTTCTGAAGTAGTTATTTGTTTTTCTCAACGCGCAATTCTACCCAACTCCACTCTAAAGGGTTACAGGATTTTTCTGCATGAAAACAAACGCTAAGGTGGGAAGTCTCAGGACGCTGCTAGCGGGTCATGGAAGTTTTCGAGGTGAACCTCTCAGCGAGATGTTCACGCAAAAATTTCCCCGACTTTGAGCGACAGCGGCTCTCTCGTCTGTGGCCTGTTAGGAGCCCGTAAATACGGGATGTTCCAATTTTTAGGCTCCTAACTGACTGTCGCTTTCAATGTCGCTTATCGGGAAAAATTCACGGAAAAACTTTTCTGCTCTACAGGAAAACCGTGAATTTTCACGCGGTGAAAAATTCCGTCCAAAACACAGTCACTGGGCGATAAAACCACCGTCAATAACCAGCTCTGCTCCGGTTACAAAGGATGACTCGTCCGAGGCGAGGTACAGGGCGCCGTAGGCGATGTCCTCCGTGGTGCCGAGCCGCCCTAGGGGAATGGCGCTCAAACGCCTCTGCATCGCCACCTCCGGGTCTTCATGGCCGCTCTGGAGCATGGGGGTATCGATGGGGCCGGGATGGATGGAATTACATCGGATCTTGTCTTTGGCGTGCTCGACCGCAGTGACTTTCGTAAACACTCGCACAGCACCTTTCGAGGCATTATAGGCCGGGGCGCCAATCGCAATAATACCAGAGATGGAGGAGATGTTAATAATCGACCCACCACCAGCGCGCCGCATGGCCGGGATGGCGTACTTGGTGCCCAGAAAGACTCCGGTGCTATTGACGGCCATCACCTCGTCCCAGACTTCCCTGGTGGTCTCTTCAATCGAGAAGCGACGGATTATGCCGGCGTTGTTCACCAGGATGTCCAGCTTGCCGTAGCGATTCACCGCCGTACCGACCGCCTCACGCCAGTCATCTTCGCTGGTCACGTCCAGATGCACGTAGGTCGCTTCGCCGCCGGCCGCCCGGATGTCAACCTCGACCTGGCGTCCTGCGTCGTTCAGCACATCCCCAAACACCACTTTCGCACCTTCACGGGCGAAGAGTTGTGCTTCGGTAGCGCCCTGGCCACGGGCGCCACCGCTGATCAGGGCGATTTTCCCATCGAGTCGGCCCATATGGCTCTCCTTCTCCTCCAAGACAGTCTCGTATCGTGTAGCGTTGGCGTGTATTATACGCTTATCTGGCAGTGTGAGCTGTGGCATTTTCTCAGGCACTATTGAGGAGTGAGATGTGAGCACGGGCAGCGATCTTGACGCCTTTGTATGTCCGCGTAGTATCGCGGTGGTGGGAGCTTCAGAACGTCCGGACGCCTGGGGGCATTGGCTATTCCGGAAGCTCCTCGACGAGGGTTTCCCTGGCACCGTGTACCCTATCAATCGGCGCGCCCAGACGATTCTCGGCCAGCCCGCCTATCCGACCGTGAGCGCTGTGCCCGGTCCAGTGGATTTGGCCATTATTGCCATTCCGACGGCCCAGGTGCTGGAGACCATCCACGACTGTGCTGCTAAAGGCGTCAAAGCTGGCCTCATCATCACCGCGGGATTCAGCGAAGTGCGCCAGGATAGCCGAGCCCAGGAACAGGAGATGGTCGCCTATGCCCGCGCGCATGGCATGCGCCTGGTAGGGCCGAACGTCTCGGGTATCATCAATCTGCACTATAACCTGTTAGCCCACCCCGCCGAACGCCAATACCTGTATAAAACACCAGTGACATTCATCTGCCAGGGGGCCTATGCCATTACTGACCTTGCAGCGCATGAGGCGGGTGCCCGGCGCGGCTTTGGCAAGTTTCTGCATACGGGGAACGAGGCTGATATAAGTGTGGTGGATTTTTTGGAGTACTGTGAGCATGACCCCGAAACACAGGCGATCTGCATGTACATCGAGGGGCTGCGTGATGGACGGCGCTTTTTGGAAGTCGCCCGGCGTATTGCTCCATACAAACCCGTCGTAATTTTTAAGTCCGGCGTGACGGCTGATGGGAGTCGGGCGGCTGCCTCCCACACAGGCGCCCTTGCCGGTTCTGCAGCAATGTATCGCGATCTGTTGCGCCAGGCTGGTCTTGTGCAGGCCACGACCTTCGAGCTGTGTCTGAAGATCACCCACGCCCTCCTGGAAATGCCACGCCTACGGCAGCCCACCATCGGCATCGCGACGATGGGTGGCTCGTGGGGCGTGATGTTGACCGACGCCCTCGGACAGTACGGCCTGCGTGTCCCTGAGCTACCAGCAGCACTACAGGAAGAGATGCGCCACCTGGGCATGCCAGAGCGCGCCTCGGTACGCAACCCAATCGATTTTGGCGCCGCCATAGGGAGCGTGTCGGCAGCAGCGCGCGTGCAGATGGTCGAGATGATGCTCGCCTGGGAGGAGATCGGCGGGGTGGTAGTCCACGGCTATGGCTCTGCCGGCTTTCTGCCTCACGATGCCCCTGCCGCTGCACGCCAGCGTTTCGAGGAAGAAAAGGCGCTGCTACGCAGCTTGCACGCGCTCCAGGAGCGCTCTCAGAAGCCGGTGGTATTGGCCACAGCTATGACCCCTCTCGAAAGCCAGATGGTCCAGGAATTGATCGCCGAGGGCCTGCGTTTTCAACACCGACTTGATGACGCCGCGGCTGTGCTGGCAGCCCTACGTGACTATGCGCGCCTGCATGAGGGATAAACGGTGTGCAAGCGCCCTGATGGGCTTGAAGCGAGTCGTGTTTTTCCCTACAATACCCCCGCACTACCGTTGCGTTCCCGACAACCATGAGGATGCTGCATAACCACACCTATCCCGTCGCGTCTGTTGGATGGCGTGCGGGTTATTGACCTCACCTTTGAGATCCACAACTGGGGCAAGCAGATGTTCTTCGAGCGCTACGATCCTCTCAAGCACGAGATGGTGTCCATTCTGGCTCCGGATGGCTCCTGTAATGCGCAGCTGCGGCCGGCTCTAGATGAGCAGCCGGTGCGCCAGATGTATCGGCAGATGTGGCTGCTGCGCCTCTACGACCGTAAAGCCGTCTCCCTCCAGCGTCAGGGGCGTTTCGGTACCTATGCCCAGATGGAAGGGCAAGAGGCCGGCCTGGTAGCCAGCGTCCTGCCCTTGCAGCCGCAGGATTGGGTGGTCACATCGTATCGCGAGACCGGGGCGATGTGGATGCACGGTGTGCCACTCAAACTGCTGTCGTTGTACTGGATGGGCAACGAGTTTGGCAGCCAGATGCCGGAAGGGGTGCGGGTGCTTCCCGTCTCCATTCCTGTGGGCACGCACCCGTTGCACGCCGTGGGGTTGGCCTGGGCTGGCAAGTACCGACAGGACGGCAGCATTGCGGTGACCTATTTTGGCGATGGCGCGACCTCAGAAGGGGATGTGCACGAAGCCATGAACCTGGCAGGGGTCTATCAACTGCCCTGCATCTTCTTCTGCCAGAATAACCAGTACGCTATTTCTCTCCCACGTCACGTCCAGACAGCCGCACCGACGATTGCCCAGAAGGCGTTAGCGTATGGATTCCCCGGAATCCTCATTGATGGCAATGATATTTTGGCGGTGTATGCGGTCATGCATGAGGCGGTGGAACGGGCGCGGCGTGGGCAGGGTCCGACGCTGATCGAAGCCTATACCTATCGTATGGGGGCACATACGACGGCGGATGATCCCAGCAAGTACCGGGATGACGCCGAATTGGAGGAGTGGAAAGGGCGTGATCCGCTGCTGCGGGTGCAGCGCTACCTGCAACAATGCGGGCAGTGGTCAGAAGCCTGGGAGCGCCAGATGCTTGAAGAGTGCACGGCGGAAGTCGAAGAGGCCATGGACGAAGCCGCCGCCGTGCCACCGCCGCCGCCCCAGGACATGTTTCGCTACATGTATGCTGAGATGACCCCGCAGCTCATTGAGCAGGAGGCAGCGCTGCTCGCCTCGCTCCAACACCAGGGAGAGGGCCATGGCACTGCGCACGCTCGTTGAGGCGATTAATGATGCCATGCGTTGTGAGATGGCCGCCGACGACCGAGTAATTCTCCTGGGAGAAGACATTGGCCGCGACGGCGGCGTATTCCGGGTCACCGAAGGGCTGCAAGCGGTGTACGGGCCGCAGCGCGTGCTGGATACCCCACTGGCCGAGTCAGGTATTGCGGGCATGGCCATTGGCATGGCCATTGCTGGCCTGCGACCGGTAGCAGAAATGCAGTTCATGGCGTTTCTTTATCCCGCCTTCGACCAGATGACGAACCATCTTGGCCGCATGCGTAATCGCTCCCGTGGCCGTTTTACCTGCCCACTGGTGATTCGGGCGCCGTATGGTGGCGGTATTCACCCACCGGAACACCACTCGGAAAGTGGTGAGGCCATTTTAGCGCATACGCCTGGTATTAAAGTGGTGATCCCTGCAACGCCCTACGATGCCAAGGGCTTATTGATTAGCGCTATCCGCGATCCCGATCCGGTCATCTTCCTCGAACCTGAACGCATCTATCGGGCTGTCCGTCAGGAAGTGCCCGACGGCCTGTACACCGTGCCCATTGGCCAGGCGCACGTGATACAGGAAGGCACAGATGCCACCGTGATTGCGTGGGGCTCGATGCTGCGTGAGGTCACTCAGGCTGCAGAAATGCTGCGTAGTGAGGGGATAAGGGTTGAAATTGTTGACGTGCGCACCATTTCAAGACCGGACGCGCTGTAGTCGTCCACGAAGCGCCCCGCACCTGTGGTCTGGGGGCGGAGATTGTGGCGCAAATCAACGAAAAAGCCCTGCTGTCTCTGCAAGCGCCGGTCGAGCGTGTGACTGGTTTCGACACCGTCTTTCCTCTCCCCCAACTCGAAAAGTACTACCTGCCGACGACGGCGCGTGTGGTCGAGGCTCTCCGTCGCGTCCTGGCCTTTTGAGGTCTACATGGCACTGGAATTTCGCTTCCCTGATGTTGGTGAAGGTATTCACGAGGGTGAGATCGTGCACTGGCTGGTCAAAGAGGGAGACAGCGTGCGTCCTGACCAGCCATTGGTCGAGGTGGAGACGGATAAAGCCGTGGTGGAAATCCCGGCGCCACGCGCGGGCATAATCTTGCGTGTAGCTGTGGGAGAAGGCCAGAAGATTCAGGTGGGTGAGGTGCTCGTTGTCATTGGCGAGGCCGGAGAGCGGGTGGTCAACGTCGAGTCTCCCCCGCCCCAGAAGCCATCTGCAACACCAGCCTCGGTCTCAGTCGTTGGCTCATTAGACATTGCCCTGACCGACCTCCCGCCACCTCCTGAGGTCACCCAGGCGGCACGGGCTGCGTCCTCGGTCCAGGCGCGTCGCGTGCTGGCTATCCCTTCGGTGCGCAAACTCGCCCGTGAGCTTGGCGTTGATTTGACCCTGGTGACGCCCACGGGGCCACACGGACGCATCCGCCGGGAGGATGTGCTCCACGCCGCCCAACAGCGTCCTGTGCCGCAGGCACCTTCTCTGCCGGAAGCTCCAGCTCCCCTTACGGGCCTGGAGCATGATCAGCATGGCCCAGTCGAGTATGAGCCGTTGTCTGCTCTGCGACGCACCATCGCCCAAGCCATGGTCACCGCCGCCACGACTGCGGTCCCAGTGACGACCACTGACGAAGCGGATGTCACCGAGTTAGTGGCCCTCCGTGCGCGTGGCAATGAAGCGGCAGCGGCGCAGAACGTCCACGTCACGCTCTTGCCCTTCATCATGAAGGCCGTGGTCGCGGCACTGCGTCAGCATCCCAAGTTAAATGCCTCCCTCGATGACGCGGCAAACCGCCTGGTCCTGAAGCGCTACTATCACCTTGGTATGGCGACGGATACGCCTGAGGGGTTGATAGTGCCCGTGGTCAAAGACGTGGACCAGAAAACCCTGCTGACACTGGCAACCGAACTTGCCCGCCTCACCGACCTCGCCCGTACCCGCCGTATCCCGCTCACCGATTTGCGGGGTGGGACCTTTACCATCAGCAACTACGGCGCCATCGGCGGTATTTTTGCTACGCCTATGTTACACTTGCCGGAAGTGGCTATTCTGGGGGTAGGCAAACTCTTGCACAAGCCCGTCGTGCAGGGCGGTGAGGTGGTGATTCGCACCATCTTGCCCTTCTCCCTCACGTTCGACCATCGTGCCCTCGACGGCGCCGAGACACAACGCTTTCTCAACGAGCTGATCGCCTACCTATCGAACCCGGCACGACTGGTACTGGTGTTATAATAGAGGATTCAAGACGCGCGGGGATGCGCTAGAGTGCCCAAGGTTTTTACTGGGCAAAGATGACCACATGAAATGCAGTCTGTCCTACCAACTGCTACGCGGGAGGGTTAACCATGTCGCAGCAGTCTTCGATATCCAGCAACGGGCATGTCGCTTTGCAACCGTGTCCTGATACCTTCCCATTCGCGAGTGAACTCAGCCTGGCGCCCCTTGTGGCGTTTTGGCAACAGAGCATGCACCCTGATCATCCGGTGGAGGGAGCGCTTGCGGTCAAAGTGCAACAGGCGTTGCAGGAGGCCCCGGCGTTGCTCGAACCCATCACGGACGGTTCGGTCATTGCCCAGCACCAGGAGATCGTGGATACGCTCATGAGCGTGATTTTTCCGCGTGCCTCCGGGGACGAGGTACACGCGGCAGCGTTGTGGCCCTTTCATTTGCGGAGCTTCTATGCCACACCGGCGTTTGCGCGCCGGCTACTCGCAGAGGATGGGTGTATGCGTGGCCGCCCTAATGTCGGGGCCGCCCTGATAGAACAGATCAGGATCCTGTATGCCTACGCCCTGGTGCTGGAGCGCGTGTATGGCCTCAACGTCGACTTTGCCTATCCCCTCATTTACACCGCTACAGATCCTGACACCGGTCTCGATTGTCACTTCAAAGCCGTCTGGAATACGCGGTTTGTCGAGGTACGCACGGTTGGTGAGATACCCCCCATGACGGAGGCGCTCCACAACCAGGTCCTGGCCAACCTCGGGAATACGCAGGCCCTGATGGACCTCCTACCCCCCGAACATTTTCTCTTTCACGGTTTTTTAGTGCTCAACGCCCTGGAAGTGACGGATCAAGAGGTCCTGTCGTCGCTGAAGCGCGATCTCATTGACCGCGAATCGCTCATTTCCACTACCCGCTTCCACAGCCTGCAAGCCAAATTGCGCACCCTGCTCAGACGGCCGGAGCTGTGCTTCGGTCTCGCCGCCCGGCAGGGCGAACAACTCTGGCTGCTCTATGGTGAAGCCGAGATTGCTTACCATTGCATTTATGCGGACTCGAAGCACTACACGATGTCGGAACTCGCTGGGTCCGTCTATGAACGCGTCTTCACCCACGGTGAACTCGTTCTCATCGAGGACCTCACGACCTATGCGCCACGCTCGGCGGTTGAAGACGCCCTGCTCCAGCAAGACGTGCGCAATCTTGTGGTGGCGCCCCTGCTCTATCAAAATACCGTGATTGGCGCGCTGGAATTGCTCTCGCCACACCCTGGCTCCTTACACGCCATGAACACCGTAAAACTGCAGGAAGTCCTGCCTCTGTTTGCCATGGCCGTGCAACGCAGCATGGACGAACTCGATACCCGCATACAGGCCGTCATCAAAGAACAGTGCACGGCCATCCATCCCGCCGTTGAGTGGCGTTTCCGCCAGGCCGCCATACGCTGGATCGACCAACGGCAGGATGGCGCCCTGGTGGAGATGGAGCCCATCGTCTTTGATCAGGTCTATCCCTTGTACGGCGTCTCCGACATTCGTGGCTCGTCGACGCACCGCAATGCGGCGATTCGAGCTGATCTGGTGGCCCACCTGGAGCTGGCCCGTGACATTCTGCAACTGGGGTATGCATCGAGCCCGCTCCCCCTGCTCACTGCGCTGTCTTTCCATGCCTGCCGACACATCGCGCACCTTGAAGCTGGTCTGGGGGCAAGTGATGAGATCATGGTGCTCGACTTCCTCCGGCGTGACGTCGAGCCGGTGTTTTCCTACCTCCAGACCTGTGGTCCTGAGCTGTGCGACCAGATCGATGTCTATCGCGCCACCCTGAACCCCCGCCTTGGTACGTTGTATGAGCAGCGCAAGAACTTTGAGGACAGCGTCATGCAGCTCAACGAGACTCTGGCGGCATATCTGGACAGCGAGGAAGACAAGGCCCAGGCCATGATTCCGCATTACTTCGAACAGCACAAATCCGACGGCATTGAGTACGGTATCTATGTCGGCGCGTCGCTGTTGGAGCACGAGGGCTTTGACATGGTCCACGTGCACAATATGCGTCTGTGGCAACTGTTAATGACGTGTGGGCTGACGCGCCAGGCCGCACGGGTCAAAGCGCAGCTCAAGGTACCCCTGGAGGTAGCCCACTTGATTCTGGTCCAGCATACGCCCCTGGCCATACGGTTCCGCTTTGACGAGAAACGCTTCGATATCGATGGTGCCTACAATATGCGCTACGAGATCGTGAAGAAGCGCATTGACAAAGCACTCATCAAAGGGAGTAACGAGCGCCTGACGCAACCTGGCAAGATCGCTATCGTCTACTCACAGTCCAGGGAAGCTCAGGAGTATCGGGACTATATTGCGTACCTGCAGGCCGCAGGGGAGTTGACCGAGGGCGTCGAAGCCCTGGTCTTGGAAGACCTCCAGGGTGCGCAGGGCTTGCAAGCCCTGCGGGTCACGGTGGCGATGCAGCCGCCACCCAGTGCGCCGTGCGACCATGTTGACGAGAGCCTTGACACAGAATGGCCGGCCTTACGAGCGGTCTAACCCTTATGAGATCCTATGTGGCCCCATCGTCAACCGGCAGCGGTTCTTCGTGCACTGCTCCGTCCCTCAGCTGGACACGATAGGCGGTAGCCCCCCGGCGCGAGGCGACGACACGATGGACGTCCGTGTGCACAAAGTGAATAGCGGCTCCGTCATCGATGGCAAAGCCTGGCGTGATCTCGCCCGTGTGCAGGAGCTGATGGTACGTGGGACGACGGGCTGCTTCTCCGTCATAGTGTGGACAGCAACTCCCCGGCAGGAACCCGAGACACGAGAGCGGCCGCAACGCTCCAGCGAAGGAATCAGTCACCCCCTGCTCGAACCAGCAGATGGCTCCAGCGCTGATCCCTGCGAGAATGATGCCAGAGGCCCAGGCTTCTCGCAGCAGCCCTGGCAGCTCCCAGTCGCGCCATACGGCCAGCATGCTCTTGGTGTTGCCACCCCCGACATAGATCACGTCTTGAGTCAGCAGGTATGCCCGGAGGTCCGGGGTCCTGCGGAAGAGTGGTAGATGGGAGGGGTGACATGGCAGCTGTGAAAACGCCGTGTAGAAGCGCACAATATAGGATTCCGCATCCCCGCTTGCCGTGGGGACAAAGGCTACGGCAGGCTCTGGAGTGCGTGCCTGCGCCAATACATACCGGTCAAGCGTCAGATTCTCTGGCTCCATTGAAAAACCTCCGCCACCCAGCGCAATGATCTGCCGTGGGTTATCTGGCACTGCTCTTCCCTCCATATGCACCGAGCTGCGCCTGCCGCTAAATGCTTCGTGCTTACAATTGCTTCTGCACCACCGGCGCTTCCACTTTGTAGGACACGACCGCCTCGCTGGCATTCCCGTCGGGGTCGATATGCAACGGGACCTGCCAGTGTACTGACTGAATAACGCACACCCCGGTATCGTCCTCACGGCAGTAATAGAAAGTCATCTCAATGTCAGCTGTGGCCTGATGTGTGCCCACTGCTGCCTGGAAAGGGATGGCTAGCGGCAGCGGTGGCGCGA
>WNGB01008203.1_pt1 | contig 14891 bp, 13 predicted proteins | sample 5400681 | NCBI WGS metagenome assembly WNGB01 (sample SAMN13153367, study PRJNA577476) | soil metagenome | isolation source: 115 cm soil or saprolite under grassland replicate 2 | place: USA:California | collected 2016-06-15
CCCTCAAAGGCGACAGCTACCGACTCAAAGACCGAGACCTCGGCCGCGTCCCCACCGGCGCGACCGACGAACCATGAAACCGGAAGGTGGTCAACTTTCGACTGCCGCCACCTGGTCAAACTTCAGTTGCCGTTGACACGACTTGGGGGCAGCCCCCATTAGCCATCCGGATCTGCCGCGATCACGCGACCGATCAAGGCAGAAACTGAGCACGGGCAGTCACGCTGCGTTGAGCTTGGCTCCCCTGCTGGCGCCAAGCCGCCGCAATGATCACAGGCCTGCCGCGCGGGCGCCGCCGGGCCGGGTGTTGCCGATGGCCCTGGCTGCGGTCACCATGGTCGGATGATCTCCAACAGAAAGGGCGCAGACGCCCTGGCGCGATGAGCGCACCGTCGCGGCGCAGGTACGCCGCGAACCTCTCGCACGCCTCTCACACCAACGATCATGAGCTGTGGTACGAGGCGGTCAAGATCCGGCAGGAGTGGCTCGACCACGGCCTGTCCACGCGGCTGGCGGACCGGGCAACCGCCGAACGCAGCCTGACCGCCATCTACGCAAGGCTCTCCCGGCCACGTCCCCGGTTCCACTGGGTCGATTCGCCGCAGCAGGCGTTGCCGCTGACCGGTGGGCTGCCCACCCTCGATGTGCTCTACCGGTGGATCCGCGACCCGAAGCCACCAGGATCCCCGCCACTGGCCAGCGATCTCGCGACCCTGGTCTCCCGGCTACGCGGCGACCTGAGCCACGCCGTGACGCACCCGGACCCTGAACAGTCCACGCCACGGCAGAACAAGAACAAGGCTTGGCCCGACCTGCCGCCGATGCAGGCCCTCACCGCAGGAGTCCCCTTCAGGGTCGTGGTCCACCGAGGAGTACGCCTCGCGCTGCACCGAAGCCTCGCCCACGGGTACTACCTGCCGGTACGCGCCGCGCTGGCCGCGGATGGTCCCGTAGCCGTGTGCTGGTACGGCCAGCAGGACGCCTCATGGGTGGCCTACTACGACGCGCTGCACCGGCTCGGCCTCGCCCGCTACCGGCCGCACCAGACCGAACACCTCGCCGACTGGGCCGCCCTGGTGCGTTCCTGCGGCTGGTGGTGGCCCGGCGAAGAGGTCTGCGTCGTGGCAGAACGACCCGAAACCGTACACACCGCACCGGTCCCCGGCGCCTGGCACGACGAGGTACGACTCCACGCCGGTGGAGTGGCCTACCGCGACGGCTGGCGCCCGCCACTGCATTGACCCACGGCCGGCCGGGAGGCGACCGACACCGCGTCCCGGCCGGCCCACACTGCACGCCCGAGCTGTCACCGCCGCACGGATCTGCCACCATGGTCGCCCGCCAGCGCCTGCGCGTCGGACGTACTCGCACAGGCAAGGTCGTCACCGTCGTCGTTGAGGACACCCACTTCCGGATCCTCCACAACGAGCAAGAACTCGCGATCCACCCCCGCCACCCCGAACGCCGGAGCGTCCGCGTCACCGCCTACAACCGGCGGTCACCATGAGCACCAACATCCAACATGTCCCGAGCACGCGAGGTCGAACATGTCGCGAGACTTCACAAGACAGCATCCGTAGTCCCGATGTGCGGACTGCGACCATCGCGATCGAGTGCGCGTCCAGCGCGTCGGTCTTGCGGTTGTGGCCGGTGTCGAACAGCCGGACTCGGGCGGCGAGCTTGGCCGGCACGTCCAGCACCCGCTCGCCGGCCTCGACCAGCCGCTGCGCCAGCGGACGACCGGCGCCGTTGGCGCCCTCGATCGCCCAGATCCGCTGCGGCCACGCCCTTCACATAACCGCGCATCTCCGCATAGCCGGCCTTGTCGGTGCTGAACCGGCCCGACCCGAGCAGCCGCGCGTGCGTGTCGACCCCCTCGATCGTTGCCGACAGCTTGTGGGGGTCGACCCCGATGATCACTTCTCCCATCGCGCTCCTGCCTCATCTCGAACCGACCTGGACGGCGAGGTGGGCAGTGCTACTACGAGCTGGGCAGTCCCCTCTTGAGCCACGCCTCGTCACGGCGCCCGGCAGTTCGCAGACCAGATGAGAGCCACACCCAGACCGCGGGTGGGCAGCCGCGATGAGAGCGTCCCGCCGGACACCTGGACCGAGTCTGGCCAGACACCGATCCTGCGTGAAGTCTCCTAAGTAGCCGCGAGTGCGCGTTGCCGTCGCTTGCGGACCGCGCCGAGCCAGTGTCGGGCATGACCAGCGGGCGGGCAAATGCGGCTGCCTGGCTGTTGGTCGCCGGTCCAATTTGCGTTGCAGGTGGCCCGCTGGTCTGTTGTCGTAGGAGCATGTCGATCCTCGATGATCCCGGACTCCTTCGGTCGGCAGTGGGCGGCCACGTACGACACGCCAGGCAACCCGGACCCTGGGCCTGCAGTAGAGTTCCTGGCCGGTCTGGCGGCCGGCGGCCCGGTGCTTGAGCTGGCCATCGGAACTGGCCGGGTGGCGCTTCCCTTGGCGAGCCGCGGCATCGCTGTGGAGGGATCGAGGCTTCAGCGGAGATCGTTGCCCTGCTGCGGGCCAAACCGGGTGGCGACGCGATCCCGGTCGTCATCGGGGATATGGCCGAGGTGGGCGCGACGGGTCCGTACCCGCTGGTCTACCTGGTTTTCAACACGCTGTTCAACCTGACCGGCACAGGCCGGCAGGAACGCCTGCCTACGTCGAGCAGCCGCAGCCGGTCCGGGAGTACGCGCTCACCCCACTTCCGCGTCGACAGTGCCGGCGGTATTGCCCGGTGTCACCACGCGCGACGGTGTACGGGGGAATCGGAGCACCGGCGAGTCCCCCTTGGACAGGATCGCTGACTGTCGGACCCCGCCGAGGCGTCTATAACGTTCCGTAATCGCGGGTCTTTGGGTGCTCCTATTGGTGCTCGGACGTCGGCTATCTGGCCGGATTTCCCGCACAGTTCCAGCACGCCGGCCCGGGCCAGCCTTGCAAGATCGGGCGCGACGAGCAGATTCCAGGGCCCGGACCTGCGGATACTCGCCGGCGCAAAACGACGGCGTACCGGACTAAACCGATACGCCGTCACGCACAAGTCATGATCTTGGCCCGGCACGGATCAGAAGGTTGGGGGCTCGAGTCCCTCCGAGCGCACTACATGGAACCGTGGTGCGGCAATGGTTCCGTGTTCAGGACCGGGCCGTGCTGGGTTGCGGGCAACTCCTGCCGCTGGACATGGAGGCGTACCTGATGCGCCGTGAACCGCGCCAGGCATTGTGAGCCCCCGCGGCGGTCCGCGACCTTGCCCTCTCGCTGGCTTTGAAGAACGGGACCGGTGGGGAAGGAGCCGCAGCCCCATCCACGGACCGGCTCAAGCGCCGGTGCACCTCTGCTGCCGAGCGGCACCTGGAGTGGAACCGGATCGCAACCGTGAGAGCCGTTACTTGCCTTTGTACACGAACAGGGTCCGCCAGGCTGAACCTGGCGCTGAGCAAGGGCAGAGCTCTTAATGGGAAACAAGATCAGGACGGTCGCGATGTCCGCGCTGCTGAGCGGGCTGTTGACGCTAACCGGATGTGTCAGCATCGAAGCCGACCTCACCGTGCGGCCGGACGGGAAGGTCGACGGAAGCGTCATCATGGCCGTCTCGGACGAGCTCTACGACATGGGGGCCGGTGCGAGCCTCAAGGAGACCATCACCGAGGACCCGATCGAGGGATCCGAGATTGAGCCGTACGCCGCGGACGGCTACAAGGGCTATCGCGTGACTTTCGAGGGCCAGGAGTGGGCGTCGGCAACCGGTTCGACTGGGAGCGAGTCGCGACTTACGCGTAAAGGCGATCGGTTCATCTTGGACGGGGTGATTGACGAAGCGACGTGGAGCGAGAGCTCTGCGGACGCGGAGCCGGAGTTCGCTGAATTCATCAAGTTCAAGATGCAGGTACGGTTCCCCGGCAAGATCCTGGAGCATGCCAGCGGGAAACTGGTAGACGAGCGAACGATCGCTTGGAGCTTCAAGGGCAACGAGAGCAACGACTTCCACGTGGTGGCGCTCGACCACGGCTCGCTGTTCGACTCCCGGTTGGGACGGATGCTCGCCGCCGGTGGCGGGGTGCTAGGTCTGGCAATCCTCGTCACTGTGGCGGCCATGATCAGGATTAGAAGGCAACGGAGGTACCATGCGACGGTCGCGACAGCCGGTGCATCGCACTCCTACCTGGCGGCCTACTCGGCCGGCCCGGAAGGCTGGGCAGGGCCTCCCACCGACCAAACAGCATCGGAACAGCCCGCCGGTCCAGCCTGGCGGGAGTAAGACCGACACGCACATCCCTTGATCGGCATCGGCCGAATCCGACGGCATCCGAATTTGACCTGTCCGGGTGGCTCTGGCTCTCGTCGAGCCAGGGGGACGAAGGGCGTTGTCCGTGGAGGATTGGGCTGAGATTCGCAGGTTGTATCGGTCGGAGAGGATGCCGATCAAGGCGATCGCGAGGGTGTTGGTGTCTCGAGGAACACGGTGCGCGCTGCGATTGCCTCGGATGCGCCGCCGCGGTATCAGCGGCGGCCGGCTGGATCCATTGTGGACGAAGTTGAGCCGTGGATCCGGGAGTTGCTCAGGGCGTACCCGACGATGCCGGCGACGGTGATCGCGGAGCGGGTTGGCTGGAGTCGGTCGATTCGGGTGTTGTCGGGGCGGGTGGCGCAGCTGCGGCCGGTGTCCGGTGGCCGGCCATGGTCGTCATGGCCACCACCGACCGACGTCGTTGACCGCTCGCAGCGTTTCGGTGATGGCGTGTTGGCCGCCCTCGGCCCGAATGTGGTCCGTTGCGGTACACAGCCACTTCAGGAGCGCCTCACGCGGTGTCACCATCTGTATTGAGGCTGCGGCCTGGAGCTCAGACAGAGTCCGCTCTAGGGCGTCATGGTCGATCTGCGCGTCACTCGGCCGGCTCTCCACGTGTGCCGGATCCATCCCGCCGCCCGGCCACCGCAGGATCACTCCATCGTCGGTTACGAGAGTCGTACGGGCTTCCGACCAGTGTCCGGATGGTCGTTTCTCCTGCCCACCACCACGATGGGCACACAGGATCTCTACGCAGGCAGAGAGCGTGTCATGATCGTTGAGCGAGGGCACCAACTCGCTGTCCGGTGAGCCGTTGGCCCATGGACGCGGGACTAGCCGGTAGAGGGCGTCGGCTCGCAATTCGGGGTCGGTGAGTCCTTCTGCGAGCGCCACGGCGGTCGGCCGCAGGTCATCAGTGATCGACTCACGAAGGCTGAAAAGGATGTGCGCACGCTCGGTTTCATCGGGCACGTCCGCCGCGGTCCGCAGTGCCTCGGCGCAGGCCAGGACCTGCGTCTCCTCGTCGAGTCGGTACCGGTTTTGGCCGAGGTGCGCAGTGAGCACACGTGCCCGGCGTAGCGGGTCCTGGACGCGTAGGACGGCGCTGACAGCGCGCGCAAACATCACCGGCCGTAATGGTCGCGGCGTGTCGTATTCGGCGAGAGAGCAGAGCACCCAGCTCTCGTGTTGGCCGTCGCGGAATCTGCCGGCCAGCTGGATCAGGTGATCCCTGACATCAGCAGAGCACCGGCTGCGTGCGATGTAGCTCAACAGCTGAGCGGCGGCTTCCTGGTCCCCGATTGCCGCCACGCGATCCAGCACCGTGCGCCTCGAAGCGGGGAGCCGCGACCACAAGAACAGCACCACATCCGTCAGAAGCTCACCATCGGGCAGCGCCACGACCGCGTCGATGGTCCTGCTCCACACCGCGCCGAGGCTCTGGCCGACATGGTCGGGCGAGTCCTCGTCAGCGCGTCTACCGTATGGGTCGGCGCCAGCAATCGGGGCCGCGAGGTACGGGTGAGCCTCGGCCAGAGACGTATCCACAAGCTCATGCTGTCGACGCTCCGGCAAGGCGACGAGCAACCCCATGAGGGCGATGGCTTGCTGGGAGTGGTCTTCGACGGCGGCGACCGCTTCCACAGTCGCCTTCCACGCCTTGTCGACTTGCCCTTCGGGAAGACACGATGCGAGCCACTGTGAATGGGCGGCGCGTCGGGCAGGGTCGGTGATTGTCTGCGCCACCTCGTACAAGCGAGGTGTCAGGGCGCGTGGTGCTGACATACGGACTGCCCGTAGCGCCTTGTCGCGCAGATCCTCGTCGCTGAACGCAGATATCAAGCTGAGCGCTGCCTCGTACCAGGCGTCGCTTTCAGCCGTGGGCAGCCTCGGAAGCGTGTCCTTCAGCCAACGCTGTGCCGACTCCAGGAGAGACGCCCGTTCCGCCTCATCGTGGACCGCGGGTATGGTTCGCATTAGCTGCCTGAGTGCGCGGCTCTGCATCGATCCTGACAAGAAGTGCGCCGCCGCAGCGAACGCGTCCGCGCGTTCCTTGGGGTCCTCGATAGTCGTCATGGCTTCGAGCACCGTAAGACGCAGATCTGGTGGAAGATATGTCTTCGTAGCCAGCTCCGTCAGATCGCGGGCACGGCGGGTCTGGTCGCTGGTGGATGCGGCCTCGACCGCCTCACGCCAAGCCTGGCTACGGAGGTCGGCGTCTAGGTCCGGCGTGGATGTCGTCGCGATAAGACTGAGCATCGTCGCACGTCTGGACTGGTCTGCGATCTGGAGTGCGGACTCGTACGCTTCCCGCATCACGTGTGCCGACAGGTCCCCGGGTAGATCGGGAGCAATGCTCCACAATGTGTGGGCACGGACGTCGGGGTCGAAGAGCTCACGTGCAGCGTTCAGTAGCTGCGTCCAGTGGCGTTCTGTCGCAATGAAGGCCGGTGGCTCTGGCGCAGGAGAGAGGTAAGGGAGGGGGCACTCGTCCCCCTTAGGCCAGTTGGGCAGGGTCGATTCCACGAGAGTACGTGCAAGCCAGGAGATCAGGTTGCCCGTGCTCGCGTCGTCCGTCGACAGCCTCGCGTACTCAAGAGCGCGCTCCAGCGGCCACTTCCCCGACCTGACCAGGCTATTCACCGCCTCGACCGGCAAACGATCTGCCACAGCTACCAAGGAGGCCTGGATAAGCATGTAACGCAATTCCAGGCCGATCGACGGTGCGGGTTGTCCCTCGGTGTGGTGGGAATCGGTTGCCGCGCGGGCACATTGGTATGCCGTTACGACATCATTGAAGTAGTAACCGATCTTGTCCTGGTCGTGGTGAACACGGAACCAGAGATTGTGTCGGCGATCGTCCTCGCCAGGCGTTTCCAATGTCAGCAGGAAATGCAGGGCGCTCGCCTGATCCGACCACAACATGTGCGAGAACAGCCAGCGACAGCCGTAACCGCCGTCGAGTTCGAACAGTGCCGGTTCAGCGGCCAGCCTCGGCAACCCTGCCTCTAGCCCGCCCCAGGCAGTCATGTATCGGGCCACGACTCGCTGATCCGCCCGTCGAGTTGCACGGGAGAGTGTCCGCCTTAGCCGGTGGGCCTGAGAGGTGTCGCGCAATGGGGGGAGTTGCGCGGCCGGCTCGGTGCCGAGCAGAAACTCTCGGAAGGTGGCGTGGTAGATGACGTAGTCCACAGGCCCGTGACTGGACTGGGTCACCGTGCAGAAGGCACGTAACGGCCCCTCCAACAGGTCCTCAACAAGATCGGGGTCCACCTCGGCGAACTTGGCCAGACTGGCAGCTGGTAAAGGATCCACTGTGACCGCCAGCGTGGTCAGGAGAGGAAGGGTGCAATGCCAGTCTCCGGCAGCGCGTAGCCGCTCGATGGTCTGCGCGTAGTAGCGCCACAGGCCGTCGGGCAGATGACCCACCTGGGCAACGCTGCGATGCCCGGCGCGTATCTCGTCGAGGACATACCGTATGTATGCCCAGACGCCGCGGCAGCGCTCGATCAAAGCGTCCGCGAAGTCAGCTGCGTCCGTTTCCCCGAGTGCGTCCTTCAGCTCAGTGGACTGTTGAACTGCTCGAACGACATACCGCCCAATGTCAATGAGGTTGCGGTTGTCGTCGGTGCGCAGGTGCAAGCCACGGTTAACTATTCCGCTGAGATCCACCCCCGTCCTCGCACTCACCACAAACGTGACGCCCTCCGGCAGGTCAGGCGGCAGGGCAAGCGCCACACCCGCCTCTCGGGGTTGGAACTCGTCCAACGCGTCCAACAGCAGTACCAGCTGCTGCGTGCTCGGCAGAGCCTGCCGTGCCTCCGCGAGCACCCGACAAAACCAAGTGGCCGATCCTGCCGTAGCGGGCAACCGGTCCCCAGGGGCGAACTCCTCGAGGCCGCAGTCGCGGATTAGCTGGGCACCCAGACTCCGCCACACCTCCGAGGCGCTCAGGTCCCGGCCATACCGGAGGAAGTGCGCCGGGTATCCACGCGTCCGCGCCAGCCAGCCCAGCAGAGCGGTCTTACCCCAACCAGCGTCGCCTTCCAGCAACAGGTAGCCGTCAATCAGCAGCAGGCGGTCGAGGTCGGCTAACAACCACTCGCGGCCCACGAACCCGCCGCCATTGCTCGGCGGCATGCCAATTACCTGGTCCAGCGGCTCCCCGGCCTGTAGGTGGTTGTGCACCGAGACGTCGTTTCCATGGCCGCTGAAGGCCACGGATCCCTGACCCGAGGCCGTGACGTGATCAGGCTGGGTCATCGCTCGTCTCGGCGGCGTGTAGCTTCCTCGAGCCACCGTTCGTCACGGTGATGGTGTTCCCGTCCCCGCTAAGAGCGACCGCCCCGTCCCCAGACGCGCTCACCGAACCGGCATCCCCCTTCTGTGTCGGCCCAGAGCGCGAACGTGCGGCCCGCCACTCCCAACCAGCCCACAGAAGCACGGTCGCGAGGGTGCCGGTGACGAGTGGCCAAATTGGCGTCTGCGTCGACAGGTTGGTCAGAGCGCCTGCGCAGGCCCCCAGCAGGACACTGATTGCGGCCCGGATGCCGTGCCATCGGCCATGGCTGTCCCACCTTCCCACCGCAGCAACGCCTCCCCAGATTGGACAAGTCCGGCCGGCCCAGTCTGCCTTGCACAAGAAAGGGCCGGCGAACCCTCAAGCCGCTCATCGGCCACGGTAACGGCGCGCTACAAAAGCTATGCCGAGAACAGCCCACCAGGGACGGCCGAACATCCCCACCCTAGGCAGGTCGCCGAAGGCGTCGCACTTCCGCGTCCGGGGTGCCGGCGGTATCGCTCGGTGGTCACCGTGCGCGCCAATATACGGGAATCGACCGCCCGGCGAGTCCCCCTTGGAAACGATCGCTGACCTGTCGGATCCCTGCCAAGACGTCCATAACGCTCCGTAATCACGGATCTTTGGGTGCTCCTATGGTGCTCGCACGTCGACTATCTGGTCGGATTCCCCGCACGATTCCAGCACGCCGGCTCGGCCAGCCCTGCAAGATCGGGAGCTACAGGCAGGTCCAGGGCCCAGACCTGCTGATACCCACTGGCACAAAACAACGGCGCACCGGACTAAACCGAACACGCCGTCACGTAAAGTTACGATCTTGGTCCTTGCGAGCTACGGATCAGAAGGTTGGGGGTTCGAGTCCCTCCGAGCGCGCCAGATCAAACGCCGCCTGACCTGCGGAAACGTCGGTCAGGCGAGCTTCGGGGTCCATCAGTGTGCGACCTGTGGTGCTCCCGGACCAGCTCGCCGGGGTGGTCTCGTTCGTAGCGCACGGCGGTGGCCTTCGAGGCCCGGATCACCCGCCCGGTCAGTGGATCGCACTCGACCAGGTAGGGCGCATGGCGGCGGCGCAGGATCCGGCACACGTTGCGGGCCGGGACTCCCAACTCGGCACCGAGCCAGTCCTGCCCGCGCCTGGATCGCCGCCGCAGATCAAGCACCCACTGCTCGACTTTGGCCGGCGTGCGGGTCGGCGACCCGTGCGGCCGCGAGGACCGGTCGCGTAGGCCGTCCTCACCCTCGACGTCGAAGCGGGCCACCCAGCGGTGTGCGCACTGCCGCGACACGCCCATCTCCTTGGCCACGTGCGAGACCGGTCGCCGACCGTGGCGGATCCGCCGCACCAGGGTGCAGCGACCGTGAAACGTCAACCGGGCATTACGGTGGGACATGAGGACCTCCGAACGGTGAAGACGGCTATCTCCACCGCACTCGGAGGTCCTCCCTACGTCAACGACCCGGCCGGAGTGTCACCAACGTCCTGGCCGAGTACATCTAGCCGCTGGAACCGCCGTCCCGGGCATTGACGCGGTATGGTCAGACCAATACGCTTTACCAACGCTCGAGCCAGAGCGGCCCTCGCCACGAGAGGAGCACCGGCGTGTCCCAGCAACCCACACGTGTCGACTTTCCCAGTGCGGGGGGCGTGACCATCGCCGCCTACCGCTGGGACCCCGAAGGCCCACCCCGCGCGATCGCCCAGATCGTCCACGGCGTCGGCGAATACGCCCTCCGGTACACACCGCTGGCCGAGGCGCTCGCCGCCCGCGGCTACGTCGTGTACGCCCACGACCACCGTGGCCACGGCGCCACCCTGGTCGAAGGCGCCGAGCCCGGCGCGATCGGCGAGGCCGGCTGGACCGAGCTGGTCGCCGACGTCGGCCGGACGGCCAAGGTCGCCCGTACCGCCCACCCGTCGCTGAAGCTTGCGCTGATCGCGCACAGCCTCGGATCGTTCGCCAGTGAGCAGTACCTGCTCAGGAACAGCTCCGAGTTCGACGCCGTGGCGCTGTCCGGCACCGCCGCGCTGGACCTGCTCGAACCCGCACTGGACCTCGACGCCCCGGTCGAGCTGGCCATGTTCAACGCGGCGTTCGTACCGGCCCGCACCGACTTCGACTGGCTCAGCCGCGACGAGGCGCAGGTCGACGCGTACATCGACGACCCGCTGTGCGGATTCGGGCTGGACATCGAAGGCACCAAGGCGATGTTCGCCGGCTCCCGGCAACTGGCCGACAACGCGCTGGTCTCGGGTATGCGCCCGGACCTGCCGATCTACCTCACCGTCGGCGAGAAGGACCCGGTCAACGGCCAGCTCGCACTGGTCCACGCCCTGGTCGACCGGTACGAGAAGGCCGGCCTGACCGACGTCACGCTCAAGGTGTGGGAAGACGCCCGGCACGAGGTCTTCAACGAGACCAACCGCGACGAGGTGTTCGCCGAACTGTTCGCCTGGATCGACAAGAAGCTCGGCTGACACCACCCGAACGGCCCGCCGGGAAGCCCCCTCCACTCCCGGCGGGCCGTTCGGCATACTCAGGCCGGTGCGCTGACATGATCCGTGCAATCACTCCGGACTGGGTCGAAACAGCTGACGCGTTTCACGATTCGCCGGAAGTTCCGCTCTTTCCCGACGAGGAGCTCGTGATCAGCAACGCCGTGCTGAAACGGCGACGCGAGTTCGCCACTGCGCGGATGTGCGCCAGAAGGGCGATGGAGCGACTCGGCGTACCCCCCGGCCCGATCGCGAAGGGAACCCGCGGAGAGCCATTGTGGCCCTCGGGCGTGGTGGGAAGTCTGACCCACTGCGACGGATATCGCGCGGCCGCTGTCGCGTCGGACCGCACCGGCATCACGATCGGTGTCGACGCTGAGCCCAACGAAGCCTTGCCGGACGGAGTGACAGACGTCGTGGCATCAGCCGCCGAACGGGCACGGCTGACGCGGCTCGCGGCCGACCGCCCACAGGTGTGCTGGCACCGGCTGCTGTTCAGCGCCAAGGAGTCCGCGTACAAGGCGTGGTTTCCGCTGACCCGGCGGTGGCTCGACTTCGACGACGCCTCGGTCACGATCGAGCCCGACGAGGGTGTCTTCACCGTCGAACTCCTGGTCGACAGCACAGTGACGATAGGCGGCGAGCGCCTCGAGCGGTTCGTCGGCCGTTGGTCAGCCGCCGACGGGTTGGTCGCGACCGCCATCGCCGTGGCGGCGGTCACGCCTCATCGGTGAGTGTCCAGGAAGTCGAGGATGTGGCCGAAGACGTCGAGTGCGGCGCCGCGGCCGATGAACGGGTCGACGTGGCCGTACCTGGGGATTTCCCGGTAGCGCACGTCGAGCTGGGGGTACCGGCGGGCGAGGACGTCGTGGCAGAGCTCGTTGGAGTCGAGCCAGATCTTGTTCTCGCTGCCGGACAGCAGCAGGAGTGGGCAGTCGACCCGGTCGGCGCTGTCGATCGCGTTGTCCGGCAGTCGCGCGTAACGGCGGTCGCGGAGGTTCCAGCGCATCACGGTGTGCGCCAGCTCCATCGCGGCAAGCCGGTGAGCGTGCCGAACCTGGCGGTGAAGCTCTTCGCGTTCGCCAGCACCCATCTGCCACACCGGCTGACCATCGGGGCGCTCACCCGCCGGGGCCGAGGCGGCACCGCCAACCGGCGAACTTCACGCACCGCGTAGATCCCATCGGAGGTGCTCATGGACGAGAAGAAGTACAAGGTCGCGTTCTGGGGATTGGGCAACATCGGCGGCACGGTGTTGCGAGAAGCCCTCAAACGACCAGAGTTCGAGGTCGTGGCCGCGCGTGTGTACAACCCCGGGAAGCACGGCCGCGACATCGGAGAACTGGTCGGAGTCGACCCGATCGGGGTGCTGGCCACCACCGACCGGGACGCGGTGATCGCGTCTGACGCCGACTGTGTGGTGCACACACCCCAGTCGTTGGACATGGCGCAGAACGACGCCGACGTGATCGAGCTTCTCGAGTCCGGGAAGAACGTGCTGACGACGGTCTCGTACCAGTACCCGCCGATGGTCCAAGGCCCCCAGCTCACCCAGCGCATCGAGGACGCCTGCCGGAAAGGCCAATCCACCCTGCACGGCACGGGCGTGCACCCCGGATTCATGTTCGAACGCCTGGGCATGACCCTCACGGGTCTCTTCACCCAGGTCGATCACATTCGCGTCGTGGAGGCCTTCGACTGTCTGAGTTTGCTCGGCCACGGCAGCCCGAAGTACCTCAGGGCCGCGGGATTCGGCACCGACCCGTCAGCTCTCCATTCACGAAGCCCGGTCGCGCGCTGGACCAACCAGTACTACGAGCACGTCATCGGGTACGCCGGGAAACAGCTGTACGGTGCCGAGCCGGATGAGATCCGGATCGACAACGACGCGCGGGGTGTCGCGGCCGAGGAAGCCTGCGACTTGTTTCCCGCGATGCGCATCGAGAAGGGGCAGACCCTGATCGCGTGCCTCGAACACCGCGGTTACCTCGGCGACCACCACTTCTTCACCAACGAGGAGTACTGGTTCCCGGGTCTTGAAAACCGCTACCTGGGTACGAGTGGAGTCCCGTTCGGAAACTTCCAGGGCACGTCGAACTACATCATCGAAGTGAGCGGCACACCGATGTCGGTGTCGCTGCAACTGGACCTGGCGTCAGGCGCCGACGACCAGACACCTGCGATCTCGTACTGCTCCGCCATCCCCATCCTGCAGTCGATCGTCCTCGTGTGCACGGCCCCAGCCGGCATCCTCTACCCCCACAACACCCCGCATTTCACCACCGACTTCCGGCTGCTGACGCACTAATCCATTTCAGCGGCCACATAGGAATTGATCTACCGCGTAGGAGGCCGAGCAACGGCTGGCAACGCGGTGAGCTGTGAATGTCGGTCACCGGCCAGCGGTCGCGAACTCGCTGCATGCGGGGCAGTCCGAGACGACGGGGTGGACACACTGCAGCACGTGTTCGAGGAACCGGTCGGCGCGGGTCAGCGCGCCGATCCTCGCCGCGATCTCCTCGCGTTTGCCCCGGATCAACTCGGCACGGCTGGGAGAGTCGGCGGCCACCAGGCGGCGGATCTCGGCCAGCGAGAGCCCGGCTCGTTGACTGATCTGTACGAGCCGGCCGCGTAGCACCAGTTCGTCGTCGTAGTCGCGGTGCCCGGCCGGGGTGCGGTACGGCACCAGCGCACCCACGTCCTCCCAGTGCCGCAGCACGTGGGCCGGCACACCGAGAGCCGCCGCGGCGTCGCCAATCCGCATCATCACTCCTTTACTTCAGGTCCACCTGAAGTATTACGGTTCGCCGGTCAAAGACTCAGCGACGGGAGACCAGCATGCCCCGCCCCGTAGCCACACCCGGGTTCCGGCAGTACGCCGCCGCGCTCACCGGACTCCCCGTCGGCTACCTGCGACCGCGCCCCGCCGACCGGGCTTTCCTGCGCGGCCTGCCCGACGCCGGGCTGCCCACCCCCACGGCGACGGTGACCGTACGCGCACTCCGCCAAGTGCCCAAGCCCAACCCCACCGCGTTCGTCGCCGAGGGGTGCCGCCGGCCCGCCACCATCGACATGGCGATGACGACCCTGCTGGTCGAGCACCCCGCGGCCCGCTTCCTCGTCGACCCGGCGATCTGCAAGGACGTCGAGCGTCGCGCCCTCGCCGAACTGCCGGCCATCCTCCGGCTGGCAGTACGGCCACCCGCCGGCATCGTCTCCACGGCCCAGGCGCTCGCCGAGATCGGCAACCCGGCGATCGACTTCGCGTTACCGACGCATCTGCACTGGGACCACGTCTGCGGGCTGCTCGACCTGCCCGGCGTACCACTGTGGATCAACGCACCGGAGCACGACTGGGCGATGACCGGACCGACCGCACCCGTCGGCGGCGTCAGACCCGCGCTGGCGGACCGCCCGACCACCACGTTCACCCTGGACGGACCGCCGGTGCTGACCTTCACCGCCAGCCACGAGGTCTTCGGAGACAGCTCGGTGATCGCGGTCGATCTGGCCGGACACACCCCGGGCAGCATCGGCCTGCTGCTGCACACCGACATCGGGTGGACGCTGCTGGCCGGCGACGCCGCCTGGCACCACGTACAGATCGACCTGCTACGGCAGAAGACCAGCTACCCCGGGTGCCTCGCCGACGTCGACCGCAGACAGGCCTTCCGCACCCTGCACCGACTCCACGCGGTCAAGGACCGGGTCACGATCGTGCCCACCCACGACCATGCCGCCACGGCAGGCCTGTGGCCGGCATAGGACTGGACTTGCGAATGAGCGTGGCCACC
>WNGB01008205.1_pt1 | contig 14887 bp, 9 predicted proteins | sample 5400681 | NCBI WGS metagenome assembly WNGB01 (sample SAMN13153367, study PRJNA577476) | soil metagenome | isolation source: 115 cm soil or saprolite under grassland replicate 2 | place: USA:California | collected 2016-06-15
TGGAAGGCGAGACCGGTGGGGAAGAACGCCGCTAGGAACCGCCCGGCCGCCTCGTTGATCGTGCGGCTCGGATGGAAATGGCCGTGCACCGCCTCGTGGAGCAGCGAAAAGATCGTGTTGTTCACATAGGAGAAGGCCAGGGCCGCGGCGATCCGCCACCCCCAGGATGGGGTGTGCGAGGCGAAGGCGAGGAGACCCAGGGCCGCGGCCGGAGCGGCCACCGCCAGCGCCAGGTTGAGCGCGCCGGGGATCGGCTCGGCCTGCGCGGCCCGGGTCTCCACCTCAGGCCCTCCGCCGCCGGCCGATCGCCGCGCCGAGCAGCGCGCCGGCCAGTAGACCCACCACCAGGCCGAGGCCGCCCCACTTGACCTTCGCCCCCTGCTTCGCCCGGTCCATGATCGGATTGTCGAAGACGTTGGCCGAGGAGTGGAAGGCGGTGATGAGCCACTTGCCGTTCTCGCGGACCAGGGCGCAGGTCCAGCGGGTGTGGACGGGGAAGTCCAGCCCGTTGTTGAGCGTGTAGTGATCGTTCGAGCTGCCGAACGCGAGGCCCGTGTCGCCGTAGAGATCGGTCAGGCGGTCGACCTCGACGTCCAGCCGGACGTTCTTCACGATGGCGTCCGGTCCCTTCAGCATCTTGTCGAAATAGGCGCGGATCTCCTGCGGACCGCGGCAGACCTGGCCGTTCATGGCGGTGAAGACCACGTTCGGATGGAGGTACGGCATGATCGCGTCGTAGTCGTTGCGCTGGATCGCGGCGAGGACGTCGTCGCGCAGCTTGCGCAGCTCGTCGTGGAGTGCCTGGGGAGACGGCGCGGCCTGCACAGGAGTCTGCGCGGCAGCGGCGGTCGCCAATCCCAACAGCGCGACAACGACGGGGAGAGCTCTCATGCGAAACCTCCTCTTCGGGTCAGGGGCGGCAGGCCGGCCGCCGCCGGATTGTCCGCGCGCTCGCCGTCTTCATTGTCCTCATCGAGCGGCAGCTCGCGCAGATACTGTAGGAATGTCTGTAGGACGGGGTCGGACGGCCCCGCCGTGCTCGGGTGGAACCGCATGTCGTCCATGAAGGCGACGTCCTTGCGGATGAATCCGGAGAAGAGAGCCCGGGCCGCGCGCACGCGCAAGCCGGCGAGCGGGCCGGCCGGCACACCGAAGACCGGCGTCACCTCGACGCCTTCGCCCCCTGCGATCACCGGGCGCAGACAGAGCAGCAGAGCGCTCCGCACCCGGCCGAGATCGCTCTCCACAGCCACGGCCATACCGCCGGAGCAGGTGACCGTGAGCCGCACAGAGTCGCGGGAGAGCCACTGGATCGCCTTGTCCTCGAATCCGCGGCCGGTGACCCGCGACTCCAGCCGCATGCGCAGGCGCCACGCATCGAGCCGTTCGAAGACCGGCTCGCTCCGCAGCTCGCGCCCATGGACCGTCCGCATGTGCTGCATGTCGAACCCGTTGCACGCGACCGCGACCCAGGGGCACCGCAGGCGGACGGGCGCGCCCGCGAGCGCGACGAAGTCCCCATCGTCCCCGAGCTGCGGCGGGGGATGGCGGGGAACCGGTCCATTGAAGAGGAAGACCGACCCCTCGACCTCCGCGACGGGGAACGCGCGCTGGCGCAAGCCGGCCGGAGAGGCTCCCGGAACGGCCCGGCAGGCGCCGTCGCCTCCCCACTCCCAGTGATGCAGCGGGCACCGCAAGCCATCGCCCACCACGGTTCCGAACGCCAGATGTGTCCCCATGTGGGCACAATGGGCGACAACCGCATGGACCCGCCCGTCCTCCCGCCCGCGCCAGACGGCGAAAGAGCGGCCGGGCAGGTCCCAGCGCAGCACCCGGCCACGGGCCAGCTCGCGCGATCCGCACACGCGGTACCACGCCTGGAGGCGGGCAGGGGGGCGCCAGAGGTCGAGAGGGTCGTCGCTCAAGGGTCGTTCTCGCGAGCTGCGTTCATTTTAGTCCCGATGGGTGGAAGGGGGACAGCGCCAGCGGCTTCACATCTCCCATCCGTTGCCCCCGCTTCCGGCAGTGCTCCAGATACCGCGAGTACGCGTCCTTCTCCAGCCGCTGGACCCGCACCTCCGCGAGCTGTCCGAGCGCTCGGCACAGCCGGTAGTGCGGATTGGCGGAGAGCTCCTCGTCCACCATCCGGCCGAGGTCGGCGAGCTGAGTGTCCTCTACCTCTATATATAGGGTATAGCCGGTCGGTCCCCCTTCCGCTGGCGCCAGCATGGCGAAGCGCGGGGCGATCCCGGTCGTCTCGAAGACACGCGCCAGGGCTCCGGCCACGAAGCTCTCGTGGAGCTTCTCCCCCCGGAGGTCTGAGACGTGCCCTTCCTTGCCCAGAAAGCGCAGTGACGGCGTCCTCTCCACGAAGCCCTCGACGCGCACCCGGTCCTGGAGGCGGTAGCGGTAGAGGCCGCCGCCGGTGGTGAGCACCACCGAGTAGATTCCTCCCTCCTCGAGCTCCCAGGCGAAGCGCGGATCGCCTCCATCCTCCGGGAGGAATTCGAAAAAGTGGGACCGAATCGCCAGAGGCCATCGCCCGGCGAAGGGGATGGTCACGAACCCTTCCGTGGCGAGCAGACCCTTCGGCTGGATCTCGACTCCCGGAAAGGCCCGCGCCAGCTCGGGCAGGGAGAGGGCGGCGTGGGCGTCCCCCCAGCAGCTGATGAGGCCCAGGCGGGGCCAGATGCGGGCCGGGGCGTCCGGAGTCAACGCCTTCAGCTCGGCGGCGCGGCGGGGCGTGCCGCGCTCGACGTCGCGAAGGAGGGAATCCCAGAAACCCGGCAGAGCGTCCATCAGCAGAGTGAGAAAGCTCGGATGCCAGACCGAGATCAGGGACAGGTCGCGCCGCCGCAGCAGGAAGAGCAGCGTCACGTAGCGGAAGGCGTCCGGATCGCGGACGTACCGCACCGCCCCCGGCACGGCCAGCGTCGCATCGACCAGCCGGCGCCAGAATCCGCCGCCCAGATATTCGGCGTCCTCCTCGAAGCCGACCGGCACGGGTCCCCCGGTGCTCTCCTCCTCCAGAGCGAGCGGGGTGATGGACCAGTAGGCGGTTCCGCGGGCGAGCCGCGGCCGGCGCGCGTAGAGGTCGCCGATCCAGGGCGCCACGGCCCGGCGGATCTCCCGCTGCAGGTCCGCCGTGTAGGGGATCAGCTTCGCCGCCGCCGAGGAGCCGCTCGTGGGTTACAGGGTCCGCACGGGCGAGCGGGTGAGGACGCCCGCCTCTCCGGCCGCGATGCGGTCGACCCAGGGGGCCATGTTCTCCCAAAGGGCGAGGGGAACGCGCTCGCGGTACTCCTCGGCTGTGCGAATCAAGGAAAAACCGTGTGCCTTGCCGAAGGTAGTGGCGGCGTTGGCTTGGAGAATACCGGCCGAGGAGGGCGCGTTGGGACCTCTCCGGGTCGGCAAGGGCCTGCCGGAAGCGCAGATATCCCGGGAGATTGGCGGGGGGACGTCATCCTCTCATGGTCCTGCATCGCCTCTCCTCCCGCGTTCCCTCAGCCCTCCAGCGGCAGCATCCGCTCTCCCTACGATCTGCTGCCTCTCGAGATCGAGGAAGCCCCGGTTGCAGGCCTGCCTTCTCGCCTACCGAGCCCGGCGCCACGCTCTCGATTACAGCGCCTGCTGTAGCCCCCTCCCGCGCTTCGTTCGTCAGCTCAACCCCATGCACCCGCACGTCTTGCTGCGGACCGGAAACCGAGAGAGCGCAGCTGCCCAGGAATGCTGCCCAGACGACCATCCGGATCTCTCTCATCAAGTCCTCCCTGCTCCTTGCACTTTGCGATCCGTTCCCTTCCCTGCTTCATCATAACGGTAAGTCGTCGCGGATAAGCTTATCTGGCCGGAGATAAGCTTACATGGCGGCGCGCTAAGCTTATCTGCCGCGAGATAAGCTTATCCCGGGCCAGATAACGGTAAGTCGTCGCAGAAAAGCTTATCCGGCGAGAGATAAGCTTAAGTCGCGGCCCGCTAAGCTTATCTGCCGCGAGATAAGCTTACGTCGGGTCAGATAACGGTAAGTCGTCGCAGATAAGCTTATCTGGCCGGAGATAAGCTTAAGCGGCGGCGCGGTAAGCTTATTTGCCGCGAGATAAGCTTATCCCGGGCCAGATAACGGTAAGTCGCCGCAGATAAGCTTACCTGGCCGGAGATAAGCTTAAGTCGTGGCGCGCTAAGCTTATCTGCCGCGAGATAAGCTTACCGGCGGCGGTCACTCCTCCGTTCCGCTGACTCCGGCCGAGATCCCCAGCCTCTTCGCGTAGCGATGAAACGTCTCCACGGCCAACTTGTCCTTCGTCATTTGCCCAACAGAGGCTTCAGGTCGAGCACCATCCGGCAGGGGAACTCTTCCGCGAGACGCGTGAAACCGAAGCGCTGGTAGAACTCCGCTGCGGCCTCGTCAATCGCGTCGGTCACGAAAAGGCGGAACGCCACCGGGCCCCTGTGCGCGAGTTGGAGGGTCAGCCCGAGAGCCTCCTCGAACAGGTACCGGCCGAGACCTTGCCCCTGCACACGCTCGTCGACGGCGAGACGCGCGAGCAGCACGGCCGGGATCGGGAAACCGGGCAGCCGATGGAGGGATTCCATCGAATCCACCGTACTCCGCTCCACGCTGGCCGTAGCCAGAGTGAAGTACCCCGCGAGGCGTTCCGCTCCCGCCGCACCTTCGATGGCAAGAAACGTGCGGGCGAGGAGGTCCTTCTCGGCATGCCGCAGTGCGAAGCGTCGAAGGTAGTCGACGAGAGACCGGTGCTGGTTTCGGAAGTCCTCCAGCAATGCCCGATGCTGCCGCCCGAGCACCTCGATGCGGAGGGGCATGGATCAGGCCACGGTCTCTTTCCAATGCAACCGCGGCGGCCGGCGCTTCGGGTCGGCGAGCCGCGAAAGCGCCTTGCGGAGAGCAGGGGTCGGAGAGAAGCCTCGGCCAAGAATCTCGGCGAGCCGCTCGACTTCGGCGTCCGTCAGCTCGATACGCCCGATGGGACCCTCGGCTCGCTTCCGGCTCAACCGCTCGATGGCGGGACTCCGGAGGGTCTCGACATCCCGGCCGTGGCGTGCCTCGATCCTGCGCCCGGCTTCTGTCTGTCGAATCACCCAGGCCGCGAGCGCAGCGATCTCGCGCAGCAGGTCAGCCTTTTGGTTCTCCCGTAAGCCGAGCCGCTCGCGCAAGTCGGAGAGCTCCTCATCGAGGGTCGCGGTGGTCTGGGCTTGGAAACGAGACATGGCAGGCTCCCTTTCGCTGAGTAACATACCACTCACTTCTGGTCGAGGCAAGGACACCCTGCCGCCCTCTTGCGCGTGGGTCAATCCTCCGTTCCGCCGGCTCCGGCCGAGATCCCCAGCCTCTTCATGTAGCGATGAAACGTCGCCTTGCTCAGCCCCAGGCTCTCCCGCGTTGCCTTGACGCTGCCGCCGTGGTGCTCGAGGCGGGCGAGGATGAGCTCGCGCTCGAACTGGCGGACGGCGTCGCGGAAGGAGAGGTCGGACCAGAGTAGCGGGCCGGCTTTGGGATTGGGCGACTCCTGCAGGATCTCCGGGAGGTGTTGCTGGAGGAGCGCGAGGTCGATGGAAGCCCCCGGCTGCGCATGAATCACGAGAACCGCGCAGGCCCGGGCGAGATCCCTCACGTTGCCGGGCCAGGCGGAGGAGGCGAGGGCGCGCAGCGCTTCGGGGGTGAAGCCCAGGGTCCGCTTCTTGTGCTTGCGCTCATGGTGGCGGCGGAAGTGCTCCAGGAGGATCGGGATGTCCCAGGGGCGCTCCCGTAGCGGCAGCAGGCGGATCTTCAGGGTGCGGAATCGATCGTGGAAGTCGTCCCGCAGGGCGTGTGTCCGGACGGCTTCTTCCAGATCCCGGTTGGTCGCCAGGAGGACCGCCACGTCGACCGGGATCTCGCGGGTCTCTCCGACGGGCGTCACTGTATGGCTTTCGAGCACGCGCAGCAGATGGGCTTGCGCGCGCGGCGACAGCTCGGCGACCTCGTCGAGGAAGAGGACCCCTCCGTTGGCTGCGCGGAAGAAACCGGGCTCGTCGGTGATGGCGCCGGTGAAAGATCCCTTCTTGTGACCGAAGAAGCGGGAGGCGGCGAGCTCGTCGGTGATCTCGGCGCAGTTGACGACGACCAGGGGACGCTTGTGGCGTGCGCTGAAGGCGTGGAGGTAGCGGGCGATCAGGTCCTTGCCTGTCCCCCGCTCGCCCAGGATGAGGACCGGCTCTGGATGTTCCACCTCCAGAGCGGGGATGTACGTCTCGTGCAGCACGCGGCGCAGCGCCTGGGTGTGGGCCGAGTCGCCCAGGATCTCCGGCGCGTCGTCGCTCGCCGCGGCAGTTTCGAGACGCTCGCGGAGCTCGCGCTCCTGGCCTTCTTTCCGGAAGTGGAAGCCGAAGACGCGGCCGACAGCCGTGGCGTACCCTTCCAGCCAGGCGCGATCGTCCTCGCCGTAGGCCTCGGTCAGACCGCTGTTCTGGAAGTAGACCACGGCGAGCACCGCCTCGCGGAGCGGATCGCAGATCGGCGCGCAGAGGACGCTGAAGTGGCCCCCTTCCAGGGAAGGAGTCAACGATGGGGCGGCCTGAAGGCGAGGATCCTCGATCAGCTCCGGCTTTCCGGTTTCGATGACCTTGTAGATGACCGACGGGCTCACCCCGCGGACCGACTCGCCCCTCGCGCAGGCCTCGACCTGCTCCGGCGTGAGCTTGCCGAGGACGTGGACCGCGCGCAGCTGCAGCGGTTCCCGTTCCTCGACGAGCAGGAGGAGCGCCTTCCGCGCGCCGAACCCGCGGGCGGCTGCCTCGAAGGAGGCGCGCAGCGCGGCCTCCTGATCGCCGTCGCTCGACAGGACCACGAGGAGCTCGTTCATTGCCCCGAGGAGCTGGGTGTAGTCGCGGCCCTGCGGCTTCAACGTGACGGCTGACATAGCCCATACGGTAGCAGACGCGCGAAATCGTGGTACTTTCGTTCCAACCGAAAGGAAGCGCCCATGGGAACCAGGGACCCCCGCGTCGACGCCTATATCGCCAAGGCCGCCGAGCTCGCCCGGCCGATTCTGAGCCATCTCCGGGACGTGGTGCATGCCGGTTGCCCGGAGGTCGAGGAGACGATCAAGTGGGGCTTTCCCCATTTCGAGCACAAGGGCGTCCTCTGCAGCATGGCCGCGTTCAAGAGCCATTGCGCCTTCGGGTTCTGGAAGGGGTCCGTCCTCGCTCAGAAGCACCCGGAGCTGGCCGTGTCCGAGGAGCCCGCCATGGGGCAGCTCGGCCGCATCACAGCCTTGTCGGACCTGCCGGACGACGAGACCCTGCTCCTCTACGTCCGGGAGGCCGCCGCGCTGAACGACCAGGGCGTCAAGGCTCCGAACCGGTCGAAGCCCAGGAAGGACCGGGGGGAGCTGGAGGTCCCGGACGATTTGATGGCCGCACTGCGGGCGAACCGAGAGGCCCTGGCGACGTTCGAGGGATTCAGCCCGAGCAACAAGCGGGAGTACGTGGAGTGGGTCACCGAAGCGAAGAGCGAGGAGACCCGCAGACGGCGGTTGGACACCGCCGTCGAATGGATGGCCGAGGGCAAGGTGCGGAACTGGAAGTACGTCAGGAAGTGAGGGCTCACGCCACCGAATACCGTACGATCACCACGAGATCCTGCAACGCTTCCGGATCGAGCCGCACAGTCTCTTCGTCGTCACCGGGCAGCCAGGCGTTGAGCGTCCATGGCCCCGGCGGCGGCCCGTCGGCGTAATCCCGGGACGTCCGCAACAGACCGTTCCACGGCGCGAGAGTGAGCAGCAGGGTGGCATCGGCTGCTACGTCTGCGGGTGTTGGCGCCGTCAGGCCCGGCGCCAGCGTCAGCTGGAGCGTGGTCTCGTTGTGGGTTTCCTCGAAGCCGTCCCGCACCCGGAGGAACAGCTCGATCGCGGTGATGGTGATGGGGCGCTGGGCGAACAGGAAGGGGAACCGTTCCTTGCTCAGGGCGAGCGGAAGCGCCTGGACGCCCGGAGCGTCGGCCGGCGGGTTGAGGAAGCGGTACCACTCCGTCGGCATCTCGTGGCGCAAGCTCACGATCTGGGCCAGCCCCTGCTCGCCTTCGCTGCGGACGAATGCGTCGAGCGCGATCTTCAGCTCGTTGACCGCCTGCTGCTTGAGCGAGCCGCCGCCCTCGCGCGCCGTGTAGCCGGCGTGCAGGATGACGTCCGCAATCGTGTCGTAATCGAACTGGCGGAATTCCGCGGGCAGCTCGATCTGCCACTCGCTGATCACTCCCGCGCCTTCGAACGGCAGGAAGCGCTCATCGTGCAGGTTCGACTCGAACAGGCCGCGGTCGTCCCGCGCGCTGCTGGTGACGATGGATTGGATGGAGCCCAAGCTGTCGGTGAAGCGGGGATCGCCTTCCTGGCGCCCGTGCTTGCCGCCGAGCAGCGTGTTGCCGTGGCGCACCGAGCTCTTGAGGAGGGTCAGCGTGCAGGGGACGCCCGTGTAGGGCCCGGTGACGCACGGTATGCTCACGCCCACGGATTTGATACGCCGCATGTAGTGGCCGGGGAAGTCCAGATCGAAGAGCGCCTCCGGCAGGCGGACGATGCAGGAGCCGGTCTGGCGGAGCTGGATCAGAGCCAGCGGATCGAGCTGGGAGACGGAGACGTGCCGGGTGATCTCGTACTCGCGCCGGTGCTGGTCGAGATAGGCGGCCTCCATCCGCTTCAGATCGAGGAAGAGGCGCTCGCCCGCGAGCAATCCCTTTTTCAGGCTGTCCCAGTAGCCGAACTGGATGAAGCTCGAATCCTTGAGGCTCAGCTCGTGGCGGAAGGAGCGCTCGGCGCGCTTGGCCAGGTCGTAGGCGAGCTGGTAGCTCTGGAAATAGACCGTCGCCAGCTGGCCGATCATCCAGCCATAGAGCTCCTCGTTGGTGTACTTGTCGCGCAGCACGTCCTCCACCTCGCGCGCGTTGTCGATCTGGCGCCGGTGGTTGGCGAGCTCCTTGCCGGCGATCTCGATGCGCAGATCGGCGGCGAGGATCTGCTGATCGATCTGCATGATCTCGCGCGCGGCGAGGTTGCTCTGCAGCAGCCAGTCGTGGGCCCGCAAGGCATATTGACCGAGCTTCGCGGCGCGTCCCGCCTCGTACGAGGCATGCGCGGAATCGGACCGGAACCGGTTGGCGAAGGCGCCCAGCGCGAAGCCGACGAACTGCCCGCCATATTCGCCGCCGACTCCGAACGGAGCGCCCTTGATGTTGGGGATCAGATGGGCGATGTTCGCGCCCAGCTCGAAGTCCGAGGCCGTCGACTGGCCGCTGTCGGCCTGGGCGAGCCGGTCCATCTCCTCCTGCTCGTGCGGGATCATCTTGACGCCGCCCTCGTCCTGGATGGCGATGTGCTGCGACGGCGATCCTTCGGGGAGCGGCTGGCCGACGTCCGGCACCTGCGGGCTTTGCACGCCGAGCAGCTTCTGGTAGTGGGTGTAGCGGCTGGCCGCGGTCTCGCGGGATTTGATCAGGGCCTTCCTGTTCTGCTCCGCCTCGTCGATTTGCAGCTTTTTGACCTCTTCGGCCCGCGCGAGCAGGTCCGCCTCGTGCGTGGCGCGCAGCAGGCCCAGGTGCTCGGCGTCGCGCTTCTCCAGCGCCGAGAGCATCCCCTGGCCCAGCGACTTGAGATCGCCGCAGAGCTCCGTCGCCTTCTGCGCCAGAGTCTGGAATCGGTAGTGCGGCAGGGCGGCGCTGACGTCGTTGAGCACGCTGCCGAAGTCGACGCCGGCGGCGGCGGCCTTGACCAGGAGCGCCGGATCGATGGGCGGCTCGAACAGCGGGAGCTGGCGCACGATGCCTTCGATGTTCATGCAGTGGCGGATCTTGAACAGGCGGTCGGCGACCGTGTCCCAGTAGGAGAGCAGCTTGTCGTTCTTGGGGATGCAGAAATAGAGCATCAAGGGCAGCGACGGCGACGGCTGGCCCGGGTCCACGACGGCTTCGTCACCGGCGGACGGCGAGACGAAATCCTCGATCTGAACCAAGGCGTTCGAGAAGGAGTCCAGCTGCGGCGCCAGCGAGTTGTAGGTCTCGACGCGCGGGGTGGCGCGCGGCGGCACCTCGTCCGGACGGCGGCCGAGGATCTCGGCGGCGAGGACGTAGAGCTGCGTGGCCTCGTTGATCGATTCGATGGTGTCGCGGCGGAACAGCTGGTCGCCCCAGGCGATCAGGTTGTCGAGGTATTTCATCACCACCGTCTTCTGATAGGCGGTGGTGCGCAGGCGCGCGATCAGATGCGGCATGAAGGGGTCCTTGCGCCATGCGGACACGGCCTTGTCGAAGCGCGCCAGGTCTTCCTGCTCCTCCGGGCTGAGCTGGTCCTGCGTCTGGGGATTGGAGCCTTCGGCGAGCAGCCTGATGATGTACTGGATGCGCTCGCGCTGGTATCCCTCCTTCGTGCGCTCGAAGAACGGCCGGGTGTGCCAGTAGCGTTGCGGAACGTCGAGGCTCGACGTGTCGGTGGGATCGAAGACGTAGTGGAACCAGCTCTGGGCATCCTCGTAACGCTGGTTCTTGCTCAGGCGGTCGGCGATCAGCAGAGGCACGTGGAAGAACAGCTCCCAGTTGTAGAGGGCATACGCGCCGTCCTCGAGGAAATCGACGTCCTCGAGCGGATACGGCTCGGTCACGACCGGATGGCTGACCTTGTGCGGCTCGTAGACGGCCTTGAAATCGAGCGGCGCGACCGCCTGGCCGGAGGGCGTGCGGAGCGCGAAATCCTCCGGATGGATCTGCAGCCGGCGCTGCAGCAGCCCGTCCACTCCATCGCGGTTCAGCTCGCGGACGAAGGAACAGAGCCAGGGGTGGTAGAAGGTCTGGAAGCGGAAGCGGCTCTCGGTCCTGTACTCGTACCAGCCGTTGCCGAGCCCCGCGGCGGGCTCTTTGGAGAGCAGCTCCGACGCCCACTCGATGGTGCCCGGCAGCGTCATGGACTTGGAGATCTCCGATCCACCGCCCAGCTCCATCGCTTCGGGAGCCGCGGCAGCTTCGGCGACGCCGAGCGTCTTCTGCATCTGGCCGCCGATGCCTCCGATACCTCCGATGCCGCCCGCCTGTGCTCCGCCGAACGAGACTCCGACGTCGCTCACCGCGAAGGAGGGATCGAACATCCAGGGGTCTTCCGGATCGACGATCGGTCCGATGGGATCGGGAAGGATCTGGACCTCGTCCCAGACGATTCCGGGGATCTCGAGGTTGCCGGGATCCGCCGCGACCCAGACCTGCACCCGGACTTCCGAGGGGATGACGAAGAAGGTGCGCTTGTCGTCGGCGAAAAAGAACGGATGCGAGGAGAGGCTGATGCCGTCGGCGTAGGGGAGGAGCCGGAAGGTGCCCGGGGTCTTTTGGAGCGCCGCCGTGTCGGTGGGCGCCGGCAGGTAAAGCTGCTGCTCTCCATCCTCGCGGCGGAACATCCGGTCGAAGCCGGTGCCGGTGATCTCTTCGACGAAGACGTAGAGGAGATCTGTCGCGGGCTCCGCGCGGCAGCCGTCGAAGCGGAACGTATTGGTCCAGGAGTAATAGTACGTCTCGATCATGGACCCGTAGAGCGCGGAGACATAGAGCGCGTTGTTCTCCGGGCCGATCACGGTCCTGAAGAAGAAGTCGGACGTCGAGTTGGTGAAGGGCCCCTTTTCAATGTGACACGACTCGGTGGAAACCCGCTTGTTGGTCCACTGGCCCTGCTTGCGCTCGCTCCAGGCCAGCTTGATCTCCCAGTCGACCACGGGGTTGTTGCCGCTCATCGTGCCGCCGCTGACCTGGACGTTGAGCGGCTTCGGTTTTTCCGTGAAGACCGGCCAGAACAGGTACAGCCGGCGGTTCCAGACGACCGGGACCAGGTGCTCGCCCTCGATGTCCAGATCGAGCCGTTCCCACGCCGTCCAGAAGGCGGAATCCACGCGCCGGCGGTAGAAATAGACGTGCGGCGTGCCGGTCGTGCGGGCGAAGACGTGCAGAATGTCCACCGCGGCCTGGCCGACGGAGTCCTCCTCCACTTGATGGTAGATGGCCACGACCTCGAGGCGCGCCACCTGGTCGAGATTCTCCAGGTAGTGCAGCAGGGCGTCCTCGGCGCTGTCCATGGTGAGGTCGCTCTGCAGGAGAGCGCCCTCGAGCTCGACGAAGAACGGCGACTTGTCGTCGCGCAGCTCCGGCTCGATCCAGTTCTCCGGGTAGAGGAAAACCTTGCGATTGGCCTCCCAGACGCGGTAGTTCTTCATCCATTTCCATTCGCGCCACCGGACGTCCACCTCGGCGCTGGCGGCCACCTCCGGCTCCAGGCTCATCAGGCACCGCTGCACGAAGAGCTGCACCGAGCTCAAGGCCTGTTTGATGCGCGAGGTCATCATGCACGGGTCCATCTCGACGTCGATGAGGAACCAGGCGTAGAGGTCGTTCGAGTCCTGGAGGCCGGGCAGATTCAGATGAGCCACCAGCCAGGCGACCAGGGCGGCCCGCTGCTTCTCGCGCAGCACGTCCTGGAGAGGCTTCGCGAGGTTGAGCCATTGCGCCTCGTCGTACCGCGCGCGGACGGCCTGGCGCACCCCGCGCGCCACGCTCTGGCTCACGGTGGCCGCGGTCAGATCGGCCGCCTGCTGCGCGCTCATGCCCAGCCGCGTCAGCAGGCCGAAGGACTCGCGCAGGCGCAGGAGCAGCTTCTCGCCGACGTAGCCGGCGGGGAACGCGGCATCGAACAGGCCCTTGTCGGTGGGATCGTCCGCGGCGCCGAGCAGCACTTCCAGGTCGTCCTGCTCCCAGCGGGTCCAGCGCAGCGCGGCGTCGAACCAGGCCGCCTTGGTCGCGGCCGCCAGCAGCTCGTCCAGGGCTTTCTCGCCCTGCGGCAGACCGCTGCGCAGCCGGACGAGGTCGGCCAGGCGCAGCCAGCCGTCGATGCCCGCGGCCGGTTCTTCCGCAGCGGTGGGCAGGGCGTTCAGATCCAGCCAGCCGGCCGCCGGCCCGTAGGTGAACAGCCAGCCGAGCTGCCGTGCGGTGAGCTTGAAACGGACGGCGACGAGAGCCGCCTTGTGGAGGCGGAGGAAGATCTTGTACTGGCGGGGAAACGCGGCGGGCGTGATCTGGACATTCGGATTGCTGTCGGCGAAATCCGGATCGAGCAGCTCGTCCAGGCAGCGCCGCGCCGGGTCGACTGGCGAAGTGAGCCACGTGCGCAGCAGCGCATCCGCCGCGCGCGCCTCGAGCTGCAGCGCCGCGACCGTCTTCTGCACGGCGAGCTGCTCCCCGAGGATGCGGCGGAGAGCGGGCAGCAGCTTCGCGAGGACGAGCAGGAAGCGGTCGCCGGGTGCCGTCGCCGTATCGAAGAGCGCGGAGATGTCGGCAGGGATCAGGAAGGTATCGGACGCGGCGGGAATGAAGTTTCCGGCCTGATTCCAGAGATCGGCGACCGCCGCCTGCCAGGTCGAATCTGCGGAGAGGGCGAGGAGAGCACTGTTCTCGGCGTCGCTCATGACGCCCAGGCAGTGCAGGCGTCCGGCCTTGGGCTCGAAGAAGATCTTGCGCCGGAAGGCCTTGGGGATCGCGAGGCCGGCCGGCAGAGCCGCGAGAGGCGTGACGAAGTCATGGACCGAGAATCCGCGCAGGGTCCGGAGGACGAAAGCCCGGGGCGCGCCGTAGAGGCTTCCGACGGCGCCCTGATAGGCCGCGTTGTTCGAGGCCGCGTTCAGAAGGTCTTTCTGGGCGTTGGTCAGTGGACCGGTGCAGGACAAGATCCCGCGCCCGGCGTCGTAGGTCGCCAACCTCTGGAGCAGATCTTCGGCCCCGTCGGGCAGCTCGGTCAGCGGTGCTTCATAGACGAGGGCGCCGGTGAGCGTGGCGATCACCTGATCGATCAGGGCCGGATCCCAGTTGAGCAGCGCCAGCTTCTGCCGCGTCAGGGTGCCGTCGAGGTCGACGGTCGGACCGGCGGGATCGGTGGGGTCGGTGCGGAACGTGTTCTCCGCCTCGATCGCCTGGAGGCCGGTGCGCAGCTCGTCGAGGAATGCCGCGATGGTCTCGTCACGGGGCGCGACCGGGACGTCGGGCGTGGAGACGTGGCGCAGCAGGTAGCTGAGCTCGGCGAAGGTGAAGCCGGCGGCGCGCACCCGGGCGACCGTCTCCACGAAGAGCAGCGTGTCCGTGGTGGTGGTGAAGGGCGTGGAATCGAGGATCGACAGGGCGGCCAGATACTCGCGGACGGACAGACGCAGGGCCCGGGCGAGCGAGGCGTGGCGGTAGAGTAGCGACAGGTTCTCCAGGGTCAGGGCGGCGTCCTGCGGCACGACGTTCGGATCGGCCAGCAGCCGAGCGAAGTCTGCGGCGCTCAGACGCAGGGCGGCGGTGATGGCGCCGGAGTGCGCGGAGAGCGTGCCGGTGAGGTCCGCCGGGTCCTCGGTGAACGCCGGGTCGAGGGGATTCACCGCGGCGCGGTTGCGGAAGAGCTGGTCGTAGACCGAAGCGGCCCGCGGCTGTCCGGATGCGCCGTGGTCCAGGTAGAACGCCGTGTCCAGGTCCGACCACCAGGCGAGCAGCCGCGGCACCGGCACGTCGAGCGCGTCGTGCAGGCGCCGGACGTGGGAGAGCCGGACGAGGAAGTCGTCATCCAGATCGGCGGCGAAGGCCGTGACGGCGCGGTCGAGATCCCGCGCGCTCCACCCGAGGGCGCGCGCCAGGCGGACGAAGCGCACCGTGCGCGCCGCGGCCTCCTGATCGAAGCCGTCCAGGACCAGCTTCTCCGTCTCGCAGGTATCGGGGTTCTCGGGGTCGGTGGAGACGATGCGGATCGCGCGGCCGGGATTCACGAAATAGGTGCCCAGCAGCTCGAGCATCTCCCCGTAGCTCAGGGCGGACCGGCGCAGGAATTCGTCGACGCGT
>WNGB01008207.1_pt1 | contig 14886 bp, 10 predicted proteins | sample 5400681 | NCBI WGS metagenome assembly WNGB01 (sample SAMN13153367, study PRJNA577476) | soil metagenome | isolation source: 115 cm soil or saprolite under grassland replicate 2 | place: USA:California | collected 2016-06-15
CTTGTGCCCCGACGACTAACAGCACGCCGAGTATGACCCTCACCAGAACGCCAGGTTTTGCGCCCAACGTTACGGCATCGACCAGGCTGTAGACGCCGTGGGCCAGCAGGCCCAGCAGCAGACCAGCGACCAGCGCTCCATGGACCCGAGCCCGCATGGCACGCAGGCCGGCAGTTACTGCCGTACCGATGATCGCAAGCCACGCGAACAACCCGGGCATCCCGAAATCGAGCAACGTTTGCAGATACAGGTCGTGCACGTGAGGCACGACTGTCGCCGGTGAGTGCAGGATGGTGGGGTAGTAGGCCTGCAAGATGACGGGATAGGTGTTCAGGCCGATGCCCGTGAGTGGCATGTCCACGGCCATCACGAGCCCGCGTTGCCACAGCTCGACTCGGCCGCTCAGGCTTTCGACGCCAGCCGTGGGAGCGTCGCCCAGCACCCGTTGGCGCAGGTGATCGGCACCGTCGACGGCGATCAAGGTCTGTATGCCCACGATCAGCAGCACGAACACGGCTACCAGCCCGCGCCGGCCGGCCGCCCAGACAGCACCGACACACGCCGCGACCAGCACGCCCAACAGCGCCGCACGCGATTGGCTCAGCACCACCACTGCGATCATGACACTGGCCAGGGCCAGCGCAGGCCAGCGCACATAGCCGCGTTGGCGCGCCCTCACAATGGCCAACGGAATCAGCAGGATGAGCGTCCCCGCCAGCTCGTTGGGATGCACACCCTGCGTGACCACCGTCGACGACTGGACAGATGACACCAGGTGAGGCAGAGCGGCGTAAATGCCCCTGTCGTCGATGAGCTTGTCGGGTGGTGCCGCCATTCCCACCACTCCGACCCCACTCAGCAGCGCGCCGACCAGCAGCAGGCCGAGCTCGGCTACGCGCAGGTGCCGCCCGGTGCGGCAGGTGTTGGCCATGGCGTACATCACCGCGAGGCCAAGGACAACACCCCAGAACTTTGGCGCGCTGTAGTCGAGCCGTACTGACGGGATGAGCGACACCAGCAACGCCAGGCCGAAAAGCGGCACGAAGCGGTCAACACGAGTGGAGCTGCTCCAGCGGCCGGTGGCCATGCGGCGCGCCATCCAGGTGGTGCCAATCAGACCGATGCCCAGCGCCGTCGCTCGGCCGGGAAAGAGCAGCGTCGGAGCGGCGGCCGCCAGCAGGACCCACTCGGCGCGCTGCACGATGCCTGCAATGGTTTTGCAGCCCAGAGCGAGCTCGTCGAACGGCGCACGCCGCGGTCGGGCCAGCAGCAAGTCTTCAGGATGTTCAGGAAAGACGCTCGTGGCCATTCGCGTCCAGTCTGCTACGCGCTGATAGCTACCTGGCTGGCGCCGCCGAGGGGGCGAATACAGCCACTACATCGCCCTCTTTCAGTCCACTCAGCACTTCGACATTGGTGCCGAACACGTCCCCAACACGGATGGGGCTGTCCGCGAGCTGCCCGCCGGGGTCGATCGTGGTCACCAGGGTCTGCTCGTTGACTTTGCGGATGGCGTTGGTTGGAACGTAGATCACATTGTTGGCGGAGCGGAGATTGACATTGAGCAGCGCACTCATACCCAGTTTGAGTGCGCGCGGCGGCGAGCTGAGCTCTACGGTCACCGGATAGCTGATCTTGGTCTCGCCACTACTGGTCAGCGTGGTCGACGGCGCTGCCGCCCCGCTGATATCGACGATGGTCCCGTCGACCGAGACGTTCTCACCCAGGCCAGGGAATGCGACGCTGACTTGTTGATTCAGTGAGAGCTGGCTGACATCGTTTTCGGAGGCCTGGGCGACGATCGATACACCGCCCTCGCCCGCGACCCGAGCGGCCACCGTGCGGGCGTCTACCGATTGGCCCAGCCTGACATCGACCGCCGCGACGATTCCGTCGAACGGCGCCACAGCGACAATCGTCCGTTGGACGGCTTGATGGGCCGCGTTTGCCACGTCCTGCAGGATGGCGGCCCGGTTCTCCTCACGTGCAAGATCATCGGCCGCCGGCCCTTGCTGCAGTGACGCCAGCTTGGAGCGCACAACGTCGAGTGCGGCCTGAGCCGACTGAACATTCACATCCGCCAGTTTCGACTCGAGCTCGTTCTGCGCCATCGAATCAGTCGTCTGAATCGCGCGGACTGCCTCCAAGCGCAGACTCTCCTCCTGGACGTTGCGCTGAGCCGCCCGGACCCGCGCCTCAGCAGCCGGCACATTCAGCTGCATATCGGCAGCAGTCAGTCTCGGGGCAGGCGCAGTTCTGGCTCTGGCGCGCTCCAGATCCTGGTTCGCCGTCACCTCCGCCGCCTGTGCCTGGACCAGGTCGTCCTTGGCCTGATCCAGGTCGAGCTGCGCCAGGCGCACGCCGCGATCGTCGGCCTGCTTCGCGGGCTCGAGCTGGGCTTGAAGCAGCTGGAGGGCGTCCAGAGCATGCCCCAGCTGGCGAGACGCCGCCCGCACGGACTCTGTGGCGTTCGCGGCAATCACGCCAGTCGGGTCCTTCGAGAAATCGAGGCGGTCAGCATCGGCTTGTGCATCACGCAGCGCTTCCTTGATCAGCTCGACCTGGTTTTCCTGAGCGGCGATGTCGAGCTGGACCCTGGCCACGTTGGCACCCGCCTGCGCTTCCGCGAGCTTGGCCGTGGCCTCGTCAACCTTGCGCTGAGCAGCTCGACTAGCCGAGGCCGCCTGCTGAGCCGCCTTGGCTGCCGTCGCGACCCGCTCGGCGAGCGACTGCGCATCTGCTTGGGTCGCCGCATCCACGTCGGCCTGCGCCAGCTGCACCAGCCGCTGCGTCCGCTTGAGCTCTGTCTGGGCCGCCTCCAGGTCGTCGTTGGCAGTCTGCACTGCGACTTCCTGGAGCGCGATCTGGCGATCGCGGTCGTCCCTGGCCAAGGCGGCGGTTTGCTGATCGTGCTGCGCTTCCTGCTGGGCCAGTTGCTGCTCCAGCATCGCGCGCTGTACGTCGGCCTGGGCTTTTGTTACTTCAGCCCGTGCGGCAGCGAGCTGGTCTGGGCCTGCGCCCCGCTTTATTTCGGTGACTCTGGCCGCCTGGCTCTGGTATTCCAGCTCGGCGAGAGTGGCGCGCGTCTCGAGATCCTCGATAACGCTGTCGTCGACGGCGACTTCAACCAATGCCTCGCCTTTCTTGACCGCCTGCCCAGAGCGCACCTGGATCGCCGTCACGATGCCTGGTCGCTGAAGCGTCACCTGTGAAGCCACCGCCGGGACCACCCGGCCGGAGATTGTCAACGAATCTGTGATGGTGCCACGCTGCACGGCGTACGTCACGTTCGAAGGCGACCGCGGCCCGCCAGGGGAACTTGTCAGGGTCGTCTTGTCAATGGCCAGTCGCGGCTGCGGTGGTTCGGACGCCCCAACGACACCCTGGCAAGCGGCAAACGGCACCATCAAGATCGCCAATCCGACGTGTGCGGCGAAGCGACCGTATTGGCGGCCCCGATCTCCAATCCTTCGGCTATACGCGGAAGTGCTACGTAGCGTTGACTCCATACCAGCCTTCCAGTAGTCGCGGTGGCGCCGCGCGTGCGATCCTCCGAACGCTGGCTGTCTCAACCCTTTTCGGTGACCGAGACGGGTTCCGAATGTCCTGCTGCAGTCCCGTTCTTCGCGTCCTCAACGCGTCCATTGCCCTTCGTAGCGACTGGATCGTCCAGGTAGTAGTGGTTTCCGTAGTAGCCGGCGTAGTAGTAGCGGTATGGGCTGTAGCGCGAGAGCGGGGTCGGGCGGAGGTCGTTCATGACGATGCCCAGAATCGGCTTGCCGGCCGGGCCAAGCGCTTCGAGCGCGCCGCGCAGCGCATCCTGGCGCGTCTGACCAGCACGGGCAACGACCAGGATGCCATCCGCATGAGTGGCCAATAGCAGCGCGTCGGCCACCGGGCCCACTGGCGGTGTGTCGATCACCAGCATCTCGAACACCTGCGCGAGATCGTGCAGCAACCGCGCAGCGCTTTCGGAGCCGAGAATCTCGCTGGGGTTGGGTGGAACCGAGCCCGAAGGTAGCAGAAAGAGGCCCTCGACGGGCGTAGCGACGACGTAGTGCTCGCTCCACTGTGGGTCAGGCTGGCTGCCGTTGCGGTGCGCTCGCTCGTGTTCGGTGAGCAGTGCCTCGACAAGTCCGGCGCTTTTGTCAAGGCCAAGTATGCGATGGGCGGTCGGTCGCCGCAGATCGCCGTCGATCATGAGTACTCGCTTGCCGGACTGGGCGAGAGCAGCGGCGAGATTGGCCGAAACCAGTGTCTTGCCATCGCCAACACCCGCACTGGTCACGACGATCGTGCGCAACGGCTGTTCCAGTGCGGCAATGCGCAAGTTGGTGCGCAGCGTGCGGAATGCCTCGGCGGAGGCGGAGCGCGGCGCCGTGGCTACCACCAGGCGCGGGTCGATGCGTGGTTCGCCCTTGGCCGAACCCGTACGTGTGGTTGCTGCGATTCGGCCCACCGCGGCAAGCGGCGCACTGCCACATACGGCGGCAATGTCCTCCGGCGCATGGATCGCGCCGACCAACCGGTCGAGCAGAAGTCCGGCGCCAGTACCGGCGGCAAGGCCAACGAGCAGTCCCAGCAGCAATGCCTGAGGTAAGGGCAAGGTGCCGACGGCGACGCCAGGTGTCGCGTTGTCCAGGATGGCAGCGGTATCCATGCTGCTCCGGGCTCGCTCGATTTCGACCAGGGCGTTGGTGTAGCTGGTTTGCAGGGCGGCGAGGCGCGTATCAAGGTCGTTCAGGTCGTTGAGGCGCGTCAGGTCGCCGCGCGAGACCATATCGTCAAGACGGTCCCGCTGCTGCTGAAGCGTGCCCAAGCGCGTCTGCATCTGCCGCGCCGAGTCCTGCAGCTGCTGGATCCGCTGCACCGTGCCGTTCTGTGCCGCCTGGACGTTTTCGCTGATGAACAGCTCGGCCACCCGCTGCGCCAGTTGTTGTGCATCCTGCGGCTGATCCCACGTGACGTTCAGGCGCAGAATGTTGGTATTCGGAATGAGCCGGGCATCAATTGAGCGGGCAAGCTCGTCGGGTCCGATTGGAAGCTTGAGTCGATCGACGACGATCTTGTCGAACGTGCGACTGCGCAGCACCTCAGAGTAGGACGCCGCGAGCGTGGCAACAGCGCTCGGCGCGACCTGGTCCGAGTTACTGCCCGTGTACGGCAGGAGCGCGCTCTTACCAGCCGGATTCAGCTGCAGGCTGACCGACGACTGATAGCGCTTCGGCAAGATCGACACCGTGAGGTAGGCGCAGGTCACGCCCAGGACGCCCAGTAGCACCAGCAGCCACCACCGCCGGAGCACTACGTGCGCAAGCGCTAGCACCTCCATGGCCGAGGATCCCAGTATAGCCTCCCCAGAAATCGTGCAAGCGCCGGCTTCGCGAGGGTTGGCGAAAACGTGCGTGCTTGACAAGATGGCCTGTCGAGGTCTTACTTAGTACAGGGCGCCGGGAGGGGGCGCTCGAGTGTTGTTTCGATTGTCCACTGCCCCAGCGGGTCATCTGGACGTTCTGTTGCGGCGAGGCTGGGCGATGCGTGGCGACGCAGAGCGAGATGTGCTGACGCGATTCAGCTTGCTGCAGACCAGCGCCGCGGTTGGCGATGTCCTCACACTAGTTGGGCTGTATGTGTCGGTGGTGGTTGGCCTGGGCGTATACGGGTCGGACCGGCTACGCCTTGTCACCTGGTGTGGGGCGCTTGCGCTCGTGTGGCTCGCCTTCGCCAGCCGAAACGGCCTGTACCACGTCTCGCTTCTGCGCGAGCGCTGCCGCAATCCGTACGTAACTGCCAAGGTCACGATCCTGGCGGGTTCGGTCTTTCACCTGATCCCGCTGGTAGGCGGACCGGTCGACTCGCGCATAACCAGCGCCGCGATCGTGCTTGTCTTGACGGCGGGAATGGTCGTGTGGCGCTTCGTGCTGTCGAACCTGGCGCTGTCAGCTATCCCTGATGAACCAGCCGACTTGCTCGTCGTCGGCACCGGCGCCGGCGCGCAGGCGTTGGATCGTGCACTGGCTACTCGGCTCAAGACCGGCCTGAGAATCGCGGCGTTCGTCGAGCCGGAGCCGAACCCGAGCACCTCGGTCAAGCTAAGTGCGCCGGTTGTGACCCTGGCTCAGTTGGCCAGGCTGGTTCGCCGGGCGCGGCGAAGGCCACGGGTAGTGCTCGGGGTTGGCGAGGAGTCTCGCGCTCAGGTGTACGAGGAGCTCACCGCGCTAGCCCAGAGTGGAGTCGAGGTGGTCAGCCTGGCGACGGTCTACGAGGAGATCACGGGGTGTGTACCCGTCTGGCACCTCGGCAACACCTGGTGGGCGATTCTGCCGCGACCGTCGAGCGATTTGCTCTACATCGCGCTCAAGCGAGGCATCGATATCGTCGGTGCGCTTGTCGGACTGCTCGTCCTGATCGTCGTGCTGCCGCCGATCGCGCCGCTGCTACGACGCGAAACCGGCGGCTCCCTAGTGTTCCGACAACGGCGTGTCGGTCAGGATGGCAAGGTCTTCGATCTCCTCAAAGTGCGTACATTGCCGGATTTGCCGCCTTTCTCCGACCACTGGCAGCGCAAGAGCTACAACCACGCGTCTGCAGTGGGCGAGCTGCTGCGCTCCACCGGGCTGGATGAATTGCCCCAGTGTTGGAACGTGCTGCAGGGCCAGATGAGCCTGGTTGGGCCACGGCCATACGTGCCCGAGGAAGTCGCCGATTTTCAGGCGCGCATCCCATTCTTTCGCAGTCGTGCCCAGGTGCGGCCGGGTATCACTGGCTGGGCACAGGTCAACTGGGGCTATGGCCTATCCCTTGACGACGAGGTCGAGAAGCTGCAGTACGACCTGTTTTACATTGGCCATCAGTCCTTGTACCTCGATCTGCTGGTCATACTGCGCACGTTCAACTTGCTGGCACGGCGGCGTCGCACTCAGGGGTTGGTCGTGGCGGACCCGCTGGTCCCGAGCGGCGTCTAGAGGTCAGGCTAGGGATCGCGATCGCCGGGCTGATGAAAGACGCGCAACGGCGCGTCGACCGAGCTCGGGTTTGAATAGGTCAGGGTGACGGTCCGCGTTCGGCCGGGCTCGACCAGGATCGGTGCGCCAAAGATGATCACACGGCCCTCGCGACTGGTAGTCGGCTGATCGTCCCAACCGTCGGCGCCAAGTAGTGCGGAACCGGGCGGCGCCAGGACGCGAATGTAACCCAGCCACACGCCTTGCTCGTCACGCAGGTACCCGACCCGCCAGTCCCACCACGTGCCGCCCAGCAGGGGGTCCCAAGGCGCTCCGTATGTTGGACGATAGTGATTGCGATACGTCAGCGTGAGCAGGGCTGAGCCGTCGGCCTGGCGGGTGTACTGGCGCTCGCGAACGATGTACGGCATGACCTTACCGTAGGACATGCTGGTAGCAACGATACCCAGAAAATCGTCGCTACCCGGCCGCAGGCCGCCGTCCCATCCCTGCGCCGCGGCAACGTCCTCGAGCCGAGTGTCGCGAAACCACACGAGAAGGTGCTTGTCGCGCGCGGCTCGTTCGAGAGCCAGCACCACACGCAGCAATTGCGTTCCGCGTGCATCGGCCACCCTGGTGAGGAGGGCATGGTGCAGGGCACTCAGGATCTCGGTTTTGACCCGCTGGTAATCGGCGCCGCTGCGCAGGGCCTCATCACTGCGGCGGCGTTGATCGAGCCGCTGCTGGACGTTGCTCGCGTCGACGTGGCCGCCCAGATCAGGCACGTCGACCCCGCCGACGGCATCTAGAAGTCCAGTCAGGGCTGCTCCGTCGATCGCGATCACACCGTCGATGTCATCGGCGCCGCCCTGGTGCTGCTGCCAGATCGTGAGCAGCTGTTGCGATGTCTGGCGGAAATCAATCCACCAGTTCGCGTCGCGCAGGTACCACGCGCCAAAATTCATGTACTTCTGGAGCGGCAAAGGCGGCATCAGCCTGGGCACACTGTGGTTGTCCCAGTCGTAGCTCGAGCGCACCTCCGATGCCACCACGCGGCCATGGTCGACCGTGAGCCGCCCAAGAGTGCCGATGAAGCCACCCGTCGCGCGCGCCTCGTCGTCGTTCTGGCCGACCAGCAGGTAAGTGCGGGGGCCATCGCCGCCGAGCAGGGTACTAGCCACATCCGGCAGAGTCGGAAATGTGGTGACTGCCGCCCGCAGCTGGCTCTGGTATGTGCGCGTACGATCGAGCAGATCGGCCAGCGGTGCCAGACGAGATTCGGCTCGCAGGGTGTCTGGTTGCACGCGTTCCAGGTGATCGAGAGCGATGCTGAGGCCGGAGCTGGCGTTTGCGAAGGCGTCCGGCCGAGACGTGATGGCGGCGAGCAGTTCACTGGCAGCGACTTGATCAGCGGGTGTGGTCTGCAGCAGCGCTGCAGCGACATCGTCCAGTGCCTTACACGCGAGATCGCCAGCCGCTGCCAGCTCGGGCAGCTCAGCCCAGGCTCGCACACGCGCGATCGGAACAATCGATCCCGCGCGCAGCGGAAGCAGCAGCGGACGTGCGGCGTCGACGCTGGCGCGGACTTCGGAGCAGCCGATGCGGAGGCTGCCCAGATCGCTCCTGGCGAAGGCCTGTTGCGCCTGCCGCAGATGCTGCGTCGCTGCCACGTAGCGTTGGTAGCCGGCGAGCGTCAGCTCGACTAGCAGCACCAGCATGCACAACTGCCACACCCATGGTTGCAATCGGCCCAGCCCGGGAACTGCTGCCACCGCGCGCCACGCGGCGAAGCGCGACCCGCCCACAACGTGCCTCGCCATGTGGGCTATTGTGCACCGCTGCCCGGGCGCGAGTGTAGGATGATCCAGGGGTAGGAAACGTGTGCCGGACCTGACGCTGGGACTCGCAGCGCTCGTCTTCCTGTTGACGGTCGAGCTCGCCAAGGCGGCGCGCTGGGCTGCGTTACTCGGTCCGAACCGGCCTCCCTACAGCCAGTGCGTGCAGGCACTCGTTTCGGGCCAGCTGACCAATCTACTCTCACCGTTGCGCGCCGGCGATGCGATCCAGATCGGGTTTATCACGGTCCGAGGCGGAGCGCTGGCCCCGGCCGCCGCGACGCTGGTGGGCATCAAGCTCCTCGATGCATGCGTGCTACTGTTCATTGCGAGCTCGATCTTTGGCGTGTCGGCGCTGGGTGCGTCGGCTGCATGGGTCGTGGTCGGGGCCGCGGCGGCGTGCGCAGCCGCAGGCATGGCTATCGTCGGCGGCGGTGGGCAGATCCAGTTGGCACTCCTGCGCCTGCCGATGGCGGAGCGCGTCGGCATCGGCCACCTGCAAGATGTTGCGTTCGCCTTACACAGCCAGCGCGTGCTGCTGCTGGTAGGCCTCACCGGCGGCGTGGTCTGGTGTGCCGGCTTACTCGCGAATGTTGCCATTTTGGCGGCGGTCGGAATCGAGCCCACTTTCGACCTGGCCGCGCGCATGCTGGTGGCTGGCTATGCTGTCGGAGTGTTGCCGGCACCGCCTGGCCGGGTCGGTGTCTTCGAGACGGCGGTCGCGCTGGCACTCGGTTCAGCGGGCATCGCGCCACTGACCGCGCTGGCGGCCGGTGTCACTCTTCACGTGACTCAATTCATTGAGCTCGCGCTTCTGATTGTAACAAGCGTGGTGGTGCGACGATGGTTCAGGTAAGCGTCATTATTCCGGCTCGGGATGCCGCGGCGACGCTTGGCGCGTGCCTGGATGCGCTGGCCGGCCAGGCGGTGCCGGGGGCGAACGCCGAGCTGATCGTCGTGGACGACTGCTCGCATGATCAGACGCGCACGATCGCCCAACGCCCGAACGCACGGGTCCTGCACGGCGCCGGCCGCGGCCCCGCGGTCGCGCGCAACCTCGGAGCCAGTTGTGCCCAGGGCGACATCCTGGTGTTCCTGGACGCCGACACCGTGCCGAGGCCGGGTTGGTTGGCTGAACTCGTAACACCGTTCGTCGACCCTCAGGTTGTTGCGGTCAAAGGCCGTTACCACACCGTGCAATGCGGATTGGTGCCGCGCTTTGCACAGCTCGAATTCGAGGACAAGTATGCGCGTCTCGAGCGCGCACGGCGCATCGATTTTGTCGATACTGGTACCGCGGCCTACCGACGAGAGGCGTTTCTGTCCTCTGGCGGATTCGACGAAAGCTTTCCGGCCCAGTCGGCCGAAGATGTCGAACTGGCCTTTCGCCTCTCGGCTGCCGGCGCGCGATTCGTTTTCAATCCACGCGCTGGCGTGTGTCACCGACACGCCGAGACGCTCTCGGCGTACCTGCTGAAAAAGATGCGTTACGGGTTCTTTCGCGTCGCAGTCTACCGGCGGCACCCGCGGAAGGCGCTTGGCGATTCGTACACGCCGCCCGTCATGGCGGTGCAGATCGGCCTGGTCGCCTGCTCGTGGCTGTTCGGGGTTCTGCTGATTGCACGACCTCGCAGCGCACTGCGTTGGGCGCTGGCCGGAGTGCTCGGTGCGTTCGGTATGACCACTGTCGCGCTGGCATCCAGAGCAGCGGCCGACGGGTTCCTACTGATGCTCAGCGTGCCGCTGCTGGTGTACGCACGCTCAGCGGCGCAGGGCGTTGGCATCCTGATCGGCCTTGGCCGACTCGTGTTCGAGCGGATGGTCCGCCAGCGACAGTCCCCGCCTGCGTCGTCAAGCGGACAGGACGAACTGCCGGATGAAAAGCCGGTAATGGCACCTTCGCGGACGGGTGTGTATGCTGGTGTGTGAGATCGGCCTGTCACAAACGGGGGACTGCCATGCCTGTGGGTGAAAGTTCTGAGCCGTCGCTGCGCCGCAGTCTGCGCTGGATCATTCCCGGTCTGGGTATTCTGGGCGCGCTGACGTTACTGCCTGGCTCGTGGTCGACCGCCCTGTCACAGAGCCAGTCGACCGTTCCACCCGTGCCGCAGAACCTGCCGGCCGCGGCAGCCGTGACGTTCACATTCGCCCCGGGTTGTCTGTTCGTGCTGGACATTTCCAACGAACTCATCGAAGGTGCCCCGAATGGCAAACAGCTCAGAGTGATTTTCGATCCGGCACCAGTGCCACCTAATCAGGCTGCCGCCGGCAGCCTCGGCGGTGGCAACGTTGTGCCACTCGGCCCGCCCGTTGACCTGAGCCTGAAGGTGCGCGATCTCGACACAGGTGTCGAAACTGAGCTACCGCCAACGTTGAGCAACCTGATGGTGACGCTGCACTTGTGCATCCCGCAGCATCCGACCAACAGCGACACCCAGTTCGCCTGGCTGCGCGAGGTCCGCGTCAACGGTAAATTCGTCGGCTACTTTCGCGACGCGGCCACGTTTGACGCAGGCGCGAACGCGCTGGTAACGCGGGTGCCAGCGGGAGCCATTGGCGGAACTCTGATCCTGCCGGGATTCATCGTGCCTGCGTTCGTAGCCAACTTCGATCCGGAAACACATATCTTCTCCTCACCGTTCACGGACGCGATTGACTTCGGTGTCGCGGGACCGCAGTTCACCCGCTTCAAGGTCGTCGGCCCGCAGGTGACAAGTCGCATCTTCGTGTTCGATGAGGCGACCCAGGGCTACGGCTGGATCGATGCCTCAGGCGTTGGTCCGGTCGCCGGCGGCACCTGAACGGCCAGCGGCAGCTCGTTCGGCCTGATTTCAGCGGCGACGGCGTCGAACGTGTGACTGTGCCCAGCGCGGCGCAGCCCCTGTGGGTCGGATTCGGACTGGCGTTGCGGCTGGATCAGATGCGCTTCGGTCGCCCAGCGGCTGATGCGCTGGCGGTGGCTTCGTTGAGCGCGGTGGTGCTGGCGGTGTACTCGGCGACACTCGCACACGATCTCAGCTGGGGAAATGGTGGTGGCGACGGAGCGGAACTGGCCACCGCCGCGTACGTCATGGGCGTCGCGCATCCGCCCGGGTACCCGCTGTACCTGAGCGTGCTGCGCGTGGCTCAGCTCGCCCCGTTCGGCGAGGTCGCCGTCCGATCAAACGCCTTTTCGGCGCTGGCGGCCGTAGTGGCCGCCGCGTTGCTGAGCGCGACGCTCACGTCGCTGCAGCCGGCGCGCCTGGGCGGCACGGACGGCAGCGGCCGCATTGGCGCCAGCTTCGGCGCAGCCGTGTTTGCGTTTGCCCCGCTGATCTGGTCGCAGGCAGTGGTGACCGAGGTCTACACGTTCGAGGCATTCCTGCTGAGCCTGTTCTTACTGGCGCTGGTGAGATATTGCCGCCGGCCGTGCACGTCGCGCCTGATCCTGACAGCCGCCAGCCTGGGGCTGCTGATGTCGCACCACCTGCCATTCGCCGTGCTGCTCGTGCCGCTAGCCTGGGTGAGTCGCGCCTGGAGCGCAGATTGGCGCAGCTGGCTGCTGGCCATCACGCTGCCGCTGCCGCTCGCGCTACTGCTGTTGGCCACCGTTGCCGTGCGAGCGACCTTCCAGCCGTGGCTGAGCTGGGGTGAGGCGGTCACGTTGGGGGACTGGTTCGCGCACGTGACCGCGGCTAGCTATCAGCGCTACTTTCTATCCGCCACGCTGGCCGAGGACGTGCAGCGAACCGCGTATGCCGCGGCGACTCTTGTGCGTCAGGGTGGCTGGCTCGCCACTGGACTCGCGGCTGTGGGTATCAGCTGGCTGTGGCACGAGTGGCGGCCGGTCGCGGTCATGTTCTGCACTGTTGCAGTGTTCTTCGTTGCCTTCGCGGTGTTGTACAACGCCCGCGACAGCCTGGTGTACCTTGCGCCGGTAGTAACGGTGCTGGCACTAGGCGCCGGGCTCGGGGCAACGTGGCTGCTGCGCCTGGCGTCGCACAAGATTGTCGCCGCTCCCCTGATGTTGGTGCTGCTGATGTCCATCGGCTGGCAGTTGGTGTCGGGCTGGCCCGAGGTCGACGTGGCGCGGGATACCTCCGCTCGGGAGTGGGCGACGCACCGCTTACAGGGCGTGCCCGAAGGGGGCGTCGTGCACGTCCAGGCCGATGAGCAGCTGTTCGCGCTGTGGTATCTGCAAGGCGTCGAGGGTGTGCGAGCCGATGTGGTCGTGGTCGACGATCGGCTGCTCACGACGCCCTGGTTCTGCCGCCAGCTGAATCGACAGCATCCCGAGATCAGGGATTGCAACCTGGCTCAGTCCATGCCAGCTCCGGCGTAGTCCGCAGTCAGCACCGATTCGCATCGAATCACGGCTGACGTCGCGAGGCGCGTTGTCGGCGCGTGACTTGCGGCGCAGTGCACGTGGCCCTGCACGAGCTCAGCCAGGCGCCTGGTGGTGATTAAATATGCGTAACAACCACACTTATCTGTATTGACAACAAAGTAGGTATACATAATAGCTTAACAAATATGACTACTCGTGGTGCAAACCGCCTGGTGGGGAGGGCTCAAGGACTACCTGGTGTCAGCCGACATGCCTGCGGGCCGTCCTGACGACCAGATGGCCGATTCCGCACGTCCGGACACTGTCATCCAGCCGCGCGCGTAGCCGCGGCCATGAGCAACACTGCCTAGAACCCGGGCCGGAGGGCGGGATTGGTCCCGTTCTGCGCGGATTGGTCCCGGGAGATTGCGCATTGTCGTCGAGGTAAGCCAAACCGACCCGAAGCGACTCAGACCAGATAAACCGCAATGCTTCCCGGACCGGATTGGTCCCTAGATTGGTCCCTGGCGCTACGAGAACGCCGGCAACTGCCCGCGGCGGTGCCGCTTCGAGTTCAATTCCTCATGCCGCGCGCGGCACCACAAAGGGGCATGAAACGATCGCGCCCGGCGAGGCAGCAGCGCGGCCGAGCCTCATTTTCACACCAAAATGGGGGTGGAGCCGAGGGGACTCGAACCCCTGACATCCGCCTTGCAAAGGCGGCGCTCTCCCAGCTGAGCTACGGCCCCCGTCGTTGGGTCGGACAAAAGTGGGCCAACCTGGATTCGAACCAGGGACCTCAGTCTTATCAGGACTGCGCTCTAGCCAACTGAGCTATTGGCCCGCCCAAGCGAACCGGAGTTTACCCCACGACACGACCGCGCTGCAGTCAAGCCTGCCCGGTAGGACAGCGCGCCAGGGTGCAATGCCGCGGCGCGCTACGCGAGGTCTTATGCCGTGGGCGCGGTGGCCACGAGGTGCGGCTCGAGCCGCTTCATCAGCTGCGGCTTGGGCATGAAGCCGACGATGCGCTCGATCATCTGACCATCCTTGAACAGGATCATGGTCGGGATGCCCGAGACGTTGAAGTGCATCGGCGTGTGCTGGTTCTCGTCAACGTTGAGCTTGACGATGCGCAGCTTGCCCGCTTGTTCCGCCGCGATCTGCTCGAGCACGGGCGCAACCATACGGCACGGGCCGCACCACTCCGCCCAGAAATCGACCAGCGTCGGCGTGCTGCCGCCGATCTCCTGCTCAAACGTCGCGTCGCTAATCTGTGAGAGCTGTCCCACCGTAGGGCCGTCCTTCCTTTGGTGCCTTTATCCCACCTGGGTGATATGCGGTGGTGAGGCTTGTCGATAGATTGAACACTTGTACCACGCGGCATATTCCGTGCCCGTCCATTGGCCCGCGCTCGGTCTTGTCCGAGGCCGGTCCGCATCACGTATACTGTGCGGCGCCGCGCGCCGAAGTGGCGGAATTGGCAGACGCGCTACGTTCAGGGCGTAGTGGGAGTACTCCCGTCGGGGTTCGAGTCCCCGCTTCGGCACCCAAGCACAGCTGACCCGAAATTCCGAGTTCAACATTCGAACGCGCGTTCAGGATTCTCGGCAGCCTGACACCAACATTGACACCAACCCGGCGCGAAAGCATGCGACGACATGCCATGGTCTCGGCACCTCAGGCCCGACGACTCTAAGCCTGCCAGCGTGCGGGCCGTTTATGCCAACTCCCGTGGTACCTGCTGACCAAAGTGCCAGCCGGACGCTGATCGACTTGTGGCGATTTTTGGCGGGACCCA
>WNGB01009269.1_pt1 | contig 14883 bp, 9 predicted proteins | sample 5400681 | NCBI WGS metagenome assembly WNGB01 (sample SAMN13153367, study PRJNA577476) | soil metagenome | isolation source: 115 cm soil or saprolite under grassland replicate 2 | place: USA:California | collected 2016-06-15
AGATGATCCGCTACGCCCTGCTGCTGCGGGACCGGGACCCGATCCTGTGGGACTTCGGCTCGGCGGTGCGGCATCACAAGCTGTACTCCAGGTGGCTGCCGGACGAGAACTGGCGGCCCGGGTTCCTCGGCTTCCGCGGCGCGGTCGCCCCCGGGGCGGGCCTGATGCGCGACGCGGTGACCGAGATCAAGTCGCTGCTCACGGGGGCCGGGGTGGCTGACGCTCCGCTCGGCCTGGACATCGTCGAGCCGCCGTTCCTGTTCGAGCTGGAACGGCAGGGCATCGCGGTGCGCGACGCCCAGCAGGCCATGCTCGACGCCCGCGTCATCAAGTCGCCGGACGAGATCATGCTGCTCAACCAGGCGGCGGCCATGGTCGACGGCGTCTACCAGGACATCGTGGACGTGCTCAAGCCGGGCGTGCGGGAGAACGAGATCGTCGCGCTCGCGAACAAGCGGCTGTACGAGCTCGGCAGCGACCAGGTGGAGGCGGTCAACTCTATCTCGGGCGAGCGCTGCAACCCGCATCCGCACAACTTCACCGACCGCATCATCCGGCCCGGCGACCAGGCCTTCTTCGACATCATCCACTCCTTCAACGGCTACCGGACCTGCTACTACCGCACCTTCGGGGTGGGCAGCGCGACCGGGAGCCAGCACGACGCCTACCAGCAGGCGCGGGAGTGGATGGACTCGGCGATCGCCGCCATCAAGCCCGGCGTCTCGACCGACGCCGTCGCCCGGGTCCTGCCGAGGGCGCAGGACTTCGGCTTCGAGAACGAGCTCGCCGCCTTCGGCCTGCAGTTCGCGCACGGGCTCGGCCTCGGCCTGCACGAGAGGCCGATCATCTCGCGGCTCAACTCGCTGGAGAACCCGATCGAGCTCCAGGCGGGCATGGTGTTCGCGATGGAAACCTACTGCCCGGCGTCCGACGGCATCTCCGCGGCACGCATCGAGGAGGAGGTCGTCGTCACCGGCTACGGCACCGAGATCCTCACGAAGTTCCCGGCCCAGACGCTTTTCGTCGCGAACAGGTACTGAGGCGGGCACCCCGGTCACGGCGGCTGAGCGGCGCGGGCCGCCGATCCCCGGCGTGGTGGCCGCTACGTGACGATTGCCCTGGATGACGGCGGCGCGAGCGCTGCGGCGAGCGATCGGCGCCGCCGCCTCCAGGAGCAGCGGGGTAGGGATAGGCGTCAGCTGACGCGGCTTCAGACAATGCCAGCGCGGGGTTGCTCGGGAAGCGAGAAGCCGACGTCGCGCGGCTGGTCGCCGACGGCCTGACCAACAGGCAAATCGGAGCGCGCCTGTTCATATCCGAGCGCACCGTCGACAGCCATGTCCGTAGCATCCTGAACAAGCTCGGCTTTAACTCGCGAGCCCAGATCGCCGCCTGGATGGCTTCATCGAACCAGTAGCGGCTGCCTGTCTGAGTCCCGGGTAGCCTCATATGGGGCAGGCGATGAACGGCTTCACAGTGCCCACGGAGTACTGGCACCGCACCGAGGACGGGCGGGTCCAGTGCGATGTCTGCCCGCGGGCCTGCCGTCTGCGGGAGGGGCAGCGAGGGTTTTGCTTCGTACGGATGCGGCAGGGCGACACGGTCGTCCTGACCACCTACGGGCGCTCCAGCGGCTACTGCGTCGACCCGGTCGAGAAGAAGCCGCTTAACCACTTCCTGCCTGGGTCACCGGTGCTCTCGTTCGGCACGGCCGGATGTAACCTGGGCTGCCGGTTCTGCCAGAACTGGGACATCTCGAAATCACGGGAGACCGACACGCTGGCCGATGCGGCATCTCCGGAGGCGATCGCCCGCACGGCACGAGAACTTGGCTGCCGCAGCGTCGCGTTCACCTACAACGACCCGGTCATCTTCCTGGAATACGCGATCGACGTGGCCGACGCCTGCCGGGACGCCGGCCTCAAGGCGGTGGCGGTGACAGCCGGCTACATGACCGCGGCGCCGCGGGCCGAGTTCTACCGGCACATCGACGCGGCGAACGTAGATCTGAAGGGGTTCAGCAGCGACTTCTACCACCGGGTATGCCTGGGCCAGCTGGACCCGGTACTGGAGACCCTGCAGTATCTCAAGCAGCAGACCAGCGTGTGGCTGGAGATCACCAACCTGCTGATCCCCGGGGCGAACGACTCCGATAAGGAGATCGGCGCGATGACCCAGTGGGTAGCCACCCGCCTCGGGCCAGACGTGCCGGTGCACTTCACCGCGTTCCACCCCGACTTCAAGATGAAGGACCGGCCGCCCACGCCACCACAGACGCTGGCCCGCGCCCGGCGCATCGCCCTCGGCAACGGTGTCCGCTACGCCTACACCGGCAACGTCCACGACCCGGCCGGGCAGAGCACCTACTGCCATCACTGCGGCGGGCGCGTGATCGAGCGCGACTGGTACCGGGTCGGCGCTTACCGGCTCACCGGCGACGGACGGTGCGCGAACTGTCACACACCCATCCCCGGTGTATTCGACAAGTCACCTGGGACATGGGGACAAAGGCGGCTTCCGGTCCGGCTGGGCCCGGCAGCCGGATCAGGCCAGGGCTGAGACAGGCAAGCACAAGCCCAGCAAAGGCACACACTGAGAGTTATGCAAAACTCCCCATGAAGATGATCAAGAAACTCTCCGACCTGCGGAGACACGCTGCGGACGGCGCGGCTTCGGAGGGTTTTGCATAAGCCTCACTGTCGGCGGCACCCATGAGGGCCGCCGTCGTCACAGATTCCCATCCGCCGTCTCCACGAGCTCCGGCAGGTCATTCGCTGCGCCGGTGGCCTGAGTATTGAATGCGGCCCGCCTGTATCTCGCCGTTGTCGATCGCGGCCTGCTCATCGTCTTCGGTCGTGATGGACACGGTGTCGACCATGAGGGCCGGGGGGTCACGCCAAGGGAATAGCCTCAGGCGCTCACGATAATGGCAATCCGGGCATCAGCATTCAAATTGTCTGGCCGCAAGGTTTTCTGAGCACGGCTGCCACTAGGAACATCTGATTTACAATCAACACCGCTTCAAAATTGTCTATCCTCTCGGCATGACGCCTGCTGAGCCGAGAATTCAGGCAGGAATTCCGGCAGAGGCCCCCGATCTGGTTAATACCGGACCGGGCGCCAGGCTGGCCGCGCGCGACAGGCCGGGCCTGGCTTCGTCTCACCGGAAGAACCGGGGGCGGTCCACCGACGGTCCCCGCGTTTACCTGCACATCGGGGAACCGAAGACGGGCACGACGTTCCTGCAGGATGCGATGTGGCGCAACCGGTCCTGGCTGGCCGGCCGCGGAGTCACGCTGCCCGGCTTCAGCCATCAAGACCATTCCCGGGCCAGCCGTGACCTGCGCGGGGCCGCGAGGGTGGCCTCGGATCCGGCTGAGCCATGGGCCGGGGAATGGGACGTCCTGACGCGCCAGGCCCTGTGTGCCCGCCAGACGGCGGTTATCTCGGACGAGTTGCTGGCCGCGTGCACCGCGAGGCAGGCCGACCGCGCGGTCAGGTCGGTGCTTGCGGCCGAGGTGCATGTCATCCTCACCGTGCGCGATCTCGCGACCCTGCTTCCCGCGGAATGGCAGGAAAAGGTCAAGTGCCGCAGTACCACCCCATGGGAAGAGTGGCTCGACTGGGTCATCGGCATCGAATCCGCCGTCGACCGGCGCAGCCAGGCATGGTTCTGGAATGTTCATGACAGGCTGGCCATCCTGGACGCGTGGTCGCAGCACATCCCGCCGGACCACGTGCATGTGATCACCATGCCGCAGGGGGGCCCGGCTGAGGCACTCTGGGAACGTTTCGCGTCCGTCCTCGGAATCGACGGCGAGGGTGCTGACCTCACCCGGGCGCGCGCCAATTCCTCGCTCGGGCTCCCGGAAGCCGAACTCCTGCGCCGGATGAACGAGGCGCTGCCCGAGGAAATGCCGTACTGGTTCTACACCCGGCACATCAAGCGCATCCTGGCGCACGACATCCTGGCCACCCGGCCGCGCCAGGCGCGCCTGGCCTTGCCCCAGGGCCGGCAGGCCTGGGCCAGGAAACAAGCAGAAGACCTCGTGGCCGGCCTGCGCGACGCCAAGTTCGACATCGTCGGTGATCTGGCGGAACTCCTCCCGCCGCCGCGAACCGGGGACTTTGCCGAGTCGCCCGGGCAACTGCCGGAGCACCTGCTGCTGGAGGCCGCGGTGCACGCGGCGGCGGCTTTCGCGGATCGCCAGTACCGGAGGATGTACCCGGCCGCGACGCCGCGCCGGAGACTGCGCGACCCCCGGATGATGGCCGGGCGGCTGACGTGGAGAGCGCTGAACGGGCCCCGGGTCAGGCGGGCACTCCGGAGCGCCAGCCATCTCCGGGCCGTCCGGCATCTGCGGGTCGTGATCTGGCGGGCGCTGGTGCGTCCCGCACGCCACTCATGATCACGCGGACCTGGCCGCCGGGGCGCCGCCCGGTCTGGTGGCGGTCGGTGCCCGGCTATTTCCCGTGCGGGTCAGACCCGTTCAGCGTCGCCACGACCTGGTCGTAGTCGCCCCGCACCTCGCCGTAGCGCAGGAACTTGACCCGCTCGACCTGGATCTCCCTCGCGTCCGGCTGTGCCTCAAGCAGCGCGACGGCCTCCGCCACGAACTCCTCCAGCGGCATCGCGAACGCGCTCTCCTCCTGGCCGGGCAGCAGCGAGGTGCGGACGGCGGGCGGCTCGAGTTCCACGATCTTCACCGTCGTGTCGGCGAGCTGCAGCCGGATCGACTCGCTCAGCATGTGGATCGCGGCCTTCGACGCGTTGTAGCTCGGCGTCACCCGCAGCGGCGTGAACGCGAGGCCCGAGGAGACGGTGACGACCGTGGCGTCGGGCTGCGCCTGCAGGTGCTCGATGAACGCCGCGATGAGGCGGATCGGGCCGAGCACGTTGGTGGTCACGACCGATTCCGCGGAGGCGAGGAACGATCCGGGCTGGTGCCAGTCCTCGATGCGCATGATGCCCGCCATCGCGACCAGGACGTTGAGGTCCGGGTGCCTGGCCAGCACCTCCTTCGCGGCGGACTCGATGCTGGCGGGATCCGTCGTGTCGATCTGCACCGTGTCGAGCCCGGGGTGCCCGGCGGCGATCCGCCCGAGCAGCTCGGCGCGCCGGCCGCCGACGATGACCGTGTTCCCGCGGGCCTGCAGCTCGAGGGCCAGGGCCAGACCGATGCCGCTGGTGGAACCAGGGATGAAGACAGTGTTTCCTGAGATGTTCATGCCCTGAGTCTCGGCGCTCGCCCGCCGCGGGGGCAGAGAGCGGTTATCGGGGGATCGGCGGTCCCTGGTTAACCCCAGGCCAGCGGCCGATAATGGGATCATGGACCGTGCCGCCCTAGCGGGCTTCCTGCGCCAGCGCCGCGAGGCGCTGCAGCCGGGGGACGTCGGGCTCCCGGAAGGCGCGCGCCGCCGGACCCGGGGCCTGCGCCGCGAGGAGGTCGCGTCTCTCGCGCTGATGTCGGCCGACTACTACACCCGGCTCGAACAGCAGCGCGGCCCGCAGCCGAGTGAGCAGATGCTCACCTCACTCGCGCGGGCGCTGCGGCTGACCGGCGGCGAGCGTGACTACCTGTTCCAGGTGGCCGGGCACAATCCCCCGGTATCCGTGTCGGCCCCGGCGCACGTCGCGCCCGCGCTGCTGCGGGTGCTGGACCGGCTGGCGGACACCCCGGCGCTCATCCTGTCCAATCTCGGCGAGAGGCTCGTGGCGAACCGGATGGCCGCCGCGCTGCTCGGCGACGAGTCGGCGTACACAGGCCTGGCCCGCAGCGGGATCTACCGCTGGTTCACCGATCCCGCGGAACGGCTGCGCTACCCCGAGGCCGACCGGGACCGGCAGAGCCGCGCCCAGGTCGCGAACCTGCGCGCCGCATACGGGTCGATGGGTCCGCGCTCGCGGGCCGGGGAACTCGTGCGCGCGCTGCAGAAGGCGAGCCCGGAGTTCGCTGAGCTGTGGGAACGGCACGAGGTGGCCAGGCGCTTCGCGGACCACAAGACGCTCATCCATCCCGAGCTCGGGCCGATCGAGCTGGATTGCCAGGCGCTGTTCACCGAGGACCAGTCCCAGGCGCTGCTCGTGCTGACCGCTCCCCCGCACACCGAGGGCTACGAGAAGCTGCAGCTGCTCGCCGTCCTCGGCCAGGAGCGGTTCAGCGGCGCGGGGCGCAGCTAGCGAGTGGTGCCCGCCGGAAGGAACTCCATGTCCGTCTCACGCCTGCGGCACATCCCGGGAATCGGTGTCGACGAGATCGGCGACGCCGCCGACGCCACCGGGAATCCCCGCTTCCTGCAGCGGCCTGCGCGCCCGCTTCGACACCGCCTTCGGCTGAAGCGCTGTCCGCGGCCGGCTGGCGTCAGCCAGCTAGAGAGACAGGGGTAACCTCAGGCCCGGCAGGTCCGCCGCCGGGGCCGCGGCCAGATCCGCCAACGGGCCGAAATGGCGGGTGAGCAGCTGGTCGAACTCCCCGGCGCGCAGCGGCGGCGAGAAGTAGAAGCCTTGCGCCACCTCGCAGCCGATCATCTTGAGGCCGGCGACCTGGCTCCTGGTCTCCACGCCCTCGGCGACCGTCGCGATGCCCATGGCGTTGGCCAGGTCGATGACGGCCCGGACGATCGCCGAATCCACCGGGCTCTCGGCCACGCCCTGGACGAACGCCCGGTCCACCTTCACCTCGTGGACGGGGAACTGCTTGAGATACGCGAGCGAGGAATGGCCGGTGCCGAAGTCGTCAATGGCCAGGCGCACGCCCAGGCTGTTCAGCTTCTTCATGATCTCCCGGGCACCGGAAAGGTCGGCCATGACCATGCTCTCGGTGATCTCGAAAATGAGCAGCTCCGAGGGCAGGCCGGTCGCCTCCAGCATCGCTCCCACGTGCGCGGGGAGCCCGCTCTCCTGGAACTGCCGCGGCGAGAGGTTGATGCTGATCGGCAGGTCCACGCCCAGGCGGTTCCGGATCGAGCACACCTGCTCGCACGCCGTGTCCAGTACGTAGCGGCCCAGCGGCAGGATCAGCCCCGTCTCCTCGGCTATCGGGATGAAGCTTTCCGGGCTGATCAGCCCGTTCACCGGGTGGCGCCACCGGACCAGGGCCTCGGCGCCGACGATGCGTTCCCCGTCGAGTGAGTAGAACGGCTGGTAGTGCACCTCGAGTTCATCCCGCTCCAGCCCTTTGCGCAGGTCGGCCTCGAGCTGCAGCCGCTCGGAGGAACGGGTCCCCATCGACGCCTGGTCGAACACCCGGTAGGTGCCTCCACCGCCTTTCGCCTTGGCCTCGTACATGGCCACGTCGGCGTTGTGGAGCACGTCGTCGGCACTCTTGCCCGGCTCGGTCAGCGCGACGCCGACGGACACGCTGGCCACCAGCTCGTAGCCGTCGGGCAGGACGATGGGCTTCTGGACGGCGGCGCAGATGCGCCGCGCCGCGGCGGCCGCCACCTCCACGCCGCCCACGTCCTCGAGCAGCACCACGAACTCGTCGCCGCCGAATCGGGCCAGCAGATCGCCGCTGCGCACCATCACCTTGAGGCGGGCCCCGATCGCCACCAGGAAACCGTCACCGGTCACGTGGCCCAGGCTGTCGTTGATGTTCTTGAACCGGTCCACGTCGACGAAGATCAGGGCGTGGGTCTTCCGGTCCAGCACCGACCGCCGGAGGGCCTGGTCCAGGCGCTCCACCAGCAGCCGGCGGTTCGCCAGGCCGGTCAGGCTGTCGTAGCAGGCGTGATGGTGGAGCTCGTCCTCGAACGCCTTGCGCTCGGTGATGTCGCGGAAGGTGATCACCGCGCCCGAGGGCTCGCCGTCACTCAGGACGGCCGAGGCCGTGTAGGCGACGGGGATGGTCCGGCCGTCCTTGCCGTGGAAGCGTGCGTCATCCTCCCGGATGGCCCGGCCCGTCCGCATGGCCTCACGGGCCGGCTCGAGGAGGAAATCAGGAGCAAGGGGGACACCTTCACTCACCGGATCGTCGATCGAGTTGTCGAGTGACGGCAGCTCGATCAGCGCGGCCGCGGCGGGGTTCACGAAGGTCAGCTCCCCGGCCGCGTCGATGGCGCAGACGCCTTCCCCGATGTTGAGCGTGATCGAGGAGAGCCTCTCCCGCTCGACGTGGACCTGCTGGAAGAGCTCGGCGTTGCTGAGCGCTCCGCTGCCCACGGCGGCCAGGGCCCGCAGCAGGTCCTGGTCGGCCTCGTCGAACGGCTCATCCCGGCGCCGTCCGGACGCGACCAGCCACTGCCGCCGGTCGGCCACGATTATCGGCGCGGCGAGCTGGCCGTGGACCGGCGCGTCGGAGGTCAGCGTGGCACCCGGGCTGCGCAGCAGCCGCCGTACCGCCCCCAGGATCGTGTCGAGCACGGCCTGCTGGCGCAGCCCCCGGTTGGCCTCCAGCGTGACTTCGTACAGGCCCTTCATCCGGCTCCGGTCATGCAGGGCCGCGAATCGGGCACTGATCAGCTGGCGCTCCAGCACCAGCCCGGGCACGATCAGGGCCAGGGCCCACAGACCCGCCCCAATCGCCAGGGCCATGATCAGGCCGGTGATGGCGCCCACGCCGGCGAGCGTCATCTGGATCGGAAGATCGCTCGCGAACTCGTTCCAGGGAGTGCCCATCGGGAGGACGATGCCGGCGATCAGGACGGTGTTGACGAGGACATAGGCACCCACCCCGGCGACCATGGCGGCCAGCTGCCCAGCGGCCAGCGAGCCAGAGGGGACGGCGATACTGCGGCTCACGGCGAGGCCCAGGCCCGCCGCTACGATGACCTGCCCCGCGTTGAAGGCCGACTTGACCAGCGGACGCCGGCGGGCCGCCTGGGCCAGTACCGTCGCCAAGGCCAGGGTCTCCAGGGTGACCAGCGGCGGCACGAGCAGGGCGAGGATCACGAAGATTCCCTCGTCCGTATTGAAGGCCTCGGACTCGCCGCCCCGGTACACGACGATCGGCCAGACCCAGCTGGCCAGGGCGAGGACGCCCATCGCGGCCGCGGTGATCCACTGGCTCCCGCTGACCTGCTGCCCCGAGCCCGGTTGCCGCCAGCCGGCCACGCCCAGGGTGACCAGCCCCCCGGCGACCGAGGCCGCGATGACAACCCAGGTCGCGCGGGGCAGCTGTGTGTTCGTCCTGGCCCGGCTGCCCGCCGGGCGTATCACTTCCATACTGAGCTATTCCAGGCGGCACCGGCCCAGGCCGCCCCGTTCCAGGCCGACCCGGCCCATCCGTCGCCGTTCCAGGCCCGGCTGGCCCAGTCCTGGCCGTTCCAGGCCGCGCCGTTCCAGTTACCGCCATTCCAGGCCCGGCTGGTCCAGGTCCAGCCGTTCCAGTCTCCGCCGTTCCACGCCCAGCCGTTCCAGGCCCAGCCATCGGGTGCCCCCGGAGTCCAGGAAGCCCCCGACCACAGGTTCAGGTTCCACGTGTCGACTGGGCGGGTGGGCGACAGCGAGACGGTGCTGCCGGGCGAGGTGGGGGCCAGGTTGGCAGCCGACTGGCTGAGGTCCATCGGGCCCGAGGTGTCCGCGGCGTAGGCGTTGAGGGCCCCGTGTCCGTCGACGAAGGGGTTGCCGACCGGACCAGGGTCGGTGGTGCCGAGCAGGCGCGCCTTGACCTGATTAGGGGTGAGACCCGGATGGCCGGCCAGGACCAGCGCCGCCGCCCCGCTGGTGATGGCGGCACTGAACGAGGTACCCGAGCCGGCGAAGTTGGCCGACCCGATCCGGGCAGAGGGGTAGTCGTTGTAGATCGTCGAGCCCGGCACGGCCAAGCTCACCACCGACCGGCCCGAGGCGACCAGATCAGGTTTCACCCAGCCGTCGGCTGAGGTAGGCCCGGCGCTGCTGAAGTCGTTCATTTCGTCGTCGGTGCTCGACGGCGTGGCCATGTCATCCAGCGCGCCCGCCGTGATCACCATCGGGTCGTCGCCGGGGGACAGGACGGTGCCGTTGAACGGCCCGGCGTTGCCCGCCGAGGCCACCACCGCGATGCCCGCTTTCCACGTCGCCTCAGCTGCCATGTCCAGGGGGTTGTTGACCGTGGACTTGCTGTACTGGAACCCCAGCGAGACGTTGGCGACCGTGATGCCGTAGTCGCTGCGGTGATCGACCGCCCACTGCAGGCCCGAGATCAGGGTCCCCAGGTGGGTCGTGCCGTCCGCCCCCGCCACCTTGACCGACACCAGCCTGGCGCCAGGCGCTTCGCCTGAGTACTGCCCGTTCGACGAGGCCCCGTTGCCGGCGATCAGCCCGGCCACGAAGGTGCCGTGCCCGTAGCTGTCCTGGTACGGGCTGTTCGCGCCGGTCAGGTCCACCCCGCCGGCCAGGCGCCCGGAGAAGTCGGGCAGGTTGTCGATCCCCGTGTCCAGCACGGCCACGGTGACCCCCTGGCCGGTGTCGCCCTGGGCCGCCAGCCGGGTCGCCCCGGTCTCCTGGAGAAACGCATCCGACGGCGTATGGGGCCCGGTGGACTCGGGCGTGGACTGCACGTTCACCGAGAGATCGGGGGTGACGGTGATGCCCGGCAGCGCCTCCAGCACCGGCTCCATGTCGGTGGAGACCAGCGCCTCGACGCCGTTGATGAGGTGGTACTGGGTCAGGATGGAGCCGCCCACGCTCAGCACCGCCGTGACCGGGCTGAGCAGCCCGGTCGCGGTGACGATGACGGTGTCCATCTGGCTCGCCGAGGCGGCCGGGACACCCGTCACCGTCGTGGCCGCCAAGGCGGCGGCCAGCGCGGCAGCCGCCGCGGCGATCCGGCCTTTCCCGCGGCGGGCACCCTGGGCCGGGCCGGAGCCCGCGGCCCCGCCGGCACGCCCGGTCCAGCCGGCCCGCCCGGCCCAGCCGGCCCGGCAGGCTCGCCCGGCCCAGCGGGCACACTGCGCCCGGAAACTGACACTTGCGCCGAATGAGACGTAACGCCGCATTTGGCAGCCCCTCCCCTTGGGTGCCTTTTGATCCACCTACCGTACGCGGACAGGCCCGTTTTGGAAGGGAATTGACTTACACAAATTGCGATTCTTGCTAATCCCATCTAATTCAATGGATATTAGTAGTAGGCCAGCTGCTCCCTGCAATCGAATTGTATTACCGAGAAGGTTAGCGAAAGATCGATAGAAATACCCCGATATGCACACTACGTCCTGATTGAGCCGCCGCCCGGCCGGGCACGGCTGGCTTCACCAGGCTGCGGCCGGGACGTGGCAGGCCGCCCGGTAGGTCGCCGGCCGCTCAGCAGGCCAGCAGGTCCAGGCCCAGATCGAGCGCGGGGCTGGAGTGGGTGAGCGCCCCGACGGCGACGAAATCGACACCGGTCGCCGCGACAGCCCTGGCCTCCTCCAGCCGCAGCCCCCCGCTGGCTTCCAGCCGGGCTGCCGGGTACCGGCCGGCCAGCGCCGCGGCCGCCCGCAACTCGGCCAGCCCCATGTTGTCCAGCAGGATGAGCCCGGCCCCGGCGTCCAGGGCCTCGCGGACCTGGGCCAGCGTGTCGCACTCCACCTCCAGCGGCAGGCCCGGCGCGGCCGCGCGCACGGCCGCGATCGCCGCGGCCACGCCGCCCGCCGCCGCCACGTGGTTGTCCTTGATCAGCGCCGCGTCGCCGAGCCCCATCCGGTGGTTGACGCCGCCGCCGCACCGGACGGCGTACTTCTCCAGCTGGCGCAGCCCCGGCGTGGTCTTCCGGGTGTCACGCACGGCGCACCCGGTCCCGGCCAGCGCGTCCGCCCACGCCCGCGTCACGGTGGCGATCCCCGACAGGTGGGTGAGAAAGTTCAGCAGGGTCCGTTCGGCGCCCAGCAGTTCCCGGAGCGGGCCGTGGATCCGCAGCACGGCGGTGCCCCGGCCGATCCGGTCACCGTCCGCGCGCCGCGGCTCGGCGGCCTCCGCCGCGATGCCGGCCGCGTCGAGGACGGCGAGGGCGACCGGGATGCCCGCCAGCACGCCCGGTTCCCGGGCCACGACACCGGCGACGGCCCGGGCGCCCGGCGCTGTCGTCGCGGCCGAGGTGATGTCGGGGCCGTAGCGGAGGTCCTCGGCGAGGGCGCCGCGGACGGCCCGCCAGGTGTCCTCCGGATCCAGTCCCGCGGCGATCAGCCGCCCGGTGACCACCGGGTCCGGTGTCATGCGCTGGCCCCCAGTCCCGCCTGGACCGCCCCGGCCGGCCCCCGCTGGCCCGCGTCGGCCCGCCACCGGTGGCAGCCGCGGCTCTCCGTGCGGGCCAGGGCGGCCACCGTGACCAGGACCGAGACCCCGTGCAGGCTGGCCGCCTCGACCATCGCGACGTTCAGCCTCCCGCGCGCGGGCGGGGCCTGGTCCAGGGTCTGCCGCAGGTGTTCCAGGCCCTCGCGGTCGCGTGACACCCCGGCGTGCCGGGACATGGCCGCGGCCAGGGCCGGCCGCACGGCGGGGCTCACCCCCGGGCCGGGGGGAGGTAGCCGCAGCCTGGCGGGCGGCCGGGGCAGGTCCTGGCCGAGCAGGTCCCCGGCGCGCCGCCCGGTGATCAGGGCCTCGGTCAGGGAGTTGGACGCGAGGCGGTTGGCGCCGTGCACGCCGGTCGAGGCGGCTTCCCCGACCGCGTAGAGCCCGGGGACCGAGGTCCGCCCGTCCATGCTGGCCCGGATGCCCCCGCAGGCGTAGTGCGCGCCGGGAGCGACCGGGATCGGCTCGGCGGCTGGGTCGATCCCCCGGGCCCGGCACAGGCCGGCCACCGTGGGGAAATCCCGCTCCAGCACGGCGCGGCCCAGCGTGGTGGCGTCCAGCCAGAGATGGTCGCCCGGGCCGCCCGGCTCTTCCATCCGCTGCTGCATGGCCGCCGCCACGACATCCCGGGGGGCCAGGTCGCCGAGCGGGTGCCGGCCGGCCATGACCGGCCGGCCCGCCGCGTCGACGAGCATCGCGCCGGCGCCGCGCAGGGCCTCGGTGATCAGCGGGCACTGGCCGCGGGCCGAATCCTGCCAGAGGACGGTCGGGTGGAACTGCACGAACTCCACGTCGCGCAGCGCGGCACCGGCCCGGGCGGCGAGCGCCAGGCCGTCACCGGTCAGCCCGGCCGGGTTGGTGGTGGTCGCGTAGGCCTGGCCGAAGCCGCCGGTAGCCACGACGACCGCGCGCGCCGTGACGGCGCCGACCTGCAGTACCCCGTCGTCTCCGGCGATCCCGGCCAGCACCCCGCCGACCGGGCCCCGGTCGCCGGTCAGCGCGTCCAGGGCGACGCACCGGGTCAGGACCTGGACGCGGCTGGCCAGCAGGGCCGCGCGGAGCACCCGGTGCACTTCCCGGCCGATCGCGTCACCCCCGGCGTTCACGATCCGCTTCCGGCTGTGCCCGCCCTCCAGGTGCAGCGCGGTCCGCTCCAGCCGGGCCCCCAGCGAGGCCAGGCGGTCGATCTCACCGGGGGCCTCCGCCACCAGCGTCGCGACGGCCGCCGGATCACACAGGCCGGCCCCCGCGTCGAGCGTGTCCCGCTGATGCAGGTCCGGGGTGTCCCCCGGGCCGATGGCCGCGGCCAGGCCGCCCTGGGCCAGCGGGGTCGCGCCCCCGCCGAGGCCGTCCTTGCTGAGCAGCAGCACCCGGCGGCCATGACCGGCAGCGGTCAGGGCCGTGGCCAGGCCCGCCGCCCCGGATCCCACGACCACCACGTCCGCGTCGCGTCCCCAGCGCACCGGCGACCGGGGCAGGCCGCGCAGCCCCGCGCCGGTCACTTCGCTGCCCTCGCGGCCGGCGCCCCAGCTGGACCGGTCCCAGCCGGACCGGTCCCAGCCGGACCGGTCCCAGCCGGACCGGTCCCAGCCGGACCGGTCCCAGCCGGACCGGTCCCAGCCGGACCGGTCCCAGCCGGACCGGTCCCAGCATCATGGCCTGCACGGCCTGGCGGGCCCGGCGGGCCACGCCGGGCGCGACGGTCACCTCGTGCACGCCGTCGCGCAGGCAGCGCAGCAGGCTGGCCGGTGTCGTCATCTTCATGAACCGGCACACGGCGTCGGGGTTGACCGGTTCCCAGCGCACCGCCGGGTTGGCCCGGCGCAGCTGGTGCAGCATTCCGGTCTCGGTGGCCACCAGCACGGCGGCCGCCGTGGTGGTGCGGGCGGCGTCGAGCATGCCCCCGGTCGAGAGCACCCGGGTGCGGCCGGCGGGCAGGTCACCCTCCCCCGCCTGCCATAGCGCGGCGGTCGAGCATCCGCACTCGGGGTGGATGAACAGCTCGGCCGCGGGCTCGGCCGCCGCCTTGCGGCGCAGCCCGTCCGGGCTGATCCCGGCGTGCACGTGGCATTCGCCGAGCCAGATGTGCATGTTGGCGCGGCCGGTGACCCGCCGGACGTAGGCGCCCAGGAACTGGTCGGGCAGGAACAGCACCTCCCGGTGCTCCGGGATGGAGGCCACGACCTGCGCCGCGTTGGCGGAGGTACAGCACAAGTCGGACTCCGCCTTGACCTCGGCGCTGGTGTTCACGTAGGCGACGACCGCCGCGCCGGGGTGCTCCGCCTTCCAGTCCCGGACCTGCTGCGCGGTGATGGTGTCCGCCAGCGAGCAGCCCGCCCCGGGTTCGGGGATCAGCACCGTCCGGTCCGGGGCGAGGATCTTGGCGGTCTCCGCCATGAAGTAGACGCCGGCGAACACGATCACGCTCGCGGTGCTCCCGGCGGCCAGCCGCGACAGGGCGAGCGAGTCGCCGACGTGATCGGCCACGTCCTGGATCTCGGGGGCCTGGTAGTTGTGCGCGAGGATCACGGCGTCGCGCTGCGCCGCCAGCCGCCGGACCTCCGCCGCCCACTCCGGGCCGGCCCGCTCCACGCCAGCCCCTTGCCGGCCGGCCCGCCCCCCGCCAGCCCCCTGCCCGCCAGCCCGCCCCCCGCCAGCCCCTTGCCCGCCAGCCCGGTCCCCGCCAGCCCCCT
>WNGB01012817.1_pt1 | contig 14883 bp, 14 predicted proteins | sample 5400681 | NCBI WGS metagenome assembly WNGB01 (sample SAMN13153367, study PRJNA577476) | soil metagenome | isolation source: 115 cm soil or saprolite under grassland replicate 2 | place: USA:California | collected 2016-06-15
AACCCGAGCGAGGTGGTGACGAAGTGGTCCCATCGACTCCCCGCGCTTCCGAGGTGTCCGCCGGTGCTCGCCAGCAGGTCGAAATGCCGCGCCAGCGACACGCCCGCCGTCGCCTGGGCCCTGAGGTACAGAGCGAAACGGGAAACCGGGATCCCCAGCGACACCGTCTCGTTGCCCGTCGTCATGCTCACGGGAACTGACCCCTGGTAGACCTCCAGACCGAGGCCGCCGGTGGCCTCGATGAAGGTCCTGCCGAAGCGGTGGCCGGCTCCCACCAGCGCGGCGGCGCCGATGAGAGACTTGGCGCTGCTATCCGCCATGTCAGGGCCGACCTCCAGCGCCGCGCCGAGGATCAGGCTGCGCGCGGGCACCTGTCGCTGAAGCTCCAGATACCAGATGCCCACCCCGGGCCAGGTGGGCAGGTTGTACTCCGGGCCTCCGGCCCAGAACGCGGTCGGCCCGCCGCCTATCGTCAATGACCAGGTCGGGTGCGAAGCGGCGGCCGGCCCGGGTTGCGCCGCGACCACGCCACCCGGCGCCGGCGCGAGGTCGCGTGGCGCGCGTTCCGGCAGCGGCGGGGGCTCGGTCGCCGGCGGTGGGGCCGGAGGCGGTGCCTCGGGGGCGGCGGGCGGCGTGTCGACGGACGCCGCCGCGACGGCGAGCGGCGCGGGCACGGGCGCGACGACGATCGGGCTCACCTGATCGCGCGCGAGGTTGCCGGCCAGCCAGCCGATCGATTGCAGCCGCGCCTTCCGATCGCCGGGCGCGGCGACGACGCGCGAGACGACGCTGGCCGTGTGCGCGCGCAGTGACATCCGGATCTCGGCGCGATCGACGGCGACAATCAGGAGATCGGAAGTGTCCTCCGCCGCCGCGTCACGCGGCGCCCGCACGGGCGTCCGCAGCTCCGCGGCGATTGCCTGTCGGACCTCGGCGGGATCGACGGCCGCGCCGGGGCGGGTCTCGACGACGACGACCAGGGGTTCCACCGCAGCAGCGGCGAAGGACGGCGCACCCGCCGCCATCGCCGTCAACAACACACCAACCAGGGACTGACACCGCTTCATACCCTGATGTCGCCGCAAGTCGGGCGTTTGTTCAACCCCGACGAGAAAGATCACCGAATGTCGATCTGCACGGCGGTCGTCTGGGCGTGATCGGGGTCGCGTTTCGCCCCGTCCTCGCCCGGGCCGGCCCCGCCTCGGCCATGTGCAAACGATCGGTTGCACGTCCGCCGGGGCGGCGCTAGTGTGCAACCAGGAGGTTGCACATGACGTCGACGGACAGGATCGAGAAGCAGGTGACGCTGCGTGCGCCGGTGTCGCGCGTCTGGCGTGCCATCGCCGACGCGCAGGAGTTCGGACGCTGGTTCGGCTTCACGCTGGAGGGTGCCTTCGCGGCGGGCAAGACGATGAAGGGGACATTCGACGGGCAGATCGACGAGGCTGCAATCGTCGAGGCGCAGAAGCAGATGGGCGTCGAGCCGTCCGGCGTGAAGGTGCCCGCGAGCAGCACCACGCTCTTCACCGTCGAGCGCATCGAGCCCGAGCGCACGTTCAGCTTTCGCTGGGTTCCTTACGGGATCGACGCGGACGCCGATCCCGAGCGCGAACCGACCACGCTGGTGGAGCTCACGCTCGAGCCGGTGGCCGAGGGCACGCGCCTCACCATCGTCGAGTCGGGGTTCGACCGCGTGCCCGCCCACCGGCGTACGCGCGCACTCCGCATGAACGAAGGCGGCTGGGCCGCGCAGGCCGACAACCTGAGGAAGTATGTCGACCGCGCGTGAAAAGGCCTTCGCCGACGTCTTCTTCGCGCTCGGCGACGGTACGCGGCTCTCGGTCGTGCGGAAGCTGGGCGCGGGCGGGGCGCTCTCGGCCACGGCGCTGTCCGAGGGCGCGCACGTCACGCGCCAGGCCATCGTAAAGCACCTCCAGGTGCTGGAGGGCGCCCGGCTCGTCACGCACGAGAAGCGCGGTCGCGAGGTCCTCTATGCGCTCGAGCCCGTGCAGCTAGATGACGCGCGCGTGTTCCTCGACGCCATTTCCCAGGGCTGGGATCGCGCCTTCGAGCGGCTGCGGCGGATGGTGGAGGACCCGGTCCCTGTCACGCGAAAGTCGCCGGAGCGGCGCCGATCGGAGTCGTCTCGCGGCCAGAAAGCGCCGCACGCGGGCGGCTAGCCGCCACTTTGCCGCGAGCTCGACGCAGAGATCGTGGCGGAGGGCGTCGACGTTGAGGAAGAGCGCGATTGCCTGAACGGTCTTGGTGGCGATCTCTGCCAAGGCTACCTCTTCGCTCGGCCCGGTCGCGGCTTCCCGCTCCCCATCTATTGACCAGTCGGGCTATCAGTCGGCGCAATCAGCGACGTTTGATCTTGTCGATCAATGTCGTTCGGTTGAGGCCGAGGGACTTCGCAGCGCGGGTCTTGTTCCCGTCCGCATTGCGGAGGGCCTGTTCGATGAGGGAACCTTCGATGGCCCCCAGAGTCGCGACCAAGTCGATGGAACCCTTCGCCAGCTGAGTTGCGGCGCTGGCCGCCCCAGGCGAAGAGCTCTCACGGCGCATGCGGTCTGGCAGCTCGTCGGCGCTGATCGTTCCGGTTCTGTTCAGGATGACCAAACGCTCGAACAGGTTTTCCATCTCGCGAACGTTGCCGGGCCAGCCGTATACCTTGATGAGCGTCAAGGCATCCTCGCCGATACTCACCGCCTTCTCTAGTCGTCTATTCACCGCGTCGAGAAAGTGACTCGCCAGCAGGGGGATGTCCTCGCGCCGTTCGCGCAAGGAAGGCAGTCGAATCGGGAGCACGTCCAGTCGGTAGTAGAGGTCCTGGCGGAAGCGTCCGTCGCGGACCATGGTCTCGAGGTCCAGATTAGACGCGGCGATGATGCGGATGTCGATCGGACGTGCACGCGATTCGCCCACCGGCGTGACCTCGCGCTCCTGCAAGACGCGGAGCAGCTTTACCTGCATCGACAACGGCAGATCTCCGATCTCGTCCAAGAACAAGGTTCCGTGGTCAGCCGCGACAAACCTTCCCATTCGGGCGTCGATGGCTCCTGTAAAAGAGCCCTTTGCATGCCCGAAAAGCTCGCTCTCGAGCAGATTGTCGGGGATGGCGCCGCAATTGACGGCGATGAACGGTCCGCTCGCTCGCCCCGACGAACCGTGTAAGAGGCGCGCGACCACCTCCTTTCCGGTACCGCTCTCTCCGGTGATGAGAACGGTCGCGTTCGTGTGGGCGATGCTCTCGACTGCGTCGATCACGGCCTTGATGGCGAGCGAGTCACCGATCAGAGCCACTTGGGGTCGCCCGTCGTCTGGTCTTTCGCCCGCCGACGGCGACGTCCCTGTGGCGCTGTTTCGCGTTCGTACCGCTCGACCGACGAGCTCCAGCAGATCCTGCGAGTGAAACGGCTTGATGAGGAAGTCGAAGGCGCCGGCACGCATCGCCTGAACGCAGTCACGAATCGACCCCTCCGCCGTGAGGACAACGACGGGGGTCTTGGGCTGAAGCTCGCGCGCCCTGCGGAGGACCGCGAAGCCGTCGGCGCGTGGCATGGCGAGATCGGTGACGACGACGTCGAACCGGTGGCTCGCGAGCTGATCGATTGCGACCTGGCCATCGTCTGCCTCGACGACCGTCTGACCCGAGCGGGTCAGCAATGCTCGAAGCAGCGTTCGTATCCCGACGTCGTCGTCGGCGACTAGGATCGGCACCGCCCAAGTCTATACCAACGCCATCCGAACGGTTGGCTCATGCCATCCGAATCGGTTAGTTGAGGTCGGGTTGCGACCCGATCGAGCGAGCTCTTGGCAATGGTGACATCGCCACGTGCGCAAATGCCGATAGGCCTCGCGCAACGGCTCTCATGGCCTTCGAACCGACGTTTTCCGCAGATCTGTTGGCGCGGTCGGACGTCGGGAATGCGGCGCTCTCGGGGGGGGGGAGACGTCAGGCTATCGACAGCCGTGTCCACAACAGGCTGATTTTACGTCGCTTGATGACATGGTCCCCACATTGCGTGGCTACCGCCTAGAGGGACATCATGAGTGACGAAACGTTCATTCCGGAGGATCACCTACGGGGCTTCATCACTGAACGAGACTTCGACAAAGCGGAGGAGATCTTTCCAGGAATCGGAAGCTTCTACGAACATTGTCGGAGGAAGCCGGCAACGTTCCTCAATCTCGTGTGGCAATTTGAGAAGGCATTCCCAGATCTCGTGACGCCGCAAGGGTCATTGCGCACCGCTGAACGAGACCTCTCGGAAGTTGCCCCCAGCCGGCGATGTGTCCGGGTGAGCGACAGGGACTGAACTACGCGATAGGCAATGTGAATCGAAACGTCGTGCCCTTGCCCGGCTCGCTCTCTGCCCAGATCCGACCGCCGTGCTCGGCTACGATCTTCTCGCAGATGTGAAGCCCGAGACCGAGGCCCCGGCGCCTCGCGCTGTCGATCTGCCAAAACCGTTTGAAGATGTTTGGCATTTCGTCGGGACCGATACCTGGGCCGCTGTCCTGCAGCCAAAACTCCACGTTCTCAGCTCGACGTGCGACATGAACGGTGACCGTCCCTTTTGCCGGCGTGAACTTCAAAGCGTTGCCGAGCAGGTTCGATAGCACCTGGACGATGCGATCATGGTCGAAAGAAGCGAAGACAGGCTCCGGGGGCTTGTTGACGGCGAACGCGATCCCGCGATTCTCGAAAAGTGGCTGGTACGATCGGTATACCTCGGCCAGGAACGCGCACACGTCGTTCTGGCATTTGACCACACGAAGAGTTCCCGATTCGATGCGGGCGACATCGAGGAGGTCAGTCAGCAGCCGCTCCATTCGTGCCGTCGCGCGGCTCACCTCGTCGACCGCCGCAAGCGCTTCGGGATCTTTCACCAACTCGGCGATCATCTGTGTACTCATGCAAATGATGGCGAGCGGGCTCCGAAGATCATGAGACACCATCGCGAGAACGTCGCCTTTGGGCGAATGGCCACCGTACGCGTAGGCAAGTGCGGCTTTGGTCTCTCCGAGAGTACGCACAGCCGCGTCGGTGTTATACCGTTCCAACGACAGCTGATCGTCGGTGTTCTGGCGGCGCGCTTTCGTTCCATTGCGATCAGCTTCGTGCGTCCGTCTCTCCGCTTCTTTCGCCTCGTCGACTCGATGCCGTTCTCCATCGACGATGGCGTCGGTAGCCTTGCGTTCGGCCTTCGTGCTGTCATCGGCGATTTGGCGCTCAATCGCGACGGTACTATCGCCGTCCAATGCAAGCCGCTTGTCAGCCAGCGTCGTGTCGACGTCATCGCGGAATTTCCAAAGCTTTCGGTCCGCCAGTAAGCGATCGTGTTCGATGATGTCGTCCAGCTTCCGCTGGGCCGAATCGGCCCCCGCACGTTCCGCGCCAAGGCTTTCATTCGTATGCGCACGACCTGCTGCGATGTTTCCTCGAACTCGATCCATGAGTGGCTGCTTTCTCTCTGGGACTTTACGGAGGCGCTTTCAAGGCAAGCGGCGATCGAAGAGAGCTTCCATCACCTTCACCGCTTCAGCGCCATCGTGGGCCAGCGTGACCGCATACCCCGCTGTCGGCAGACGGCCTAGGTATCGTGCAAAAGCCTGCTCATCCTCGACGAGAAGGACTCGCGCAGGTACCTTCACGGCGTCGAGAGGGACGCTCTTCATTGGGACGTTCCCCTCGAGGTCTCAGCAATCCCTCGAGGTGTCTCGAAGACGAGCGCTTCTAAGGCCGGGGCGATCGACGCAGATCGAAGCTCGAGGGAGGAGTCAGGCGCGCGACCGTGCCTTGAGGGAACCGCTCTCGCAACCCCAACGTTCATGCCTCCCGACCCTCCCCTGGCGGCGGCTCCCCAGCGCCTCCAAGCCTCGTTACAGTACGCCAGACTGCAGATTCAAGATAGGGAATAGAGCATCAGTTTCTGAGCGGCGAAAGCAGCGCACTCGGGCACGCTCCGGATTGACGAGCCTTGCCCGCGCAAGACTGCGCCCAGGTGACGGGACAACCGAGGCCGCAATGTCCGACCTGCACCAGCGGCAACATGACGTCCGTGCGCCTCGACGTCCACGACGGAACGACGGGCGAAATCTGGCGCGTCTTCATCAGCCCCGAGGGGCAGGGCGCGCTCGACGAGTGGGAGCGCGCCGGTGAAGCGGCCTGGGCCAAGCCGATCTCTCTCCGTCTCGTCTACCGCCACGGATTCCAACTTTACGTCGCGTTCGGATTCACCATTCACGATGAAGACGGTCTGCTCATGGCCTCCGACGGCGCGCAATTCGTCCAGGCCCTGGTGGCCGAGGACACCCCGTCACTGTCGGTGACGATGGGCACGCCCATCTGCAGCGAGTGCGATCGCTGCCGCACCTTCCGGGAGTACAAGTTCACGGGGACGACCTCCGCCAACGTCGGCGTCGCCGACGGCGAGATCACGATCGGCTCCCGCCGCTACGGTGTCCGTAACCAGGGTGCCCGCACGCTCGAAGAGGCGTGCCGGGGCGGCGACGCCGAGGAAGCTTCGCCGTGGTCGATCTGGGTGCGCCCTTAGCCGATCCGCTGGGCCAGCGCGACGATGACGCCCTCGGGCCCGTGGACGTAGCAGAGGCGGTAGATGTCCTCGTACTCCGCGATCTCGCCGATGAGGTCGTTGCCGCGTGCGCGGAGGCGGGCGACGGTGTCGTCGATGTCGTCGACCTCGAACATGATGCTGCGGTAGCCGAACGTGTTCGGGGGCGCGGGGGTGGGCGTCGGGGTGAGCGGCTTCGGGGAGTGGAACTTCGTCAGCTCGACTTTGCCGTGCCCGTCGGGGGTGACCATCATGACGATGTCGACGCGGACGTTGTCGATGTTGTTCACGCGGTCGACCCACGGGCCTTCGACGGGCGTCGGCTTGCCTTCGGGTTTCAGGCCGAGGGTGGTGAAGAAGGCGACCGCGGATTTGAGGTCGTCGACGACGATGACGATGTGGTCGAGGCGGGGGTACATGGACGGGGTCACGGGGGAAGGATAGGCGGGGTTCGACCTAGGGGCAGCGGGGAATGTCCTGAGACCGACGCCGTGGTAGTGGCGCCCGCGACGGACGCTTGAAAGCCGCGTCCCACGTAGGTGAACCCAAGCAGTTCCCCGGCGAGCCTCCGAACGTCGGGTTGCTAGGCGCCCGCGACGCAGCGCCGTAAACTCGCGACGGCGTGACGCTAGAGATCTTGAGAAAGATCGCTTTAGCAAGTGTGGACGAGCTGCTGGACTGGACGCGAAAGCCTCTCGTAGGAGGAAGCAGGGAGGCACAGGTGAGGTGCGGGCTCTGGTTCGCCCGTCGAGCATGACTCGCGGGCGCACGAGCAGGATTGGACGCAATGACCCGTGTCCTTGCGGTTCGAACATGAAGTACAAGAAGTGTCACGGCGACACAGCACGACGAGATCAATCCGCGACGCCGGCTCGCAATTCAGCGCCAAGAGCTGTTGGAGGGCCACGTGTTCTCTACAAGTTCATGGAGCGCAGATGGGCCGTTGAGTTGACTACGAAGGGCAACATCCAAATCGGCACGCTCAACGGTTTCCGAAAGGCTGAAGCGCACCGTCCCGGGATAGGTGACACCGGCGAAGGTACCCGGGTTCTCCAATCGGGACCTCGATGGACGAACCGCGGTGAAGACCTGGACCTTCCTGGAATCAAACTTGAAGGGGTGAGTCCGGGGACGTTCACCCTAAAGAACGTTTCGTTTGTCGGCAGCGTGAGGAACGCGCTGATTATTTGCCTGGCGGGGCACAGTGGTGCAAAAGGGTTCCCTCCCGAGTACGACACGATCGTTGAGATCGCTGACCCGCGGGGCTTCCTCAACGCGGTGAACGACGACCTTGAGAAAACATTCTCGGACCTACGAAGTCTCGGGCTCGTGGAATGCGTCTATGCGGCCCGCGAGGCACCGCTCAGTAGTCGCGTATCCGGCGGCGGTGATGCCTGGTTCCGAAAGCCAGTCGGCTTCCAACTTCAATCTGAGTTCCGAGCGGGCTGGGTGACCGAACATATTGGCGACGAACCGATCGTTCGGGTGGTGCCAAAACTCTGCAACTTCGTCCGAATTCTGCCCTGATGCTGCTGGCCGCGACCGCAGGCGCGCCGATCGCGACCACGCACGCCGTGGAAGCCGTGAACTTGGCCTCGACACCGGCCTCGAGACTTCTCCCAGGTTGATCGCTCCGCGTTGGGCGCGATGGAAGCGACCCGCGTTCGGACGAGTGGCCGTCGGCGGGACGGCGGCGGTCGGGGCGAGAGGTCGGCCGCGAAATGAACCTTGGAGAGATTTCCTCGTCGACCACGAGGCGAGCCCCTCCCTTCCGCGCGCGGTACTTACGAGGGCCGGAAAGCGGGCCTTGCGCCGACACAAAACTTAAGTGTTATCAGGGCCTACGGTACCTTGCATCGCGGGCGAGGTCTCGCTGGTATACTGAACATACGAACAGTACAGGTATGATGGCAAAGGCGCGATCGACATCGCAGGGCAGGGCCAATCGCTTCGGAGGGGACTGGACCCAAACGAAGTTGGAAGTGCTCAAGGAGTACCTGGCCGCGTACACAAAGGCGCTGAAAAATAAGCCGAGGGCCGCGCAGCCGTTCCGGAAGGCGTACATCGATGCCTTCGCCGGCACCGGGTCGCGGACCGCGCGTGAACGCGAGACAAGCGGTTCGCCCGAAACCTTGCTCTTTCCCGACCTCGCCGAGCCTGCACCCCAGAAGCTACTCGACGGTTCGGCGAAGCTCGCACTGCAGGTCGAGCCTCGCTTCGACAAGTATGTCTTCATCGAACGAAGCCCCGACCGCTGTCATCAGCTCGAACGGCTGAAACTCGAGTTCCCCAAACTCGCCGACGACATCGACATCCGGCAGGGGGAGGCGAACGAGGTGATCCAGAAGCTCTGCGCGCCGCTCGACGCATGGAAGTCGCGCCGCGCGGTGCTCTTCCTCGACCCGTACGGCATGCAGGTGGAGTGGAAGACGATCGAGGCCGTCGCCACGACGAAGGCGATCGACCTCTGGTTGCTCGTGCCACTCGGCATGGGCATGAACCGGCTAACGACAAGGTCGGGGAAGTTGCCGGAGTCGTGGCGTCAACGCATGGACGCCTTTCTCGGCACGAGAGCCTGGTACGACGAGTTCTACAAGGTCGAGACGAAGCCTACGCTCTTCGGCAATCATCAAATCCAGGTAAAAGCGTCGATGGACGTGATGGCTCGCTATTTCAACGAGCGATTGAAGCAGGTGTTCGCCGGCGTCGTCGAGGAGCCGGGCGTACTCTGGAACTCGGCGAACAACCCGCTTTATCTCCTCTGCTTCGCGGTGGGCAATGAGCGGGGCAAGGACGTCGCCCTGCGCATCGCTAACCATCTGCTCAAGCCCCTCAAGGAGGTGCGCTGATGGCGTTCGGCTCCGGCATCGAATGGACCGAGTCCACTTGGAACCCCGTCACGGGATGCGACAAGATTAGCCCCGGTTGCAAGTACTGCTACGCCGAGCGCATGGCAGAACGCCTGCAGTCCATGGGGCAGCAGAACTACAAGGACGGCTTCAAGCTCACGCTGCAGCCAAAGATGCTGGACCTTCCACTCCAGTGGAAGAAGCCGCAAACGATCTTCGTGAACTCGATGAGCGACTTGTTCCACAAGAACGTGCCGCTCGAGTACATCCAACGCGTCTTCGACGTCATGCGCCGCGCGGACTGGCACCGCTTCCAGATCCTGACGAAGCGCGCTGCTCGGCTCGCCGAATTGAGCGAAGCCATCGACTGGCCCGAGAACGTGTGGATGGGCGTGAGCGTCGAGAACGCTGACCACGTCGGCCGTATCGACGACCTGCGCACGACGGGCGCTGCCGTTAAGTTCCTGTCGCTCGAGCCGCTGCTCGGCCCACTGCCGCAACTGAAGCTGAAGAACATCGACTGGGTGATTGTTGGCGGCGAGTCCGGCCACCGCGCTCGCCCGATGGACCCGGCCTGGGTTACCAACATCCGCGACCAATGCGCGCGGACGGGTGTCGCGTTCTTCTTCAAACAGTGGGGCGGCAAGAATAAGAAGAAGGCCGGCCGTGTCCTCGAAGGCCGCACATACGACGGAATGCCGGAACCGGCGCCGTCGGTCGCCGCGGCAAGCAGGCCACGTGCGCAGCGCTTCTTGCCCGTGATGGGTTGACCACGCCAGCCACCGCGATCACACGTGCCTAGCTGCGGCTTGAGATTTGGTGCCGGCAATATCAATTCCCACCGGCGCCACCTGAAGTCGTCATCGTCTCGATCCTCCTCTTCGGCCCTGACCTGCATCGCCGATCGAGAGAGAGACGACGCCGTTCTGGAAATTCTCGCGACACTGAGACGATCGTCGCATTATCGCAACCTAGGTCGAAACGATCTCGTCGATCTCTACCGAGACCAGGGTGTTCCGGCGCTCCTTTGCTTGCGCGCGTGCTCGTTCGACATGCTGTTCGAATGTCTCCCCGGTGAGACGACGGGATGACCTGCGAACGCCGATGCTTACCGTAGGTGTGTGATTGTTCGGCATCCTTCGTGAGGAAAACGTGCGCTCCACCGTCGACCGGATCGTGTCCGATGCTCTTTGTCTGTTTGAGCGACATACCCGGGAGGAGCACTCCGGCCTCGTCACCGCCAAGTCGATAAGCCGTGTCCGCCGGGACGGCCCCTCGCACTATCTCAAAGATGCCCCGAAGAATGTCGTCGGCTCCCGAGTTTAGGAACGGGGAGTTGAGATCCTTCAGGCGATCGACATCCAGAAGGAGCATCGCACCTCGAACGTCAGGTCGCGGAGCTGAGCGAGGTCGTGTTCGAGCAGCAACGCTCGCTCGACGCTTTGCGCGCGCAGCTTCGGATGATGAACGCCCGCCTCGAGCAACAGGGCGACGCGCCCGCGAACGAAGAGCCGCCGCACTACTGAGGCGGCGGGCGGAGCGATCGGCGTAGCTCGCTGATGAAGATCGCGACGCGCAGCGGCGTGTCGATGAACCGCAGCCCGACGCCCACGGGCGGGTCACCGACGTCGACGGACAGGTGACGCCAGCGAACCTGAGCCAGGACGTCGATCAATTCGCCCTCACCCTCCGTCTCGAGCGTCAGGGTGACCCGTTCGTCGGCGCCGAGCAGCCGGACCGTCGCCACGCGAGACCCGCGGCCGAGGTTAGGTACGTTCACCACGGAATCCGCCGACTGAGCGTCGCGACTTCAATCGTATGGGTGGCACTCGGCCGGGTACGAGAACAGTTCGCACCCGGCGATCTCGCAGTGGCTGTCGATGGAGAAGGCCTCGTGATCCGAGGTCTCGAGCTGCACGGGGTTGGAGGGCGAGAACGCGTAGCTCGCCGGACCCTCGCGAGCGGGCAGCGACAGCATCACCTCCAACGTGTCTCCGTCGACCACGCCATACGACGCGGACGCGCTGATCATGGGACGGACCGAGCAGGTGCCGTCCGGGCCGAGGCAAGGCCCGCAGCCGGAGCGAACGGACCTGGGCGCGCCGAAGCGCGTCGGCGCGGTCACGGTGACGGTCTTCGTCGGCTCATTGCATCGGGTCGCGACGCCGCCGGGGCTGCAGTATTCGTCGCGTCTGCAAGCCGCAACCAACATCAGGCTCGCGATGACGACAGCCCGCACGACACGTCGATGCTACAGCCTTTCGAGAATCACGATCCGCTCATGGGTATCGATGGGTCTGAATCCATGCGAGACGCGCCGCCGAGGTTAGGTAGGTTCACGACGAAGCTCGCCGGATGGCGTAAGTGTCGGCCATGACGAACTTCAGCTGCAGACAGCTCTTCCCGCCGGATCTGGCGACGATGCACGCGTTGCTGGCGGCGTTCGGCGAGGCGTTCGACGAGCCGGAGACCTACCAGGGCGCGGTTCCGAGCGAGGCGTATCTGACCGGGCTGCTCGGGCAGCGACAGTTCATCGCGGTCGCCGCGCTCGCCGGAGACCGTCGCGGTGCGCCGGCGAGCGGGCTGCCCGCATCGACGCTGATACAAGTGTGCCGGTTTCTATCGCGGGAGAACCGGCCGCAGTATCGTCGCGTAGTGCTGCCGCCGCGAACCCGATTGCCTCCGTGTCTCCCGGCCTTCCTGTTGGCCCTTCTCGCGTGTGCCGGAGGCGGCTGCGAGGCAACGACGATGACGGGTGGCCACGTTCCCGTTCCTATCTTGCTCGGACCCGTTGCTTGCATCGGTTGTGCACCGAGTCCCCCTCCGCCCACGAACACCCCGATAGCGGACGAGACGCACTACGAATACCTGCTCGGTTCCGGCCCGACCGGGACGGCCTGGTCCAAGGAAACGAGGCGGACAATGCTGGGGCAAAAGGCCTTCGAGGCCGCGGGCAACAAGTGCCGGGGGGAGCTGCGCGTGACTCGCTTAGCCGCGAGCGCCTTCGATATCTTTGCCTTCGCCCTCGCGTTTTACAAGGTGGCGATCGAGGTGGAAGCCGTCGCGACCGCGGTGCCTCAGGAGACGTGCCTGGGGTCCTCCGCGCCGGGCGATTCCGACAAGGGTAAGCCCGAGTGAAAGCCGGCGCGTGTCGCCTCGTTTTCAGCGTCGTCCTGCCGGCTGTCGCGGCCGCCGGCTGTGCCGGCGCCCGCGTCAACGTCACCGCGGAACGCGCGCAGTATCCGATCTCGCTATCCGATGCCGTTCGCGACCAGAGCGGCGCGCTCTATGCCCCGCAGTCGTTGCAGCGGGTTGGGGACTTTTCCCTCGAGGCGAGCCGGATGGGGGTCTTCTACTCGTTGTGGACGCCGCGAGCAAATCTCGACATCTCCGATGCCGTCAATGTGCAGGTCGCCGCGGCTAAGGGAGAGGCGGTGATCCGCCTTTCGGTCACGGTGTCCGACAGCTGCGCGGTCCTGAACGCGATGCCGGTCCTGAACGTGTTGCCGCTCTGGCCGGGCTGCGTGCCGGTCAGCATCTCCGGGCAGATCGTACGCCGCAAGCAGAAGCCGTAGCTATTCCATGTCCGATGGGCGGGTGGTGGATCATCGTGATTTCGGGGACGGGCCGACGGCGCTTGTTCCTCCTGTCCCCCGTTGACCGCGACCGCGTTGTCGGAGACCGTCGATTGATGCGGGCAACATCGTGGCTGCTAGTGCGGTCGTGATCGCGGGTGGGTGCAGCTCGGGACCGGGAGGCGCCGGAACAGGCGGACATGGAGCTCGTTCCCACGAAGGAAAATCCAGCGAGGATCCCATTTAGTGAGATGCGCCCCCGCTCGAAGTTTGTCCTCCTCGTGTTCCTCTCACCCTTCGCCTGGTTCGGCTGCCAGGATTCGACCCAAAGGGGGGGAACCGGTGGCTTGGCCGGCTCGGCCCACGGCTCAGGAGGCGGTCCTGCCGGTGCCGATGGCACAGCCGGCGGCGCGGGCGGCGGCACGCCGGGTGGCGCAGGCACTGGAGGTGTGGCCGGCGCGGCCGGCAGCAGCGGCGGCGGTGCGGGCATGGGTGGCGCCGCCGCGGGGGCAGGGGGCGCGGCGGGGTCGGTTGGTGGAACGGGGGCGGGGGGCACGGCCGGAGGCAACGGCGGACGGAGCGCCAGCGGCGGGGCGGGCATGGGAGGTCACGGCGGAACGGGCAGCGACCCCGCCAGACCTAAGTGGGGTCTCGTCGAGAATCCCAGCGCGGGTTGCAAGATCCCTCCGCTACCCAGTGTCGACTCGCTGAGCGCAAATGCCAAGTTGCCTGATCCTTTCACCAAGATGGATGGCACGCGCATCACCGACAGAAGCGAGTGGCGGTGCCGCCGCGAGGAGCTGCTTCAGGAGGCCTATGCGTTCATCTACGGCGAGAAGCCGGTGGTTTCCGAAGGCGCCGTTTCGGGGTCGGTGAGCAACAGCAGCATTTCCGTCCAGGTCAACGAGGGCGGCAAGAGCACTTCGTTCACGGCCAGCGTCAATATGAATGGAGCCACTGCGCCCGCGCCGGCGGTCATCGGGTTTGGCGGCCTCGCTGGCATGCCCATCCCTCGCGGGGTGGCGACGATTACGTTCAGCGCCATCGAGACGGCGGGGACCAGCGGTGCCAAGAAGGGGCCCTTCTACGACGTCTATGGCACCAACCACCCTGCGGGCTACCTCGCGGCTCAGGCCTGGCAGATAAGTCGCATCCTCGACGTCTTGCAGAAAGATCCAAGCGTCATCAATCCGACGAGGATCGGGGTAACGGGATGTTCGCGACTAGGGAAGGGTGCCTTCGTCGCTGGCGTGCTCGACAACCGAATCGCGCTGACGATGCCGTTCGAGTCGGGCATGGGTGGTACCGTTGCACTGCGCTTGGTCGAGGTCCTCGATCCGACCGGCGAGTGGGCTTATAACGCCATCGGTGGCATCTCGCGCTGGCTGTCCGAGGTGCAGCTCGGCCGGTTCACAACAGGCGGCAACGCCCGGGCTGACAACACCGACAGGCTGCCGATCGACATGCACGAGATGATGGGCCTCATTGCTCCACGCGGTCTGTACATCCTCGACAACCCCAACCCCGACATCAGCTGGGCTGACGAAAACTCCTCCTGGGTGACAGGGAACGTGGGCAAATTGATCTTCGAAGCGCTCGGGGTCGGTGACCACATGACCTACGAGTCGACATCGGGCAGCCACTGCCAGTGGCGATCCGGCTACGAGGCGTCGTTGAACGCCATGATCGACAAGTTCCTGCTCGGCAACGAATCGGCCAAGACAGGGAACGTCCATACCGAAGGCCGCAATCTCGCGAATCCCAACGACCACTACGACTGGGACGTGCCGCAGCTGTCCGGCGAGCTCTGACCGAGATCCGGCGCCACCGGGCCAGCAATTCGGTCCAAAGGGCGAGCGCGCTCAGGGGGCGGCTGGTCCG
>WNGB01008209.1_pt1 | contig 14882 bp, 10 predicted proteins | sample 5400681 | NCBI WGS metagenome assembly WNGB01 (sample SAMN13153367, study PRJNA577476) | soil metagenome | isolation source: 115 cm soil or saprolite under grassland replicate 2 | place: USA:California | collected 2016-06-15
GATCGAGTTCCTCCGGGCCCCCGCGCGATTTGCGGCCGTCGGCGCGAAACCAGTCCGCGGCGTCCTCCTGTACGGGCCGCCCGGCACGGGCAAGACGATGCTCGCCAAGGCGGTCGCCGCCGAGGCCGAGGTGCCGTTCTTCGCGGCATCGGGGTCGGACTTCGTCGAGAAGTTCGTGGGCGTCGGAGCCTCCCGCATCCGCTCGCTTTTCGCGGCCGCCCGCAAGGCCGGCAAGGGCGTCGTGTTCATCGACGAGATCGATGCGATCGCCAAGCGCCGCGGCGGTGTCAACAGCCACGACGAGCGCGAGCAGACGCTCAACCAGCTCCTGGTCGAGCTCGACGGGTTCGGTCCCAACGAGAACGTGGTGGTGATCGGCGCGACCAACAGGCTGGACGTCCTGGATGCGGCGCTGCTGCGGCCAGGCCGCTTTGGCCGCAAGGTGCACGTTCCGTTGCCCGACCGGGAGGACCGCCTTGAGATCCTGACCGTCCATGCCGGCGGGAAGCCGCTGTCGCGGTCCGTCGACCTTGCCGCGGTCGCGCGCAAGACCTACGGCTTTTCGGGGGCGATGCTGGCCGATCTGCTCAACGAGGCCGCCATCCTGACCGCACGCGATGATCGCAGCGAGATCGAGCCCGACGACGTCCAGCGAGGCTGGCTGAAGGTCGCGGTCGGCAGCAGCCGCGTTCGCTCGATGGATGAGCGGGAGCGAAGCATCATCGCCGCCCACGAGGCCGGCCACGCAGTCTGTGGACTGCTCGTCGGCGAGCGCCGGCGAGTCGAGGAGATCAGTCTCTATCAGCACGGCGAGGCGCTCGGCATCACCGTCTCCTCCTCTGAGGACAACGACCTGCCGGCCGAGTCGGACCTGCGCGCCAGGCTGGTTGCGCTCATGGGCGGCCGGGTCGCGGAGGAGCTGCTGTTCAGCGACGTGACCGGCGGCGCCTCGAATGACTTCGAGCAGGCCACCTCGCTGGCCACCACGATGGTCAGCCGGCTGGGCATGGGCCGTGACCCGGAGGACCGCGAACGAGGGGCGACCGGCCGGGGGAAGCTGTCGGCATTCGTCCTCGGCGACGGCCGTGACTCTCATGACGGCCTGCCGTCCGACGTGGCCTCGGCACAGACCCGGGCAACACGGGCGATCCTCGATGACGCATACGCCCGCGCTCGCGAGCTGCTGCTCGGCCGGATGGAGCTCCTGGGCGCCGTGGCCGGATACCTGTACGAGCACGAGCGGATGACCGGCGATGACCTGCACGCCGTCTATTCGGGAGAGCTCGGGCCGGCCGACCCGTACGGCTGGCGGCACGTCTCAGCCAAGCCGCGGGCGTGGGAGGAGATCGGCCCGCTCTTCAGGGCCGAGCCGGCGCTCGTGCTCGTCGGCCCGTCCGGACCGGCCCTGCCCGCCCGCGACCGCCGGCGCGGCGGCTGGAACAAGCTGCGCCGGGCCATTCCCCGGCCGGTCCACCGGCTCCTCCGCGAGGTGGTCACCCGGATCGAGGCGGACGACGAGGGTGCGCCCACGGCCTGAGGAAGGACAGGCGGCTACGACCGTGGGAGCCAGGTAGCGACGCTCAACCGCAGGATCGGGGCGTCGATCAGGCCGATCGATCCGTCCGGACCGACGGAGACGTGCGCGTCGAGAGCGGCCTGCAGACGTCGATCCTTCGGGCCATCCGGCGCGACCCACGTCTGGCGGCGCAGGGAGGCCAGCGCTTCATCACGGCTTCCGAAGAACCGCTCCATCCGGTCCACGGTCCGCACGTCGGGCTCCCGCCCGCGGGCGTGCAGGAGGTCGACGAACGCGGGCATCGCCGGCAGCGGGATCCTGGCTTCGCCGTGGACGATCGGCCAGTACGCCTCGGCCAGCGCGGCCGGCGTCCGATCGGTCATCACCGCCACGCACAGCCGGCCGGCCGCGGCCTCCATCGCATCCAGGAACGGCCCGATCGCCTCGATGTCGTAGGCCACGTGCGCGATGAGAGCGACGTCGGCGGAAAGGTCCTGAGACTCGGGCAGGTCGGCCGCCGGCAGAGGCCAGCGTCCATCGATGACCCGGACGTTGTCGATCCCGTGCTCGGCCATCCCCGCCCGAAGGCCGGCGTGCATCGTCGGCGAGGGGTCGACCGCGATCACCTCGCGCACGATGAGCGCCAGCGGCAGGGCGTAGCGGCCCGCCCCCGCTCCAATGTCGAGCCAGGTTTCGCCTGGGCGGGCGAGGCGGCGAAGCTCGGCCAGGGCCGGGTCGTCCGCGTCCGAGCGGCGGGGATCGACCACGAACAGCGAGCTCGTGGCTGCGTAGAAGTCGCCGTCCGCCACCTCCCGGACCCGATCCACCTGGGCCCGGTTCGCGCGGACGCGGTGGGCCCACTCGACCAGCGCGAGGTCGGCCGTCGTGTCGACGTCGGGATTGCCACCCTCGACCGGCACCTCCGCCACCAGCTCCGGCCGCGCCGCGATGAGCGGACCCATCCCCCGGTCCCCGGTCACCTCGTCCGCGAGCGGCCAGGCGGCCCGCAGCAGCAGCGCGGGGTTGGGGCCGCCACCGTCCGCGTAGCGGGGAACGACGATCGTGCGCCCCGGCGGAACTTCGCCGGCCAGCAGCGCCGCGATGACGTCCGTCCGGACGAGCGGCTGGTCGGCGAGCAGCACGAGGGCTGCCTGGACTTCCGGCTCCGTGCCCCTCAGGGCCGCCAGGCCGATGCGCAGCGAGCTCGACAGCCCGTCTTCGGGGCGCGGGTTGCGCACCACCCGGACGCTGGCCAGGTCGAGGCCCGCGCCGGCCGGCACGGCGCCTTCCCCGAGGACGACGACCACCGGGCCAAGGCCGGCCGCCTTCGCTGTATCGATCACGTGGGCGAGCATCGGCCGATCCCCGAGCCGCGCGACGATCTTTGGCGAGCCGAACCGGGTGGCGGCTCCGGCGGCGAGGATCAGCCCCGCGACCCGCTCGGCGGGCAGCATCGCGGCCGGGCCCGGCCTACCGCGCGGCGCCGGTCGGTCTCGGCTCGGCGGCGGCCCGTCCCGGCTCGACGGCGGCCCGTCCCGGGTCCAGATCGGCTCGCTCCGCCCCGCCGGCCGGTCCGGTGTCGGTGGCCTGGCGAGCCTCCGCGTCGACCTCAGCCTCGTCGTCGCCGGTCGCCGACATGGCGTGTTCGTGCATCGGCGTGCCCGTGCCGCCGTGCCTGGCGGCGACGATCTCGGCGAGGATCGCCAGGGCCGTCTCGGGCGGGGTGCGGCCACCCAGGTCGAGCCCGATCGGACCGTGGAGCCGGGCGAGCTCGGAACGCGAGATGCCGGCCGCCAGGAGCCGCGACCGCCGATCCGCCTGGGTCTTGCGCGAACCGACGGCCCCGACATAGCGGCAGCCGCGCCGGAGGGCCTCGATGATCGCGGGCTCGTCGAATTTCACATCGTGGCTGAGGACCGCCACCGAATCCGCCGGTCCCAGCCCGATCTGGTCCGCGATCTCGTCGGGCCAGCCGACGACCAGGCGGTCCACATCGGGGAAGCGTTCGGCCGTGGCGAATGCCGCGCGGCCGTCGACCACGACCGTCTCGAAGCCGACCTCACGGGCCATGCGCACGAGTGGGATGGCGACCTGCACCGCGCCGACCACCACCAGCCGGGGCCGAAGCGGGAACGCCTCCACGAACCACTGCCGATCTCCCACGGCCACGGTGAGCGACGTGCCCCGGGCCAGCGCATCGCTGGCCGCCCGGATCAGCTCCGCGTCCAGCGCCGGATCGCCGGTCGTGCCGTTCAACCGGCCGTCCTCGGCCACGACGAGTGGCGTGGTCGGCGCGCTTCCCGCGCCGGGATCGTGAGACCCGAACGCGGGCGGCGGCGCGTCGGCCGGCAGCTCTGTGAGCACCGCGGAGCCGTGCTCATCGTCCGCCGCGGCAGCCGCGACGGCCGCCGGCACGGCCGGCTCGACGAGGACGTCGATGGTCCCGCCGCAGGCGAGACCGACGTCCCATGCCTGCTCGTCGCTGATCCCGTAGCGGATGACCCGAGCGTGGCCGTCGGCCAGTGCCCGCTCGATCTGCTCGTGAGCCGCGCCCTCCACGCAGCCGCCGCTCACCGATCCGGCCAGCCGACCACCTGCGGCGCCAAGCAGGACGGCGCCTTCCGGGCGCGGCGCGGAGCCGAACGTCCGAACGACGACGGCGCGCCCGACCGCCAGGCCCTCGTCCTGCCAGGCATGGAACGTGTCGATGAGCTCGCGCATTCGTGCGTCTCCTCAGCGGAGCGGTCGAGCCGCGGTCGAGATGGCGGCCCCATCGTTGAGGCTTCGCGGCGCGCCGCTGCTCGGACGCCCTCCTCCCGGGCCGGGGCGACGGGCTCCTGCCAGTCGATCGTGGACCGAGACGCCAACCCGCCGCGGTCGGCCGAGCAACCGGGCATGGGGCGACGAGCGCTCGGCCAGGAGCTCGCCCAGGCGCTCGAGGCTGCCCAGCGTGCCGGCCGCCACGAAGTCGTCGATGAACGGATAGGCCGCCTTCATGCCGGCCGCCAGCGGCTCGTAGCCCTGGGCGCCGGCGAGCGGATTCAGCCAGATGAGCCGGTGGCAGTTTCGCTGGAGGCGGGCCGTCTCGGCCGCGACGAGCAGGGGATCGCCCCGATCCCAGCCGTCGGACACGACGATCACGATGCCGCTCGTGCGCAGGACCCGTCGGGCCCAGCGCAGGTTGAATTCGCGGAAGCTGTCGCCGATGCGCGTGCCGCCGGCCCAGTCGGTCACGGTCTCGGAGACGCGCCGCAGGGCGGCATCCCGATCGCGGGTACGGAGCAGCCGGGTCACGCGAGTGAGTCGTGTGCCGAAGACGAACGATTCGGTCCGGACTCGGTTGGACGCCGCCAACGCCTGGATGAACCGGAGCAGCAGGCGGGACTGCCGCTCCATGGACCCGCTGATGTCGCACAGGACGACGATCTGGCGGGGACGCCGCACCGGCCGGCTCCAGACCCAGTCGAGCGCCTCGCCACCGGTCGCCAGGTTGCGCCGGAACATCGCCCGAGGCGCGACCCGGCGGCCACGATGATGGAGCTCCTGCCGCCGCGTCCGCCGCCGCTCGAGGCGCGGGGTCAGGAGGTCGATCAGCCGCTCGGCGTCGCGCAGCTCGGCGCTGGTCATCCGGTCGAAGTCGCGGTGACGCAGCACCTCGGCGGCGCTGTACGCGTCGGGCGCGATGACGAACCCGTCGATCGGCTCGCCGTCCTCCTCGTCCTCGCCCCCGGCCGCCACCGGCATGCCGACGGTCTGGACCAGGGCCTGCTCCGAAGGCCCGTCCTGGGATCCCTCGGCCTCGTCGCCCGCCGGGTCGCCGAGCTGCGACGCAGGGGCCGGGAGCGGCCCGTCCAACCACGGGAGCTCCTTCCCGCGGCGGCGCCAGAAGCGTTCGAACGCCGCGTCATACGGCTCTCGCTCGTCCCGCCGCCGGACGAAGATCGCAGCCCCCGCCCAGCGGACCTGTTCCCGGTCGCCCAGGTCGACCAGGGTCAGCGCCCGGGTGAAGTCGATCACCGCCCCCAGGTCGACGCTCAGCCCGGCCGTCCGCAGGCTCCGGGCAAAAACGACCGCCTGCCGGAGCATTCGGCCGCCGTCGATGTCCACGGGGCCGGTCGCCGTTTCCACCCAGCGGCCGGCATGCCCATCAGCCACCCGCGGCAACCTCCTCGAGCATGGCGGCCGCGCTCGCGCCGCGGACGCGCCGGACGTCCTCTTCGTACTTGAGCACCACCCCAAGCGTCTCGTCGACGAGCGCCGGCCGAAGCTCCCGGGCGCCGAGGGCCAGCAGCGCCGCCGCCCAGTCGAGGGTCTCGGCCACTCCCGGCACCTTGGTGAGATCCGCCTCCCGGAGGCGATGGACGAAGGCCACGACCTCGGCCGCAAGCCGCTCGGGCGCCGCGGGCACCCGGGTCAGCACGATCTCCAGCTCCCGGTCCCGGTTCGGATAGTCGATCCAGTGATACAGGCAGCGCCGCTTCAGGGCGTCGTGGACCTCCCGCGTGCGATTGGACGTGAGCACGACAACCGGCGGGACCTCGGCCCGGATCGTGCCGATCTCGGGCACCGTGATCTGAAAGTCGGACAGGATCTCCAGGAGATAGGCCTCGAACTCCTCGTCGGCGCGGTCGATCTCGTCGATGAGGAGCACCGGCGCCAGCCCGTCGGCGCTCTCGAGCGCCTGCAGCAGCGGCCGCCGGATGAGGAACTCGGGACCGAAGATGCCGCGCCCGTCACCGACGTCCCCGCGTGCCTCACGCAGCCGGATCTCGAGCATCTGGCGCGGGTAGTTCCACTCGTAGACTGCGCTCGCGACGTCGAGCCCCTCGTAGCACTGGAGGCGGATGAGACGGGTCCCCAGGCTGGCCGCCAGGACCTTGGCCAGCTCCGTCTTGCCGACGCCGGCCTCGCCCTCCAGGAGCAGCGGCCGGCCCAGCTCGAGTGCGAGGAATACCGCCGTCGCGAGCGACCGATCGCAGATATAACCGCGATCACGGAAGCTGCCCTGGATCGCCTCGATCGAGCGTGTTTCGGGCGGGCGCGTCGCGCGCGGGTTGGTTTCGCCCGCCAGGCGGGCCTCGTTCTGGCTCACCCGCCGAGTCTACACGTCGACCGCCGCCCACCCCGCCACTCGGTCCACCCCGCACCCAGTGGCTCCGGCATGCCCTCTCCCAAGTCCGTGACAATTACGAATGAGGCTCGTCGGCCGGGCGGTTCAGACAGCGCCAGCGTCGGCAACGTCGCGGAGTCGGGCGGCGGCTGAGCGTGGATGCTGCTCCTGGCTGACGCGCGGACCTCGCGATCGCGACAGATGCGAACACCCCTCGTCGTTGGCACAAGAGTCGTGCCACTGACGAATGAGGCTCGTAAACGACCGAGTTTGACGACCGATCGGGTCGTGCCCACGAACCGGGCTCGTATGTGGCACATAAGCCGGGTCCCGTCGTCCGAATTCACGAGCCGCATTCGTATTTGGCGGTCATCCCTCGTCTAGCCTTCCGGCGCGTCCAGCTCCCGGGCGTAGGGCGGAAATCGGAAGCGCATGTCCCGGGTCAGGATCCCGCCATGGCCGAGCTGCGCGACGGTCCTGGCGGATGCCGGCTCTCCCGACAGCAGCCTCGGCAGCACCAGGTCCGCGGCCGTGGCCTTGGAGTAGGCGCCACACGTTGGAAGGCCCAGGATCGCCGTCCGGCCGACGCGGGCCAGCCAGAGCATGGAGCCCGGATGCGCCGGCACGCCGCGCCGCACCACCGACCCGCCGAGCGCGGAGATCGCGACGAAGAACGGGTCGGAGGGGTCCGTGCTCCGGGCGCCGGCGGTGAGGATGAGCGACGCCCGGCCTCGGCCGCGCCCCCGGCCTCGAGACAGCGCGGCGATGGCGCCCTCCACCGCAGCCGGCGAATCGGCCACGTAATCGATCGCGACGACGGTGGAGCCGAGTCGCTCGATCTTGTCCCGGACGCTTCGTTCGAATCGCTCGCGGGCGGCGCCGGTCACCCGTTCGCTGACCACGACGCCCACCCTCAGGGGCACGAACGGGGCGACCCGGACGATCGAGCGAGCAGCCTGGGCGGCCCGAACGGCCTCCTCCAGGACGACGCCGGGCACGACGTGCGGGGCGATCTTCACGCTGGCGACGAGGTCGCCGCGCTCGACGACCTGGCCATCGAAGACCGTGAAGACCTCCACGGGGTCGATCCGGTTCACGCGCTCCAGCGCCGGCGTCCGCACGTGGACCACGCCGGCGTGCGCCGCCAGCAGGTCGACCCGGCTCTGGATCGGTCCGCGGCTGGTCAATCCGGGTCCGGCGACGGCTGCCGCCAACCGGCCGGCTGCCTCGTCTTCGTGAACGTCGCCCGGCTCCAGGACGAGGACGGTCAGCGGGTGGCCGTCGGGAAACGCCCCGGCATCGGTGACGAGCCGGTCGAGGTCCTCCACCGACAGCCGCTTCCCCTTGGCCCAGCGGCTTCCCGCGACCTTGACGTCGCGCGGCAGCACCGCCCCTTCCAGCCCGGCCGGCGGAGCGTGGCCAGGCATGAGTCGCTCGAGGCGCACGCTCCGCTACCGGACCGGACAGCCCGTGTCGTTCACCCGAGTGCCGCGAGCGCTCCCTCGACGGCACGGTGGACGAATACCTGCGCCATGCGGGCCCGATACTCGGCGTCGGCATGGATGTCCGATGCGACGGTCTGGCCGTCCGAGGCGTGCTCGACCGCCGCAGCGGTCGCCTCGGTAGAGCCATCCGTGCCGATGAGTGCCCGTTCCGCGGCCGTGGCCCGGTACGCGACCTCGCCGACGCCGGTGACGCCGATCTGGGCCATGGAGATCGAGCCGCCCGACCGGGCCACGACTGCGGCCACGCCGACGATCGAGTAGCCCGACGCGCGCTGGGCGAGCTTTCGGTAGGCCGAGCCGATGGCCTCCGAGGCGCCCGGCAGCCGGATCTCCGTGAGGATCTCGTCATCGCGGAGCGCGGTCTGGAACGGGCCCTTGAAGAACTCGCCTGCGGGGATGGTCCGCTCGCCGCTCGCCGATCGAGCGACGAGGGTCGCGTCCAGGGCCAGGACGACGGCCGGCAGGTCCGATGCCGGGTCGGCGTGGGCGATCGAGCCGCCCACGGTCCCGCGGTTCCTGACCTGGACGTCGCCGATGTGGGGAACCGCCTCCGCCAGGCACCGGTAGCGGAGGGCAGCCGGCGAGTCCAGCACGTCGCGGTAGGTGGTCAGGGCGCCGATGGCGAGGCCACCGTCGGCCAGCTCGCTGATGCCGCGCAGCTCCCGGATCCGTCCGATGTCGATGAGTCGGTCCGCCGCGGCCAGCCGGAGCTTGAGGAGGGGCAGGAGGCTCTGGCCGCCGGCCAGGACCTTCGCGTCGCCGTCGCGAGCCAGCAGGCCGATCGCCTCGTCCAGGCTGGTCGGCCGGTCGTACCCGAACGCTGCGGGGATCATGGCTGGCCTCCCTTCGCCGACTGGATCGCCCGCCAGACCGACTGCGGCGTAAATGGCATATCGAGGTGACGGATGCCGAGTGGCGCCAGCGCGTCGACGACCGCGTTGGCGACGGCGGCAGGGCTCGCGATCGTGCCGGTCTCCCCCACCCCTTTTACGCCGAGCGGGTTCTGCGGCGAAGGCGTGACCGTCTCATCCAGCTCGAGTGTCGGCAGCCACGACGCGCGGGGCAGCGCGTAGTCGAGCATGGAGCCCGACAGCAACTGGCCGTCGCCGCCATACACCGCTCCTTCCCAGAGTGCCTGGCCGACGCCCTGGGCGATCCCGCCGTGGATCTGGCCGTCGACGATGAGCGGGTTGATCTTCTTGCCGACGTCGTCGACCGCGATGTACCGCTGCAGGTCCACGACGCCCGTCTCGGGATCGATCTCCACGATCGCCACGTGGGTACCGAACGGCCACGACACATTCGGCGGATCGTAGTAGGCCGTCTCATCGAGGAAGGGATCCATGCCCGACGGCAGGTCGTAACCCACCGCGGCGGCCAGGGCCACCTCCTGGATCGTCTTCGCCTTGTCGGCGGAGCCGCGGACGCTGAAGCTTCCGTCGGAGAAGGTGATGTCGTCGGCCGAAGCCTCGAGCATGTGGGCGGCCAGGCGGCGACCCTTCTCGATGACCCTGCCGGCGGCGACCTTCGCGGCGACTGCGCCCACGGCAGCGCTCCGGCTCCCGTAGGTCCCGTAGCCGAACGGCGTTCCCGCGGTGTCGGAATGCTCCACCAGGACGTCCTCGAACGGGACCCCCAGCTCGGCCGCCACCACCTGGGCCATCGTGGTCTCGTGGCCCTGACCGTGGTTCTGGCTGCCCGTGGTGAGGACGACCTTGCCCGTCAGGTGGACGCGGATGTTGGCCGATTCCCAGAGGCCGGCGCCCCAGCCTTCCCCGGGCAGGCCGAACCACTTCGACGGCGCGATCCCGCATGCCTCGATATAGGAGCTGATGCCGACGCCCAGGTACCTGCCCCGACGGCGAGCCTCAGCCTTGGCCGACCCGATCTCGTAATAGCCCGCCATCGTCAGGGCCTTGTCGAGCGCCGGTGTGTAGTTGCCCGAATCGATCGGCAGGTCGATGCCACTTCGGTTTGCGCCCAGGCCGCTCGGGCTGTGGTACGGGAACGCGTCGGGCGGGATGAAGTTCTTGCGGCGAACCGCCGCCGGATCCATGCCGATCTCCCGGGCGAACAGGTCGACCGCTCGCTCCAGGACGTAGGTCGCCTCGGGCCGACCGGCGCCGCGATAGGCGTCGACCATCCCCGTGTTCGTATAGACGCCGGTGACCTCGCACCAGATGTTGGGCGTCTTGTACGGCCCCCCGAGAAGCCGTGCGTAGAGCGTGGTCGGAATGCCCGGCGCGACCGTCGAGAGGTAGGCGCCAAGGTTGGCGATCGTCTTGACGCGGAGGCCGGCGATCTCACCATCGCGGCTCCCCGCGATCTCGAAGTCCGTGATGTGGTCGCGACCGTGGGTGGTGGCCTGGTAATTCTCGCGCCGAGTCTCCACGAACTTCACCGGCCGGCCACCGAGCCGCTTGGATGCCAGGGCCGTGAAGACCATGTCCGTGTACACGTAGATCTTTGAGCCGAAGGCGCCGCCGACGTCCGGGCTGATGCAACGGATCTTGTGCTCCGGCACACCCAGCACGAACGCCGCGATGACCAGGCGCATGACATGCGGCGCCTGGCTCGTCATCCAGATCGTGTACTCGTCGGATCCGGTGTCGTAGCGGCCGATCGCGCCACGCGTCTCGATCGGGTTGGGGATCAGGCGCTGGTTGATGATCCGCTGACGGACCACGACCTCTGCGCCCTTGATCGCGGCGTCGGTCTCGGCCTGCCGGCCGACCGTCCAGCGCATGACGACGTTGTTCGGGGCGTTCTCGTGGAGCTGCGGCGCCCCGTCGGCGAGCGCCTGCTCGGCGTCGACGACGACCGGCAACGGCTCATAGTCGGCCACGATCGCATCCCGCGCGTCGGTCGCCTGCTCGGCCGTCTCGGCCACGATGAGTGCGACGCCCTCGCCGGTCCAACGGACGACGTCGATGGCGAGGAGCCGCGGGGTATTCATGTTGTTGTCCACGCCGCCGGCGGGCCAGGCGCATGGCAACGGGTTGACGTCCGCAAAGTCGGCGCCGGTCCATACGGCCAGGACCCCGGGCATCTCCTTGGCGGCGGACGTGTCGATGGAGCGTATGCGCGCGTGCGCATACGGGCTGCGCAGGACCGCCGCGTAGGTCATCCCGGGCAGCTTGATGTCGTCCAGGTAGTTGCCGCTGCCCGTGATGAACCGCGGATCCTCACGGCGCTTGATGCGGGCTCCGAAGACCTCGGTAGCCATGGCGTTCGCCTCCTCCTCAGCGACTCGAGGCACTGGCCGGGTCGGGCGCGCTGACGCCCGCTCGCATTGCGACCGCGGCCTCCCGAACCGCGGCCACGATGTTGTGATAGCCCGTACAGCGACAGAAGTTGCCCTCGATGGCGTGCCGGATCTCATCGTCCGTCGGGTCCGGGTTGTGGCCGATCAGCTCCGCGGCCGCCATGATCATGCCCGGGGTGCAGAACCCGCACTGGAGGCCGTGCTGCTCCCAGAACGCCGTCTGGAGCGGGTGGAGCGTGCCGTCGGCGGCGGCGAGTCCCTCGATCGTCGTGACGCTTGAGCCGTCGGCCTGGATCGCGAGCATCGTGCACGACTTCACGACCAGGCCGTCGACGTGAACGGTGCACGCGCCGCACTGGCTCGTGTCGCAACCGATGTGCGTCCCGGTGAGGTTCAGGTCTTCGCGAAGAACCTGAACCAGCATCCGTCTGGGCTCGACCTCCGCCTCTCGCCGTTCGCCGTTGACCACGAGCGAAATGTGCTGAGACACCAGCGGAGCCTCCTTCCCGCACGGTCACCGGAAGCCTGGTCGTCGCACCTCCGCCCGATGATCTGTGTCGGGTGAGGTGGGCATCAAGTGTCGTCCTCCTGGCGCCCGGAATCAAGGGACAATCCGATCCCGCCAGCGCCCGTGGCCTCCACCGGGATCGGCCCGGGACCCGCGTGGGACCCGCGTGGGACCCGCGTGGGACCCGCCTGGACCCGCCTGGGACCGCCTCGCGATTGCGTCTGGCGCACCGTTTGCCGCACGATCGTGCGCGGCATCGGCCCGAATCCGTCAGGGCGGCCTCCGCCACTGGGGATGGCGATGATCGATCCCGTAAGCCATCGTCGCGCCTTTCTGAGACCAGCTCGAGCCGACGGCCGTCGATCAGCGGCGCCGCATCTGAACTATGCCGACTTCATGCGCCACGGGCGGCTGCAACGGCGCTGACTTCTCATAATCGTGGCGTCGTCGACGGTTGGATCGGGTTGTCCGGCTCGGCGATCTCCAGGGCGAAGTAGACACCGACGGCGCGGATGTGGCGCCGGGCCAGGCGGTAAACGACATTGCCCGGGAAGACGTGCTGCGATGTCGCCGCGATGGCGCGGTCGCGCTCCGGTCCGGCGTCGAGGCGGCGCGCGACGATCGGCACGGAGCCGGGCCAGGACAGGGACAGCGAGCCGCCGCCAGCCGCCTCGAGGTTGCGCGTCCACTCGGCCTCGCCGTTGGGGTGTCCGAGGAACCAGTCGTCGCGGTCGCGCAGGAGCCCGAGCAGGACGCGCCGCTCGCGTCCGGTCCGCCGCCCCGGGACGCGGAGCTCCACGATGTTGCCCAGGCCGAACCCGCGCCAGATCGTTCGCAGGAGCGGATCGAGGATGCGGATGAGCCGGTATTGGCCGCGGAGGTAGACCGACCAGGCGGCCGACCGGCGCGGTTCCGGCTGCGTCATGGCTCGGGTGGATCCCGCCGGGATGGCCGGGATGGCTCGTACCGCCCGAGGGCCGCGCTCCGGATGTCGGTCGCCCGGGGATCCATCACTCGAGCGAGCGATCCCGGCGGTCCGGCGTAGGCGGCCGCAACCTCGCCCAGCCGGCGAATCTTTGCCACCGCCGCATCGTGGCCGATGCCGGTCATGTCCCCCGAGGTCGCCACTCCCACCCGATCGTGGCCACGACCACGCGTCGACGCGGCATAGCCGATCGCGAAGGCAAGGACCTCGACCTCGTCCACATGTGCGGTTCGAGCGTCTGCGGCGCCCACGATCACCCCGCGGTCGCCGGGCACCTCCACGACCAGCCGCCAGTTGTCCGGGCCGGCGCACAGGTCGAAGAGGTAGCTCCGATACGGCGCGTCCAGGATCGTCGCGGCGCCGGCGCCGTCGGCATTGCCGCCGCGGATCGCCAGGCTGGCGTGAGTGGCCTCCAGGCCCTCGAGCAGGCGCCGCTGCGCGTCGGCAAAAAGCTGCCGCTCGACCGGCGAATCACCGATCAGCACTGCGGCATCCTCGTCGACCTGGATGAGCGGGCAGCCGGCTGCGGCGAGCGCTCGGAGCTCCCCGTTGAGTGCCTCCGCCAGCGCCAGCGTGACCGCCCGGTCGTGGCTGCCCGGCTCGATCGCACGCGCCAGCGAGTAGGGACCCACGATCGAGGCCTTCACCGCGCGCTTCGTGCAATTGGCCGCGAAGACCCATGCATTCACGGTAATCGGGCCGCGCCAGGAGGGCAGGCGATCCACCACCGCTGCGCCGTCGGGACGAAGGACCACGCCCGCGAGGCCGCCCAGCAGCCTCGCCGCCGCGTCTTCGTGCCGGAGCCCGCCGTCGGTGACCGGCTCGAGGCCGGCATCCTCCTGGACCGCGATCGCGTCTCGCACGAGCCCCTCGAGGCGGCCCTCGTTCGAGGACCCGCGCTGCGGCGCTTGTGTTGGCCGCGGAATCGAGCCGCCGAGCGTGGCGAACATGCGGACGGATGCTAGCGCATCGAGTACGCTCGCCCGCATGCCCACGATCGGGGAGACGCTGGCGGGACGATTCCGCATCGACGCCTCCCTCGGCGCCGGCGGGATGGCGACCGTCTTTCGGGCGCGCGACCTGCGGCTCGAACGGGACGTCGCAGTCAAGGTCCTTGCCCCCAACCTGGCCGGCGACAAGGTCCTCAGCGAGCGATTCGATCGCGAGGCGCGCGCGCTCGCCGCGATCAGCCATCCCAACGTCGTGACGATCTACGACGTCGAGCCGGGAGACCCGGCGAGCGGTCGCGAGCCGTTCTTCGTCATGGAGCTGTGCGAGGGCGGCTCGCTGGCCGAGCGGCTGCTCCGGGCGGGCGGGCACCTGCCACCCAACGAGGTCGTGCCCATCGTCGCCTCGATCGCGAGCGGGCTGGACGCGGTGCACTCGGCAGGCCTCGTTCACCGCGACATCAAGCCGCACAACGTCCTGCTGGCGGCGGACCGGGCTCGCCTGGGCGACCTGGGCCTGGCCCGGCCGGGGGACGACGCGGGCTGGGATGCCCTGACGACGACCGGCATGGCGATGGGCACGCTCGCCTACATCGCACCTGAGCGACTTGCCGGCGAGCCCGCGACGCCGGCCGGCGACATCTGGTCGCTGGGCGCGATGACCTACCAGGCGCTGACCGGCAGGCTGCCGCGGGCCGCCGCCTCGGTGACTGAGCTGGCCGAGCGCCGCCTGGCGCCGTCGCCCCCACCATCGAGTGTCGCGCCGGACCTGGGCACCGCCTTCGACGCGACCCTCCTCGCCGCCCTCGACCCGGACCCGGCCGGGCGGCCGGGTCCACTCGCCCTGGGCGCGGCCCTGGTCAGCGCCCTGGGGCGATGGTCACGCGAGCATGGCGCGGCCATGGCCGCCCGGGGCTCGCCCTCGGCTCACGCCGCGCCGCCCTTCACGCCACCACAATCGGAGGAGCCGGTCGATTCCGACGCGGCAACGTCCATCTACCGGACGCCTCCGCGATCAGCTCCCCCGGACGGTCGCGGCGGAACGT
>WNGB01020560.1_pt1 | contig 14880 bp, 12 predicted proteins | sample 5400681 | NCBI WGS metagenome assembly WNGB01 (sample SAMN13153367, study PRJNA577476) | soil metagenome | isolation source: 115 cm soil or saprolite under grassland replicate 2 | place: USA:California | collected 2016-06-15
TGGGGTGTGGGTTCTACAGCGCCCTACGGTCACGACGGCCGAAGCATCAATTTGAGCGAGGTAATCTTTCGTCACGGCGGTGAAGCGCAAGCAGCGCGAGACGCTTTTGCTTCACTTTCGACTAATGACCGGGCTCGCGTAGTCGCGTTTCTAAACTCTCTAGTTCTCTTCGCGCCGGAAGACACAGCCTCGAATCTCGATCCAGGTAATCGTCAGGTGTTGAACTTTCCTCAATTCGGACATGGGAGCATCAAACTTACCGTGCTGTTTAATAACCCAAATGATCCAGAATGATTGCGGACGCCGGCGCGCAGTTCACCAGACCATCCAATGCTGTCGTTGTCGATAGAGAGTGGCGGACCCATCTTTATTGGAACAAGTCGATGCTTCTGTAAGTAGGCGTCAAGAGGAGTTGTGTAGCGCGGGGAAATCCCAGAGACGCCAGACTGTGGATGGTCCGTAATCCAAGCAGAAGCCAGACCGTCAGGAAGGGCTCATATTGCATCAGCTTTATGCGAGTCCTCGCTCAAGCAAGTGGCGAAACCCCAGAGGCGCCAGCCTGTAGATGGTCCGATTGTGAACCGTCCACAGGCTGTTGTCTGCGGCGTTCTCCCCGCCGGCGTAACAGCGCTTTCTCGTCAGCATGATCGGGAGCTGCTGCCGACCTCATGAAACACAATTAGGGAGTCGCTGCATCACGCGAGCGGGCCTGTACGTCCGGAATTGCTCCTACTTCTGTGCAGCCGGTTTCTTGAACATTGAATCATCTGTCTTCACGTTTATCTTAAACTCTTCAATCTTCTGCAGAAACACCGTTGCGCCATGTGTGCGGCGCGTCGAAAAAGGCAACCGCACACTTCTTGTGGCAAATTTGTGACGTGAACACCGGCAAACAGGTGTGAATGATTGTTACTAGATCTACTCCGAAGCGGCTGCAACCTGTGTAAAATGTTAATAGATCGTAAGAGCTTCGACTGGATGGAACCCGCTTAACTGCTCTTTTAACCAGTGGGTCGCAGGTTCGAGTCCTGCTCGGCTCACCACTTCTATAAAAAGTTTAAGCGGAGGCTATCGGCCTCCTTTAAGCTATTAATCCCGCTTTCCTTCCCCTAACTACTAGCGCCTCGCCGCAAAAGCCAGTTAGAATCCACCGACCAATTTATCCCTGCGTCAAGTTTGTCGGACGCCCAGAGCTCGCACTTACTTCCTATGTCCATCGCCGTTGGCGCGCGGCTTGGCCGCTATGAAATCCGCTCACTATTGGGTGCTGGTGGGATGGGTGAAGTCTACCTCGCGCAAGATACGATGCTGGAGCGCAATGTCGCCCTGAAAGTCCTGCCCGCCGATCTCGCTGCCAATGAAAATCGTATGCAGCGCTTTATCCGAGAAGCCAAGGCTGCCTCGGCTCTTAATCATCCGAACATCCTAACCATCCACGAGATCGGCCAGCAGGATGAGCATCACTTCATCGCCACTGAGTACATCGAAGGCGAATCCTTGCGCCAGCACATAACACGCTCTCGAATGGGGTTGCGAGAAACATTGGACGTGATCTCGCAAGTCGCTTCCGCGCTCGCAGCCGCACATCAGGCGGGCATCATTCACCGCGACATCAAGCCCGAGAACATTATGGTTCGGCGCGACGGGCTGATAAAGGTGTTGGACTTTGGACTGGCGAAACTCGTCGCAACAACACCTCAGGAAGACAAAGACGCGGAAGCGCCGACGATGACAAAAGTCGTCAAGACTGACCCAGGGATTGTAATGGGCACCGCCAACTACATGTCGCCTGAGCAGGCCCGTGGCATGGAAGTCGACGCGCGCAGCGACCTGTGGAGTTTGGGGGTAGTGCTTTATGAGATGGTGGCTGGACGCTTGCCGTTCGAGGGGAAGACGACGAGTGATGTGATCGCCACGATCCTGCACCATGAGCCGCCGTCGCTATTGCTTTATCGCCCTAACATGCCTGCAGAGGTGGAACGGATTGTAGAAAAGACACTGACGAAGGATGTAGAAGAGCGGTATCAGTTAGCCAAAGAATTGAACGTCGATTTAAAGCGGCTGAAGCAGCACCTGGAGATTGAAGCTGAGTTGGAGCGCAGCATCACACCCGAAGAGGGAGCGCGGCGTGCCGGCGTGCCTACAGCAACGGACGGCAGAGCGCCAACCATCTCCGGGACTACCAAAGCCGCCGCGGCACAGACTGCTGAGGGCAGTACCACGCGAACGATATCGAGCGCTGAGTATATCGTCCACGAGATCAAACAGCACAAGCGGGGCGCATTGGTGGTGCTGGCGACACTCGTCCTCGCGGTCGGTGCTATCTTTGCTTACGTCTCCTATTCCAACACCCGTGCCCAAGCTATCTCTTCCGTTGCGGTCTTGCCGTTTGCCAACGTGAGTGGCGATCCGAACATGGAATATCTCTCCGACGGGATTAGCGAAAGCCTTATCAACGCCCTCTCGCAACTTCCTCAACTCAAGGTCATCGCTCGAAGCTCAGCGTTCAAATACAAAGGCAAGGAGGTGGACCCGCAGGAGACGGCCAAGGCCCTGGGCGTGCAAGCTATCGTGACAGGTCGCGTGGTCCAGCGGGGGGATAACTTACAGGTCAGTGCCGAGATGGTGGATGCGCGCCAAGGGACACAAGTGTGGGGCGAGCAGTACAGCCGCAAGGTGACAGACGTGCAAGCGTTGCAGGAGGAGATTGCACGCGCCATCTCAGAGAAGCTGCGTTTGCGCTTGACGGGTACACAGGAGCAGCAACTAGTCAAACGCGCGACGGCAAACCCAGAGGCCTATCAACTTTACCTAAACGGCGTGTTCTACCGACGGAAGGGCGGGTTTGAAAACGGCAGGAGAGCGCTCGATTATCACAACCAGGCGGTGACGCTCGACCCGAATTTTGCGCTTGCCTTAGCTGGTGTGTCTGATGCTTACCGTTACCTTGCGGCAGGTGGTGTGATGGACCCGAAAGAGGCGCTCCCCAAGGCGCGGGCGGCAGCACAGAAGGCGCTGGAGTTGGATGAGACTTTGGCCGAGGCGCACGTGGCGCTGGGATTAGTCATGCTCGACGAGTGGGACTGGGCCGGCGCGGAGCGTGAATTCAAGCGCGCCACTGAGCTGAACTCAAATCTGGCAGACGCTTACTTTAGGTATACATCTTATTTGTCGTTTATGGGGCGGCACACGGAAGCACTGGCCAAGATCAAAAGGGCACAGGAGCTCGATCCACTGCGGATTCAATTGAGGGGACAAGAGGGTAACGCTTTATACTTTGCGCGCCGCTACGACGAAGCCATCCAACAACTCCAAAGTGTCATCAAGCTGGAGCCAGATTACGGCTTTGCACACGTTGTTCTCGGCTATGCTTATGCAATCAAGGGGATGCAAAGAGAAGCCATTTCAGAGTATCAAAAGCAGATCAGCATCGATGGCGAGACGACAAGCACCCAATGCTATCTGGGCTACGCCTTGGCGATGTCAGGTAAGAAAGGCGAAGCACACGCGATCCTCGACAAGCTGAAGAGCACGAAACAGTATGTCTCGCCGGCAGAATTCGCCATTCTATACGCCGGGTTGGGGGATAAAGACGGTGCAATTGCCTCGCTCGAGAAGGCCTATGCAGCGCACGACCTGCAGATGCAGGCCCTAAAAGTTGATCCGCACTATGACAGCCTGCGCTCCGACCCGCGTTTCATCGAATTGATGCGGAAGGTCGGGCTACCGTCATAAGCTCGTTACGAGAGGGACATATTGCCTATTGCTGTTGGTACACGTCTAGGTCGATATGAGATTCGCTCTTTGACTGGATGGAACCCGCTTACCCGCTCTTTTAACCAGTGAGTCGCAGGTTCGAGTCCTGCTCGGCTCACCCTTTGGAATCAAAAGGCCACGCCCACGGAGTTTGATCTGGACTATGAGTCACAGTTGATTCGCTCTTTTGCGCCCTCGGATGCTTACACAGATTAGGGAGTACTAACCCAAGAGATGAGGGGAAGATGAGGGGGGGCCATCTCTATGCGGAATTGGGCGAACGTGATAAAGCTCTCGAACAAATCAGGCGCGTGCTCGCCATCGAGCCGAATAACGCCTGGGTGCTCCACCAGACCGGCGAGATTTATGCCAATCTGGGCGATAAGCGTCAGGCGGTCTCATATCTCAGGCAGGCGAACGACGGAAACAAGTCTCGGTCGTTACGAAATCCGCTCAAAGAACCTGCGCGGACTCATGCATGAACTTGATCCCTAAGTTCGTCACTCCGAGAGTTCAAAAGATGAGGCGGAAGATGAGGGACCCTGCTCGTTACCATAGTGATGGGAGAGTGCGTCGCGAACTTCATAGAGATGTACGAGCACCGCTTTGAAGCGATGGATCGCATAAAGCGGCTAAATAATTTCGGCTCAGTAATGAGTCCCATTTGTTTTCGTTACGGAAGGAACTGGGTTTGTGACTGCCAAATCAAGTAGGGGGAAAGATGGGACACGAACAAGCGCATGTACCTTGGAGAAGGTTCTAAGAGATTCACTCCTTGCAGCCGCAACCCGTAATATACGGGATGGCTTGCATTCATAACCCCAAGGTCGGCGGTTCGATCCCGCCCCCCGCTACCAATAAAACCAATAACTTACGTCGGCGATATTGTCGGACTTGGGAGTTCCAACCCCACGTCCATCTGTTAAACATCATTTCTCTCAAAGAATTAGCGGGATTGAGAATTACAGCAACTTTACATCACATCGGTTTCGGCGCATGAGAAGCCCTCAGCCGCACTAGGTATGACAGGCAGCAATAGGTTGCGCTACTGCAGTCCAACACGCCGCATCAAATCCTGAAAGCGCGGCTCGGAGCGTAGGTTATTCCATTTGGGATCGACTTTTAAGAAAACCAATCGCACATCATGCTCCTGAAACCCGCGCTCAAGCCAGGCAAGCGCCTTCTCGTGGTCACCGAGAGCGGTGTAAACATTTGCGATGCTGGAACCAGGAACGTAGCGCTGATTCGAGATGTGTACTAAGTCCCCAACCACGGCTCGTGCTTCTGCTGTTTTGCCACCTTTTGCCAGGGCATAAGCCAGCAATGACATGGCGTATGTTGCAGTCGGGGAAACATCAAGTGCCTTTCGCGCTTCAGCGACGGCTTCAGGAAACATTTTTTTCTCAATGTAGCCTTGTGCCAAAAAGTTGCGTCCCACGTAGTAGTTTGGATCCAGCTCCAGAGTTTTCTGCAACCTGTCAATGCCTGTATCGACTTGACCTGCGAAAATCAAAAACTGTCCTTCGAAAGCATTGATTCTCGAATTGAGAGGTTCGAGCTCTCTGGCGCGTTTTGCTTCGGCAAGTGCTTCGGCATGTCGTCCGGTATTTGATAGTAGATGTGCGTAATATGCATGAGCGTCCGCGTTGTTCTCATCGAGCTCTAAGGCGCGCTTGAATTGGCTCTCCGCTGAACTCCAATCCCAGTCGTACCAGAAATGTACCCAACCGAGGACCGCGTGACCATTGGCAAGCGTATCGTCAAGCTCGATGGCTTTTAGCGCCGCAGCTTTTGCTTTCGGCAGACCTTCCGTTGGCTGTATTTCAAGGCCCGGTGACCGATATGCGTCGGCGAGTCCGACGTACGCGATTGCATACAATGGGTCAATCTCAATTGCCTTTTGGAGATATGAAATGCTAGTTAAGAGATCCGACTTAGCACCTTTTAAGAGGTGATAACGTCCTTTGAGATAGAGTTGATATGCTTCCGGATTGGCGGGGTAACGCTTCGTTAGTCTCTGCTCGTCGGCTCCTGACAAACGCGTCTGCAACTTACGAGAGACTTCGCGCGCGATCTCGGTTTGCAACGACACGATGTCTGTCAGCTTGCGATTGTACTGCTCACCCCAAACTTGATTTCCGTTACGTCCATCAACCAGAGAGAGGTACAGCGTTAGATCATCACCGCGCTGCACGACACGCCCGCTCAAAATCGCCTGCACTGACAAATCGGCAGCCAACTTTTGCGGATCAACGTCCGTCCCTTTGTAGTGGAATACTGAACTGCGAGCTTTGACCGAAAGGTTGGGAAGCTGCGAAAGACTGTTGATAAGCGAGTCGGTCATTCCGTCGGACAAATACTCAAGTTCACTATTGCCGCTGGCGTTAACGAACGGAAGCACCGCGATTGAGCTGATCACTTCGTTACGTGAGTGCGTAAAAAACCAGTAGCCTGCGGCTCCAGAGGCTGTTAGTAGCAGTGCGGCGACAGCGATCAGGATATTCCTTTTGAAAAGAAGACTGCCTGCCAAACCATGTTCCGAAATGGACGGACGTGCGGCTGATTCCGGCGCCGTTCCGGCGAACGGTCTTTGACTTGTAGCTGCTGCACGGTCCGACGTCGGCGGGATAGAGCGCTCACGTTTTCTCTCGAATTCCAACTCCTGCTTCAGGGTCTTCAAATCGAGCAGCATGTCTTTGATCGTCTGGTAGCGCTCGTCCCGATTCTTGCGCAGCGCTTTCGAAACGATTCGTTCAAGTTCGACAGGGACTTCGGATGAGTAGCGAGCCAGCGGTTGTGGCTCTCTCTCGTTGAGAAGCGAAGTCATCATTTCCCTGGATGTCGATCCTTCAAATGGCAAGCGTCCAGCCACCAGCTCGTACACCACGACACCCAGGCTGAAAGTGTCGGTGCGCGTGTCTACTGCGGATCCGCTAGCTTGCTCTGGTGACATATACATAGCCGTGCCCATTACAGTGCCCGGGTCTGTCTTAAAGTTGGTCGGTGCTTCGGTGTCAACCGAGTCTGGCATTTCGGTTAATTTCGCAAGACCAAAATCCAGAACCTTCACGGTACCATCTCGTCGCAGCATGATGTTCTCAGGCTTTATGTCGCGATGGATGATACTGGCGGCGTGAGCAGCCGACAGCGCAGCGGCGATCTGCGCGGCGACATCGAGCACTTCGTCGAGTTTCAGCTGGCTACGTTTCATCCGTTGGCGCAATGTTTCGCCGTCAATAAATTCAGTTGCGATAAAGTAAGTGGAATCAGCCTGATCGATCTCGTAGATAGTAAGGATATTCGGATGGTTCAGCGCTGAAGCAGCTTTCGCTTCCTGCTCGAAGCGACTCATGCGATGGCGATCAGCAGCAACATCAGTTGGTAAAGTCTTCAAAGCCACGTTGCGTTCAAGTCTGGTGTCGCTTGCCAGGTAAACCTCGCCCATTCCGCCTTCTCCGATCTTCGAGCGGATTTCGTAGCGACCGAGTTTTGTCCCGGGCGAGAGCGTCATCAGTTGATCTCGGTAATTAAAACCACATCACTAGTCGCGGCGCCACGCGCAAGACCGAGGAGTCTGCCATCGCGAGACCATCAAAGGAGAAGATTTGATTAGATTTGAAGTCGGTCAACTGCTTCGGCGCGCTGAGAACGTGAACGATAAAACGCAACGTGTTGCGCGTCCGATTGAACCTCTTGTTAGGTCGCGCTACCGCTGAAATTTCATATCCCCAATGTTACTACTTGTTCCGCTTCATCCATTCAATGAGCTTCTGTTCAAAGAGAGCCGGCTCCTCAAACATCGGGTAGTGGCCGCTCTTCTCGAACAGGTTGTAAGACAAGTTCGGGAAAGAGTCTTTGCGCTCGTCCCATGTGTGATAAGGCACGAGGTAGTCATAGCGTCCCAAGGCCAGGAAGACCGGCGTCGTCGCGCGCGGCATTCTTTTGCCAACATCATAGTCTCTGAGCAGACCGGCGACGTGCGGCATGAAATTCATATTCGGGGCAATGTCTCCAACATCCATGAAGAATCATAGGAGGGGTCATACCAGTAGCGTGCGCCGTTCCTGACGAAATGCAGCTTCCACGCCTTCCCCGGTAACGCCTTCTTCAAATCTTCATCCGTAATCCTCTCAAGGTTGCGCTTATCAGCTAACTTCCTCGCCTCCGATGCATCCGACCCCCAGAACGCCTCGCTCTCCTTCGGCGGTATCATGAAGGGTGGCGCACCAACGAGGATGAGGTGTGACGTATGCTCGGGGTATTTGCGCGCGTACTCGAGAGCAATGAGGCTCGGCAGGGAGTGGCCCATCACGGCCATTCGGTCGAAGCCCAACGCCTTGCGCACCTGCTCGATATCATCAACGAGCGTGTCCACAGTGATTGTATCAACCTTCGCGGCCGCATCAGCCTCAGATGAGTGCCGGAAGTCCAGGAAAATGAGCTTCAGGTGTCGGCGTAGGTCTTTCGAGTAGACCCGCTGGTAGTGACGTCCATTGATGACCACACAGGGGATGCCGCTTCCTTCGACAACATAGCGGAGCTTTGCGCCGTCGGCAGCCACGATCTCTGATGGCCGCTTGAGTTGGGCCTCTACAAGACATGAACCGTTAAAAGAAAGGGAGATCAATACTGTGAAAAGTATCCTACCCACATAAAGTATAGAGAATTGGTTCATTCTCGACCTCCTTCAATGACTTCGGACAGTGCGCTGCGTGATCGTCCTCAAAGCATGAAAGCAAACTCTTGTGTCCGAATCCCTGATCACAATGACAATAACAAGGTAATTGGGCCAATGTTTCGGGGATTTGCTTAGCCACTTTGTAGGATTCGCGAGTCTTTCCAATAACTCACAAGGCTCCAAGGTTGGTCGCAGCGATCTTGTCTCTGTTGCACCTTGATAAGCGCGACCCAGAGATCACTTCGCTCTTCGAATTAACAGCGATATCTGTAAATCCTCAATCAGTTCCTTTCACGCACAAAAGGTGCTAAGGCAATGGCACACCGACTCCAGCGGCGCGCAGCATCTGTTCATCAAATGGACCCGACGCGCAGCACCCGGCAAGCTCGCCATCGATAACTGTTGCCGCACGCGGCTGATGCCCAATTCTTTAGCTCTTGTCGCTGTTTGTGGCTGGTGCATGTTCAGTATTTCTACTTCACAGGACGGACACGCTATCCGTTTAACGGTTTCGACAGCTTCATCACACGGCGAGCAGCCAGCGCTAAAAATCTCGATTGTCCGTTTTTGTTCATGGATTTTGTCCCCTGTTAGCTATCTCTCCCAAACGTAAACACATTCTAAACCTTGTAGTCGAATACAGTGTAAAGGTGGAGAGCGATCTCTTCCAACAGGCTGATCTTCCACCGGTAACATTGACACTTTGACCGGCTGGACATACCTTTTACCTCGTCCCAACACGGCTTCCGCTTTTAGTGGATTATCGTGCGTGGGGTCTGCCAAAGAACCTTACGATCTAGAAAGGAAAACTTACATGTTCACTACCTCGCATCGGCGCCTATTCATGCTCGTGTTTGCCGCCTTCGTATTTGCTGCACTCACTACCGTCACTTCAGCGAACCACTCCTGGGGTGGTTATCATTGGGCTCGCACAGCTAATCCCTTCACTCTAAAGATTGGTAATAACGTATCTTCGACTTGGACAACGCAATTCAATACGGCTATCGCTGATTGGAGTAATTCATCCGTAATGAATCTCACCGTAGTCGCGGGCACGGCCGGCCGAAACTGCAAGATGGTTGCGGGAACGGTTCAGGTCTGTAATCGAACGTATGGAAATAATGGCTGGCTGGGTCTTGCGTCAATCAACATCACAGGTGGTACACATATTACTCAAGGTTCCGCCAAAATGAATGACACCTATTTTAACACCTCCACGTACAACAATCCAAATGAAAAATTACATGTCATGTGTCAGGAGATTGGCCACACGTTTGGGCTCGACCATCAATCGACCAGCGGCGCATCACTCAATACATGCATGGATTACTTCTCCAACACTGGGGCTAATGCCAACAGCACTCTAAGTACGCATCCAAACATGCATGACTACGATGAACTGGTCGCTATCTATAGTCACCTCGATAGCTTTACTTCTGTCGCTGCCATTTCGCCAGCGAGCGCTGGTTTTTCAGAAGTGGATAACGATCCCGATAGTTGGGGTTACCTCGTAAGCCAGTCTCGAAATGGCCGCAGTTCTACGTACGCTAGGGGAAACTCGGATGGAACCCAGACCATAACCCACGTCTATTGGACCGAGGAAAATGCAGAGAGCTGCCGCTCATGCGATCATCGCTACGATCATTAATTGAACGCGCTTCTTGAGGAAATCACGCTAGCAGAGAGGCGAGGCGCCAAATGCGTCTCGCCTTTCTTTGTGCCGTATAGTCTTTTGGGAAGATGCGCAAGAGAGAGTTAAGGGGATTATGCCGACAATAAGGCGATGAGAATATTGCTTCAAACGCACCTTCGTGTGTGTTGCCTTTCGGTTATGGCGGTGTTTTTCTGTTCCGCACATGCCGCGCGGGCCCACGTGGGAACCGGAATCGACTTGGATCGGCAGGGCCGGATTTATTTCACAGATACCTATCACAATTGCATTTGGAGACTGGAGACTAACGGAACCCTTACAAAACTCGCTCAGGGAGTACATGTGGACTATTTGATTGTCGGCGACGATGGCTACGTTTACATGATCAAGGAGGGCGTCTGGAAAATTAGTCCGCAAGGTGAGACGAGCGAAGTTCTTAACCTAACGCAATTCCCGGCAGGCACCGGCAGGCTTCTATGTATCGATAGACAAGCTAACATCTATTTCGTCGATTCGAATCCTCACCTCAGGGCCATTCCGGAAATCCATCGAAGAACTCGAGAGGGAAAAATTACTCTGCTTGCCGGCGGAGGCGACGTACAGGAACAACCCGCAGCGGTGTTCAGCCACATTAATTCAGCAGCTTGGGGACAAAATGGATCGTTGTACCTCCGTGACGATCAGAGCATACGGCGAGTCGCACCGGACGGAAATGTTTCGACGTTGGCTCACAGCGAAGAAGCTGCAGCTGCCGAAGCCGGTGAAGAGCGTCTCGTGCGTACGATGGGGATGACAGTTGACTCTACCGGAAATGTCTATGTGGCCAATTATTGGAAGCGATCAGTCATAAAAGTGACACCCGGCGGGGAGGTTAGCACGCTCGCCACTTCGAGATGGCCTTGGGTGCCGGTCGGCGTCGCATCGTCTGGAGGCGACATTTATGTCCTGGAGCGGATGGGCAATCCATATGGACTAAGTTCTTTAATTGAAGTGTCGACACTTGCGGATCGACTCTCCAGTCCACGTGTCCGCAAGATCTCCGCAGATGGAACAATCGCAAGTTTGGTTGAGGTGAAAGGAAATCGGAGCTTAGCGGATATTGTGATAGCAGTGATATTTGTTGCTGCGGCCCTCTTCTTTTGGCTGATTCGCAGAAGGCGAAGCCAGAGGATGTGAAGGTTGCGCTTGATGAGGTCGCTCCGTTCTTTTGCCGTAGTCTTGTACTGTATTCGTGAAACTCCCATGTGAAACGCGCCTAATACAGAGCATGTTTTAATGTGGGGTATGTCAGTGTTACTGTCCTGCAAACTGCGGGCCGAGTGCGCCCTCGAGAGCTTTGATGACAGTAGAACTTCGACTAAGGTACAGCACGATTAAACCTCCCACTCTTGTAGAAATGGGGAGGAGCAATCCACATAGGCATACTAGTGTCAACGGCTGAGCCCGTTCGCGTAATCTTTTCAGCTTCCTTTTCAGCGACTTTCCTCTTCGGATACTCGAATATTTGTACGTCTTCACCATTGACCTTCAACACTCTTCCCTTTATCGCGAAGAAAGGCTGAGATACTCGCCCGCCCTTTCTGATGCTGACACCTGCCCCACGTAAGCTACGCATTAAACCTCGAAGCTCTGTAACATTCATTGTTTTCGCCGTTGACTCAGTTTGCTGTACTGCAAAAAGATTCCGTATCAACTTTTCTCGTGCTGGTTCCGTAGTTGTTGCAGGTATGGATTTTGATTATAACAACTTTGGTTACACCACGGGCCAGAGTATGGCTTTCGATACAAACCAAGTCGGCTTGTCGCAGGTAACTGTCGCAATCACTCTCGATCCAATCCAATGCGCTCCTTGGCTCAACCACAGTTAGTAGTCCGTACAATCCCCATCGCAGCGCTGCTGCATCAGGCTTCGTCCAATCGAGAACACCAACCAATCCTTCCGGCTTCAAGGCATTACGAGCTAAAGTCAATGTAGAAAAGCGGGCTTCAGCATTCATATGGTGCAGAACGAAGGCTATCAGCACGCGATCAAACTTCTGGGCACACTCGTACTCTAGTATGTCGGCGTGGACGAGTGTGGCCGGTGGAGCGCGCCGGACCGCTCGTCTAAGCATGCCTTCCGATTGGTCCACTCCTAAGACGCTTGCACCTCGGCGAATCAGCTTTTCTGTCAGCCCGCCGCTTCCGCAGCCAAGCTCAAGAACACTGTTGCCAGGTCGAATATCCAAAGCATCCAGCGTTCTCTCGCGTAACCCATCAATGCCGCCAAGTGGGGCAAAAATAGCACGCGAACCTAGGTCGTAACCCAGCACGCCAAGTTGATCGCGAAGGTTGGACGTGCCCTCAGGTGTGAATGTCTGGCTTTGAGCCGTCATCACTTTGATAAGCGCTTCGCCCTCTTTACGACCAGACCTTCGCCTCAGACCTAACTGGTCGCCTCGATGGAAGTCACATGAATCGTCTTGCCAGTTACCCGACCAGTCACTTTTGCTTTTTGACCGGCGAACTCGCTCGCTTTCTCTTGACCCGCTTGATCAAGTTGGTAGACACGCTTGTGATCGCGATCAGCCAGGACAAACTTGCCGTTCTTTACGCACATTAGAACGCAGTCCTTGTCCGACATTCCCTTCATGTGCTTCCGCAAGCCGCAATGGTTGTCGCTGATGAAGCCGATAAGGGTTCGGTCCTTGACGGCGCTGAACAAGCAGAACCAAAGCTAACCTAAGCAAAATTTTTCTCATTTTCTTCCCCATTCCGTTCGTTTATTTACTCTGAAGGTTAAATTCTTCGGCTTACGGATTCTTCGGCGTCGGCGATGACGCAGGTGTGCGACGCGGTGCGCTCGAATGCCAGTGCACGATCCGCCAGCCATCCTCGCGCTTTTCTAGAATAGCCGTGCCGAGGCCGCCGCCTTCGACGTGTCGCATTTTGCCGTTATCCATGACGTCGGCGGCAATCGTGTACTTCAGTGTTGCCCAGGCGGTTTTACCAGCAAGATGAATCTTGATGTCGCTGAATTCATATTTCGTGTTCTTCATCTCACCCATTTCCGGGACGAGATGATGATCGCGATAGTCGGCCCAGCCGTAGTTCGCGTGACCGCTTTCAAAGATCGTTAACGACTCATCGTTGGCCCAGACTTTAGTTGCTTCAGCGATATCGTTCTTCGCGAAGCTTGACGAGCTTCTTAGCAAAACGTCTCGCACGGCGGCTTCATCGCTAGTTTGCAAAACCACGCGCCTAGCACTAATTCTCGAGATGCCAACAATCGTGAAGAGCAACGTAATAACCACGGCAATCCGCATTACCCTTATGACAATCTTACTCTTGTTCATTCGAACACCTCCTGAGGCTGTTCTGTTTATCGTTGTTCCCAGGAAATTAGAGCAACTCCGCTGAGCGTTAGTAACGTGCCCGCAACTTTGATCCAACTAACGCTCTCATGCAGGAAGAGCCAGGAAAGGAAGAACACCAGCACTACATAGCTGGTCGAGATCGCGGTAGCCATACCCCCTGGAGTTTTGCCAGCGAAAGGACAAAACAAAGCCTCGTCCCAAATTTCATTTGAGACGAGGCTCTTGTTAGTTAGTTATTTGATCGGACCTTCCGGTTAGTTGGGCCATGGAATCCGCCTCCACCAATCGTTGTCTCGATTTGTGCGATAGTCATCGTTGCGGCGATAATCGTCGTTGTTGTTGCGTCGCCGGATGCGATTGTTTTCGCCATGATTGGCCCCTCGAATTCCATACGCGTCTGAGATTACACTCAGTCCCTGACTGATTTGTGACCACAGCGAGACCAGACGTCCGTTGTCAAAGTGGTGATTCGTCCGATCTTCAACGTGACTCGCAGTATCGAGCACTCTATGGGCTTCATCGGCACTACTGTCCAGGTTGCGCTCGTTGAATGCATTTTTTAGATCGACTACGGCACGACGAAATTGCTTAATGTCGGCATTCAAATGGTCCTCATGACGAGTTCCATTCTCGCGGCTGCGATCCAAGTCGCGATCAATCTCTCTTTCAAAATCTCTGCTCAAGCGATCGAGTCTCCGGATAGTATCGCGGAGATAACGGTCGTCATAGCGTCCATATCTGTCGTCATACCCGCGGTCGCGTCTGTAATCTCCATCCCGTCCGTAATCCCGGTTACGACCGTAAGGATCATATGTACCTTGGGCTGCTGCCAGCACTGGCAAGCACAGAGCCAGGATTGCACCTGCCAACGTTGAGAAACTGAATGTGCGTCGGTTTGTCATAAGTAATCTCCTCAAAGCCTTCATGGTCTGGTCACTCCCACAATCCGTTTCATCTGAGAGGACCAGCCGATCTCGACGCTCGTCTGGGGACTCATTCTGTTGAGCGTTCTGCCACTGTTGATTGGCAAGCACTGTGCCGACGGCGCACAACCCGTGGTATTGGTAGGATTACCGAGAAAACTGCGATTCCCGGAGATTATTATTGAATTGAAATATTTTGTGATAAGGAGTGCTTCGAAAACGTGCAAGAGCTAACTGAAATGGTTAGGATCATCTCCGCAAGCTCTGCTGAATGCGTTCGTTTAGCTCGCACCCAAACGCAACGCGGAGGCCAGTTAAGGCCGTATCAGGATCGCTTTGAAGCGATGGATCGCAAGAGAGGCTAAATAATTTCGGCTTCAGTAATGAGTCCCATTTGTTTTCGTTACGGAAGGAGCTGGGTTTGTGACTGCCAAATCAAGTAGGGGGAAAGATGGGACACGAACAAGCGCATGTACCTTGGAGAAGGTTCTAAGAGATTCACTCCTTGCAGCCGCA
>WNGB01008212.1_pt1 | contig 14879 bp, 14 predicted proteins | sample 5400681 | NCBI WGS metagenome assembly WNGB01 (sample SAMN13153367, study PRJNA577476) | soil metagenome | isolation source: 115 cm soil or saprolite under grassland replicate 2 | place: USA:California | collected 2016-06-15
GGCGTCGGCGTGGCCGCGCTGCTGATCCTTCCTCTCGCGTGGGCGTTGAGCAGCGTCCTGGTGGCCGGCAACGGCGTTCTTCCCTCGGCCGATCTCGTCCGACTGCTCGCCGCCGACGGCAGCGCCGAGTCACGCCCCCAGCGCCGTACTGAAGCTTCAGCGAACGTCTCGCGGCTGATCTCCTTCTTGACGGCCAATCGCCAGGGCGAGCGCTATCTGCTGGCGACCTCGACCACCATGCTTGCCGCGCCGATCATCATCCAGACCGGGCAGCCCGTGATGGCGCGGGGCGGATTTCACGGGCTGGATCCCATTCTGACGCCGGAGAAACTGGCCGGAATGGCGGCGGAGAGACAGGTCCGCTTCGTGATGCTCGGCGACCTCTCGGTGGTCAACCGAAGGCTGGGTGCCGAGGTGGCCCAAGAACCCATTGCCCGGTGGGTCCGCTCGAACGGCAAGCTCGTGGACCCTGCACTGTGGCGCCCTCCCGGCAGCCGCCGCACCGCTATGCGGCTCTACGACCTCAGACCCGAGGCCGCGCTCGTTCCGGCCCTCGCTGACGGCTAGTGAGCGTCACCGGCGGCGGCCGCTCGGCGCGCGCCCTCTGCTCCGCCGTTTGCGCGGCGTGCTGGGCGGCGCGGAGTCGGCCACGGCGATGGCGGAGATCTCGACCCTGCAGTTGGCATGCGTGGCCAGGCGCGAGACCTCGACGGTGGTCGTCGTCGGCAGATGGCCGCCGAGGTACTTGGCCCAGACGCGGTTCAGGTCGTCCTGCTCGCCGACGGCGGTCAGGTAGCGCGTGGCCGAGACAATATCGGCCATGGTACAGCCGGCGGCCTCGAGGGTCTTCTTCAGGTTCTCCATCGCTAGCACGGCCTGCTCGCGCATGGTCCGCGGCAGATCGAACTCCTCCTCGCGGTGCGGGTGGCTGTGGTAGACGGGTGCGGCCGTCACCCCGGAGAGGAAGAGGAGCGAGCCGCGCCGCACAAGCAGCGCCGGTGCGTACGGCATCGTCACGTCGCGTCGACGGTCGGCGTGGTGGACGGGACGGACGTCTTTCGGCATGACCCCGGCATGATTCCCCCTCCGCGGCGCCACGTCAAGCGGCTAGACGGCGCGCTAGAGTCCGAGGTAGGCCTCGCGGACCTGTGCGCTTGCCAGGAGCTCCTGCCCGGTCCCCGACAGCACCACCCGTCCTGACTCGAGCACGAAGCCCCGGTGGGCCAATGCCAAGGCGTTCTCGGTGTTCTGCTCGACCAGGAGGACGGTGACTCCAGCGCGGTTGATCTCGCCGATGACCCGGAACATCTCCTGCACCATGATGGGCGCCAAACCCAGCGACGGCTCGTCGAGCATCAGGATCTTCGGGCCTGCCATGAGCCCCCGGCCGATGGCCACCATCTGCTGTTCGCCTCCGGACAGCGTCCCTGCAAGCTGCCGGCGCCGCTCGGCGAGCGTCGGGAAAACGGCAAACACTTCCTCGAGCTATCCTCGAGGGTGCTAATGTTGCCCATCCTCCAACACCTGGCAGCTACGCCTCTCCCCATTCCGAGCGAGTCACTCCTGCCTGGCGAAGGATACGAGATAAGAGTCCGATGCCGATGTCTTTGCCATGAGGATTCGGAATGGTGATAATCACATCGCGGCGCACCATGAACTGGCGTCGGCCTCCGGAGACAGGGCCATCAAAGCCGAGCTCTCTCAGGGCGCGAATCAGATCGCGCCGGGAGACGGGCCCAAAATGTGGCATCAGCCAGCTTTGCTGACCTTGACCTCGATCTTACCGAGCGGAGGGACGGAGAGCCCCCTGGCCACGCGAACAAGTACCCACTCCTCAACCACTTCGGCGAGCTGGTTGCGGCACTCCTCAAGCGTCTGGCCAGTGGCAATGACCCCCCTGAGACGCGGCACCTCTGCGTAGAAGGTTCCATCCTCGAGCTTGTCGTATCGCGCCCTCCTGAGGGCTGCTTCCAAGTATTGTCGAATCATGAGGCGCCCCTCCCTCTACGAATTGTACGTCTCCCGGGTGGGGCGGGACAAGAAAGTCCCGCTTCTTTTCGCCAGGCTTCAAGCCCGAGCATGCTAGAAGCCGCTATCCTCACCTCCGCGCGGTCACAGATCGCCGAGACCATACTCGTCCCATCGCTCACGGACGCGCGCCTCGTCGTCGGGCGCGGGGCGCACGGTGGGCGGGAAGCGCTCGTTCCCCCATTCGGGTCGCCGCTCGAACCTCCACGAGCGGGTGGCGTCGATGAGGACGCGGTTCCAGAGGCCGGTGCCGAGCTGGCTCACGTCCCGATCGGCGAACGGTGTGCTGGGGTCGATCGGCGAGCCGAAGATGCCGGGGAACACGACGATCCCTTCTTCGCCGGCGTTCACACGATGCGCGAAGGCCCAGTCGACCTGCTCGTACGAGGACGGGTCGATGTCCTCCTCGACCACGGTCACGTGCTTGTACCGGAACTGGGCGGCAGCGTTGCCCCAGAGGGCGGCGGCAATCTGCTTGGGCTGGCCCTGGTAGGCCTTCTTGATCTGGACGCAGATGTTCACGCCGTTCGTGATCGGCGGGACGACGACGTCGCGGATGCCCGGGATGCCGGCCGCATTCAGGATGTTCCAGGCGATGGCCGCGCGCTGGACTGAGGACATCACGCTGTTCTCGCTGTAGGAGCCGGGCAGCGTGCCCTCGAGGCACCCGCGGAAGATCGGGTCGCGCCGATGCGTGATGCAGGTGATCCGCATCGTGGGTCTCAGTGTCGGGATGTCGGAGATGTAGCCGGTGAACTCGCCAAAGGGCCCTTCCATCTCGTACGTCGCCGGATCGTCGCTGATGACGCCCTCGATCACGATCTCCGCGGTGGCGGGGACCTCGAGATCGACGGTCTCGCAGCGGACAAGCTCCACCGGCTCCCCGCGGTAGCCGCCCATGACGTCCCACTCGCAGACGCCGGCCGGGATCGGCGAGCCGGCGAGGAACGGCATGATCGGATCCCAGCCGATGACGCAGGCCACGGGCATGGGTTCGCCGCGCGCGCCGTACTTGAGGAAGTGCTGGCCCCAGTGCTGGCCGCCCTTGATCAGGAGGAACGGCGTGGTGTTCTTCTTCCCGATCATGCCGCGGTAGATGCCCACGTTCATGATCCGCGTGTCCGGGTCGCGGGTGACGATGCCAGAGAACGTGTGGATGTACCGGCCGCCCTCGAGGTGGTGCCACTTGGGGACGGGAAAGTCCGCCTGGTCCACCTCGGCGCCGCGGAGGATGACGTCTTTCACCGGGCCCGTCCCGACGAGGCGTGGCGGCACCGTCTCCCGGTTCTTCTTCATCACGTACTGGACCAGGTCCGAGTTCGAGGCGTCCGGCGGGAAGCCGAGCGCCAGCGCCAGCCGTCCCCGGCTCCCCAGCCCGCCGGTGAAGAGTTTGGTGCACCGTCCCTTCTCATATCCGATGACGTTCTCGAACAGGAGGGCGGGCCCCTTCTTCTCGAGCACGCGCCGCGTGACGGCTCCTATCTCGCGGTCCCAGTCGACGGCCGCCGCGATCCTCCGCAGGCAGCGATGCTTCTCGAGCATCGCGAGCCACTCCCGAAGGTCCAGGAAGCTCATGCTCCGCTCACCGTCCCGTGTACTTCGGCGGGCGCTTCTCGAGGAACGACGTGACGCCCTCGGCATAGTCGTGCGTCGACCGCAGCCACGCGTAGGCCTTCCGCTCCAGCTCGAGCGCCGTCTCCAGCGGCGCGTCGGCGCCGCGATTGAGCACCATCTTCAGCGTGCGGAGAGCGAGCGGCGGCCGCTCGGCCAGCTCCCCGGCAAGCGAATTCACCGCCCCGTCGAGATTATCGTTGGAAACCGCCTGCGTGATGAGGCCCCAGGCCTCAGCGCGCTCGGCGGAGATGCGCTGGCCCGTCATCATGAAGAGCTTGGCGCGCGTCATGCCCATCAGCCGGAGCGCCCGCTGGGTGCCGCCGCTTCCCGGGATCATGCCGAGCCTCACCTCGGGGAAGGCGAACTCCGACCGGAGCGTCGCGATGCGGACATCGCAGGCCACGGCCAGCTCGAGACCGGCCCCCATGGTGAAGCCATCGATGGCCGCGATGACGGGCTTCCGGCAGCGCTCCGCCGAGGTCAGCGTGTCGCCCCACAGCTCCAGCTCGGCCGGCGCAAGGGTCAGGAACTCCGCGACGTCGCCGCCGGCGCTGAAGGCCTTGCCCCCCGCGCCGCGAACCACGATCACCCGGACGCCCTCGTCGGCCTCGAGCCCGCTGAAGATGCCGGGGAACTCGTTGCGCATGGCAACCGTCATGGTGTTCATCTTCGGCTGCCTGTCGATCCACACGGTGGCGGTGGGGCCCGTGCGCTCGACTCGCAAGAACTCGCTCATATTTACCTCGCTTAAATGTGATTGACGATGGTTAGGCGCTTGGGCCTCTTCGCCCCATACGGGGCTCATCGGGGCGCCCGCGCAACCACGACACCCACGCGCAGCCGTTCATCAGCGGACTTCCGTGCAGTGTCCACCCCGCAGCAGTCGGCGGAGAATCTTGCCCGAGGCCGTCTTGGGGATCTCCTCGACGAAGACGATCCGCCGCGGCCGCTTGAAGTTCGCGAGATCCGGGCTCTCGAGGCAGTAGCGGTCGAGCTCGGCCGCCGCCAGCCCCGCCGCTCGGGGCACGATGAAGGCCACGACGCGCTCGCCCCATTTGTCATCGGGCTCGCCGACGACCGCGACGTCCCGCACCTGAGGATGCCGCGCCAGGACCTCCTCCACCTCCACCGGGTGAATGTTCTCTCCCCCGGTGATGATCATGTCGTCGACGCGCCCGGAGACGAAGAGATCGCCGGCATCATCGAGATAGCCCATGTCGCCCGTGAAGTACCAGCCGCCCCGGAGCGCGCTCGCATCCGCGTCCGGCCGCTTCCAGTAGCCGGCGAACGCTTCATCGGAGTCGAGCCTGGCGATGATCTCACCCTTCCGGCCCGCAGGCACGGTCTCGTCGGGGCCGACGCGTCGCTCCCTGCTCGCCTCGACAACGCGCAGCGCCGAGTGGATGCCGGGGCGTCCGGCGCAGCCGGGCTTGGTGTGAACATCGGGGAAGACGGAGAAGGTGTAGATCTCGGTCGAGCCGTAGTGGTTCACGAACGCCTTCGGGCGGAAGGCCTTCACGCACGCTTCGGTGAGGGTGGCCAGCATCGGGGCGCCCGCGTACGCGAGCTTCGTCACCGTAGACACCTTCGCGCTCGAGAACCCCGCCGCGTGAACCAGGTCGTGGTAGAGCGTCGGGATGAGGTACAGCGCGGTCACCCGCTCCGCCTCGAGGAGCGTAAGCGCCGCGTCCGCGCTCCAGTCCGCCTGGCAGATGAAACGGCCATTGACCGCGGCCATGCTCGTGAGCGAGTGGATGCCCATGGTGTGGTAGAGCGGCATGATCCCGAGCGTCCGCTCGCCCCACTGGTAGCCGCACTGGATCACGTGGGCCAGCGCGCCGGCGTGGTGATTCCGGTGCGTCCTCGGCACGCCCTTGGGCCGGCCGGTCGTCCCCGAGGTATAGAGGATGAGGGAGAGATCGTCCTCGCTCACGTCGCGATCGAGCGGCGCTCCGCCCGAGCCCAAGACGTCCGCGAACCGGATCGCTCCCGCGGCCGCCTTCTCGCCGACTGACACCAGTCGTCCCTGCCATCCCGCCGCCGCCTCGAGCATCGCCGCGGCCGTCGCCGGCTCGAACAGCGACACGCGGGCGCCGCAGTCGTCGAGCACGTAGCGCAGGTCCCGCGGCGTGAGCCTGAAGTTCACGGGCGTCGGCACCCCCCCGATGCCCTGAAGCGCCCAGTACACGAGCACATGCTCCACGCGGTTCTTGAGCGCGATCAGCACGCGGTCGCCCTTGGCGACGCCGAGGCCCGCGAGACCGCGGCCGAGCGCCGCGGCCCGGCTCGCGAGCTGGGCGTACGTCAGCCGGCACGCGCCGTCCACCACGGCCGGAGCCTCCGGGTCTCGCAGGGCCGCGCGATCGAGGAGCCGGACCAGGGTCACGGGACGAGGAGCACCTTGCCCCTGTTCTTCCGGTCCAGGACGTACTGGACCGCGGCTCGCGCCTTCTGCAGCGGGAAGGCGCGATCGATCACGGGCTTCAGGCGGCCGTCCACAAGATGCTCGAGGATGGTCCGCAACTCCAGGATCGAGCCCAGGTTGGTGCCCACGATCCTGAGGTTCTTCCCGTAGACGTGGCGGAGGTCGAGGCGCCCCCAGTGCGTATCGTGAGACCCGATGGTGACGAGCGTGCCCAGACGGCCGAGCGCGTAGATGCTCCGCTCGAACGTCTCTCCGCCGATGTGCTCGACCACGACGTCGACGCCGCGCTTGCCGGTCCACCGCTTGGCCTCTTCGACGAAGTCCTGGCGCCGGTAGTTCACGACGTGGTCGGCGCCGAGCGACCGGGCGAACTCGATCTTGTCGTCGGACCCCACGGTGCTCATGACGCGCGCGCCGCAGAGGCGGGCGATCTGGATCGCGGCGCTCCCGACGCCGCTTCCCGCCGCCTGCACCAGCACGGTCTGGGCGGGCCGGAGCCCGACCTGGGCGACGAGCGCGTGCCACGACGTCAGCATGGCGAGCGGCACCGCCGCGCCGGCCTCGAACGAGATCGGATCGGGGAGCGGCAGGATGTTGGCCGCCGGCGCCTTGACCAGCTCGGCGTAGCCACCGTCCTTGTGGGCGCCGAGATAGCCGTAGCGGACGCACACCGTACGCGCGCCCCGCAGGCAGTACTCGCAGCTCCCGCACGCGAAGCCGGGGAAGATGATCACGCGCCGGCCCGGCGCCATCCCCTGGACTCCGGCGGCCACCGCATCCACGATGCCGGTGACTTCGCAGCCATTGACGTGCGGCAGCCCCTCGGGCGGCGGGAACCGGCCGTCGAGCAGCAGCAGGTCGACCTGGTTGAGCGCGCAGGCCCGCACCCGGACGACCACCTCGCCGGCCGCCGGCGCCGGATCCCGATACTCGTCGTAGAGGATCTTCTCCGCTCCGCCGTGCTCCTTGAAGAACGCCGCTTTCACGAAACCTCCTTGTCGGCGCGAGGCTCACGTGCCAGGCCCCGCCCACTAACGGTCATTATTCACGAACGTGCGCTCCGCGTCGTAGGCGCCCCCTCACCCTGTCCCTCTCCCCCTCCGGGGGCGAGGGGATCGAAACGGCTCCCTCTCCCTCGGAGAGAGAGAGGGTCGGGGTGAGGGTGAGCGTCTGTTCACGCGTAGTCTGGGCTAGAAGGGCACCTCGGTGCGCTCGTCCCTCACGCGCTTGGCCTTGTGATCCCAGCGCGGGAGCGCTCCGGGCTCGGTCATCTCGACGGTCGTCCGCAGCCCCAGCCCCGTGCGCAGGCTTTCCTCGAGCCGCGCGCGCAGCCCATCGCGCTCGAGGACGGAGAGAGACGGCGAGGGGTCGATGCGGACGAGGATGTCGTCGAGTCCCGCGTCGCGCCGGAACACGACCTGGAACTCGTCCACCGCCGCGTGAGGCCGCACGATCTCCTCGATCCGCCGCGGATAGACGATGATCCCACGGACCTTCTTCATGTCGTCGAGCCGCGCGAGCACGCCGCCCTCGAAGGCGGTCAGCGTCCTCCCGCACGGACACTTGCGGTCGGCGCGCTGCACGATGTCGCGCGTGCGGTAGCGGAGCAGCGGCATGGCCCTGCGGTAGAGACTCGTGAAGACCAGCTCTCCCCGCCCGCCGGGTCCCACGGGCCGGTCCGCCTCGTCGAGCACTTCGGGATAGCAGTAGTCCTCGTGGACGTGCGTCAGCCCCGCACGCGCGTCACACTCGAAGCCCCAGGCCGCGATCTCGGTGAGCCCGGGCAGGTCGTAGGCCCTGGCCCCGAAGGCCGCCTCGATTCTGGCCTTGGTCGCGGGGATGGACGCGCCGGGCTCACCGGTATGCCACGTGATCCGGATCCTGGTGTCCTTGGCGAGGTCGATGCCCTTCTGCCTCGCCTGCTCGGCCAGGAAGAGCGCGTAGGATGGCGTGCAGCCCAGCACGGTGATCGGGTAGTGGAGGAGCGCGTCGATGCGCTGATCGGTGGAAAGACCGCCGACGGGGAAGACGAGGCAGCCCAGATCCTGTGCCGCGTAAAACCCGCTCCAGTACCCGATCCACGGCCCGTACGAGAACGCCGCCATCACTACGTCGGTCTTCCGCACGCCGTAGGCATAGAGCGAGCGCGCGTACGAGTGATAGAACCCGCGCCAGTCCTCCCGCGTGTCGAGGAACGCGAGCGGGCGCCCCGTCGTCGCCGAGGTCAGATGCACCCGGAGCACCTCGGCGAGGGGAACGGCGAGCACGTCACCCCAGGGTGGCTTGGCCGCCTGGTTTTCCTTCAGCTCGTCCTTGGTGGTGAAGGGCAGCCGCCCCAGATCGGCCGTCGTCCGGATGAGCGCGGGTCGCACGCCCGCGGCCTTGAGCTTGCGCCGGTAGAAGGGGCTGTTCGCCGCCGCGTGGCGCACCTGCTCGCGCAGGCGCACGGACTGCCAGCGGGTCATCGTGGCGCGCGAACGCCGCTCGATCTCGGGCTCGAGGTAGCGGGAGGCCATCAGCGATGTCAGTGCGAACCCGTGGTCGTCATCGCGGGCCGAGAGTAGAAGAGGACCACGGACGTGTCAAGGCAGGGGCGGGCCGCATGCCCGTCCAGGAGGTTCACAGGTTCACGAGAGAGCGCTCAGTGGGCCACCGGCAGCAGCGTCTCCAGCAGCGAGCGCATCTCGGCGCTGTTCCATTCCCGGGCTCCCAGCGCCATGCCGGCCACCTCGCCCCCGGGTTTGACGATGAATGTCGCCGGCAGGCTCGTCGCGCGCCACGCCCCGGCCGCCTTGACGTCGGGGTCCAGCAGGATCGGGAACGTAAGCCGCAGGTGCGCGATGTACGGCTCGAGGAGCGCGCGGGGCGCGCCCCGGTCCACCGACACGCCGAGGACGACCAGACCGCGCGCCCGGTAGTCGTGCCAGAGCATCTCGAGAGTCGGCATCTCGAGGGTGCACGGCGTACACCAGGTCGCCCAGAAGTTCAGGATCACGAGCTTGTGGGTGAAGTCCTCGAGGGAGGCGCTGCCCTCGCCGGGAAACGTGCGGAGCCGAAAGGCGGGCCCCCGCTGCCCTGTCTTGAACTCGGTGATGCCCGCCTTCTCGAAGGCGTCGAGGGCTGCGCGATGATCGCGGTGGTGGCCACCCTCCTCTCCGGCCTGCCAGACGGAAAGGGCCCAGAGCACGCCGGCCAAGAGCGCGATGGCCAGTCCCACGCGCCGAAGGGAGCTGCGGCGGGTTCCGCCGAGCAGCGTGTTAGACGCCCAGCTTCTCACGAGTCACCGGACTGTCTCGGAGCTCGGCCGATGGCCCCTGGAACACGATGGACCCCTTCTCCATGATGTAGCCGCGGTCGCAGACGCTCAACGCCACGCGGGCGTTCTGCTCGACGAGAAGGACGGTGATGCGGAGTCGCTTCAGCTCGCGGATCATATCCCGGATGTGCCTGATGAGCGCGGGCGCGAGCCCCTGTGTAGGCTCGTCCATCAGGATGAGCCGCGCCCTCGCCATCATCACGCGCGCGATGGCGAGCATCTGCTGCTCGCCGCCGGACAGCGTCTTCGCCGGCTGGTCGACGCGCTCGCGCAGCCTGGGAAAGTGCCCGAAGACCTCCTCGAGGCGCTCCCGGCGAAGCGCCCCCGAGCGATGGGGCACGGCCGAGAGGCCCAGCTCCAGGTTCTCGCGCACGGTGAGGCCGGGAAAGATCCGCCGGTTCTCCGGCACGAAGCCGACGCCGCGCCGCGCGATCTCGTGCGGCGTCATCCGCGTCAGATCCCTGCCCTCGAACTCAATGGCGCCGCGGGTGGGCTTGATGAAGCCCATGGCGGTCTTCATGAGCGTGCTCTTCCCCATCCCGTTCTTGCCGAGCAGCGCCACCGCCTCCCCCTCCTGAACCTCGAGGGAGATCCCGAAGAGGATCGGCGTCGCTCCGTAGCCCGCGTGGAGATCCCGGATGCGGAGCAAGGTCTAGCCCGCGCTCCCCCTCACCCTGTCCCTCTCCCCCTCCGGGGGCGAGGGGACCGAAATGGCTCCCTCTCCCTCGGGGAGGGAGAGGGTCGGGGTGAGGGTGGGCGTCGGTTCGCGCATGGTTCCGGTCATTCGTCGGCGCCGCCCAGATACGCCTCGAGCACGCGCGGGTCGCTGCGGATGGCCTCCGGCGGCCCCTCGGCGATCTTCTCCCCGAAGTGGAGCACGGCGATCCGGTCGGAGATCCCCATCACGACGCTCATGTCGTGCTCGATGAGCAGGACGGTGAGGCTGCGGCTCTGCGCGATCCGGCGAATCAGCGCGGTCGCGTCCTTGGTCTCCCCCGGCGTCATCCCCGCGGTCGGCTCGTCGAGGAGCAGGATCTCCGGATCGGTCGCGAGCGCGAGGCAGATCTCGAGGTAGCGCTGCTCGCCGTGGGAGAGGCTCTGCGCGAGGTCGTCGCGCCGGGCGGTGAGGCCGAACGCGCCCAGGAGCTCCATGACGGGCGCCTCGACATCCGGCCGCCGCCAGAGGGACGGCAGGCGGCCCGAGACGGCGGCTCGGGACTGGGCGGCCACTCGCACGTTGTCGTACACGGAGATCCCGGGGAAGATGTTCGTGATCTGAAACGTCTTCGCGAGGCCCCGCCGGTTGATGACCCCGGGCTCGAGCCCCGTGATCTCCTCGTCCCTCAGGAGGATGCGACCGGCGCTCGGCGCGTGCAGGCCGCTGATCACGTTGAAGAGTGTCGACTTCCCCGCCCCGTTGGGCCCGATGACGGAGAACACCTCGCCCTCCCTCACCGCGAGGCTGACGCCGGCCAAGGCGGCGAGCGCGCCGAAGTTCTTCGACACCCCCTGAACCTCGAGCATCGTCGTCATCTGACTGTCTTCCCGGTGGAAGACATCGCGAGCCGGTCGGGCTCCTTCGCGCAAGCGCTCATCTGTCTGTCTTCCCGGTGGAAGACATCGCGGGCCGGTCGGGCTTCTTCGCGCAAGCGCTCATCCGGCAGCCTCCCGGCCAGACCGCCCCCGCAGCGCATGGCGGAGGCCCAGGAGCCCGCGCGGCACGAAGAGCACGATCAGGACCAGTACGAGCCCGACCACGATGTTGTACCACTGCACGTACGACGACACCTTCTCCTGGAGCACGATGAAGAACGCCCCACCGATGATGGGACCGACGAGCGTGCCGAGACCGCCGATCATGACCATGATGAGGAACTCGCCCGAGACGCTCCAGTGCAGGAGATCGGGCGTCGCGTAGGCCGAGCGCCCCGGGTAGAGCGCGCCGGCGAGGCCGGTCAGGACCGCCGAGATCAGGCAGGCGCCCATCTTGTAGCGCTGCACGTCGTAGCCGAGGAAGCGGGCCCGATCCTCGTTCTCGCGGATTGCGACCAGCACTCGGCCGAAGTGGGAGCGGACGATGACGCGGCACGCGAGGTAGGCGAGTAGGAGGTACGCGACCACGAGGTAGTAGAGCCGCGCCGGCGCGTCGACGGCGAGGCCTGGGGCCACCTCGAACGGCGGCAGGCCCTGGATGCCGTCGGAGCCGCCGAAGGTCTGGGTGTAGCGGAAGAACGTGTAGATCACCTCGGCGAAGATCAGCGTGAGGAGCGCGAAGTAGATCCCGCGGCGGGCCGTGGCGAAGTAGCTGACCGCGAGCGCGTAGGCGCCGACGGCGAGGGCTGCGAACCCCAGGCAGAGCCAGAGGGAAAGAACGCCGCGCTCGAGCAGCACGGCCGTCGCATAGGCGCCGAGACCGAAGAACGCGGCGTGGCCGAAGGAGACCAGGCCCGTGTAGCCCATCAGGAGGTCAAGGCTCATGGCGACCGCGCCGAACAGGAGCGCGTCGAAGGCCAGCAGCATGTAGTACTTGGACATCCACGGGGTCAGCGGCAGCGCCGCCAGCGCGGCGAAGACAAGCCACCCCCGCCAGGACAGGACCTTACTCAAGGACGCCTTCGCGGCCGAAGAAGCCGCGCGGCCGGACGACCAGGACCACGATCATGATCCCGAAGATGGCGATGGCCACGCGCTGCGGGTTCATCCAGAGCGTCAGCAGGCTCTGGGCGATGCCGATCACGAACGCGGCGACGACCGAGCCACCCAGCGAGCCCATCCCCCCCAGGATCACGACGATGAAGGCGAGCAGGATCATCTCGACGCCCATCTGGGGATACACCGTGAACACCGGCGCCAGCAGCAGGCCTGCCGTGGCGGCGAGGGCCGCCGAGCCGGCGAAGGTCAGCGTGAAGACGCGCGGCACGTTGACGCCGAGGCCGTCGAGCATCTCGGCATCCTGGACGGCGGCGCGGACGACGATGCCGGCGCGGGTCCGGGTGAAGAAGAGCCAGATGCCCAGGAGGAGGACCGATGAGGCGGCGAGGAGGAAGAGCCGGTACTTCGGATAGGTCATGCCGAGGAGCGGGATCGAGCCCTCGATCGGCGGCAGGATCCGGCGCATGTCGCCGCCGAAGAGCTGGCGCGCGCCCTCACGGAAGATCAGCGCCAGGCCAAAGGTCATGATCAGCCCGTGGAGCGGCTCGCGCCGGTACAGCGGGCGGAGCGTGACGACCTCGGTGACGGCGCCGACGGCCGCGACGAGGAGCGGCGCCGCGACGAGGGCGACCCAGAACGAGCCGGTCAGCGCGATCACGGCGATCCCGGCGTAGGCGCCGAACATGTAGAGCTCCCCGTGCGCGAAGTTCATCACGCCGAGGAGGCCGAAGATCACCGTCAGGCCCAGCGCCAGCAGCCCCAGCGCGGCGCCGAAGACCACGCCGTGCAGGAGCTGCGGCAGCAGGACCCCGCCGAGGTACTCCATGCTCTCAGCCGAGTGCTGACGGCGCAGGGCGCCGAGAAGGGTTCAGATGCGAGGCGGCGAGCGCCGCGGCACCCCGAGGCGTACTCTCTGTACGTTGAGGGGTGCCGCAAGCTCGCCAACGAAGCAGATGAGCCCTTATCGGCGGCCTGGCTAGTTCTTCTTCTTGATCTCCCACGTGAACCCTTCCACCGGATCCTTGCCCACCATCGGCTCGCCGATAGTGTCCTTGCCCTGAAGCACCGCGATGGGCAGGTTCTTGCCGCCCTTCACCTGATAGAGGTGCATGTCCATGATGACCTGGTGGTCTTCCTTCCGGATGCACTGGCGGCCGATGTGGGTGTTGTCGAGGCACATGCCTTCCTGCGCCGCCGCCACCTTGTCGGCATCGAAGCTCTTCACTTTCTCCACGGCCGCCGCCCAGAACAGCACCGCGTCATAGGCCCCGGCCATGATGTTGGCGTCCACGCCGTACTTCTTCTTGAACTTGGCGTTGAACGCCTGCATCTGCGGGTCCGGGTTGTACGCGGAGTAGTGCGCGAGCTGGACGAAACCCTCCATGGGCTCGGCGATGGCCGGCAGATCCTGCTGCAGCAGGAAGCAGTCGATGCCCGCCAGCTTGTACTTCTTGGTCATGCCGAAGGAGTGGAGCTGCGTCATGAGGCGCAGCGAGTCCGTGCCGGCGAAGGCGAGGAAGAGCACATCGGGGTTGCTCTGGTTGATCGCGCCGAACCACGGGCTGAAGTCCTTGGTGTCCAGCGGCGCCCCCGCCACGCCGACCACCTCGCCCCCCAGCTTCTCGAGCGCCGTCTTGAACTGCCGGCCGTCGGACTGCCCCATCGCGTAGTCGGTGTAGAAGATGTAGACGCGCTTGCCCATCTTGTCGACCATGTACTTGGCGAGCCCGGTGGCCTGCATGCGCGAGTCGGGCTGGTTCGAGAAGTAGTACTTGTGGAACTTGGTGGTCCGCATGAACTCGGCGCACGAGACCGAATTCCAGTGGATGACCTTGTGCTTCTTCGTCACGTCCATCACCGCCATCGTCGAGCCACTGGACACGGCACCGACGATGAGCTTGACGTCGTCCTGCAGGATGAGCTTCTCGGCCTTGCGCACCGCGGGGGCGGGCTTGGTCTCGTCATCCTCGGAAATGATCTCGATCTTGTGGCCGAGCACGCCGCCCTTGGCGTTCAGCTCTTCGACGGCCATCTGGATGGCCATGGTCTGGTATTTGCCGTAGCCCTCGAACACGCCGACCTTCGAGCCGAGGTCGCCAATCTTGACGACCTTCTGAGCGGCCGCCGGCGCTGTCATCCCCGCCAGCAGCGCGCACGACCCGAGCACCGCGATCACCGTCCTGATCCACATGGGTCCCTCCTTTGGGGTGAACCTCGCATCACCGCTTGGCTGTCATGGACGTGTCGATCAGCCTGGCCAGGGTCCGCGCCATCCGCTGGAGCGGCTCGCGCATCTTCTCGGGGTCGGGCGCCCGCGACGCGCGTCCCGCCACGGGTGCCGGCTTCGGCCAGGGCTTGCCTCCCGCGGAGGTTCCGCCCCGAGCGTAGCCTTCCGCCTCGTCGAACGCCAGGCGGACGGCCACGGCTGCTGTAGGGTCGTACTGGCTGACGGCAAAGTCAACGAGGTTGTAGTACCGCCAGATCGCCTCGAGGAACTTTTGCCCGGCCGCCACGCGGGCCGCGGCGGGCTCCTTCGTGGCGGCGAGCCGGCGGTCGGCCTCGAGGGCGAGGTCCCGGCTGAGCGCGGCGAAGAACACCATGAGGCAGCGCTCGGCCCGAAGCCCGTCGCCCGCGCCAAGCGCGGCGCGGGTCGCCTCCTCCAGCCCTGCCGGCAGACGCGCGGCCTGCGCGCGCATCTCGGCGCGGACGGCGCCGCTCTCGAAGAGGCGTTGCGCGACGTCGAATTTCCCGGCCTGGATCGAAAACTTGATCTCCTTGAAGTTGGCCGAGATCTCGTTGTCGCTCGGGACGTACGTGCCGACGTGATGGGCCGGTGCCGGGCCC
>WNGB01019905.1_pt1 | contig 14879 bp, 16 predicted proteins | sample 5400681 | NCBI WGS metagenome assembly WNGB01 (sample SAMN13153367, study PRJNA577476) | soil metagenome | isolation source: 115 cm soil or saprolite under grassland replicate 2 | place: USA:California | collected 2016-06-15
CGGCTGACACTGGAGTCCGAAAGTTGCGGCGCGGTCGAAGAACGGGAGTCCACAGGTTCCGATTGTAACGACCAAGACGAGAGCAAAAATCGTCAAGAGACGCGGTGCGCCTATTGACTAAAGAGGCCATAGAGCGGTTTGGCCGGGCTACCCGAAGACCACGGGTGGCTCGCCACCCGTACCACCCGCGGCCACCCACCTCCCGCAAAGGGTTAGTGGTGCGCCCGGTAGAAGTAGTAATCGGCGGTGTAAGGCACTCTGGCCTCCTCGCCGACCTGGGTGCCAGGAGCGGTCGGGGCTTTGCCGCCGACGGTGTTCACCCGCTGGATGAACGTCACGTGGGCGAAAATGCCAGATCCCTCGTTGGCCTTCGCCTTGAGCAGCAGCCAGTCGATGGCGTTGGGGTCCGGGGTGGCGCGTTCGAGGACCGTGCCGACCACCTTGCTGCCGCTGGCGCTCTCCCACGTAGGACCGGCGTAGTGGGTGCCGACCACGCCGCCACCCCCGGCGTGGGCGAACAGCACCGCTTCCGGCGCCACGAACGTCCAACTCGTGCCGTTCCAGCGGTAGATCTGCACGCCCTCGGCGTACGCGTGGAAGGCGACCTTGTTCCCCGCCGGCACCTGCAAGTTCTGGAAATCGCCCAGGTCCGGGGCCCGGTTATCGTTGCTGCGGTTGCCGGAGGCGAGGGCGTGCGGGCTGTGCAGGCCGCCGCTGCCCGCGGCCACCAACGTGCCAGGGTAGGCCCCCGTGGCAGCCTCGACGTGCTTGACGCTGGCGTCGGTGCGGGCACTGAGGCTGCCCTGGTCGGCGATGTGCAGAACGTCTTGCATCCCCGAGGGCACGGTGCGATCTTCAAGGACATCGAGACGGGGCACGAAAGAGCGCCGCGGGGTGACAGTTCTCCGATGGGGACTGTGGTGCTGAACGCGACCTTTGCGGCCAGGACGCCACTTCAGCCATTGAATCCATGAAGTCAACTTCATTGTTTTGTCTCCTGAGGGCAAGTGGTCTGCGGTCACAGGGGAAGCACCGGTCGAGGCTCACAGACCAGGCGCACAAGCCGATGCCGGGCACGGGCTGTCCTTCCAGGCCCTTGAGCCGGAGGACGGTGCTCCTCGGGTAAGCCCGAAGCACACTCCGAGGTTGCCGGAACTCTGACAGGTGAGAATCACCAACGCCGGCCAAAACCCTTCACCCGACGCGAGAAAAAAATGGCGCCCCTCGGCGGGAACGCATCGTTCCTGGCGTTGACTGGGCACCGGGCACGGCCCCGGTGCCGGCCCTTGAAACCCGAATGCGGGGGTCTATAATCGTGGCAGCCCGGACAGTACTGTGTCCCCGGGAGGTGTCCGGCCATGTCCTCCGACGAGTCCGTGACCCACTGGTTGAGCCTGCTCCAGGGCGGCGACGCGGCGGCCGCCCAGCGGCTGTGGGAGCGTTACTTCCACCGACTGGTCGGCCTGGCACGGGCCAAACTCCAGGGGCACCCCCGCCGCGCTGCCGACGAGGAGGACGTCGCCCTGAGCGTCTTCCGCTGCCTCTGCGAGGGGGCGTCCCGCGGCCGCTTCCCAGAGTTGGAAGACCGCGACGACCTGTGGCGGCTGCTGGTCACCCTGACCGAGCGTAAGGCCTACAACCTGGCCCGCGACGAGCGCCGCCTGAAGCGCGGCGGCGGGGCCCGTCCTCAGCGCGGCCGAGCTGCTCCGCCCCGACGATTCCGCCGCGGGCGGGCTGGACCAAGTCGCCGGCCGGGAGCCGACCCCGGCGTTCGCCGCTGAGGTGGCCGAGGAGTACCGCCGCCTCCTGGGCCGGCTGAGCAACGCCGAGTTACAGGCCATCGCGGTGTGGAAGATGGAGGGCGACACGGCCCCGGAGATCGCCGTCCGCCTGGGCTGTGCCCTGAGCACGGTCGAGCGCCGGCTCCGGCTGATCCGCCATATCTGGGAGAGCGAGGAAGCCCCTTGAGCAACCTGATCTCACCCGATGATACCCGCCCGCTGCCACTACCGCTGGCGCTGCGCGTGGAGGAGGTGTGTTCGCGCTTCGAGGCAGCCTGGCAAGCCGCCTCCTCCGGCGGCGAGCCGCCCCAGCTGGAGGCCTACCTGGCCGAGGTGACGGAGCCGGCCCATCCGGTCCTCCTCCGCGAACTGCTCAAGGTCGAGGCGCACCATCGTCGCCTAGCCGGCGACGAACCCTGTGGGGAGGACTACCGCGGCCGCCTGCCCGACCTGGCTGGCCGCGGTGCTGGCACCCCCCGAGCCCGCGCGGCGTCCCGAGGGACCGACCGCGCGGACGGCAGCGGGGAGCGCAAGCAAGACGGAGCCGATGACCCTGTTCCTCGAGGCCCTGTGGCGGAGCGAGTTGCTCGGCCCGCAACAGGCGCAGGCGTTGCTCGACCAGGCCGGTGTGGTCCGGCAGCCCGAGGATCTGGCCGCGTGGCTGGTCGCGCGCGGCTGGCTGACGGCCTACCAGACCGACCACCTCCTGGCCGGCCGCGCCGACGAGCTAATCCTGGGCAACTACCGCCTGCTGGAGCCGCTCGGCGAGGGCGGCATGGGTCAGGTGTTCAAGGCCCGCCACCCGCTCATGAATCGCGTCGTGGCCGTCAAGTTGGTCCACCCTGACGTCGTTCACGACCCCGTCGCCGTGCGCCGCTTCCGCCGTGAGATCCAGGCGGCGGCCCAGCTCAGCCACCCCAACGTCGTGGTCGCCCACGACGCCGAGGAGGCGGGCGGTCGCCACTTCCTCGTCATGGAATTCTGCGAGGGAATGACGCTGGCCCGGTTAGTGGACCAGGCGGGGCCGCTGGCGGTGGAGGCGGCGTGCGAGTACGTGCGGCAGACGGCCCTGGGTCTGCAACACGCCTTCGAGCGCGGCTTGATTCACCGCGACGTCAAGCCCGCCAACCTGATGCTTGGCGGCGCGACGGTGAAGATCCTCGACTTCGGGCTGGCTCGTCTGCGTTCAGGCGGCGACGCCCCACCGACCTCGGCGACGACGCAAGGGGCGATCGTGGGCACGGCCGACTTCATGGCCCCCGAGCAGGCCGAGGGCCGGGCCGACGTCCGCAGCGACCTGTACGCGCTGGGCTGCACGTTCTACTTCTTACTCACCGGACGGGTGCCGTTCCCCGGTGGGGGTCTGATCGAGAAATGCCTGCGCCACAAGACCGAGGAGCCGGAACCGGTGGGACGCCAGCGGCCCGACGTGCCGGCGCCGGTGCAGGAGATCGTCCGCCGGCTCATGGCGAAAAACCCCGACGACCGATTCCAGACGCCGGCGGAGGTCGCGGTCGCGCTCGCTCCCTTCGCGCGCATCTGCCCGGCACCCTCGACGCCCGACCGCATCGGAGTCAACTTCCACAGGCCAGAGCCGGGCGGACGTATCCCGGCGTCAGCCTCCCCGGTGGAGCCGAAGCATCTGCCGCCGACTGTGGCGCCGGCCTACAGTCCGCGGGGCGCGACTTCGCGCTCCCGCCGGGTGGCGGCCGGCCTCGGGGCCGCGCTCGCGGTCGCGCTCGTCTGCGTGGTCGTCTTTCTGGCGACGCGGAACGGGAGCGACCCAGGCTCGCCCGCCTCGCCCGAGAAACGCCAGCCGTCGCCGCGGACTTGGCGGAAGTCGAGGACGCTGCCGATCCCGCCAGAGCAGGCGTCAACCTACGGCCTGGCGTTCTCGCCCGATAATCGGTTGCTGGCCGCCGCCTTCGGGAACAACGAAGACAGCGGCCCCAAGCGTCCGGGCCGCCTCAAAGTCTGGGAGGTCGCCGGGTGGCGCGAGGCGCTCGACCAGGAGGTGGCGAGCGGGCCGGCCACGTGCGTGGCCTTCTCGCCCGACGGCAAGCGGCTGGCCTGGGGGGCCGGCTGTTGGAATCACGACGCGCCCGGCCACGTCACCATCTGGGGCGTCGCGGACCGGTCGGGGAAAGCGCATTTCGAGGCCCATCCCAAGGGCGTCTGGGGCCTGGCGTTCCAGCCGCGCGGGAACCTCCTCGCCACCAGCGGCCGCGAGGGCAAGGTGCTCCTGTGGGACGGCGAGTGGGGCGCGCCGCGAGGCGAGCTGAAAGACGCCAAGGCGCCCGTCCTGGCTCTGGCATTCTCGCCTGACGGCGAGCGACTCGCCATCGGGTGTGACGACGGCTCGGCCGATCTCTGGGAGATGAGCACGCGCAAACGACTCGGCGCCTTGTCCAGCGCGCCTGGGAAACCCGTCAGGGGGTTGGCCTTCTCGGCGGACGGTCAAACGATCCTGGCGGTGACCAAGAAGGGGCAGGGAACGACGGCGGACTTGCTGACGTGGAACGGGCGAGAGCGGCGGTCATCCCCGGCGATCCCTCTGGGGGAAACGGAAGCCTACTGTCTGGCGATCTCGCCGGACCGAGCCACCTTCCTTGCCGGTTGTCAGAACAAGACCGCGAAGCTGTACGAAACCGCGACGCGCCGGGAATTGCAAACGTTGACAGGTGACCGCCCGTTTCTCTGCCTGGCCTTCTCCCCCAACGGCCGGTACCTGGCCACGAGCGGAGGATGGTACGGCCCGGTCCAACTCTGGGAGGAAGCGGAGTAACGCCCACAAATAGGTCCAGTTCTGGGCTGGATCTCTAGCTCGGCTATGATCTGCGGGACGATGAGGTGCCGGAGGTCGGGCTGGCAGCTGCGCAGGAGCCGACCATTCGTGAACTTACCCGGCTTCATGTCTCCCGGCGCCGCGGTCTGGGGTTCTGGGGTCTGACTGCTGAATCCGCGGCGGCGCTGGCCGCCTGGCCGGGGTTGGCCGGCCTCGACTGGCTCGACTTCCACACGGCCTACGCAGACGATGCCGGCGTTGTCACAGTCCTGAGTGCCCCAAGCCTGCCTCGGCTGCGGCGGCTCCACTGGAATGAAAACAGCCTCACCAACAAGTCCGCGCGGAGCATCGCCGAGTGTGAGCGGCTCTCCGCACTGTCCTCCCTGGCGCTGGACTGGAACGAGTTGACGGACGCCGGCGCCAAGGCGCTGGCCGCCTCGGCCACACTCCCCGCCACCCTCCGACTGGATATCAGTTTCAACCACCTCACGGACCGTGGGGTGGACCGATTGCGCGAGCGGTTCGGCCTCGGCGTCGTCAGCGAGAAACAGTTTTGAACAGGCAGGCCTGTTCGCCGGACCTCTCGTCCCGCCGAGAGCGGCGACGGGCCCCGATGTTCCCCTCTCTGGGGTTCTGAACCCGTTCTGCAGACGAGTGGAGCGCAGTGAAATGGGAATAAAGCAGCGTCGCGGGGAATCGAACCCCGCTTACGGCATGGCCGCTAGTTCCTCGGCAACAGATTCCGACCGGGACTACATTGTGACCGGCCCTATGACGGCAGCCACTCCGACTACCTGCCAGGACGCCAACACAATTCTCTCGCGCCGACCCACCACCGTCAAGCCCTCAGGAACGGCTGCAACCGTGGCCCCTGAGTCGCTGGGATGCCCTGCACGCGCCCCTCCTCAGGCACTTCACCCACAAAGGCCCCAGCGACGCAACATGAGCGCGCATGGCGCAGTCTGGACGTGAGTACACGGCCGTGTGGCTGGCAGACAATGGTCCTCGTCGGTCGCCGGAACGAAGAGCACCTGCTGTGAGGGCGATGCCGCTGCGCGGCCCGCGTGCTCTCGGGGTGCGCTGCACTCCCGTTCCTGTGGAACCCGCTGCGCGGCCCTGCCGCCCACTCTCGCGTCTCTCGATAGGGTCATCGGGGAAATCGGTGAACCCGAGAACCGAAGGAGACTCTGATGACGGGACGGGAGTCGTTCGACTAGCGATCGGCATCCGAACTCTTGCGGGCGGTGGAGGGGCGGAAGGTCGATTGGTATCAGACGGTGCTGGTTGATCTGGCAGGTCTGGCGGCCCGAGTCGGTAAGCCGTGGCGTGGGCGGATCGCGCGGGCGGTCATCGCCGCCGCGGCAGAGCCGGGCTACATCTACGCGCGCTCGGGCGGCATGCTCAGCCCGATGAGGCACGCCGGGGCGGACGCCCTGGCAGTGCTTGCGCCGCTGCTGGACCGGGAACAGCTCCACGATGCACGCCAGGCGGTTGCCTCTCAGGCGACCTGGGGCCAGTCCGCAAACCACGAATCGGCTTATGGGACCGCGCTGAAGGCTCTCACGGAGCGGCACGAGGTTCTCGACAAGGCAACGACCGACTGACCCCGTTCACGGCGTCGATGCGACCGTGCATGGGCGCCGGACATGCAGACGGGTGCAAACGTGAGTGGCAGGAGACGCTTTGCAGTTGGCCCGGTACAACACCCGCTCCTCTGCCGACCGGGCGTGACGGCCGCTCTGCTGTCACGCCAAGCCGGTTAGCGATCCCCGAGATGCTGGCGTGGTCATTTCTGAAGATATAACCACACGAACCCGGTCATCTCTTCGTTCATGAACTCGGCGCGTCGCCGGTAGACCCTGTTATACTCCTCGACTGCCTTGGCTTGTGCCTTCGCATCGCGGGCGGCCGAGTTGAGTGCGGACGACGCAGCCTTGAAGGCTTCCTGCCAGTCTGCAAACTTCTTCTTGAACTCCTTCTCGCTGATGCCTTTCGCCGGAGAGATGAGGGTGACGCTGTCACCGACGAGGATGTCGAGTTTGCCGTCACCATTCACGTCATCGACCCAAATCCGGGTCGCGCGCGTGGGGCCCGTGAGGTCGCTCGCGCGGAGGGGCTGTCCTGACGCGATGGCGGGCCCCGGCTTGATCAGCGGTCGGAACGGGCGTAGCACCGGCGGCTTTCCCTTGCCGGCGATGTTCTCCGCCCAATACACACCGCCGTCACTCGACCCGCTGAGCAAGTCCAGGTCTCCGTCGCCGTCCCAGTCGATGACGAAAGGATCGCTGTGCGCGCCCGGGATCCGCAGCGGCGCATCGCCGGCTTTGATCAGTTCCGGTATTGGCCGGAAGCGGCCCTTGCCCTCGCCCTTGAACCAGTAGAACGTGCCGGCGAAGTTCCCCACGACCAGGTCCAGGTGGCCGTCGCCGTCCCAATCGACAGCGAAGGGCCGCGTGCAGATTTTCTCGGTGATCTGATCACGGTCTTTGGTGGGGATGATGAGCGGCTTGCCGTCCGTCCCCTTCAGAACCTCGGCTTTGCGGAACGTCCCGTCCCCCTTGCCGTACAACACCTGGAAGAGCCCCGCCATGTCCTGTTCCATACGGGAGTAGGACCCGGAAAGGATGTCGAGATGCCCGTCCCCGTCGATGTCCACCAACTGTGGAGTGGAGCTGGTGCATCACCACACGCCGGGCACTTCTGCCACCTGGCCTTCCGCCTGCAACCAGGTGCCCGCCGCGAGCTTCCCCGCGCCCAGGTTCTTGAAGACCCGGATCTTCCCCTTGTTGAACTGCCCGACGAGGAGGTCCTTGTTGCCATCGCCGTCGATGTCAGCCCAACACGGCGCCGCGTAGCCCGGGCTTTCGACGCGGACTGCTACCCCGCCCGCTTTCAGGCGCACCGGACGCTCGAATTCCGCGGCGCTGCACAAGGCAAGGCCACAGAAGGGCAACAGTGCTGCGAGTAGTCCTCGCCTCATCGAAGTGTCCTCCGCTGCGTGGAAAGGAATGGTTTGTACCTCACGGGGTAAGGCAACGCCCCCATGACAGAGACAAACTCGCGTTTCCGAGGATCTGTAGCGCCCATCTTCCCGCGCGGCCTCCGACCGGTCAAGCGTGTGGTGGGCAGTTTCTGAAATACCGGTCGGGTTGACGTGGTGGCGAGCATGAAGGCACAGATTCGCGTCGGGGTCTCGGCTGCCTCTTCCAGGTGCGGTCAAAGACTCAGAGCCCGGCCAAAGCGCTGGCGCAATGCCTCCCTGCACCTTGACATGATCTATCTCAAGCTCATCTTTGACACCGTGATTCCGCATCTGTGATTTCCATTGGGAGTTAGGATTGTGCGCGGACGGCGTGGCACCAGGATCTCGGCTGGCGGCGCTCAGACCTGGCCGCTTACGCGAGTTGCTGCACTGTCGGCGGTGCCGCCACGCCCATCGCTTGAGACACGCGGCCTGCTGTCCCTTGGAACTCACTCCGCAAGAGGAAGCGTTTGCCCGTGTGTTCCACTTCCACATATTACCCCGGCACGAAAGATCCTCACTAGCCCGAAGCGTAAGCGAGGGAATGAGTTATCGCAGTCCCTCGCTTACGCTTCGGGTTAGTGTGACGATCTTCCCTGCCGGAGTAATAACTCGGGAAGGCATCCCGAGCCGCGGATCACCGTTGAAGATCTCCCCCGTCACCCAGGTCAACCTTTCCACTTTGCCCCCTGCCTTTTTCACTCCGAAAAGGGTGCTCTGCACCTTGCCAGGCGAAGCCTGGCAGCCTTTGGGGGGAAATCCAGACAAACTTTCCCGTCTTGCTTGGCCCCATTCTATTGCCCGCGGCCCAGGATTACCGGTTCGATAGACTGTTGCGGCCAGCGAGGGTACACTGGGGGAAAAAGAGACCGCGACGGACATCGAGGGCTCCAGCATGTCACAGGACAAGAGGCAGAAGCGCGACCTGCACGCGCTGAACCAAGATGGCATGGTGCTGTGCAACCCCCGCGATAAGCGGGTCCCGGAGGGACGGGAGGAGCACAGCGCACCCCGGGAACGGCATCGCCCTACTCGGCTCTCGACCCATTGCTGACGAGGAGTCGTCGCATGCTTCGCACCCTCCTGTTCGTCGCTGCCCTGCTGGGGCTGGCCACCCCCAGCGCCGCTGGGCAAGACCGCCCCCTGGCCCTGCACCCAAACAACCCGCATTACTTCCTCTTCCGCGGTCAACCGACGATCCTCTTGACCTCCGGCGAGCACTACGGGGCGGTGCTCAACCAGGACTTCGACTACACCCGCTACCTCGACGAACTGAAGCGCTGTGGCTTCAACCTGACGCGCACTTTCTCCGGCACCTACTTCGAGGTGCCCGGCTCCTTCAAGATCGTGGACAACACGCTCGCCCCCACGGCGAAGGCCTACCGCGGCCCTTGGGCTCGGAGCAACCAACCCGGGGCCGCCGACGGGAGTAACAAGTTCGACCTGAGCCGGTGGGACGCGACCTACTTCGCCCGCCTGAAGGACTTCGTCGCGCAGGCCGGCAAGCGGGGCATCGTCGTCGAGTTGGTCCTGTTCTGCCCCCTCTACGACGACAAACTCTGGCACGTCAGCCCGCTGCGGTCAGCCAACAACGTCAACGACGTCGGCAAGGTCGGCCGCAAGGCGGTCTTCGCCCTCAAGGAACAGGCCCTCACCCAGGCTCAGGAGGCTGTTACCCGCAAGCTCATCACGGAGTTGAAGGACTTTGATAACGTCTACTTCGAGGTGTGCAACGAGCCGTATTTCGGCGGCGTCACCCGCGCCTGGCAGGACCGCATCATCGACGTCATCGTGGACGCTGAGAAGGGCCTTCCGCACCGGCACCTGATCGCTCAGAACGTCGCCAACGGCGCGGCCCGGATCGAGAAGCCGAACCCGCACGTCGCGGTCTTCAACTTCCACTACGCCACCCCGCCGACCGCCGTGGAGCTGAACTACTCCCTGAGCCGGCCGATCGGCGACGACGAAACCGGCTTCAAGGGCACAGGCGACCGGGCCTACCGGACGGAGGCTTGGGACTTCTTGGTGGCTGGCGGGGCCGTCTTCAGCAATCTCGACTATTCATTCACCTGCAAGCACCCTGACGGCACGTTCCAGGTAACCACCTCGCCGGGCGGCGGCGGACCGGAACTGCGGCGGCAACTCGGCATCCTCAAGCGGTTCCTGGACGGCTTCGAGTTCGTCAGGATGAAGCCGGCCAACGACCTCCTGCGCAAGCAGCAGATCACGCCCGAGCCGGTGCCGAAGGGGGCCAAGCCGGGGCCGGCGGCGACGGTCCGCGTGCTGGCGGAGCGCGGTCGGCAATACGCCGTCTATGTCCGCGGCGGCGTGGCCGTGGAGCTGACCCTGGAGTTGCCAGCAGGGGGCTACCGGGCGGAGTGGCTCAACCCGCGCACGGGCCAGGTGGACCGCGCCGAGGATTTCCGGCACAACGGTGGGGAACGCTCCCTGGTGGCTCCGGCCTACACCGAGGACATCGCCCTGCGCCTGACCCACGCCGCGGAGAAACGCTGAATGATGGACGGCCAAACTTCGCGACGCGACCATCGCCGTAGCGTGCCTGGACGGGAGCACGCACGCCGGCTCGTCAGAGGGACGGTCACCCCAAACCAGCTGACGGGACCGAGGAGCACGGTTCCTACGAGCAGCCTGGCGCAGTTCGGTCTGGTGCTGGTGTTGACCTTCGGCGGTTGCTCGGGGCCACCTGCGACGCCTCCGCAGGTGCCCCCGCGTGGCGAGGTCGCAGCGGCGCGCGTCGCACTCGACAACCTGCTGGACCTGATGCGCCAACGGCTGCTGGTTCAGCACGAAGTAGCCCGCGTCAAGTGGCACGCGCGGCTGCCCATCACCGACCCGAAGCGCGAGCAGGAGTTGCTCGACAGGGCCGAGGCACAGGCCCGCGACCTCGGCCTTGAGCCGGGCTTCGCGCGGGAGTTCTTCCGGGCTCAGGTGCAGGCCGGCAAGCTGGTGCAACAGGCCGACTTCGACGCCTGGCAACGGAGCGGAACCACGCCGCCAGACGGCGGGCCAAACCTCAAGGCGCTGCGCCTGCAGATTGACAGCCTGAACCGCAAGCTCTTGGAGGCGCTGAAGGACGCTGGCCGGCACCTGCAGCACGAGGTAGGCCGGAGAGCAGTTCAGGACCGGGCCGACGTGGTCCTGCGCGGGGACGGGATCACCGCGGCAGTTTGCCAGGCGGCCTGCGCTCCACTCCTGCGCCCCTGAGTCCGACGCAACGGCCGGGGGTGAGGTCGCAACTGCCCGGCATGACGGCCAGCCTCACCGCACAGCGAGTCTTACAGCGCTGGGGGTGGGGATGTCCCCTCTTGCCTGGCCCGCCCGTATGCTGAAGGTGACCCGTTCGCCGCTGCGCCCCACCGCGAGGTCTACCTTGAAAGCACCCATTCTGGTTACCACCCTCACTGCCGCCTTCCTGGCCTTGCCCGCCCGGCAGCGGCCGGCACGCGCGGGGCTGACGAGTTGTTCTGGGCGCCGACGCTGGAGCAGGCGCTCGACGTGGCCACCCAGACCGGCCGCCCGATCTTCCTGGTCCATTACACCTGCGTCGGCGCGAAGAGCCCGACCTACAGCGGCCAGGGCGGTTGGGCGGATCGTCCACTACCCCGGCCGCGTGCAGGGCGTCGGCTTCCGCGCCACCGCGGCCGAGATCCCCAGGGCGTATCTGGTCACGGGCTGGGTGAAGAATCTCCCCGGTGGCCGGGTTCAACTCCTCGCCGAGGGGCCTGCTGTGGAGGTAGACCACTTCCTCGACGCCATCCGCGCTCGCTGGGGCCAGAACATCGAGAGGGCGGACACGCAGGAGCGCGAGGCGCTGGGCCGGCAACCAGACTTCCGCGTGGTGCGCTGAGATCGGGTGCCATCCTGCTGCTCGTGCTGGGCTCCTCGTTGGTGGTCGAGCCAGCGGCCTCGCCAGGACCGCTCCCGCTCCCTCGCGAAGCTCGACGAGGCGGTCAACGCTGTCTGTCGCGCCCATCCGCAAGGCGAGTGACTGCCCCCAGCAGCCGCAAGGGGCAGCCTTCGCGATTCCAGGGAGCACGCGCGGCGACGTGACGTGAGTGGATGGCGGCCCGGATGCCGTCAGTCCTTCTTCTCGCTCTCCTGCTGGAACCGCACCTCGCCAGCGAAGCGTTCGACCAGGGCCACCGCCGCTGGGTGGGTGATCCCCGACGCCGGCTGGCCCGCCAGGGGAGCCAGCACCCGCCAGCGGACCAGCATGGCCTTCCCCGCGCCGCCCACCTCGACCCGCGCGATCTCGATCCGCGTCCCCGCCGGCTGCACGCCGGCGCTGACCCCGACGACCATCTTCTGGGTGAAGTCGATCCCCTTCACTCCCAGCGCCTTGGCGTACCGCGCTGCGGCCTCTCGTCGCATCCGCTCCAGCACTGGCTCGGGCGCCCGCAGCCGTGGGTCGATCAACTCGGCCTCGCTGCGCACGACCCACTGCCGCGGCGGGGCCTCGGGCGACCAGCCGTCAGGCCAGAACGCGCGGGCCACTGGCCTCACCTCCTGACCGGCCGGGCTGGGGTCCTTTGCCCCCGCCTGGTCCGCTGGTGGCAGCCGACGGAACGCCACCTCCCCGTCGAAGCGGTCGATCAGCACGGCCTGCAGCGGCCGGGTGAGCACGCCTTGCGCCTTGTCGGGGCGGACGCGCCGCCACGAGACGGTCAACCGCTTCGCCTCACCGTCCCGCTCGACACGCGTGATGGCGACGGCGTAGGGGGCGCTGGGCGGCCCGCCGCCGCTGATGCCGACCAGCGGCATCGAGCCGTCCTCGACGACCAGCAGCATCTGCTTCGTGAAGTCGATGCGACCAACCTTGAGGGCCTGCGGGACAGTGATGAGGGCTCCCCTGCCGGCGACCTTCGCCAGTTCGTCCTCGCCCCGCACGGCCCGCTCATGCACGCCCCGGTCGGCGGCGCCGGTGTGCGTTGGCAGGTGGGGCCACGCCCCGCGGGCCAGGATGGTGACCGCGGGCCCGGTCGCGGCGGGCTCACCGGCGTCGGCCCACGTCCAGGCAGCTGCGGCCGAGAACAGGACGGCCAATGGGATGCGGCTCATGGTCCCCTCCGGTTCGGATTCGGGATCGGGCGTCTGCGCTCCATTGTACGCGGGGCGAGTTGCGTCGGCGGCGCAACCCTGGCGCCCCCGCCCGGGTCAGGTCGGACTGGGTGGGGAGCCGTGGGCCGAGCAGAGAGCGGTTCGGCCAGGCGGTCGCCGTTTCTTACCTGGGAGGTTTCACCGCCGGCTGGCGGGATGCCTGCCAGAGTTTGACGTCCCCGTCCGGGCTTGCTACGGCGAGCAACTGGCCGTTGGGACTGAAGGCGACTTCACAGAAGTTGCCGGGGAGGGTGAATGCTTCCTGGCCGGTCTTCACGTCCCAGAGTTTGACGCCAAACTCGCCGAGGGCGGTCGCGAGACGCCGGCCGTCCGGGCTGAAGCCCACGCCGACAATATACTTCGAGTTCTCCCTGATGATCACCGACTGCGCCCCGGTGTGGGGATTCCACTTCGCGACGGCCCCATCTACCCGTGCCAGGGCCAGGGAGTCGCCGTCCACGTCAAGCGTCGCGGCAGTGCGTTTGTCCGATAAGGCAGCGAGTTCCTGGCCGGTGGCCGCCTGCCACACCTTGACGTTGCCACTCGCAGTCCGGGAAAGGAGTCGCACGCCGTCCGGCGCGTACATCACCTGGACCACGGATCCCGCGGACGGCTGGAGGAGACGTATCTGTGCTCCCGTGGTCGCGTCCCAGATGCGCACGGTCCTATCCTGGCCACCGGTAGCGAGGTGGCGGCCGTCCGGGCTGAAGGCCACGCAGTACACGATCCTCACATGGCCGCGAAAAGTCAGCACCTCGGCGCCCGTGGCGACGTCGCAAATCTTCGCCGTCCCGTCTTCGCTGGCCGTGGCGAGACTGCGGTCATCCGGGCTGAAAGCCAGACCGCGGACGGCGTCGGTGTGGGGCCGCCACTCGCGGACCTGTTCCGCGGTCCTGGTGTCCCATACCGTCACTGTCCCGTCCGCATTTCCCCGAGCCAGGTGCTCGCTGCCTGCGCTGAAGCCGATCGTGGGGGCCGGCCAGGCTTGCCGCGCAGGATGCGGACCTCCTGGTCTGCCGTGCTCAGGTCCCAAACGCAAACCGACCGGAGTTGACCGCAGGCGAGACGCTTGCCGTCCCGGGTGAACGCCAGAGCCAACACCGGGTCGGTGTGTCCCCGCAGCGTGTACATCTCCTGGCCACTGGCGGCGTCCCAGACCTTCACGAGTTTATCCGCCCCGCCTGTGACCAGGAGTTTGCCGTCGGGAGAGAAGACCAGGCTGCGAACAGGGCCGGTGTGGCCGCGCAGGATGCATACTTCCGCGCCGCTGGCGACGTTCCAGACGATCCCTGTCCCGTCGTCACAGGCGGCGGCGAGTCGCTCGCCGTCCAGGCTGAAGGCCACGTGCCAGATGAAACTCCGCGCGCCCTTCAGTGTCCTGACTTCTCGCCCATCCGCGACGCTCCAGATCCGCACCGTATCGGCACCAGCCAGGGCGAGCCACTTGCCGTCGGGGCTGAAGGCCGCCTTGTTCAATCCCTGGAGCAGGCCCTTCCTCTGTGCCGGCTCCAGTCCCGCGGCGAGGGTGGTGACTTCCCTGCCGGTGATGGTATCCCAGACCTTCACTGGCCCCTTCAGGTCCGTGGTCGCATAGCGTCTGCCATCCAGGCTGTAAGCGAGGACGGTGAGCCCCTTGGGTGGTCCCGGCAAGAAGAGCAATGACGTCCCGGTCGTCGCGTCCCAGACGCGCAACGTTCCCATCTGCTGGGCAAGGAGGCAAGGGCGCTGGGAGCCCACCTCGCCGCCGGGCAAGGCCAGCCCGGTGCCCTCCTTGTTGAAGGGTAGATTCCCTTGCCAGAAGGTCCGCCCCTGGTAAACAAAGAGCGGGCGTCCCGTCGCTACCTGCCACACCTTGCCCCCGGTCCCGGTGCTCCACGCCAGGCGCTCGCCGTCCGGGCTAAAGCTGACGTGATAGATGAACTGGTTCGACTCGGGAAAGACCTGCGGCTCGGGGCGGCACAGGCGCTTGAGATAGTGCCATTCCCAGTGGCGGTGTTCCGGCAAGCAGGCGTCGAGCAACCGCTCGGCCTGGTCCAAATAGTTCGCCTGCCACTGGCGATGCGCCAGGGCGATCCGGAGGAAATAGAGGTGTTCCTGGGCCTCTTCGCGCTGGCGCTGTTCCTCCTTCCGGGCGTGTTCCTTCGCGGCCGCTTCGGCGGCGGCTTCCTGCCAT
>WNGB01008219.1_pt1 | contig 14874 bp, 11 predicted proteins | sample 5400681 | NCBI WGS metagenome assembly WNGB01 (sample SAMN13153367, study PRJNA577476) | soil metagenome | isolation source: 115 cm soil or saprolite under grassland replicate 2 | place: USA:California | collected 2016-06-15
CAGCTCGATGCCCATCAATATCAGATCGCGCCGCAAGACGTTTACCTCGAAGAGATCGTGCAGGAATGTCTCGCGAGCCTCCTGGCGCAATTGGAGCAAGCGGGCTTGATCTTAGTGGTTGATTTGCCAGCAACCCTTCCACCGGTGTGTGCGGATCGGCATGCTACTCGGCGTGTCTTAACCAACATCCTTCAAAACGCTCGCACGTTCACCCCTCGTGGAGGACGCATCACTATTCAAGGCGTCGCTACTGAAAAAACAATACAGCTTGAAGTATGCGATACAGGGCCAGGCATCCCGGCTGTCGACATGGCACCGGGGCCGGATGGGGTACCGCGCATCTTTACGCGTTTTGTACGTGGCGACAAGGCGCGATCTGGGGGCGGCGCAGGTTTGGGGTTGACCATTGCGCGTGAGCTGATACACGCTCAAGGTGGTCAACTATGGCTCAATAGCGAACATGGAAAGGAAACAAGCGTCGGTTTTACGCTTCCCAAAGCTTCATGAGGTTCAATCGCTTCGCTTGTTAACAAGCGGCGTGAGATACCACGATGCCCTCACCGCCTCGCTAGACTTCCAGAGTCTAGCGAGGCTTTTTTACCTGCCAATCTCGCATCATACTAACTTACAGGGCTTATGCGGTGCCTCATGCAACGCCTTTTAGCCTGCCCCCTTCGTCACGCTCAGGACGTGGCTTCGACACGCTCAGGACGAACGGCAGCATGGTACTTCCTGTTTTATTCTGTTGTTCGTTTTTTCGCTCTGTGAGCGAAAAAACGAACAACAAAAAGAAGATAAAGTACCGCTGCTGTCTCCTGTATTGTTATATATGAGGGCTAAGACGCATTCAAGCCGCCCCGGCGTGAAGGCTGAGAGAGGCACATGTTTAGTCGGCTGCGTTGGCGCAAAATACTGCGCGAATTATGGGGAGCACGCACTCCATTAGTGGTGCTGTGCCTCGCTATCGGTGCCTCTATCGTCGGTACAATGATCACTACCCAGGCGGTACTCAACACAAATATCGAACGCCAATTTCGGGATGTGAACGCGGCAAGCGCGACTCTCTTCATTCCCGAAGGCTTTGATCGCGCATTTGTCGCGTCGATCCGCACGATGCCCGAGATCGAAGCTGCCGAGGGGCGCGGGGTCTTTCAGTCACGCATCAAGATCGGGCAGGGTGAATTTGTGCGAATGCTGTTCTTTGCGATCGAATCGTATGATGACATGCGCATCAACAAAGTGATGCCCGAACACGGCGCGTGGCCACCCGACAACCACGAAGTGTTGATCGAGCGCACATCGTTACGTCTGCCCCCATTAAAAGCGGCGCATGTTGGCGATGTGCTGACTGTTGAAACAGCCAACGGCAAACTACGCACATTAATCTTGTCCGGCTGAACATATGACATCAATCAGGATCCCTCAGCGCGAACAGGTGTCGCGTACGGCTATATTACCCTCGACACACTTGAGTTGCTCGGCGTTCCGCGCAGCTTCAATCAGTTAACCATCACTGTCGCCCAAAACAAGCTGGATGCGCAGCATATTCGCGCCGTGGTGGACAAAGTCGAGCAAAAGGTCAAGGACAGTGGGCGCACCGTCGAATCTCGTAGTATCCCGGAACCTGGAACATATTGGCTGTCCGACGCATTGGCCGGCCTCGGTGTCGTACTGATCGGGCTCGGTTCGCTCACTTTCTTGGGCGGCCTGTTTCTGGTGGTCAATACTGTCACTGCCATCCTTGCCCAACAGGCGCGCCAAATTGGCGAGATGAAAGCCATCGGCGCGCAGACAGGCCAAATTACCGTGATGTATATGAGCTATGTTGCGATCTACAGCCTCCTTGCGGCGCTGATCGCGACTCCGCTCGCGGCGTTCGGCGGTAGCGTCTTTTCTGGAACACTCGGGGATAGTCTCAATATCAAGATGCAAGGCTCACAGATTCCGCTTGATGCGCTTGCCAGTGTCGTTGTGCTGGTATTCGCTGCGCCGATGCTTGCCGCGCTCTATCCCATTCTCGCCGGCGCCCGCGTCACGGTGCGGGAAGCCATCAATGACTATGGTGTTCCAATGGCGCGTTTGGGTAAAAGCATCATCGACCGCTTTCTGGAAGGTATTCGTGGTGTGCCGCGGCCAATCCTGCTGTCGCTGCGCAACACGGTGCGGCGGAAAGGGCGGTTGATCCTGACACTGGTTGCGCTGGTGTTGAGCGGCGCTGTCTTTATGGCGGCGACCAATATACGCGCGGCGTTGCAGGGCGCGACCGACCAGATTTTTACCTATCGCACGTATCAGATCCGCGTGTACCTCGATCGCCCGTACCGCATGAGCACCCTCGCACAAAGTCTGTTGAGCGTGCCGGGCGTTCGTGGTATCGAAGCCCACAACTTCACGGCCAACGCCTACCGCAAATACGCTGACTCGAGCCTGGGCACACGCGCCGCAGTGCTCGCGCTTAATCCGAACACGACGATGTTTCACCCGCCGATTGTTGAAGGACGCTGGTTGGAAGCAGATGATCAGGCGGCGATCGTGGTCAACACCACATATCTGCGCGAGGAGCCGGATATTCGCTTGGGTGATACGGTGATCTTCACCATAAACCAAAACGATGATCTGGCGTTGCGGGTAGTCGGCATTGCCGAGGAAGCCCTATCGCCGCCAAGCATCTACCTTCCCAACACGTATTTCGAACGCGCGCTGGCGGGCAAAGTCGGGGTTGCGAATGGCGCGTGGGTTGTGACCGACAAGCGCGATCCGGCACTGGTGGCCCACGATCTCGCCACGCAGTTAGAGGCCAGCGGCATCCAAGTCGCCAAAATCGATACGGTAGCAGACGAGAAGGGCTTTATTGTCGCCCATACCAACATTCTCACGCTCTTTCTCCAGGTGATGGCCGTGTTGTTAGTGATCGTCGGCGCCCTAGGCTTAATCGGTACGATGAGCCTCAATGTGATCGAGCGTAAGCGCGAGTTTGGCATCATGCGAGCCATTGGCGCGTCACATGGCGCGATCCAGTGGATCGTCATAACCGAAGGCGTATGTGTTGCGCTGCTCAGCTGGCTGCTCAGTGTGCTTACGGCCGCCGCACCAACAAAGGTGATTGGGGATGCGGTAGGTAGCAGATTATTAAAAGCGCCGCTCGCATTTACATTCGTCCCGAGCGGTCCAATCATCTGGCTGATCATTATTGTCGTAATTGCGGCGCTCGCGAGCTACCTACCGGCGCGCAATGCCGCGCAGGTCGAGGTTCGTGAACTTTTGGCATATGAATGAGCCCAACATCGTTCGCTCTCTCGTTTCGATCATTCAGATCGGAAAGGAAAAGGGTTCCCATGACCAGGAAGCAGATCGTCGTCTCGGTTGGTGTCGTACTCGCGTTCGTGCTTATTATCGCGTTCGTCATCTTTGGCCTACCAGCCTTATGGCAAATGTTTGTGTCCATGCATGGAGGAGAGTAATCAATGTTTGCCAGGTTTTCCAGACGGCCTGCTCTCCAAAGACCAGAAGTACATCGACCAGAAGTATATCCACAACCTGGGCATCTGATCGAAATGCACACAGTCGTGAAGACCTACCAGAGCGCCGCAGGCGATTTTACGGCCCTGAAAGGGATTGAGCTGCATGCCGATGCCGGGGAGTTTATTGCCATTGTGGGCAAATCCGGCAGCGGTAAGTCCACCTTGCTGAATATACTGACCGGCATCGATAGCCCGACATCGGGCGAGGTGCTTGTCGACGGCACGCCGGTGCATGCACTCAATCAAAATCAGATCGCGGCCTGGCGAGGGCGTACAGTTGGCATCGTGTTTCAATTCTTTCAATTGTTACCCACGTTGACCGTCGCCGAAAATGTCATGTTGCCGATGGATTTTTGTAATATGTTTCCCACCCGCGAGCGTCGGACACGGGCAATGCGCTTGCTCGAACAGGTCGGCGTTGTGGATCAAGCCGCCAAATTGCCGACCGCCCTTTCAGGTGGGCAGCAACAGCGCGTCGCAATTGCGCGCGCGGTCGCGAACGATCCGCCCATGCTGATTGCCGATGAGCCGACCGGAAACCTCGACTCGCGGACAGCTGAGGCTGTGTTCCAACTCTTTGCCGGGTTGGTGCAAGCTGGCAAGACGGTGGTCATGGTGACTCACGATCCAGATCTCGTACGCCGTGCGGATCGGGTGATTACGATTGCCGACGGTATGATTGTGGGCCAGAAGGAATAATTATGCCTCGTATAACATATAGCGGGATTGCCGTGCTGCTGAGCGCCCTGTTGCTGCTTGTCGGATGTGGTGGCGCAACGGCGCCATTAAGCGTTGAGTCAACGCCAACGCCAGTACTTGCTGCTGATGGCAAGCAAATCATTGCGGAAGCGAAGGTTGTGCCGATACAGAGCGCGGCGCTTTTTTTCCAGACGACAGGAACAGTTGCGGAAATCATGGTTCATGAAGGCGACCGCGTGGACAAAGACGCGCCGTTAGCACGCCTCAATGCGCGCGATCAAGAATTACGGGTTGAGCAGGCGAAAGTGGATCTGACACGGGCACGCGCCAACTATGCGCAGCTTGTCGAAGGCGCTACGCCAGCAGAGATCGCCATAGCAGAAGCCGGCGTGGCACAGGCCGAGGCGACCTTGCACCAAAACGAAGGTAGTGTCACCCAGCAAGATGTCGCTGCCGCACGCAGCCAACTCGATGCAGCGCGTGCCGCCTTGGCCCGTTTGGAGGCTGGGCCAAAGAGCACCGAAGTTGAACAGACACGCGCCGCACGGGATCAGGCGCAAGCAAACCTGCAAGCGCAGCGAGACAGTCTTTCTGCTGCGAAGGCAACTGCGGAGGCGCAGGTGCAGCAAGCCGCGGACATCCTCACCCAGGCCCAGGCGCGTTACGCCCAGGCCAAGAACAACTGGGATCGCATCCAGGACGATAATAATGTCGACCCGGTAAACCCGAAATCCTGTAACCAGCAGACCGGGCAATGTCAGGCAAACAAGCTAAATGACGCTCAACGCGAAGCCTACTACTCGCAATACGTTCAGGCTGAGGCGGCGCTGCACCAGGCCGAGACGGCCGTCCAGCAGGCGGTTGTCGCCGCGCAGCAGGCACGCCAGGCCGAGATAAGCGGCATTCAGATCGCTGAGACGCAAGTTCGCGGCGCGCAAGCTGCGCTCGATCAACTGTCGGCGGGCGCCGACAACGATCAGATCGCTGCTGCGCGCGCCCAGGTCGCTCAAGCACAAGCAAATTTCGATAAGCTCGTAGGCGATCAGCGGGCCGGGCAATTGGAAGGAGCGCGTGCCGGGGTGCAAAATGCCCAGGCGAGGCTGAATCAACTGACAGCGAAATCGCGGAAAACCGATCTGGACATGGCACAGGCCCAGGTTGCTGCGGCGGAGATTGCCCTCAAACAAGCGGAATTAGTGCTTGCGCGCACAACACTACGGGCGCCATTCGTAGGAACAGTTGCCGCTCTGAATTTAGATATCGGAGAGATACCTAGCGCAGAGAAACCTGCGGTCGTGCTTGCTGATATGTCTGCGTGGCTGGTCGAAACCAGTGATCTCAAAGAAGTAGATGCCGTGGCGGTACACGAAGGCGATTCGGTCACAATCACGTTTGATGCCTTGCCGGGGGTTGAGTTGGCGGGAAGAGTACAGCGCGTCAAACCATTAGGTGAACTCTATCAGGGCGATATGACCTACAAGGTCGTCGTCATCCCCAAACAGTATGACGAGCGCTTACGCTGGAATATGACGGCCACCATTGCGATAGCCAAGTAGGTACTACCTTTGCAGAGTCCGCGTTCAGGCGCTCGGGTCTACTTCCGCCGATAGATCTCCGCCCGCGTGTCGGCGTACTCGCGCTCCCAGTGCGCCGTGTCGGCCGCCAGCGCGGCGGCGAGCAGCGGCTGGAGCGGCCGATCAAGCAGCACGCGGCGCACATCGTATTTGTCGATCAGCAGCGCATTGTAGCCGCGCGCATCGCGAATGGCCAGGTAATCCTGCCAGATCGCCAGCGGGTATAGCTCCACGCGCGGATCCACAAACACCTGCGCACTGGGGTAGAGCGCCCAGTCGAGGTAGGATCCGTAGCCCATCTCGTTGAAAAGTCGGCCGTCGATCGGGTGGGCGCGCAGGTATTCGGCGGCGGCCACCGGCGTATCGGCGCTGTATAGCTCGGGCGCGCCGGGCACGTCGGCGAACAAACTCTTGTAGGGCTGCGGCAGCGCCAGGCTCGATTTGAACGGCGGCTGGACGGCGACGAGCAAGCCGATTAAAAGGATCGCGATCAGCGTGCTTGGCAGCTGCATGCGCGCGGCGGATGCGCGGCGGGCGCGCGGGGAGCGGAACGTAGCCAGGCTGCCGACCAGCATCGGCATGGCCAGCATACCATACCAGACGATATAGCGATGGCCGTTCCACCCCCACCACAGGAAGGCGCAGACCAGCAGCACATCGGTGATCGATGGGCGGCGACGCGCCAGCGCGAATGCCGCCAGCAGCGCCATGATCGAGACAAAGAAGACAAACCCGGCGATACTGTGCGTGGTCGGCGGCTGCCATTCGTTGACCAAGCCCTGGCTGGGCGGGTCGGTCAGCAGCTTGATCACATAGCCAAAGATACCCACGCCGCTGGGGTTGATCAGCGTGGCGGCGAATGTGGCGGCGGCGGCGAGATACAGCGGCCGCAGCCGATCCCAGCCGAGCGCATCAGGCTGCCGCAGCAGACGTCGCAGCGTCTCGCCGGCCGCGACGACCGCAACCATGCCCAGGCCCAGCATGAATGCGCCATGCACATTGACCCAGAACGCCATCAGCAGCGGCAGCGCCAGCAGCGTGCGCGGGCGAGCCTGGCCGGCCGCATAGGCGCCCAGGATCAGCATGTAGAGGCCGAACGGCACCCACGACCAGTTCTGCGTGCGGGTTTGCAGGTTGTCGATCGCTATGGCCCACGCCAGCAGCGCGGCCAGCCCGGCCAGCCGCCAGGAGCCGCTGCGCCGGCGCGCCTCGACTGCGACGAGCGCGAAGCCGGCCAGGCCAAGCAGGTTGCGCGCCAGCACCGGCGCTTGTAGCCCGCCAAGCTGATAGAGCGCATAGAACAGCCACTCGCCCAGCCACGTCGCATACACAAATGGTGCATCGGCCGGCAGGCTCCACGCGAATATATTCGTCCACGGGATGCCCCGCTCGGCGACGATCTGGCCGGCCTTGAGGTGCCACCAGAAATCGTGCGGCGGGGTTGGGAATAGCGCAATATGCACACCGATCAATGTCAGCGCCAGCAGCACCCACAGCTGCTCGATCCCCGGCAGCGGCAGCGCGCGCCGGCCCAGGCGGGCGCGCGGTAGCTCGGGCGCGCTGGTCTCGTTGATGGTATTCATTATGCTTATATCCTCAATAATCCTCGTGGTGCGGCTCTGGGCGAGCGTTGCTCGCCCAGAGCCGCACCACGTGAGATGTTCTTGGAGGGACGATGTCCCTCCAAACCTCCCAATCGTCACGGCGAACTAGAGCAATTTAGCGGCGAGCGTTGCTCGCCCAGAGCCGCACCACGTGAGATGTTCTTGGAGGGACTGCGTTCCTCCAAACCTCCCAACGGTCACGGCGGACTAAGCAACTATAGCATGGAAACCGCTGCGACGACGGTAACGAGATGGTAACAGTTGAATAGCGACCGGCCCAGAGGCACAATTGTCATGACATTGAGCTTGTTTCGGATTCGTAATTGGCGAGCCAACGATTATACTAACTCAAAGGTTGTGGCGACCATGGCGGTTGAACATGTACCTGTATTGGGCGTATAATATGCGGCATAAGGCAGTTCGGCCAGCAAAGGTGAATGATGATTTTCGAGGCTATCGATCGCGATCGTTCCAGCGCGCCGCCGACGGATGTCGCTGACTGCACGATCGTTATTCCAACCTATAACGAGCGCGAGAATATCGGGGCGCTGCTGCCGCGCGTGCTGGAGCTGCCGCGCTTCCGTGTGCTGGTGGTGGATGATAATTCGCCCGATGGCACCGCCGCCGTGGTGGCCGACCTGGCACGCGATGAACCGCGGGTTGGGCTGCTGTCGCGGCCGGGCAAGCAGGGCCTTGGCACGGCCTACCTGGCTGGGTTCCGTCGCGCGCTGGACGAGGGCGCAGAGTTCGTGTTCGAGATGGATGCCGATTTCTCGCACGACCCCAGCTACCTGCCCGCGCTGCTGGCGGCCGCTGAGACGCGCTACGATCTAGCGCTTGGCTCGCGCTATGTGCGTGATGGCGGCACGGTCAACTGGGGGGTCATCCGGCAGCTCATCAGCCGCGGCGGCAATATCTACGCGCGCGCGATCCTCGGCCTGCCGGTGATGGATGCCACTGGCGGCTTTCGCTGCTACCGCCGGCGCGCGCTCGAAGCGATCGACGTCGGCGCGATCCATTCGAACGGCTACTCGTTCCAGATCGAGATGCTCTATCGGGTGATGCAAGCCGGCTGCACGATCGGCGAAGTGCCGATCATCTTCCCCGATCGGCGCGTCGGCCAGTCGAAGATGTCGCGCCGAATCGTGCTGGAGGCGCTGCTGACGGTCTGGCGCCTGCGATTCGGGCGCTGACAGCTTTTGAAACAGCCGAATGGTGGGGTTTGGGGGCGGCTTCGCCGCCGCCAAACCTCCCCAGTAGAACGATTATATGATCAAGCTCAACCGCCAGGGTCTCATCCTGAACGCCTTCATGCTGATGGCGCTGATGGCGGTTCTGGCTGGCCCGATCCATCGCTTCGCGCCGACCTGGCAGCCGATCTACATGGTCGGAGCGAGCTTTCTGGTGGCGATCGAGGCCGGGCTGGTACACCACGCCTTCCGCCGCGAGCATATGTGGATCGATGAGCTGCTGCGCTACATTGTGCCCGAGATCTTCGTCATGCTCATTCTGATGCGGGTGGCAACGACGCTTGGCACCGGCATCGCCACGCTGTCGGCCGATGCACGCCGATGGCTATATGATCCGCTGAGCATATTCGATATGTCGTTCATCTTCGCGATCTTTGCCGGCTTCCTGGTCGGTATGCTCACGCACGCCGCCATGCGCGATCTATTTGAGCTGGAGCCGCGCGCCTCGGAGGCACCGAGCATCGCCCCGGATGAGAACCAGTTTGTCGCCGCGATGAATAACCGCGACCGAGCGGCCGCGCTTCGGCGGATCAGCAGCCGGTTTGTGTTCGGCGGGGCGTTTCTGCTGCTGGCGCTGGGGATCGAGGCCGTAAATGTTCAGCGTGTGGCCGGCCCCAGCCTGCCGATCTCGTGGCTAAGCGCCGTGGCCGCGCTGTTGTACCTGATCAGCGGGTTTGTGCTGTACAGCCAAGCCCGCCTAACACTCCTGCGGACCCGCTGGAATATGGAGGGCGCGACGGTGTCTGATGCGGTAGGGCGCCGCTGGACGCGCACCAGCTGGCTGCTGATCGCCGGTGTCGCGATGGCGGCGGCGCTGCTGCCGCGCACCGATCGCCTGGGGCTGCTCACCACGCTCCAGCAGACCCTTGGCCTGATCGGGTATGGGCTGGCGATCCTGGGGTATCTGCTCACTTCGCTCTTGAGCCTGCTGGCAATCTTGCCGATTCTGCTGCTTTCACTGCTCACCGGGCGCGACAGCGGTGGTAGCCCGCCGCCAGCCGAGCCGCTGTCGGCGCTGCCGGATATGCCGCCGCCGGCCAAGTTCGAGCCGAACCTGTTGGCGGCACTCGTTTTTTGGGTCTGCATGCTGCTGCTGGCGATCTACGCGTTCGGGCTGATCATTCAGCGTAACCCCGGCCTGCTGCGCGCCCTGACCACGCGCGGCCCTCTGTCATGGCTGCTGCGGCAGCTGAGCTGGCTCTGGCGCGATACGCGCGTGTGGGCCGGCCAGGTCACTGAGCGCGCGCGCACCCTGCTGCGCCGGCCGATCACAATCGGCCCGGCGCGCATGCCCACGCTGCGGCTCGGCCGGCTGGCGCCGCGTGAGCTGGTGCGCTACTTCTACCGCTCGACACTACGCCGCGCCGCCGAGGGCGGGCTGCCGCGCCGCGCCGCGCAGACGCCCTACGAGTACAGCGCGACGCTGGCTCAGCACCTGCCTGAAGCGCGGCAAGATATCGCCGAGCTGACCGATGCGTTTGTGGTTGCCGAGTACAGCCCGCGCCCAATCGGCGACGCCGATGCCCAGCGCGCCCGCCGGCCCTGGGAGCGCGTGCGCCATCGGCTGCGCAAGCTCGGCGGCGGCAAGGTGGGAGAGTCATGACCCGCAAGCGCCGACCTCAGCGGCACAGCATGCCCTTGCCACAGCACCTGCCGCCGGCAGCCAACCCACAGCTCGCCGCCGCCATCCTCGAGATCGTCGACACCCAGCTGCGCGATAGGACGCCGCCGGAGACGCGCGCGACCTTTGATCGCCTGATCGCCTTGGGCTACACGCCTGAGGGCGCGCGCCAGCTGCTGGCCCATGTGGTGGTCCGCGAGATATTCACTGTGATGGCGCGCGGCGAAAGCTATGATGCCGCGCGCTTTGTCGCCGCGCTGCGCCGGCTCCCCACGCTGCCCGATGACGTCGAGGCTGGCGAGTAGACGCCAAGCATGACATGAATTCCGCGTTTGAAAAGAATGCCGCATTTAGCACTCTAGCATCCTGAGTAGCGCTGAAGCGACGCAGCGGAGCAGAACCGCGTATCGAAGGGTGCGATTCGCTGGGGCCGCACCCTTCGATACGCGCTCCGCGCTACTCAGGATGCTGTGTGGGATAACCCTGCGTTGTAATATTGGTCACGTACGTGGTTGGGGTGGCCTGGGCCACGCGCTCTTTGTAATTCGGCACATTCAGCGCGCTGCCCACAATAGCTATCCTAGTAGCTTTGTCGCCGCCCACGCGTCAGCCAGGCGTAGCACCCCGCCGTGATCGGCAGCATTACCCAGAAGTTCAGTAGCCGGAAGACGATCGCCGCCGGGATCGCCGCCGCGCCTACCCCCAGCTGCGCCAACACCGCCACCAGCGCCGCCTCGACCGTCCCGGCGCCGCCTGGCAGCACATTGACCGTGCTGGTCAGCAGCGCGATACCAAAGGCCGATAGCACGGTCAGAAAGCTGGGGTAGGCGCCCAAGCTGCGCAGCACCAGATACAAGCCCAGGCTGTGGCCGCTGAGCGCGGTGAGCTGGATCACCACCAGCAGAACGATCATGCTGCGGCGCTCGGCGACTAGCGCACGCATGCGTGCGACCTCGGACACGGTCGCATCCACCCAGGCAGCGGCGCGCGGGCGGCGCAGCGCGCGGAACAGCAGCGTATGAATGCGCAGCAGCCAGCGTGCGATCGTGGCTTGGTCGCGCGTCAGCACCAGCAGCACACCGCATATCAGCGCCAGCGCGATGCCTGCCGCCAGTAGTGGCGCCAGCAGCGACGACCCATCGGGGTCGGCCGCGAGCGTTCGGCTGGCCAGGTAGGCCACACCAAAGATCGCGAAGATCAGCATTGCCCCGGCATAGCTGAGCGCTTCGAGCGTGGACACTAGCACCGCCTCGGCCGCCGAGACCCCACGCCGCCGAAACGTATCCAGCAGAAAGGCGTAGCTGGCAACACTGCCGGCCGGGAATAGCTGGCTGGTCACGATCGCCACAATCGCAGTAGCCCACAATCGCAGCACGCCGACACGGTACCCCAGCGAACGCAGTGCGACATGAAACACCTGCGAGCTGATCAGGAAGCTGGCCATGATCACGACAAACGCCAGCAGCAGCCAGGCCGGCTTGGCCGCGCGCGCCAGCCCAAGCGCCTCGAGGATCCATGCGCGATTAAAGAACGCGAACAGCAGAATGCCAACGCTGAGCAGCACACCTAATGTCAGCCGCCAGCCGAGCAGGCGCGGCGCCGGCCGCACAAGCATGTTGGCCGCGCTCACAGGCTTTGGGCGGCTGTTCTTGTTGAGCATGGTTCTTTAGATTTATGGTGTGTTCTTTTTTGCCCCGCCGGGCGAAAAAGAACACAGGCATGGAGGAGCAAAATACGCGGCATCCAGATGATCCTTCGTTCACTTATTGGTGCATTCGGCCTGGCATATCATATTGTTTTGATCAGGGTAGCATCACTATTGGAAGAAAAGATTAAGATTTACTAAAGATATGATTGGTAATTAATGTGCCGTTGTGGCATTTTCCACACGTCCACATAATCTCCTCATTGCTTCTTAACAATCTCTGAAAATGTTCCTGCTAGGATAATCCTAGAACGTTGGCACGCGCCCGGTGGGAGGCTTGGAGGTCTGCAAGCCCTCCAAAATCCTTTATTTTCCCACTGGCTGCGGCGGCGGAGCCGCCGCAGCCAGTGGGAAAGGGAAGATCTTGGGGAGACGCCCAAAGGGCACGCGGCCTCCCCAAACCCCACCATTATTTGCGCTCTCAGAGCGCAAATAGATGTACGGAAGAGATAAAGTACCGCTCGCGCCGCGCGCCACAGCTGAGCCTAGGCACGCCTGAACTGGCGCCGCTCAAGCAGCCACAGCACGCCAATCAGCTGCGATCCAGCTCAGAGCATCGACCCAATGCAGGCGCACCCATAGTGACGCCGCCGGTGTAGAAAAAAGGCAAGGAGGCAAAGGTGTCGCGCCATAGATCGCGCGGTTCTTGCCAGCTTTGGCGGTTGGTTCGATAATAAAGAACATACCAAAAGCCCGTGCTTGCATAAGCTCTAAAAGATAAGGAACGAGCTGTATGACACAGACAATCATGGTCGTCGACGATGAGAAGAAGCTTCGCGATCTGATCCGCGTGTACCTGGAGCAAGAGGGCTATCGCGTGGTGGAGGCCGGGCACGGCCGCGAGGCGCTGTATGTCGCGCGCTATGAAAAGCCCGATCTCATTATTCTCGACCTGATGATGCCAGAGATGGGCGGCTACGATTTCATGCGTGCTTTCAGCAAAGAAGCCCAAACACCGGTGATCATGCTGACCGCCAAAGTGGAGGATCAAGATAAAATCCTAGGCCTGGAGCTGGGGGCCGACGATTATGTCACCAAACCCTTCAATGTGCGCGAGCTGATCGCGCGCGTGCGAGCGGTGCTGCGGCGGCTCCAGAAGGCCACCAACGAACCGGAAGTGCTGCGCGCGGCCGATATCGTGCTGGATCGCACCGGGCGCACGGTGACAGTCGGCGACCGCGCGATCGATCTCACGCCGTCGGAGTTCGCAATCCTGGCGACGCTGATGGCCGCGCCGGGGCAGGTGTTCTCGCGCCTCGATCTGCTCGATCGGGTATCGGGCGAGGCGTATGAAGGCTACGAGCGCACCATCGACGTGCATATTCGCAACCTGCGCACCAAGATCGAGCCCGACCCGCGCAAACCACAATATGTCGATACTGTCTATGGCATGGGCTATCGCTTTACAGCGCAGAAGGCACCTGGCATCTAGCCTATGGCTGATTGGAGAACCTATGCGCTCGCTTACCTCAAAACTTACGCTGGCGTTCCTGCTGGTCGGGCTGACCGGCGCGATCCTGGTGGCTGTGCTGGTCGGCCAGCGCACACGCTCGGAGTTCGATCGCTTTCTCTCCGAGCACGATCAGGCCACGCTGGTGCAAACGCTGAGCAGCTACTATGCTGCCCAGAACAGCTGGTCGGGCGTCGGCGGAATGCTCGCCCGCACACCGCCGCTCGACTTCTATAGCCGCGGCGTCGCGCTGGCCGATGCACGAGGCGTGATTGTGATCGGCAACCATGCCAACCCAGTTGGGCAAGTGGCGCCGGCTGCCACGCTCGATGCCGGCACCGCAATCCAGGTGAATGGTCAGCCGGTCGGCTTTGTACTGTTTCCCACGCCGAACGACCGCCCGAATGAACCTGGCCCGCCGCCGCCCGGTGTCGCCTTTCTCAACAGCGTGACCTGGGCGACGGCGATCAGCGCCGGGATCGCCGCATTGATCGCGCTGATTCTGGGCGTCCTGCTGGCGCGCACGCTCACCCGCCCGATCCGCGAGCTGACCACAGCTACGCAGGCGATGGCGCGCGGCAACCTCGACCAGCGCGTGACGGTGCGCTCGCGCGACGAGATCGGCGAGCTGGCGACATCGTTCAATCAGATGAGCGCCGATCTGGCGCACGCCAGCCAGCTGCGCAAGCAGATGACCGCCGATCTGGCGCACGATCTGCGCACGCCGCTGAGTATTCTGCTGGGCTATACCGAAGGATTGCAGGATGGCCGGCTGAATGGATCGTCCACGCTGTATACGATCATGCACGGCGAAGTGCAGCACCTGCAACGGCTGGTCGAAGATCTGCGCGTGCTCTCGCTGGCCGATGCCGGCGAGCTGCCACTCAACCGCCGGGTCGTCGACCCCAGCGCGCTGCTGGAGCGCACCGGCCTGGCATACATCGACAAGGCTGAGCAGCAGGGCATCACGCTGCGCGTCGCGCCGGATGAGGCGCTGCCCTCGATCGCGGTGGATACCGACCGCATGACTCAGGTGTTGAATAATCTGGTTTCGAACGCGCTGCGCTACACGCCGGAGGGTGGCGAGATCACGCTATCCGCAGCGCAAGTGACCAACGACGAAAGACCAACGACGAAAGAAGAAAGCAGTGCATTGCATCCCTTCGTCTTTCGTCCTTCGTCCTTCGTCCTCCTCAGGGTGCGCGATACCGGCAGTGGCATCGAAGCGGACGACCTCCCGTTTATCTTCGACCGCTTCTACCGCGTCGACCAGTCACGCCAGCGGGTGGACAGCAACGCATCCGGGCTGGGCCTGGCGATCGCCAAGGCGATCGTCGAGGCACACGGCGGCACGCTGGCGGTCGAATCTCGCCCGCACGCCGGCACGACCTTCACGATCAAGTTGCCGGCCGCCGCAAGCCAGGCCGATGGTGGCGAGCATGACCTGCGT
>WNGB01008223.1_pt1 | contig 14871 bp, 15 predicted proteins | sample 5400681 | NCBI WGS metagenome assembly WNGB01 (sample SAMN13153367, study PRJNA577476) | soil metagenome | isolation source: 115 cm soil or saprolite under grassland replicate 2 | place: USA:California | collected 2016-06-15
TACGCCGCGGGACGAGAACCCCGACGTCCTCCCAGTGGCGCAGCACATGGCTCGCGACACCCAGCCGGCGAGCGGCGTCCCCGATGCGGAGCTCCGGTTCCATCAGTGGCTTCCTCCCCTTGCCTTCAGGTGCACCTGAAGCTTTAGCGTCTCACACACCCACAGCCGAGGAAGGGACTCATCCATGTCATCACCCGTGTCGTCGCTGTCACCGACCAGCGTCCAGCGCCCCAGCGTGCTCACCTGCTGCGCGGCGGCCGTCGGCACCATCGCCGGGAGGATCCGACCCCGCCGGATCGATCCGGCGTACCTCGGCTCGCTGCCCGACGCCGGGCTGCCGACCTCCGCTGCCACGGTGCGGGTGGTACCGCTGCGCCAGGTGCCACGGGCCGCGCCGACGGCCTTCGTCGTCGAAGGGCGTCGCCACCCGCGTCGCATCCGGATCGCGATGACCAGCTTCGTGGTGGAGCACCCGGACGCCACTTTCCTGGTGGATCCCGCGGTGTGCCGTGATGTCATGGGGCGCGCGGTGAACGAGCTTCCCGCGGTGCTGCGGGTCGGCGTACGACCTCCAGCGGATGTCGTGAGCACGGCCGAAGCCCTCGCGGAGCTCGACTACGACCCCGCCAGCATCGCCTTCGCGCTGCCGACGCACCTGCACTGGGACCACGTTTGCGGCCTGCTGGACCTACCCGACCTGCCGGTGTGCGTCCACGCGCCGGAGTGGCAGTGGGCCATGACCGGCGAGGTTGCCCCGATCGGAGGCGTCCGGTCCTCGATGGTCGACCGGCCCGTCACCGCCTACCAGCTGGACGGGCCGCCAGTGCTGTCGTTCGAGCGCAGCCACGACGTCATGGGAGACGGGTCGGTGCTCCTGGTCGACCTGGCCGGGCACACCCCCGGCCAGGTGGGCGTGCTCCTGCGGACGGCTGGCGGCTGGACGCTCCTGGCGGGCGACGCCGCCTGGCACGGCCTGCAGGTGAACGACGTCCGCCAGAAGGCGGCCTATCCGGGCCTGCTCGCCGATGTCGACAGGGACGCGACGTTCCGCACCCTGCACCGGCTGCACGCCGTGCGGGACCGAGTGCGGATCGTCCCCAGCCACGACCACGACGCGACGACCCGCCTGGCGACGACCGGCACCTAGACGCCCGACGTGGCTCAGTGCAGGTCGCGATGTGCGAAGGCGTACTGCCCGGCCGCGCTCAGAGCCACCGCGACCGCGAGGAGCACCGCGAACGGCGCCCAGCGGAAGTCCTGCGCGGGCACCAGCGCGAGATGCTCGAACGGCGACAGGTCCTGCAGCCACTGCGGCAGCCGGAGCAGCTCGCCGAAGAGCATCACCACCACGGCCAGCGTCAGCGCGAGCCAGCCGGCGAACGCGGCGAGCGGGCGGACGCCGTACAGGAGGCGGGTCAGGCCGCTCAGCACCAGCACCGGCGCCACGTAGCCGAGCATCCCCAGGGTGAAGCGGCCCAGCGCTCCCCCGTCGCCGGTGACCATCGCGTAGCCGCCACCGAGACCCACCCCGGCGGCGAGGACCACGATGACGGTGCCGATCACCGTGCTGGCCACGTGGCCCAGCAGCCAGGCCCGGCGGGACAGCGCGGTCGCCAGGAGCGACTCGACCCGACCGTCGGTCTCCTCGCCACGCGGACGCATCGCGGAGGCGATCGCGTAGCCACAGGCCATCAGGGCCAGCATCAAGATGGCGGTCGCGTAGAAGCCCGCCACGATGTCGGCGCTGCCCTGCGCGAACATGTCCTTCGACGCCTTCGAGTCACCCACCAGGTCACCCACGTCGTCGCCGATCGCGCCGTAGCCCACGCCGAAGAACAGCAGCCCCAGGCTCCAGCCGATCACCGATCCGCGCTGGAGTCGCCAGGCCAGTCCGAAGCCGGTGCCGAGTCCGCGGCTGGCCCGGTCCGGCCCCGGCCGCGACGGGAGTACGCCGGCCCCGAAGTCGCGTCGCCCGAACACGGCGTACGCCGCGCACGTGCTCAGCGCCGCGCCGGCCAGCAGCACCAGCGCCGGCCACCACTGCACTCCGGAGAAGGCGTGCATGGCCTGGTACCAGCCGATGGGCGAGAGCCAGCTCAGCACCGGGCTGCTGACGTCGCCGATGGCCCGCAGCGCGTAGGCCAGGCCGATCACGGCGCCGGCGATCCCGTACATCGACCGGGCGCTTGAGGTGAGCTGGGCCGCGAGCAGCGCCGTACCGGTGAACACCCAGCCGCTGAGCGTCAGGCCGACGCCGAGGGCGAGCGAGTCGGCGACCGCGAGCGGGAACGAGATCAGGCTCAGCGCCACCAGTGCGCCGAGCAGCACGTTGGCGAGCAGGCTGTCGATCAGCGCGGCCGTCATCGGCGCGTGCCTGCCCACGGCCGAGGCCCGGAGCAGCTCGTCGCGGCCGGTCTCCTCCTCGACCCGGGTGTGCCGGCCGACGATGAACATGCTCATCAGGCCCGCCACGATCGCGCCGAACGCAGCCGCCTGCCAGGTGACCTGCCCGCCGATCGTGTTGAGCGCGCGAGCCGGTCCGGCCATCGCGATGAAGGCGGCGTTGTGCTCCATGCTCGCCGCGGCCTTGTCGAACTCCGCCTGCGACGTGTAGAACCCCTCCACGCTGACCGCCTGGCTGTAGTAGAGCACCGTCGCGCCCAGGCCCCACCACAGGAACATCCAGCGGTCTCTGCGCAGGAAGTGCCGCAGGAAGATGTGAGTCCCGGTCATCGGGTCCCGGCCTCCTCGCGGTCGTCATCCACGTCACGCCGCCGTACGCCGTCTGCCTCCAGCTCATCGCCGTAGTGACGCATGAACAGCTCCTCCAGCGTCGGCGGCTGGCTGGTCAGCGAGAGCACCCCCGTCCGAGTGAGTACGCCGAGGGCGGCGTCGAGCCGGGCCGTGTCGACCTCGAAGGCGACCCGGCTCCCCTCCACATCCAGGTCGTGTACGCCGTCGAGCCCGTCGAGTCCCACCGGCGGACCGGCCAGCTCGGCGACGATCGACGTACGGGTCAGGTGGCGCAGCTCGGTCAGCGTGCCGGTCTCCACGCAGCGCCCGGTGCGGATGATGCTGACCCGGTCGCAGAGCCGCTCCACCTCGGCCAGGATGTGGCTGGAGAGCAGCACGGTGCCGCCGTTCGCGCGGAAGTCCTCGATGCACGACTGGAAGACCGACTCCATGATCGGGTCGAGACCGGAGGTCGGCTCGTCGAGCACCAGCAGCTCCACGTCGGCGGTCAGCGCGGCGACCAACGCGACCTTCTGCCGGTTGCCCTTGGAGTAGCTGCGGCCCTTCTTGGTCGGGTCGAGCTCGAAGCGCTCCACCAGCTCGGCACGCTTGGCCTCGTCGAGGTGCCCCCGGAGCCGGCCGAGCAGGTCGATCACCTCGCCGCCGGTGAGGTTGGGCCAGAGGTTCACGTCGCCCGGGACATAGGCGAGCCGCCCATGCAGCTCGGCCGCCTGCCGCCAGGGATCGCCCCCGAAGAGCCGGACTTCCCCTGCGTCGGCGCGCAGCAGCCCGAGCAGGACGCGGATGGTGGTGGACTTGCCCGCCCCGTTGGGACCGAGAAAGCCGTGGATCTCGCCCGGCGCGACGGTCAGGTCGAGGCCGTCCAGGGCTCGGGTGGTGCCGAAGGTCTTGACGAGGGCTTCGATCTCGATGGGATTGCTCACGGCTTCGACCATAGCGAGGCCGGTCCGTCCTCGACGGGGTCAGCGCGCTCCGTGTCACGAGAAGTCTTACTGAGACGTGACGACCAGGGCCGGCGGCGTCGTACTCTCTCGCGAACCGATGTAGAAGGCGTCGCCCCCGGCACTGTCGATACCCAGCGAGAGCAGCCCGCCCACCGCCGGCTGAAGGTCGCTCGGTGACAGCTGGACCTGGTACGTCGTGCCGCTGGTCGTGCCGGAGACACTGGCCAACGGCGTGCCGACCGGAGGGCTGTTCGCAAAGGTGAGGCCCGCCTCGGTCCACGACGTGTCCGCGACCGACTCGACGTACTGCCGATCCGGGGACCCGCTGTAGGCGCTGGAGGTCGTGGTGAACTGGAGTCGCACATCGGTGACCGTGCGTCCGGCCAGGCTTGACAGGTCGAACTTGAGGTAGGTCACCTTCACCGGCGAGCCGTCCACGTAGAGCGCCGCGTCGGAGCCGTGGTTCACACCGGGATTGGCGCCGTCGACCCAGCTGTCGGCCGTCGGCGCCAGCGTCAGCGTCGTACTGCCGGTCGCGGTGGATGTGGGCGTCGCGGACTCTGAGGGGGACGGGGTCGGGGACGGCGTCGGGGACGGTGTCGGCGACGCGCTGTCTGACGGGCTGGACGTGGGGCCGGACGTGGGGCTGGACGTCGGGCTGGTTGAGGTCGTGGCGAGTGGCCGGGTCAGCGTGAAGGCATCGGTGTAGGTGCCGCCGGATCCCCTCACAAAGCTGCCCGTCAGCTTCGCGTCGGTGACGTCGATCTTCAAGAAGCCATAGGTCGGGTTGTTGTTGGACCCCATGTAGGCCTGGAAGTACGGCGCTTCCGCCTTGTTCGGATCCTCCTTGTTGAGCGAACGACCGCCCGTGCCGACGGTGGCGAGCACGGTGCCCTCACCCGCGACGTACGAAGAGGCGGGGTCCGCGTCGGCGACACAGTCTGGGTTGAAGGACCCGAGCGCGATGGCGGTGCAGGTGCCGCCGAGGGCCAGCTGCTTGCTTCGGGCGTACGCGTGGTCGTGCGCCTGGAGGTAGAGGTCGACCTTCTTCTTGACCAGCAGGTTCATCAGGTCCGGACTGGCCGCGCAGGGATAGTTCACCATCGACAGGCAGTACATGTGCATGCCGACCACGACGAACGGGATGCCGGCGCTGCGGGCGTCGTCGATCGCGGACGACGCGAAGGCGTAGCCCTGGGTTCCGCTCTTGTAGGACCAGTAGGTGCTGCCTTCGGAGAAGGTCAGCTTGGGCGAGACCATGATCAGGCGCACGAGCGGCGACGACGCCGGGTAGTCGACGTAGTACTGACGGGGGTAGCCGCCGGTTGCCCCGAGCTGGTCAGGGAGACACTGGGCGAACGTCGACCACAGGCCGTCCGGGCCGTCCCCGTCCTCGTGGTTTCCGGCGACCAGCTCATACGACATCGCGTTGCCCGCGTGCTGGCCGACGAACGAGCACCAGCTCGACTCGGGTTTGAGCTGCGAGTAGGACATGTCTCCGAGGTTGAAGAACGCCGAAACTCCGGCCAGCCGGGCGGCGTCGATGGTCGCGGCGGTGTTCGAGTTGCCACCGGTGTCTCCAGCGAAGCCGAGAGAGACGGTCGGGGCGAGCGCGGCGTTCCGGTGCACTGACCCGGAGACGGACCCGGAAGCGGTGCTCGTGACCAGAGCCGCGCCAGCGAGACCCGCGGTGACCAGAAGTCCGCAGCCCAGCAGCGAGATGCGCCGTACGGCGTGGCGGCTCATCGTGGGCACCTCCACTCGGTGGGCCGGCGCGCGCCGACCGCATCCGCGCTGAACCCGGCCACCAAGATCTGCCGGCCGAGGGCCGCCACCCCGTTGGCGGTGCCCGCGACGCCCGCGAAACCTCTCGCCTGCAGGGGCGGAAGGATGCTGCTGCGGCCGGCCTCCCACACCATCGCCTGGCTGCGCGTGCCGCCGCCCCGCACCGCGATAGCGGCCGACCCGGTGACCACTCCCCCGGCTCCATCGACGGCGACGCCGTTCAGATCCGGCGCCAACGTGATATTCACCCCGTGCCCGTCCCCGTCCCATCGCTCGGCGACCGTGCCACCTGGCACCGCGACGTACCCCAGCGGCCGGGACCGCTCGTCGAAGCCCGCCACGCCGCCACCCCGACCGCTTGCTCCGCCGTCCGGGCTGGCGAGAGCGTGGACACGGCCATCAGGGTTCCACACCACCGGCGAACCGACTTCGCCCAGGGAGACGCCCGCCACGGTGCCGTCGGGTGCGATCGCCTCGGCCTCGGCGGATGTGTCGCCCGGAAGCGCCGGCAGCTCACGCGGAAGGGAAGCGGGCGTCCGCCAGACGGCCGCGCGCGAGTCCTCGTCCGCCCCGGGCCCGTCGGCATGCTCCTCGTCGGCGACCAGGGAGCCCACGACCCGCCCCGAGTCGTCGATCGCGGCCGGCTGGGCGATGTCACCTGGGACCACACCCAGCCGGTGGGCGCGACCGTCGGCCCACCACCAGGCGACGAGCAGCTGGCGCGAACCGTCGTACCCGGTGCCCACGACGACCCCGTGCGCGTTGACCCCGGTAGGCATAGCCGCGGTCAGCCCCAGGTGCAGCCGCTCAACGCGTCCGCCACGCCAGATCACCGGCTGTGACACGCCGTGCCGGTCCTCGGCGATTCCGGCTAGCAGGCCGTTGCTGCTGACTGCGGTCACGTTGCCGCTGGCACCGCCAAGCATCGGCAACGCCGTGGCCCGGCAGGGTGCGAAACTCGGCGCCAGCGGGGGCGGCGCGCTGGCGGGCGCCGGATCTGGGCGGGAGAAGTCAGCGCCCAACAGGACGGCGGCCCCGGAGACGGCAACCATCGTGACGACAGCGGCGAGCGCTTCCCGATGTCCCCCGGCCGAACGGAGCCGACGGCTCATGTTGCCCCCTGTGGTCGCCCCTCTCGGCCATTGGGCCACGGGGGAGCCCCGGGTAGCCATAGGCCGACCGCGTCATTTCGGCCTGGGGCCGTCAGGCGTTGTGTACGTCGACCGCGACGCTCATCGCGTCGCGCACCGCCGCCTCGAGTACGCCGCGTCGCGGGTCGGGCACCGGCAGCCAGGGGCCGACCGACTCGGCCTTGCGCAGCCGCGGGTCGGCCAGCACCTCCGCGATGGCGGCGTGGTCGCCGCCGGTGACGATCGTCGTCACGCTGCCGAGGATCCGCGCGGCGTGGTCGGCGGCCGCCTCGTAGGCCTGCCGGGCCTGGTTGTCGCGACGCCTGGCGAAACGCTGCTGGCTCTGACCGCCGGCCTTGGTGCGGCCCTGGACGTGCCGCTGGCCGACCTTCGACTCGATGATCGCGTCCTTCTCGAGGCGGGCCACCGCGAAGCCGCCCTTGCGCACCAGGAGCACACCCCACTGGTCCGGCGGCTCGATGGCGGTCACGAGGTCGACGGCGGTCGGCCGGCCGGCGTACTCGGTGGCGAAGGGCAGCCGCGCGGTGAAGGTGGAGCCGTCGCTCGCGTGACCGGTGAGGGCGCCGTCGGTGACGGACAGGTCGGTGTCGCCGTGGCGGTCAGCGAAGTTGGCGACCCAGCGCTCGACCCGGCCCGCGGGCACGAGCACGTGCGCCACGTCGTTCACTCGACCCCGATATCAGACGTTGAACCCCAGCGCCCGCAGCTGCTCGCGGCCGTCGGGCGTGATCTTGTCGGGGCCCCACGGCGGCATCCAGACCCAGTTGATCGCGACGTCGTTGACCATGCCCTCCAGGGCCTGGTTGGTCTGGTCCTGGATCACATCGGTGAGCGGGCAAGCCGCGGACGTCAGCGTCATGTCGAGTACGACGTTGGCCGACTCGTCGAGGTGGACGTCGTACACCAGACCCAGGTCGACCACGTTGATGCCGAGCTCAGGGTCGACGACGTCCTTCATCGCCTCGGTGACGTCCTCGACGGTCACCGTCGAGGTGCCGCCCGACAGGTTCACCTCGGGCAGGTCACCGTGGTCCACGGCCTGCTCGGTTGACTGGTCGGTCATGACTTCTCCTCCATGGTTGCAAGCTCGAGGGCCGACGCGGTCGCGTCCTTCCACGCCATCCACGACAGCAGCGCGCACTTGACGCGGGCCGGGAACTTCGCGACGCCGGCGAAGGCGATCCCGTCCTCCAGCACCTCCTCGTCGGGTACGACGGTCCCCCTGCCCTGCATCAGGGTCAGGAACTCCTCGTGGATCGACATCGCCTCGCTCACCGGCTTGCCGATCACGAGGTCGGTCATCACCGAGGCGGAGGCCTGCGAGATCGAGCAGCCCACCGAGTCGTAGGACACGTCCTCGATGACGCCGTCGGACACGTGCACGCGCAGGGTCACCTCGTCACCGCAGGTGGGGTTGACGTGATGGACCTCGGCCTCGTACGGATCCCGCAGGCCCTTGTGGTGCGGGTTCTTGTAGTGGTCGAGGATGATCTCTTGGTAGAGCGCGTCCAGGTCAGGGTTCATCTCGCTAGTCCAACTTGAAGTAGTTGCGGGTGTATTCCAAGCCCTCGATCAGCGCGTCGATCTCCGCCGGCGTCGTGTAGAGGTACGACGACATCCGCGTCGAGCTCTGCACGCCGTACCGCTGGTGCGCGGGCTTGGCACAGTGGTGCCCGGCCCGGACCGCGATCCCGCGGGTGTCGAGGACCGTGGCGATGTCGTGCGGGTGCACGCCCTCGACCTCGAACGAGATCGCTCCCCCGCGCTCGGCCGCGTCCAGCGGCCCCAGCACGGTCAGCCCCGGCACGGTCTGCAGGCCCTCCAGCGCGTACGCCGTGATCGCCCGCTCGTGGTGGTGGATCGCCTCCATGCCGATGTGGCTCAGGTAGTCGACGGCCGCGCCCAGCCCGACCGCCTCGACGATCGGCGGCGTACCGGCCTCGAACTTGTGCGGGATCCTCGCGTACGTCGACCGGGCCATCGTCACGGTCTCGATCATCTCGCCGCCACCGAGGAACGGCGGCAGCTGAGCGAGCAGCTCGCCACGGCCCCAGAGCACGCCGATGCCGGTCGGCCCGACCACCTTGTGGCCGGTGAACGCCAAGAAGTCGGCGCCGCAGGCCACCACGTCGACGGGCAGCTGCGGCGCAGCCTGCGAGGCGTCGACCACCACGATCGCGCCGACCTCGTGCGCGCGCCGGGCGATCTCGGCGACCGGGTTGATGGTCCCGAGCATGTTAGAGACCCAGGTCAGCGAGACGACCTTGGTCCGTTCGGTGATCAGCGAGTCGATGTCGGACAGGTCGAGGTGACCGTCGTCGGTCAGGCCGAACCACCGGAGGGTGGCGCCCTTGCGCTCGGTCAGCAGCTGCCACGGGACGATGTTGGAGTGGTGCTCCATCTCGGTGATGACGACCTCGTCACCGGGCCCGATCGCCACCGGGCCGGTGGCCCACGCGAGCGTGTTGGCGACCAGGTTGAGCGCCTCGGAGGCGTTCTTGGTGAAGATCACCTCGTCTCGCGAAGGCGCGTTCACGAAGGCGGCCACCTTGTCGCGGGCGCGCTCGAACGCCTCGGTCGACTCGGCGCCGAGCTGGTGCATCGCCCGCGCGATGTTCGCGTTGTGCCGCTCCAGGTGGTCGACCATCGTGTCGATCACGACCTGCGGCTTCTGCGAGGTGTTCGCCGAGTCGAGGTACACCAAGGGCCGGTCCCCCGCGACCGTGCGCGAGAGGATCGGGAAGTCCTTGCGGATGACTTCCAGCTCGGGGAGCAGGCCCTCGATCATCTTCGGTTCCTTTCTCGGCATCGCTTATCGCGACGCCGCGGCGGCCTTGACGTACTTGTCGTAGCCCTCGGCCTCGAGCTGCTCGGCGAGCTCCGGACCGCCCTCTTCGGCGATCCGGCCGTCGACGAACACGTGCACGAAGTCGGGCGTGATGTAGCGCAGGATGCGGGTGTAGTGGGTGATCAGCAGCACGCCCTTGTCGGGGTGGCTCCGGAACCGGTTGACGCCCTCGGCCACGATCTTGAGCGCGTCGATGTCGAGGCCGGAGTCGGTCTCGTCGAGGATCGCGACCTTCGGGTCGAGCAGCTCGAGCTGGGCGATCTCGTGACGCTTCTTCTCACCGCCGGAGAAGCCCTCGTTGACCGAGCGCTGTGCGAAGGTCGGGTCGAGGTTGAGCTTCTCCAGCGCGCTGTTGACGTCCTTGACCCAGGTGCGCAGCTTGGGCGCCTCGCCGTCGATCGCGGTCTTCGCCGTACGCAGGAAGTTGGCGACCGAGACGCCGGGCACCTCGACGGGGTACTGCATCGCCAGGAAGAGGCCGGCCCGGGCGCGCTCGTCGACCGTCATGGCCAGCACGTCCTCGCCGTTCAGGGTGACCGTGCCGGAGGTGATGGTGTACTTCGGGTGGCCGGCGATCGAGTAGGCAAGCGTCGACTTGCCCGAGCCGTTGGGGCCCATGATCGCGTGGGTCTCGGCGTTCCCGATGGTGAGGGTGACGCCCTTGAGGATCTCCTTGGGACCGTCCTCGGTCTCGACCGAGACGTGCAGGTCCTTGATCTCCAGCGTGCTCATGTGTGTGTCTCTCTCTTTGGTGCTCGAAGTCAGGAAGGGGTGACGCCGTTGAGTGTCTCGGCGACGTCGACGTACACGTCGTCGCCGCGCACCTCGATCGGGAACGTCGCCACCGGTTCGGTTGCGGGCAGGCCGGTCGGCTTGCCGGTGCGGAGGTCGAAGCGGGAGCCGTGCAGCCAGCACTCGACCGTGCAGCCCTCCACCTCACCCTCGGACAGCGGGACCTCGGCGTGGGAGCAGACGTCCTGCAGGGCGTAGAACTCGTCGCCGTCGCGGGCGATGGCGAGGGTGTACTCGCCGGCGTCGACGGCCAGCGCCTCGTCGGCGGGCACCTCGGCCACGCTGCAGACTCGAACGAATGCCATTACCGCGCCTTCAGTACGTTCTTCTCGAGCTCCGCCTCCACCGTGAGGCGAAGCTTCTCCTCGATCTGCGGTACGTCGATCTTGCGGATCAGGTCGTTGAAGAACCCGTGTACGACGAGGCGGCGGGCCTCGTCCTCACGCACGCCGCGCGACCGCAGGTAGAACAGCTGCTCGTCGTCGAACCGGCCGGTCGCGGACGCGTGGCCGGCTCCCTCGATCTCGCCGGTCTCGATCTCGAGGTTGGGCACCGAGTCGGCCTGGCAGCCGTCGGTGAGCACCAGGTTGCGGTTCTCCTCGAAGGTCTCGATGCCCTCGGCGACCTTGCGGATCAGCACGTTGCCGATCCAGACCGTGTGCGCGCCCTGGCCCTGCAGCGCGCCCTTGTAGACCACGTGGCTCTTGGTCTTCGGGGCGGTGTGGTCGACGAAGAGGCGGTGCTCGATGTGCTGGCCGTCGTCGGCGAAGTAGAGGCCGAGCATCTCCACCGAGCCGCCGGAACCGGCGTACTCGGCGGTGGAGTCGTGCCGGATCAGGTCGCCGCCGAAGCTCACGTCGACGTGCTTGAACGTCGCGTCGCGGCCGACCCTGGCGTGCCGGTGACCCACGTGTACGGCGTCGTCGGCCCAGTCGTCGATCGACACCACGGTCAGATCGGCACCGTCGCCGACCACGATCTCGACCAGGTCGGCGAGCGTCGCGGAGCCCTCGAAGAGGAACACCACGGTGGCCTTGCTGTGCCGTTCGGCGGTCACGACGACGTGGGTCGCGGCCGCGGCCTCGGCACCCTTGCCGGTCACGGTCACGATCACCGGCTCGGCCAGCTGCGCCTCGGCCGGGATGGTGACGGCGTACGTCTTGGTGGCCTCGTGCCACACCCGCGCGGCGATCCGGTCGGTCGGCACGTAGCCGCTCGACCCGCGCAGCGGGCTGTGACCGTCGATCAGCTCGACGCCGACCCCGTCGGGTGCCTGCGCCTCGGCGCCGACGCCGTCGAAGCTCAGGTCGGCGTCGGTGTGCAACCCGCGCAGCCGCTTGAGCGGCGTGAAGCGCCACACCTCCTCGCGGCCGGTCGGCACCGGATGGGCCTCGACGTCGAACGAGCCCTCCGGGTGGAGATGGCTCGACACCTTCTCGTGCTCCAAGGAAGCGGCGAGGTTCTCAGCAGTAACAGTCACAGCTTGGCTTTCTCGTGGTTCGGGATGGCCATGCGCAGGCGCGCAGAGGCGTCGGGTCGGGCCGTGGTTGGGCCTGGCACCCGTGGAGCGAGGAACGAGCGGAGCGGCTGGTAGGCCCGGCCCGACGCCTCGGAGCGCCAGGACAGGGTCATCCCACAGCGCCTTCCATCTGCAGCTCGATCAGGCGGTTGAGCTCGAGGGCGTACTCCATCGGGAGCTCCTTGGCGATCGGCTCGATGAAGCCGCGCACGATCATCGCCATCGCCTCGTCCTGCTCCATGCCGCGGCTCATCAGGTAGAAGAGCTGGTCGTCGGAGACCTTCGAGACGCTCGCCTCGTGACCCATCGACACGTCGTCCTCGCGGATGTCGACGTACGGGTAGGTGTCGCTCCGGCTGATCTGGTCGACCAGGAGCGCGTCGCAGAGCACGTTGGACTTCGAGCCGTGCGCGCCCTCGTTGATCTGGATCAGCCCGCGGTACGACGTCCGGCCACCACCACGTGCGACCGACTTGCTCAGGATCGAGCTCGACGTGTGCGGCGCGGCGTGCACCATCTTGGCGCCGGCGTCCTGGTGCTGGCCCTCGCCGGCGAACGCGATCGACAGCGTCTCGCCCTTGGCGTGCTCGCCCATCAGGTAGACGGCTGGGTACTTCATCGTCACCTTGGAGCCGATGTTGCCGTCGACCCACTCCATGGTCGCGCCAGCGTCGCAGGTCGCCCGCTTGGTCACCAGGTTGTAGACGTTGTTCGACCAGTTCTGGATGGTCGTGTAGCGGCAGCGGCCGCCCTTCTTCACGATGATCTCGACCACGGCCGAGTGCAGCGAGTCGGAGCTGTAGATCGGCGCCGTACAACCCTCGACGTAGTGCACGTAGGCGTCCTCGTCGACGATGATCAGGGTGCGCTCGAACTGGCCCATGTTCTCGGTGTTGATCCGGAAGTAGGCCTGCAGCGGGATGTCCACGTGGACGCCCTTGGGCACGTAGATGAACGAGCCGCCGGACCACACGCTGGTGTTGAGCGAGGCGAACTTGTTGTCACCGACCGGGATGACGGTGCCGAAGTACTCCTTGAAGAGGTCCTCGTGCTCCTTCAGTGCGGTGTCGGTGTCGAGGAAGATCACGCCCTGCTGCTCGAGGTCCTCGCGGATCGAGTGGTAGACGACCTCCGACTCGTACTGCGCCGCGACACCCGCGACCAGACGCTGCTTCTCGGCCTCCGGGATGCCGAGCTTGTCGTAGGTGTTCTTGATGTCCTCGGGGAGCTCCTCCCACGAGGCGGCCTGCTTCTCGCTGGAGCGGACGAAGTACTTGATGTTGTCGAAGTCGATGTCGCCGAGCTCGGCGCCCCACTTCGGCATCGGCTTGCGGTGGAAGAGCTTGAGGCCCTTCAGCCTGAGGTCGAGCATCCACTGGGGCTCGTTCTTCTTGGCCGAGATGTCGCGGACGACGGCCTCATCGAGGCCCCGCGTCGCCGCGGCGCCCGCGGTGTCGGAGTCGGCCCAGCCGTACTCGTAGCGGCCGATGCCCTTGAGCTCGGGGTTGAGCTCTTCGATGGTGGGCTGCGTGCTCGTCATGCTGACGCTCCGTCCTTCTTCTCGGAAGTCCTGGTCTGGGATGGCCTGGTCTGGGATGGCCTGGTCTCGGTTGGCCTGCTCTGGGATGGCCTGGTCTCGGTTGGCGCGGTCCCGCCGGGCTGAGCTACAGGGAGGTGGGGAATGCAGGTGGTGCAGACGCCGTCGCCGTGAGCGATGGTGGCCAGCCGCTGGACGTGGCTTCCCAGGACCCGGCCGATCGTCTCGGTCTCGGCCTCGCACAGCTGCGGGAACTCCGCGGCCACGTGCGAGACCGGGCAGTGCTGCTGGCAGAGCTGCTCGCCGATGGGCAGGGCGCGTACGGCGGCGGCGTACCCGCCGTCGGTCAGCACCTGCGCCAGCACCTCGGCGGGGCCGAGCTCGGGACGCTTGGCGGCAAGGGTGGCGAAGTCACGTTCGATGAACGCCATCCGGCGCCTCGCGAATTCCAGGATCGCGTCGTCGCCCTGGGTCTCGCGGAGGAATCGCAGCGCCTGGACGGCCAGGTCGTCGTACTGCTGGTCGAGCTCGTCGCGGCCGGCGTCGGTCAGCTTGAAGACCTTCGCGGGACGGCCGCGCCCGCGCGCGCCGTACACCCGCTGCTCCTCGCCCGCCAGTGTGCCCTCCTCGACCAGGTGGTCGAGATGACGGCGTACGGCGGCCGCGGTCAGGTCGAGTCGCTGGGCCAGATCGGCCGCCGTCGAGGGCCCGTGCTCGAGGATCGAGCTGACCACCCGCGCGCGCGTCGGCGCGTCCCCCTCAGGGACTGCGAGGTGGTGCCGTCCGAATTCCACAACACCAGTGTGACGTTAATACCCGGAACGCTTCAAGTAAGGGTCACCTAAGGCCGAGGTTCGCGGACGTCATGCGGGGCGAGCCATCTAGGGCTCCGTCCGTCTGACGTCCCGGAATATAGGCTCCGATCATGGCGGGTTCGATTCTGGGGAATGCCGTACGACGCGTGGAGGACCCCGAGCTGCTGACGGGGCAGGGCACCTTCGTGGACAACCTGCGCCTGGAGGGCCGGACCCATGCGGTGTTCGTGCGCACTCCGTACGCGCATGCGCGGGTCACCGGCGTCGACACGACCGAGGCGGAGGGCGCCGAGGGGGTGGTCGCCGTACTCACCTCGGAGCAGCTGGGCAGCGAGCCGATGCCGGCGTTCTTCGAGGTGAACGCCGCCTGCGGGCGGCCTGCGCTGGCGCACGGGAAGGTGCGCTTCGTGGGCGAGCCGGTCGCGCTGGTGGTAGCCGAGACCAGGGCCCAGGCGGTCGACGCGGCCGAGCTGGTCGACGTCGACTACGAGCCGCTCGGCGTGGTCGCCGACATGGAGAGCGCGCTCGAGGAGGGCGCGCCGCTGCAGTTCGAGGAGCTCGGCTCCAACGTCGCCGTCAGCCGGCACAGCGGCGACGACGACCCGCTGGCCGGGGCGGCGCGGGTCGTGCGGGTCCGGATGGAGAACCAGCGGATCGCCACCGCACCGATCGAGGGCCACGCCATCCTGGCCCAGCCCACCGACGACGGGCTGACCGTCTGGGTGG
>WNGB01011683.1_pt2 | contig 14871 bp, 12 predicted proteins | sample 5400681 | NCBI WGS metagenome assembly WNGB01 (sample SAMN13153367, study PRJNA577476) | soil metagenome | isolation source: 115 cm soil or saprolite under grassland replicate 2 | place: USA:California | collected 2016-06-15
GAGCACCTGGATGAGATTCGCGCCCATTTTGGCTTTCGCAACTACGGCTGGCGCGAGCTGCGCGCCGCGATGCGGGCGTTGCTCCTAATCGCCATGGAGAGTGATCGGGTCATTCCGCTGATCGAAGCGGCGCTGGACGAGATGCGCCAGCACCAGATTATCGCGCCGGGCATGACCACCATCGAACGGCTGGTCTGGCGGGTGCGTCGCCTATCTGAACGTCGGGTCGAACGCCTGCTCACCGCCCCGTTAACCGACGCGCACCGGGCCGCGCTCAATGGGCTGCTCCAGGCGACCGGGAGTCACGGCCGGACGCGGCGCACGACCCGTCTGGCCTGGTTGCGCATCCCAGCGGGCAATCCCTCCCGCAGCGCGCTCAGCCATGTCCTGGCCCGCCTGACGTTTCTCCAGCAGTTGGCGGTGCCACCGCCACCCGTGAGCCTCCACCGCAATCGCGTTGTGCAGCTCGCGCGGCGTTGCGGCCGCACGCAGGCCCAGCCGCTGGCCAGTATGGGCGAAACCCGCCGCTATGCCCTGCTGGTCCCCTATCTCTGGGAACAGTATCAGGATTGCATCGACCAACTGCTCGATCTGGCCGATGACGTGCTCGGCGATCTGCTCCGCAAAGGCGAGCGCAAACAAGATCGGCACATCACGACCCATGCCCAGACGATGAACACCCATCTGCACGTCCTGACGGCGGTGGCGGAAGCGTTCTTGCGGGCTGAGGCGGATGGCCTGGACCCGTATGCGACGGTCTATGGCGTCATCCCGAAAACGCTGCTGGAGGCCACGGTCCAGGATGCCCGTGCGGTCGCGCGGCCCGTGGATTTCGATTAGCTAGACCTGATTGAACCCAAGTATCTGCACCTGCGCCAGCCCTTGCTGGCCTTCTATCGCGCCTTGACCTTCCTGCCCTACAGTGGGCGCGATCCGGCCGTACTCGCCCGGGAGCACATCCGCCGGCTGGAGAATCGCAAGGAACGGGTGCGGGCGATCACGCAGACGGTTGGGACAACCACCTACATCGCGCCCTTGGCCCACCTGACCGCGCGCTGGCGGCCGCATGTGCTGGACGGCACAACGATCAATCCGAACTATTACGAGGCAGCGGCGTTTGATCGGCTCAAAGCCGCGCTCCGATCAGGCGATATTGCGGTGGCCGATAGCCGGCGCTCTCGCCCCTTCGACAGTTATCGGTTGCCCAAAGCGCAGTGGATCAAGGCGGTGGCGATCGGCGATACTCGTCTGGCCTACACCGCCGATGCCCCGACCTACCTGGCCGAACGGGCGCAGGCGATTCACCAGCAGCTCATCGCTCTGCAGGACGAACTTGGCCCAACCTCCGGATTGACGATCGACGCGCAAGGCCAGTTTCATCTCAGCAGCTTGGAGGCGGCGGTTCCTCCCGAAGCCAAGGCGTTCAGTCGGTCGCTGTACCGGTTGGTGCCGCGGCTGGATCTGGCCGATCTGCTGCGCGAGGTCAGAGGCTGGACCCACTTTTTAGATTGTTGCACCCATCAAACCACCGGGCTGCCCCTCCCCGCGGACGAGGCGATGCCGCTCTTGGCGGCGATCATGGCCACCGGGCTGAATTTAGGACTGACGACGATGGCGGGCGCCTGTCCGTTCACCTATCGGCAGATGTCCTGGGCGTCTGACTGGTATCTGCGCGAGGACACGCTGCTGCGGGGCTTGGAAGTGCTGGACAATTTTGTCTTGCATCAACCGCTCGCGCGGTCCTTCGGCGACGGCACGCGCTCGTCGTCGGATGGCTTACGGGTGCGCTTAGGGGTCCAGGCCGCCAATGCCGACCGGAACGCCGAATATTTTGATGCTGGTTGGGGCTTGACGATCTACCTGCACCTGGCCGATGTGGGGCCACCGTTTCGGCAGCGGGTCATCAGTCCGAACGACAGTGAAGCCTGGTATGTGATTGATGCGCTCTGCAATCACGAAACGGAGTTTGACCTCAAAGAACATTTTACGGATACGGGCGGCAGCAGCGAGCATGTCTTCGGCGCCTGCCTGTTCTTGGGCTTTCGGTTCTCCCCACGGATTGCCGATATGCTCGGCCAGCAGTTCTGGACGATTGGCGAACGGAAGGATTACGGTGTGCTCAATCCCTTGCTGAAAGGGCGCATTGCGACCCGGCCGATTATCGAGCACTGGGACGGCGTCCAGCGCATGATTGCGTCGATCCGGCATGGCACCGTTCCAGCCTCGATCCTGATGCGCAAACTGGCGGCCTATCCGCGCCAACATCACCTGGCGGTGACGTTGGCGGAGATTGGGAAGATCGAGCGGACCTGCCATCTGCTGGAGTGCCTGCGCAGTGAAGCCAAACGCCGGACCATGGCAGTCCGGTTGAACCGGCACGAGTCGGTGAATGCGCTGGGGCGGGCGCTGTGCTTTGGACGCCATGGGCTTGGGCACGATCGGGAGTTCCAGGACCAAATGCACCGCGCCAGTTGCCTGGTGCTGCTCATGGCGGCCATTACCGCGTGGAATACGGTCTATTTGAACAAAGCGCTGCACGCGCTCCAGCAGCATGGCGTGACCATCACGCCCGAACTGCTGCAGCATCTGGCGCCCTGGGGTTGGGAGCAGCTAAACCTGCTGGGGCAATATCACTTTGATCAGCCCAGTTGGCCCTTGGAGCACCTCCGCCCATTACGGAGCGCGGTGGATATTGCGCTTGCCGAGGCGCCAGAGGAATAAAGAAGGGCACGCGACAGCGGGGCTCGACCGCAGCACGGGATGCCGCTTCGCGGAACAGTGTTCTTGAAGGTGTATGCTCTGACGAGTTGTGGTTTTGTGCAAACGAACCGCTGGAAAAAGAAAGGAGAAAAAGAGCAGAGGATGGCGCTTCCATCACGAAAAACGCGGTTCAGTCCTTAGCGGGGATTTTCCTGGTTTTAACGTTCTGACTCGTACTTCGGGTCCACAGATAGGCGCGGATCGCCGTCCGCGAAGTCCATATCGCTCGCCCCGTAGACCACATGCACGGCGCCATCGCCAGTGACGCCCACGACCGTGCTGCTGAAACGGTCCTGACCGTTGCTGGACTCGCCGATGTCGACCTGCTGCGCCGGCCCCCACGTGTTTGAGCGCGGGTTGAAGACCCGGACGAACGACTGGATCGGGTCAGACGACTCGCTAAAGCGCTGCATGATGCCGACGACCGGCCAGCCCTCGGTTGGATGCACGGCGATCGTGAGCCCATAGGTATGGCCGGGCAGCTGCAGCATTGTCTGCATATCGCTCCCGCCCTGCCGCAACTTCGGCGCCTGGGTCGGGTAGGGCGGCGGCTGCGGCGCCGGCGTCGGATAGGGCATCAGGGTCTCATTCGGCCCCGGCGTACAGCGCGGATAGGGTGTCGTCGGCGCCGCGCGGGTCGCCGTCGGCCATGGTGTTGATGTGGGTATCCCCGGGCCAGTCGTCGCCGTAGCGGCGCGCGTCGGCCTCGTGAGCAGCGGATTGGGGGTGACCGTAACGGCGCGCGGCGTCGCCACTTTGCCCGGCCAGCAGCCGGCGACGACCGCCGTCGCCTGGGCCTCCGCCTGAGTCAGGGGCGGCGCGCAGCCGGCCAGGAGTGGCACGACCAGCACGAGTATCAGGGTGAGCAACAGAAATCGCACCAACGACCTCTTCGGAGCAGGGCGTCATAGCGCCACGGATGCCGTGCACGAGCGATCAGGCATCCCCCCGTTGCCGGGGCGGTGCGATCGGGCAGACTGACACTCCAGGGTGGCTCAGCCGCGCTGACGGGGAACTGCGACGATTTCCTGGCGAAGAGTCGCCGATGGGTCTCGTGGGGCAGTGTGTGCGCCAGATGAATCGAAGCCTGGATGGCGCACACCCGGATGGTACCTGCGGGCTATGGCAGAGTTGTATACGTCAATAAGTGATGTATCAATACGTCATGTCTCTATGATGGGTAGATCCCCTGCGTTCTCCGCGTCGCTGCAATAAGCAACCTGGCAAACCAACAAAGGATGACGCTGAATGAACTTTAGACCGGTATGCTACAGATCAAGCTCGGCCTCGGCGTCGGCTAGCTGCCCACTGGTGTGGCAGGCAGCTGTGGCCTGCGCGTCCCTGGCCGGCGGCGGTTCTGCGACGACGGATACGGCCGCGTCCGTCCGCGCCTCCGGCTGGTCAGCCGGATCGGCCAGTTCCTGGATCACGCCGGTTGATATGTCGCTGGCGCTCTCGTCGTCACTCGCCGGCGCTGCCGCAGCTACGACGTGCTGCGGTGGGCCTGGCCGGACCAGGTCGCGCGCTTCGGCCTGCGCATCGGCAACCGTAGCGCTGGTCGCGCCCAACGCCCGCCCGGCCGGCGCGTTGCCGCGCCGCGGCGGGGTGGGCGGGCCCGCCGTCGCACTCATCGGCGCCTTGCCCCAGACCATGCCCACATCCGGTATCCTGGGCAGCCGCGCGACGCGCAGCTCCAGGTAGGCGCCATTCGTGATGATGCAGCATTCGCCGACCGCGAGGTTCCGGATCACGTTGGGATGCAACCGCGGAACCTCTTGCTCCCGCTGTATGGTCGTTCCCGACACATACTCTCGCCCGGTCATCAGGGTATTGCGCCCGGGAAGCGCGGTCAACTCGGCGTGCAGACTGGTCTGGACCTCCTTGATCGTCCCGGCGCGCGCCGCGATCGGCTCCGGATCGGTGCATTGGAATGCGATCGTCGCCCAGGCCGCCCCGATCAGCCGGGCCGCATCCGCACCTAAACCCTCGTAGCTCTGGCTGGTCACCATGACGCCGGCGCCATAGGAGCGCACGCGCTCGAACAGGTTGGCCGCGTCGGCGCCGCCACTCGAGATCGCGCTGAACTCGTCCACAATCAGCAGCACCCGCCGATCGCTCGGCTTGCGCTTGGAGACAAAGTGGGCGAAGTCCTCCAGCAGATAACGGCCGAGGCTGCGGGCCTCCTCTTTCAGCGCCAGGCCGTCGAGCAGCAGATAGCCGGCGTCGGCTGTCTCGAACGACCAGGAGCCGTCGAGCTTACGCCCCAGCGCATCGAAGAACCCGAAGTAGCGCTTGTAGACGCCGGCGAGATCGGTCTCGGTCAGGGTCTTCAACGTATCGACCCGGCGATCGTCGACGCCATCATAGAGCGCGCTCAGCGTCGCGAGGTTGAGCCGGTCGAGCAGATCGCGGCTGGAGCGCGGCGGCCCACCCGGCGCCTGGCACGCCAGCGCGAGCACCGTCTTGGCGATCGCCCGGTAGTAGGGCTCGCTATAGTCCTCGATCGCCATGAGCCGGTTCAGGATCGCCGTCGCATCGCCCTTCCAGCCGTGGTAGGCCAGGTCGGGGAACATCGCAGCCTGGCTCACGCCGGCGTGGGCCATCGTCGCCATGAAGCGGTTCGCCACGGCCGTATCGCCTTTGGCGTCGATGTAGAACACCTGCCACTTCAGAACCCTGGCCGCCAGGTAGGCCACGCGGAGCAGCAATTCAGTTTTCCCGGTCCCACTGCCGCCGATGATCACGGCGTGGCGATTGAGCAGCTCAGCCGGATAGGTTACCCATTCCTTAATCCGCCAATCGGGCAGCGCACCGCTGAGCGGCAGGCCGATGATTGGCTTCCCCTTGAGCTGCTCTGGGGCTTGTCGAACCTTCTGTGCCGCCGCGCGCCGGCGCAGTCGGTCGCGCGCCTCGACTTGCTGCTCCTTCTCCAGACGCAGCTCGACAAGTGTCTTGATGCGGGTTGATTCGAGATAGATTGCGACACAACTCGCCAGCGGGAGCAGCATCAACCAGAGGGTGCGCAGCTGTGGCCACAGCACCGCAATGGCAGGGCTAAGCGCCTGCCAGTTCGCTTTGTTGGGCGTTCTGAGGAGCCGGGCGACCAGCGGCTGATACAGCTGCCAGGTCTGCGCGAGCTGCTGCCCCTGCATGAGGATGACCTTGTACTCCAGTCCCACCACGGCTACGCCCAAAAGCATACCGAGCAACAGGATGGCATAGCGCCGGCGCGTGACCCGGGTCTGCTTGAGCTCGATGTAGGTGCGGCGGTTGCCGGCGACCAGGCCATACAGGACCAGGCCGATAATAAACGCGGGCGCCCCGGAAGAGCAGGAGGATGAGCATCCCACCCAGCCGGCCCATTGACTGGCTCTGCCAGGCAGCCGTATGTTTCTGGGCCGGTGTTTGGGGTGTCAGTGGCGCTGAACGTGGCGCTTGGGCTGTCATACTGGGACCTATTCGCTCCTATGCTCATGATGCCGCGTGGCATCGTTGTTGGACGTCGTGGTGCTGGTGGCGCTGACATGGCGCCTCGTTTGTCGTACTGAGACTTGCCGACTCGATTCGTATTAGTATTGATACTTGTAGTAGTTTTACCGAATGACCCGTGCGTTTGATATTGGCGGTCGTGATTATTTACACAATTTCATCACAGCCTGATGTACTTATCCGATCATACGCTAGTCATCGTCCATGAAGCCTGAGCCAAGGCCCTCCAGGTCGTCCGCGGCAGCTTCGTCAATCGTCGTTTCGCCATCTCGTTCCGAGTGCGTAATTGCGGTCGCAGCAGCGGCCAGACCACCGGCCAATTGCATCGTAAATACCATGGGCAACGCACCGCGCGCGATCAGAAAGTCGATTGCCGGCATCAGCCGCGGCTTGAGTAGCGCCGCCAGGTCGTCCGGCGCATAACCGGCGTAGATCGATGCACCCGGACGCGTCGCATAGGCCGCCAGCACCAGGATGCCCAACAAGGCCGCATGGTGCAGGAGGTCCGCTTCGCTGCTGTACTCAGGCAGCTGTGCCCGCAGCTTTTCGATGCGCGCCAACTCCGCGTCGGTGAACCGGACTCCCTTATTCGTCGTCCGGGGCATCGCTCAGCCTTTCTTTGCGGCCAGAAACAGCACCGCAAACAATGCGCCTACTGCATTCAAGACCGACGCGAGCCCATGATTGACCAGCAAGAAATCTTCGCCTTGGGTCTTCCCCACCGTGGCGAGCCGGTCGAGCAGCATATCCCGCAGCAGCACGGCCCCTCCGCCGGTAATAATCACATAGCGCCGGCTATCCTGCAGCACCGGCAGCACCTGACCAACCAGGTCCTGGCCATTGGTGCGCAACACCTCGTCCACCTCGGTATGGATCTTTCGGTTGCGGCCCAGCTCCATCGTCTGACGCGTGACCAGGCTGTGCTGCGCGGTCACGTCGTTGAGTTTGGCCTTCGGTAGCTTGGCCTTGAGCGCCCGCGCGAGGTCAATTGTGCCGTCGCCGATCCGTTCGCTGGTCATCCGATAGGGCTTCAAGTAGACATCAGTTCGCTGCAGATCGCCGCCGCCGATGTCCAGAATGGTTAGCGCATCATAATCAGTGACGGTCACTCCGCTTGGCGCCTTGCCCCAGGCGATAAAGGTGCCAATGCTCTGGGCCTGCGGGATGATGTGGCGCACGGTGAGCGTCCAACTCGTCACTTTGCTGCGTTCGTCGGTGCGCTCGATCTGCCAGGTCTGATTGCGGATATACTTCTTCAGCGCGGCCTTGGTCTCCTCACACACACCGAGCTTGTCGCCGACCGCCTTCGTCTCGACGACGATTTCGCTGTTGGGGATGGCGAAGCCGACCGCGAGCACATACGCGCCAGGCTCATACCCAGCGGCGATCAGCGCCTCGACCATGCAGGCGCCGAGGAAGCTGTGCTGGCGTGGGTCGGGGAGTCGCTGCGCAGTAGGACCGATCGGCAGCGCGCGACCGTCGTTGCGGATGGCCGCCTCACCGATCCAGAAGTCGGGAAGGCCGTCGATGTGATAGGTCACTTCGCCCGAGCCGCCCTGGAAGGTGCGGGCCGGCTGGTAGGCAGTGGGAACACGTAGGCTGACAAGCTTACCTGCGCTGTTCAGCAGCGTCAGCTTGGCAGCGTCGTTGCCGTTGTCCAGGCCCAGGCAGACCACCCGTTCATCTTGAAGAGTGATCTGGCTTGTGAGTCCGAATGGCCGCTCGTCGATCAGCACATCAAGGATCGACGGTTGTTCGTTGTGCATCGTGGCACCTTCTTGTTGACAATTGCTCGTTATTGATAACCCGTTCGATAAAGAATGGTACTACAGGTGCGAGCAATTGTGGGCGACAATTTGTTCATCTACAGAATGTTTTGTATGGCAAAATATTCATTTGGTTACTGCGTTGAATAGGCGGGCCGATCCACGTCAACTTCTGGGATAGACGAGAGAAAAGCCGTTTATGCCGTTTCGCCCGGGCCTCGTTCACCCCGGAAGGCGGCCTGCAGGCGATGCATCAGTACAGGCCGGTGCAGTGGTGAAACGTACCATGCAGAAGCGCTTGAGGGCCGGCGCGGCATGCAAGAGTTGCTCGGAGCGATCGCACGATCGTGTGGAGATCCAGGGAACGATGGAGGGCGGCTGCGAGTTCCTATTGCATCTTCACATGGTCGCGCAGCCCCCATGCCATGTCGCCGAAGGTCACAAGCACGTCGCTCGAGGTATCCAGCCGGAAGTCATTGTGGAGGACTGAACCGAACAGCGCCAGCGCGCAGATCTACCAGCACTGGCAGAATTGCGTGATCGCGTCGGTGGGAAGATCGAGCCTGATCTGGCCTGGCGCAAGGAGGGTGTGGGCAGTACTCAGTGGTCCAAAGGACGTTCGCTCGGAGTTGGACCACTGGTGCGGTATAATTTCACTAAGGGTGTGAGCGAGGGCACGCCAATGCGGTGGACACAAGCACTCGTAGACTTAGTCCGCAAGTGCGGCTCCGGCAACCCTGTTCGGCGGCGGAGGGCACGGTCGGACTTTTGCACTTTTGCAAAAGGCACCGGGGCATTGCTCGGCATGCAAGACAGGAGGGATCAATGACCGGCCAGCTTGTCCTGATCATCGGGGCCGGGCCCACCGGCCTCGTGCTTGCTCTTTGGCTGACCAAGCTCGGGGTGCGCGTGCGGATCATCGACAAGACCGCTGAGCCGGGAACCACCTCTCGCGCCGTGGCCGTGCAGGCGCGCACCCTGGAACTCTATCGACAGCTAGACCTTTCCGGCGCGGTCGTCGAGGCCGGCGTCAAGGTTGCGGGCCTCAACCTCTGGGTCAGGGGCACCAAGGCCGCGCGCGTACCCCTGGGGCGTATGGGAGAGGGATTGAGCCCCTTCCCCTATGCGTTGACATACCCGCAGGACGCCCACGAGCGCTTGCTGATCGACCGGCTGGACGCCTTGGGGGTGCGAGTCGAGCGCCGGACTGAGCTGGTCCGTTTCGATCAACGCCCCGCAAGCGTACGAGCGGTGCTCAAGCGGCCTGACGGCTCGGAGGAGACCTGCGAAGCGGCCTATCTCGCCGGCTGCGACGGCGCGCGTTCGACGGTCCGGGAGACGCTGGCGACGGGCTTTCCCGGTGGAACCTATTCCGGACTGTTCTATGTCGCCGACGTGGACGCAGCCGGCCCAGCGGCTGACGGCGAAATCCATGTCGACCTCGAGGAGGCCGATTTTCTGGCGGTCTTTCCCCTCAAGGGTGTGGGCCGTCTGCGCCTGATCGGACCCGTCAGCGGGGAACCGGACCGCGAACACCGCGAGCCGACCTTCGACGACATCGGTGAACGTGCGACCGAGAATCTGAAGCTCACGATCGCCAAAGTGAACTGGTTCTCGACCTATCACGTGCATCACCGCGTGGCGGCGCGATTCCGCGAGGGACGCGCGTTCCTGCTCGGAGATGCGGCCCACGTTCACAGCCCGGTCGGCGGTCAGGGGATGAATACCGGCATCGGCGACGCCGTGAACCTGGCGTGGAAACTCGCCGCCGTGCTGAACGGAGGGGCCCGCGACCGCCTGCTCGCGACCTACGAGCGGGAGCGGATCGGCTTCGCGCGCCGACTGGTTGCCAGCACCGATCGCGCATTCACCGTGGTGACGAAGCAGGGCCTTGTCGCCCGGTGGGTGCGCACCAGGCTCGTTCCCCTGATCGCCCCGGTGCTGTTCCGACTGGCTCCGGTGCGCCGTTTCCTGTTCCGCACCGTATCGCAGATCGGCGTCAACTATCGCAACAGCCCACTGAGCGAGGGTGTGGCTGGGGGCGTCCGGGGCGGCGATCGCCTGCCGTGGGTCCAGACCGGGCCGGGAAAAGACAACTTCGCCCCGCTCGCTTCGCTGACGTGGCAGGTTCACGTGTACGGCGAACCGCGACGCGGCTTGGCTGAAGTCTGCGCCGAGCTTCAGCTTCCCCTGCACCGTTTCGCGTGGCAGTCGGAAATGCGGCGAGCCGGCCTCCTGCGCGCGGCCCTCTATCTCGTCAGGCCGGACGGCTACGTCGCGCTCGCGGCGCCGGACGCCGATCCCGAGCAGTTGCGCGAGTATTTTGTTACGCGCGTACTGTAGTGTCGTCACGCTGGGTGAGCGGCTGACGGAGCCAAGGCACGCCGAACTAGGCGCTGCACCTGACTGGGGCCGCCTTACTGGTTTCGCGCAGCATCAAGCTCTTGCAGCGGCCCCGGCAGGTGAGCTTGGTCGTTAGGCCCCATGTGAGGAACCCACGTGACGTAAGCCATAGCTCGTTTGGATTTGCTGAGCCGCTCATACGAGAGGGGCATCCCGTTTGGCGTAGGGCTCAGGAGATACGCGAGACGCCACATCGATCAGAGGAGACCGTCATGAAGCCCACTCCTTTTACCATCCGGATCCCACACGAGACCCTTGCTGACCTTCACGAGCGGCTGGACCGCGCCCGCTGGCCGGATGAGATACCCGGCGCTGACTGGCAGTACGGCGCCGACTTGACGTATCTGCGGCAACTCGTCGAGTATTGGCGCGCCCAGTATGACTGGCGCGTGCATGAGGCACGCCTCAATGCCTTCCAGCAGTTTACGGCGCCCCTGTCTGAGATCGCGTTGCACTTCATCCATCAGCCAGGTGTCGGCCCAGCCCCCCTCCCGCTGCTGCTCTTGCACGGGTGGCCTGGCTCGGTCTGGGAATTTCATAAACTGATCCCGTTGCTGACCGATCCGGCCCGCTTCGGTGGCGATGCCAGGGACGCCTTCACGGTCGTCGCGCCGTCACTGCCGGGCTTCGGGTTCTCGTTCCGTCCGCACCAGCCGCGTCTGAACCGCTTCGCCATGGCCGACCTGTTTGCGGCGCTGATGACGGAGGTGCTGGGTTACCAGCGCTTCGCTGCGCAAGGCGGCGATATCGGTGCGCAAGTGACCATGCGGCTGGCGGCCGCGCATCCCGACCATCTGTACGGGATCCATCTGAACTTCATTGGGCTTCGCGACGTCAAACGTCCGGAGAGTCCGACGGACGAGGAGCGGCAATACCTCGAGGAGTTGCAGCACTGGCTCACGGAAGAGACCGGGTACCAGGGGATCCAGGGAACGAAACCCCAAACGCTCGCGTACGGCCTGACCGACTCACCGGTCGGCTTAGCCGCCTGGATGGTCGAGAAGTTCCGGAGTTGGAGCGACTGCGGTGGGGAAATCGAGCGGTGCTTTACCAAGGATGAGCTGCTGACGGCCGTGATGCTCTACTGGGCCACCGGCGCGATCAACTCCTCATTCTGGCCCTACTATGCGAGCCGTCACGGCGACTGGTCAGTGGCCAACAGCCCGCGTATCGACGTGCCGACCGCCTACAGTGCCTTTCCGCGTGAGCTCATGCGGCCACCGCGCTCGATGGCCGAGCGCGTCTTGAACATCCAACGCTGGACGACGATGGCCAGCGGTGGCCACTTCGCTGCCCTTGAGCAGCCGGAGGCGCTGGCCGTGGACATTCGTGCTTTCTTTCGGTCGTTCCGCGCCTAAGGGTGTGTTGGGGATCTGCGGAACGACATGGCTTGACCCACAGGGGGCTTCGAGGGCATGAGGTCAGGTCTTGCAGTACCACATCCCTGGCCGAACAACCCAGTGGAGCTGACGGCCCACAGCGTAGGCTTTTTGGGCTGTTCCTGGCGTTTTTTCTGTGGGCCGCAGCTCACCGGGAGCGTTGGGCGCTGGTTCGCTCACGCAGCGTATTGTCATGAGGTAGCGTTCACATAAGTGAATCAATCATTGTCACATCTGCACGTACGGAAGAATTGAACGCGGATACCGGAGCTGCCATCATTCATGTCTGCAGGACCGCCCATCAAGAGAACGATTTTATGCACCTCTTTTCCTACATCCCTTGCGGTGGCATCCACGTGCTCGCCTATCGGGAGCAGGAGTTGGTGAGTCATGCCGTGGTGACGACGCGCTGGCTCCAACCTGAAGGTCTGCCAGTGCTGCGCACTGCCTATGTCGATGCTGTCGCAACGCTGCCGGCGTATCAGGGCCAGGGGATTGGCAGCAGGGTCATGCGTCATCTCGTGTCGGTCATTGCTGATTTTGAGATTGCCTGTTTAGAGACAGATCGGGTGTCGTTTGATGAGCGACAATTACATTTGTAGGTGACGACGATAAGACGTGTGGGTCGCGGACCGTACGCCGGTCGAGATTCTGTAGCAGGGCGTCCTCGAAGGAGGACGCCCATGAAAACCGATGCCGAGGTGCAAATCGTGTTCCGCGAACGCCAGAAAGGCAAAACCCAAGAACAAGCTGCCGCGCGGGCCGGCATGCATGTCAATACCGCGCGCAAGTATAGCCGCGCGGGCAAGTTACCCAGCCAGCTCAAGCAACCCCGCACTTATCGCACTCGCCTCGACCCCTTCGCCGACGACTGGCCCTTCGTCCAGGAATGGCTTGAGCGCGATAGCGCATTACAAGCCCAGACCCTGTTCGCGCTGCTCCTTGAGCGCCAGCCTGGCCGCTACCAAGAGGGTCAACTCCGCACCCTCCAGCGCCGCATCGCGCTCTGGCGCGCCCAACATGGCCCTGAGCAGGAAGTCATGTTCGCCCAGAACCACCCGCCGGGCCGCATGGCCCAGTCCGACTTTACCCATATGAGCGACCTGGGCGTGACCATCGGCGGCGTGCCGTTCCCGCATCTCCTCTACCACCTCGTTCTAACCTACTCGAACGTCGAAGCCGTGACAATCTGCTTCTCCGAGAGCTTCGAGGCACTGGCCGAAGGGCTGGAGGCCTGCCTCTGGCAGATCGGCGGCGTGCCCGAGCAGCATCGCACCGACAACTTGAGTGCCGCCATCCACCCGCTCTCGGATGCAGCCCGTGAACAATGGACCGTGCGCTATACTGCGCTGATGGCCCACTATGGCATGGAGCCGACCACCAACACGCCCGGCGAGGCCAACGAGAATGGTGATGTCGAACAAGCGCACTACCGCTTCAAGCAGGCGGTGGACCAAGCCCTGCGACTGCGCGGCAGTCGCGACTTCACAGATCGGGCAGCCTATGCACGCTTTCTGCACGAACTGGTGCGAGGGCGCAACCAGACCCGCCAACTCCGCTGGGAGACCGAGCGCGCGGCCTTGCGCCCCTTACCAACGACGCCCCTTTCCCCTTGCCGGGAATTGCGGCTGACCGTCAGCCCCTTCAGCACCATCACCGTGCTGCGCAATACCTACTCGGTCCCGTCGCGCCTGATCGGGACGAGCGTGCTGGTGCGGGTGCGCGCCGAGACGTTGGAGCTCTACGTCGGCACGAGCCTGCTGCTGACGCTGCCGCGGCTGATTGGCAGAGGGCAGCACCGCATCGATTACCGCCATATCATCTGGTCGCTCATGCGCAAACCGGGGGCCTTCGCCCAGTATCGCTTCCGCCAGGACCTGTTCCCGTCGCTGACCTTCCGGCGTGCCTATGACGCGCTCCAGACGCATGAGCGGGCGCGGGCGGATAAGGAGTATCTGCGCATCCTGCACCTGGCGGCCAGTACCAGCGAGCGTGATGTCGAGGCTGCGCTCGGTTTACTCCTTGATGCGAATCGGGTGCCGACCTTCGACGCGACCCACGAGTTGGTCCGCCCGCCAGCACCACTGGCCGTGCCGGCTATCACCACGCCAGTGCTCGATCTGGCCGTCTATGACCACTTATTGCCATCGAGGTGTCGCCATGACTAATCGTTATCACGAACTGGCAGCCATGCTGCGCACGCTCAATCTGAGCCGCATGGCCACAACCTTTGAGGAGGTCGCGGTGCGGGCCGTACGCGAGGGCCGCTCGCATGAAGCCTTTTTGCACGAACTGGCGCGGCTGGAATGTGAGCATCGCACCATGCGCCGGATCGAGCGGCGTACCCGCGCCTCGGGCCTCCCGCTGGACAAGACGTTCCGCACCCTGCAACTGGCGCCGTTTGGCCCCGTGCTCGCGCAGCAGATTGAGCGGCTGCGGAGTGGCGCCTTCGTGGAGCAGGCCATCAATGTCATCGCCGTGGGGCGGCCGGGCACGGGCAAGAGCCATGTCGCCGCGGCCGTGGGGCATGAGCTGATAGGGGGCGGCCACGCCGTGCTGTGGACCAGCACTGCCGTCCTGGTGCAACGGCTGCTGGCGGCCAAACGCGATCTGCGCTTACCCCAGGAGTTGGCAAAACTCGACCGCTTCGCCTGTCTGATCCTGGACGATATTGGCTACGTGCAACAGAGCCGGGATGAAATGGAGGTGGTCTTTACGCTCCTGGCTGAACGCTACGAACGACGGAGCGTCGTAATAACCACCAACTTGGCCTTTTCGGACTGGAACCGGATCTTCAAGGACCCGATGACGACGATGGCGGTGATTGACCGGGTCGTCCACCATTCGGTGATTTTGGACATGATGGGCCTGGACAGCTACCGGGCCAAGGAGGCACACACGCAGCAAACACAAACCACTGGACGCCCAGCCGAGGCGTCAAGCCCAGCCGCGACCAACACTTCTAATTGACGCCAGCCACAAATGTAATTGACATTTATCAGAGCCAGCAAGCGCGATGCGATACGTCATACAGGTGTTGGTTTCGATACTGTGGGTAATAGGCGACTCCTTTC